>OBHU01000039.1_pt1 | contig 117615 bp, 94 predicted proteins | sample 1519071 | NCBI WGS metagenome assembly OBHU01 (sample SAMEA2452135, study PRJEB22498) | human gut metagenome
TTAATATATCTGGTTTTGCTAGTATAGCTCTTGCTATAGAAAGTCTTTGTCTCTGGTTCTAATTTTATTAAGTTGACTTTATTACTTAGCAAATATATAATATAAAAATAGAAAATTATATATTTTAGCGTTGAAATGGAAGTAGTACCATATATTTATATCTTAAGAGAGTCATTGGTTGGTGTAAAATGATGTTATAGTTATGGGAACTTGTCTAAGGAGCTTTACTTGTTAAAAGCAAGTACGGGAAATACCCGTTATCATAACATAAGTGAGGATATATATTTATCCTAATAAGAGTGGTACCACGGAATTTAACCTTTCGTCTCTTTCCTTTAGAGATGAAAGGTTTTTTTATTTCAACAAAACTTTAGGAGGTTTATTAATGGGAAAATACGGAACTGCTATTGATAAGAAATGGCAAGAAATATGGGAAAAAAATGAATTGTACAAATTCGATGCAAAAAATTTAGATAAGAAGCTTTATACTTTAGAAATGTTCTCTTATCCATCAGGAGCTCAACTTCATGCTGGTCACTGGTTTAACTATGGTCCAGTTGATTCATGGGCTAGACTTAAAAGAATGCAAGGATATAATGTATTCCAACCAATGGGATTTGATGCCTTTGGTCTTCCTGCAGAAAATTATGCAATAAAAACTGGAATTCATCCAAAAGATTCTACTTATAAAAATATTAAAACTATGGAACAACAACTTAAAGCTATGGGAGCTATGTTTAACTGGGAAAATGAAGTTATAACTTGTGATCCTGAATATTATAAATGGACTCAATGGTTATTTTTACAACTTTATAAACATGGTTTAGCTTACAGAAAAAAAGCTCCTGTAAACTGGTGTCCTTCTTGTAACACTGTTCTTGCAAATGAACAAGTTGTTGACGGATGCTGTGAAAGATGTGGAACTGAAGTTACTAAAAAAGATTTAACTCAATGGTTCTTAAAAATAACAGATTATGCTGATGAATTACTTGATAAATTAGATGATTTAGACTGGCCAGAAAAAACAGTTGCTATGCAAAAACACTGGATTGGAAGATCTACTGGTGCTGAAGTAACTTTTAAAGTTAAGGATTCTGATTTAAAATTTGATGTATTTACAACAAGAGCTGATACTTTAAATGGAGTTACTTATGTTGTTTTAGCTCCTGAAAATAAATTAGTTGATAAATTAACTACTGCTGAAAATAAAGAAGCTGTTGAAAATTACAAAGAAACTGCTGCTAAACAATCTGAAATAGAAAGACAATCAATTTCAAAAGAAAAGACAGGTGTATTTACTGGCTCTTATGCAATAAACCCTATAAACGGAAGAGAAGTTCCAATATGGATTTCAGATTATGTATTAGCTACATATGGTACTGGAGCAGTTATGGCAGTTCCAGCTCACGATGAAAGAGACTTTGCTTTTGCTACAAAGTTTAATTTACCAATAGAAAGAGTTATAACTAATAAAAAAGGTGAAGAAGTAGAACTTCCTTATTGTGAATATGGAGTTATAACAAATTCAGGAGAATTTAATGGATTAACTACTGAAGAAGGTAAAATAAAAATAGTTGAAAAATTAGAAAAGCAAGGTTTAGGACACCAAAAGGTTAACTATAGATTAAGAGACTGGTTAGTTTCTAGACAAAGATATTGGGGAGCTCCAATTCCAATAATTTATTGCGATAAATGTGGAACTGTTCCTGTACCAGAGGAAAATCTTCCAGTTGAATTACCTTATGATGTTGAATTTGCACCAGATGGAAAATCACCTCTTGCTAAATGTGAAGACTTTGTAAATACAACTTGTCCTTGTTGTGGAGGTCCAGCTAAGAGAGAAGCTGATACATTAGATACATTTGTATGTTCTTCTTGGTATTATTTAAGATATCCAGATAACAAGAACTCTGAAAAACCATTTGATAGTGAAATAATAAATAAAATGCTTCCAGTAGATAAATATGTTGGTGGTCCTGAACATGCATGTATGCATCTTCTTTATGCTAGATTTATAACTAAAGCATTAAGAGATATGGGATATTTAAACTTTGATGAACCATTTAAATCATTAACTCACCAAGGACTTATCTTAGGACCAGATGGTCTTAAAATGAGTAAGTCTAAGGGAAATACAATTTCTCCAGATACTTATATTTCCCAATATGGTGCAGATGTATTTAGAATGTACTTAATGTTTGGTTTTGCTTATACAGAAGGTGGAGCTTGGAGTGATGATGGAATAAAATCTGTTGCTAGATTTGTAGATAGAATAGAAAGAACTATTGATATAGTTTGTGAAGATATAAAATCTGGTAAAGGAAAAACTACTTTAGATAGTGCTGAAAAGGAATTAAATTTCTGGAGACATACAGCTATTAAAGGTGTTACTGAAGATGGAGATAAAATGCAATTTAACACTGCAATAGCAAGAATAATGGAATTTGTAAATGCTTTAACTAAATACTTACAAGAAGATACTAAAAACTTAGAATTCTTAAAGGAAAACTGTTTAGATTTAATTAGATTACTTGCTCCATTTGCACCTCACTTTTCTGAAGAACAATGGAGTAAATTAGGTATGGAAACTTCAGTATTTAATGAAAAATGGCCAGTATTTGACCCTAATGCTTTAGTTAAAGATGAAGTTGAAATAGCTATACAAATTAATGGAAAAATAAAGAGCAGAATAAATGTTGCTTCTAACCTTGATGAAGAAGGAATAAAGAAAGCTGCTTTAGAAAATGAAACTATAAAAGCTGCAACTGAAGGTAAGAATATAGTTAAGGTTATTGTTATTAAAGGAAGACTAGTAAACATTGTTGTTAAATAAAAGATTCTTTCTTTATATAATACAAAAATAAAAAACTTTTAGGTTCATTATGTTATTCAACTGTTCGTGCCTTACAGGCTCTAAGTTACTACTTCATAAAATAATGAACTTAAAGTTTTAATAAGCTTAATTTAGAAATAGAAAAAGAAGTTATTATAGAAAGAAATTAATAAAATATTTCTTAATATGATAACTTCTTTTATTTTTAATTAAAGTTCTTCGTTAAAAACTTCTTTAAATTGTGCTAAAACAGTACTTACAAGTTTTTCATCTAATTGCTTATAGCCTTTTATATATCCTGATATAGATAAAGCTGTGGATATTCCTTTTGCCATGTCCATCCATATTTCAGGAATATAAACCCATATTATTTCTTCATAGCTACAGCTTAAAAGAAAATGCTCTAGTCCACAAAAAACATAATCTTCTATATTGTGAAGTTTCATAAAAAACTTATAATCATCCACAACTTTTGGTGAAAGAACATAATTATATATATCTACATAAAAATAATCAAAGCTTTCACTTTTTCCTTTAAAAGCATCTCCTTCAATAATTTTTATTTTTTTATTTTCTTCAAAGTTACTTTTATAAAGCTTTATAATATCACTACTTATTTCATATACAATAACCTCTGTTACATCCTGTTTTTTAGCTATTTCTTCAGCTACATAACCAAGCCCAAGACCTACAATTCCAACTTTTCCTTTTGCAAATTTTATTATTTCAAAAGTACTTTCAATTTCTTTATGGCTTAACTTCATTACAAGATTATCTCCATTTAAAAGTTCTATAACAGATTCTTTGTTACCTTTTCTTTTATATAAATAACCATCTATGATATTATCATTACACTCTTTTTTTACTATTTTATAGTTGCCAAAACTACCTTGAGAAATTTTTTTATTATATTCTTTCATTTTACCTATAATAAAATCTTCAACATATGGTTTCATAAATTTCTCCCTTTATCAATTTTTTAAATACATCTTTTAGTATATTACAATTGATAATTAGAGTAAAGGTTATTATTAACCTTTTTTAGGAAAATTTCTTTTAAATTAATTCCTCAATTGCTTCTTGTAGAAATTCTTTAGGTTGGAATCCTACTTTACTATCTTTAAGTTCTCCATCTTTAAATATTTTTATTGTTGGAATACTTGAAACATGATATAAATTTGCTGCTAATGGATTTTCATCAACATCAATCTTTACTATTTTAGCTTCCTTTACTTCTTCAGATATTTCTTCTAATATAGGAGCTAGCATTTTACATGGAGCACACCAAGTTGCAAAAAAGTCTACAACAACTACTCCCTTTGCCTTTAAAACTTCTTCTTCAAAATTACCATCATTTATATGATCTACCATAATTTAACCCTCCTTAAATTTTTCTTTTTCTATACTTTATATCAAATTTTCTCCCTTGTCTAGGGTGAATTTTTATTTTTATCCCCCTTGAAATGAAAAGAATATATGATATACTAAACATATGATAAAAATTATCAAGTAGTAATTAATACAAAGAGGTGACTATTTTGAAATACATAAATATAAGTGATGAAGCATGTAAGGAATTTAAAGATTTCTTAGCTGAAAATAATGTTGATAATTACAACATAAGAATTAACTTAGCTGGATATGGATGCAGTGGTCCTGTTTTTAACATTTCAGTAAGTGAAGTAAGAGATGAAGATATATCTGAAGTTGTTAATGATATAACTTTCATAGCTGAAAAAACATTAATTGAAGAATTTGAAGGATTTATAATTCTTTCATCTGAAGAAAATGAAGGAAGAGGTCTTTCTTTAAAACCAGTTAAAGCACCAGAAGGTGGCGGATGTGCTAGCTGTGGCGGTGGATGTCACTAATATATTAAAGGGACTGTTGCATTAAGATTAATACAATATATAGTACTTTGCTAAGTGCATATTACAATGTATATTGTTATAAAAATTCTTTTTGCAACAGTCCCTTTTTTAAAATTCTCTTGCTAAGTTGCTTACAACTTCTCTTATCATGTCTAATGCTGCACTTTTTCCTTCTCCAACAACTTTGTTTTGGTTTATCCTTTTTATAATTCCAAAAGGTTTTTCTAATGAAAGTTCTTCCTTTCCAGATAGTACCCATATAGTATTGCTATTTACTGGTTTTACAGTTAGTTCTTTTTCTCCTACCCCATCTGTAAAATATATAAGAATATTATTTCTTAAATTTTTTTCCTTCATATATTCAAAAACTGGTGAGAATGCTGTTGAACCTGTATTAGATTTTCTTTTTCTTATATCCTTTGGTGACCTTAATTTATATATTCTTCTTATTTCATTATCACATTCTATAACAGTTATATTTCCTCTCCTACTTTGAGTAAGGGCAAGTATTTCTATCATTATCTTTTTTATATCTTCATCACTCATACTAGCACTAATGTCTATAGCTACTGTTATTTCAGGAATCATATTAGGCAACTTTCCTCTAAGTTCTACCCTTTCTGGTTGTCTTCTATCTCTTCTCATTATTGTTTTTTTATAACCAGACCTTATAGATGGTAGAAGTCTTTTTATTATTTCTTCCCAAGATAACTCCCCTTTTTTATCATATCCTGCTATAAGTTTATGTATATTTTCTGGTGCTTTATCTTCTATAATACTTACTGCAATCTTTTTTACATTGTTATCTATAATTTCTTCACTTACATCTATACCTTCCCATAATTCATGAGCCCTTGATATATCTAATTTTCTTACTATTTTATCACTATCTTTTACCTTATCTGAAGGCTTAGCCTTCTTTTCTAACTCTTTTTGAAGGATGTTTGCATATTCTTCTACACTTCTATTACTCTTAAGATTAATATTAAATTCCTTATTTACATAATCCAATCTTTTAGAATCTGCTGGTAAATTTTTAATAAACTGATTTATAGATATGTCTAATGCAATTTGTACTACATAATTGCTATATTTATCTTTTAATGCCTTTTCTCTACTATAATGTGAATACATCATATGATATATTTCATGTTTAAAAAGTGCTGCCATTTCTGACTTTTCATATTGCAAAAATAATATTGGATTAAAATACATTATAAATCCATTAAGTTTTGGCACAGTTGCAATAGGCCAAGTAATATCAAATCGAATATCTTTTTCTATCTTTAGCATAAATGCTCCAAAGAAATTATCCTCTCCTTGAAGCATATCAATAACTATGTTAGATAAGAAATCAAAAAATTCTCTTTTATAATCACTACCTATTTCACTTACACTATTTATATTAGCTACTTTCTCTAAAAGACTTTTTTTCTTATCTAAAAAATTCATTTTTTTCTCCTTAAATACTTACATATATTTCAAAGAAAGCCTCCATAAATTCATCTGAATCTAATAAAGCTTCATATAAACTCTTTGAATAATCCTTTCTAATTTCTTTCATAATTCCAAGTCTTAAATCTCTTGGATAGCATTTTAGGATTTCTGAAAATAATGCTATATTACTAATTTTATTATTATCCTCTAAATAATTTAATGCACTCTTTGCTAAAATATATAATCTTGATTGTGATTCATTATATAATTCATCTTTTATTTCCTCTGGAAGAACTTCATAGCTAAATAACTCTTTTGCATTCATTAAAGGCTTCTTCTTATTTGCTATAAAATTGGCAAAATCTGTTGCTATACTTACTCCTACATTTCCTTTTACAACATTAAGAAGTATATTTAAAGGATATTTTTCTTTAGATTTATACAATGTATACGCCTTAGAAATTCTTTCCCAACTTCTTGGAGTTGCCTTTAAATTTTCTTTTGAATCTGGAGTATGAAGATATCCTGGAAAAGCTGATAAAAATTCTATAATATCTGGATGAATATTTCCTTTACCCATTCCCCATCTAATCCATTCTTTTATATCGGATTCCATATTAAGCCATACAAATCTATCTTCTTGAGCTGGGTCCATATCAACTACTTGATACTCACTATTTTCAAAATTATCATATTTATTAGATGGATTCATAGCTGCCACTACTTTTACTCCATGTGGAAGTACATAGCCATTAATTTCTCTATTTAAAATAAGATTCATTAACTCTTGTTGAACTGCATGCTCACATCTATTAAGTTCATCTATAAAAAGAAGGGCTTCACCATTATTTTTTGAAGCTTTTCTATTTAAATCTATAAGCTTATAATGGGTAGCATATATTGTTTTTCCATCTCTAACTATAGGAAGTCCTCCTATTTCTCCTTCTTTTAATAAATTAGCATCTATTGTTACAGTTTCATATCCATTTATTCTTGCTAAATCTTTTACTAAAGCAGTTTTTCCTATACCACTTTCTCCAATAATAAGAGGAACATCGCCAACTTCAATTATTAAATTTACTGTATTTAAAATTTCTGAATACTTCATAATTTACCCCCTATTTTGAAAGCATATAATCCACTAATATTTTTTTAGCTCTTTTGTTTCCACATTCCCATATAAACTTTATTTTATCCATTTCTAAAACTTCAAGATTTAAAAAGTCTTTTATATATTCTTCTGTAAAATCATCATCATCTAACTTTTTAATTAATACCTTTACTACTGTTTCTGGCTCTATTGAACCACATAAATACTTAACAACTTTTATATTATCTGCTATAAATATTTCAAGGTCATCTAAATCATAATTTGAAATAAAATTAATAGATTCTTCATTACTTTTTATTGCTAGTCTTTTTATTTCTAAAATTGGGTCATCTATAAATTTAATAGCTCCCCAATATTTTTTAATAGCCTCTATTTGAACTTCCCTTGAAGGATTTTTTATGTATTTTATAGCATCATAATCATTTTTTACTGCTATAAGACATAATTTTTCACTAGGACTTTGTATGTATTGAATTGCCCATCCTTTACTTTTTACAGCCTCTTCTTTAACTCTATCTGATGGATTTTTAATAAGTCTTAATGAATTCCAAAGTATTTTTACTGCTAAAACTTGCAAATCTTCCTCAACATAATCTATATACTCTATTGATAAGGGATTGCTTTTTATTGCTTCCTTTTTTATTTCATAACTAGGATTTTTTACAAATCTTACTACAATTCCATTTCTTCTTACTGCTGTTTTTATTAATTCTTCACTTGGATTTTCTATTTCTTTAAGCAGCATTGGATTTTCTCGCACTTGTTTTAATAAAGCTTCATTTTCCATTTTCATGCCCCCTCAACTATTAATTACTTTACATATTTAACTTTTTTCTTTAAACTTTTCTATATCTCTATTTATACAATCTAATAATTTATCTAATTCCCACACTTCGCCATCTTCTAAAAGTCTGTTTAATGATTTTTCATATCTACTTGCTTCTACTATTCTATTTAATGAACTTAAAACCAATATTTTATTCATTATATTAGATATAATATCTGACTTAACTTCAAAAAGCTTTTGAGCATCTTTTATTTCATCTTTTATTTCAAGCATTTCTTCATCAAGCTTAAAAGCTGCATCTGCTGCACTTTTAAGTTTATCTTTTAATTCCTTTGGAAGTTGCTTTTTATATTTATAATTTAATGAATGTTCTATTGTAGCCCAGAAGTTCATTGCTAAAGTTCTTATTTGAAATTCTGCTAATATTTCTATATTTCCACTTGCCATATTTACAGGATATTTTATTATCATGTGATAACTTCTATAGCCACTTTGTTTTACATTTCTAACATAGTCTTTTTCATAAAGAATTTGCATATCTTTTCTTTCTCTTAATATTTCAACAACTCTATCTATATCATCAACAAACTGACACATTATTCTAAGTCCTGCTATATCCTCAAGTTCATAACCAATTCTATTTACTGGAATTTGAAACTTGTTAGCCTTTTCTAAAATACTTGAAACCTCTTTAACTCTTCCTGTTACAAATTCTATTGGTGAGTATTCATTTCTTTTCCTATATTCTTTTCTTATACTTCTAATTTTAACCTTTAGTTCATCTACTGCTTGCTCATAAGGTACAAGAAAATTTTTCCAATCATTAACTGCCATAAAACACTCCCCTACACATAACTTTTTCACATTATTCTTCTAATATACATTTAGGACAAAAATTCAAATAGTCTGATGAAGTCATAATATAATCTATTCCATCATATTCTCCATCTAATACTTTTGATAAAGCTGGTCCATGTAAATGTCCATAAATAACTTTTTCTACATTATACTCTTTAAATATCTTTACAAAATCAGATTCTTCAAACTTATCATTTGTTGGTGGATAATGTATCATAACTATAAATTTTGTATATCCATTTTTCTTTGCTTCATCTAAAGATAATCTTAATCTTATAAGTTCTCTATCATAAATCTTTTTATCTTTTTCTGTAAACTTTTCTGAATTTGGACATATCCACCCTCTAGTTCCACATATAGCATATTCTTTATAAGTAAAGAAATTGTTTTGTATAAATTTTGTATTTTCATACATTGAATTTAATTTACTAATACTTCCCCACCAATAATCATGATTTCCCTTTGAAATTATCTTTTTTCCTGGAAGATTATCTATCCAATTTAAATCAGCTAAACTATCCCCAGCTTTCATAGACCAAGAAATATCTCCTGCTATAAGAACTGTATCTTCTTCTTTTATCATTTTAAGCCAATTTTCTTTTATTTTTTCATCATGTTTAGCCCATTTTTCTCCAAAGATATCCATTGGTTTATCTGTGCTAAAGGATAAATGTAAATCTGATATAGCATATAAAGCCATAAGTTTTCTCCTCTTCTACTTGTACTTACCATTATAATATTATAACCTTTAATGAGTAAGGTCAATAAATTTATATGATTTTTTACTTTTTTTGTAATTTAATATATTAATTATTTATCAAAATAAGGTGTATGAATTTATTTTGTTCATACACCTTAAATTTAATGCTTTAAATTTTTAATTTCTATGTCTAAGCTAATTCAATTTTATTGTAATTTTTCTTTCCTCTTTTTACTAAAGCTGCTCCATCTTTAAAGTCTTCTTCTGAAATAACTCTTGTAACTTCAGTAACCTTTTCTCCATTAATAGATAATCCACCTTGTTCTATTAATCTTCTAGCTTCTTTCTTTGATGGAACTATTTTATTTTCTGCTAATATATCAAGTATTCCTGTTCCTAATTTTTCTCTTGGAATTGTAACTGTTGGAACATTACTCATATCAACACCACCAGCAAATAATGCTTTTGCTGCTGATTCTGCTTTTTTAGCTTCCTCTTCTCCATGTACAAGCTTAGTTACTTCATAAGCTAAAACTTCTTTAGCCTTATTTATTTCTGCTCCTTCTAAAGCTCCTAATCTTCTTACTTCATCCATAGGTAAGAAGGTTAATAATGCTAAACATTTTTCTACATCTGCATCATCAACATTTCTCCAGTATTGATAAAAATCAAATGGAGATGTTTTTTCTGGATTTAACCATAAAGCTCCTCCAACTGTTTTTCCCATCTTTTGTCCTTGGCTATTTGTAAGAAGAGTACAAGTCATTGCAAAAGCCTCTCCTTGAGCTTTTCTTCTAACAAGTTCAACACCAGCTATCATATTTGACCATTGGTCGTCTCCACCAAGTTCCATCTTACAATTATACTTTTGATTTAATACATAGAAATCATATCCTTGCATTAACATATAGTTAAATTCTAAGAAAGATAATCCTTTTTCTAATCTTTGTTTAAAACATTCTGCTGTAAGCATTCTATTTACAGAGAAATGAGTTCCTACTTCTCTTAAGAAATCTACATAATTAAGATTTAATAACCAATCTGCATTATTTACTAATATTGCTTTATCATCACTAAAATCTATAAATTTCTCCATTTGTTTTTTTATAGAATCAACATTATGTTGTATTTGCTCTTTTGTAAGCATTTTTCTCATATCAGTTTTACCACTTGGGTCTCCAACCATAGCAGTTCCTCCACCTAGTAATGCTATTGGTCTATGACCTGCCTTTTGCATATGTGCCATAAACATTAATGCTATAAAATGTCCTACATGTAAACTATCTGCTGTTGGGTCAAAACCTATATAAAAAGTTATTTTCTCCTTTTCAAGCAATTCTCTTGTTTCTGCTTCATGGGTAAATTGCTTTATATATCCACGTTCCAATAACTCATCTAATACGTTACTCATTAAAAAATCCTCCTATTTTTTTTGAAAATCATAATATTTTTAGTATAACCTTATTTCTAATAACTTTCAAGAATGATAATCTTCATTTCCTAAAAATATCTATATTGTCTAAGTTATTGTATCGTGTAGGTTTAAAATTAAAACGTTCAAATAAGTAAATTGGAATTGTTATTTTGTTTCCATCTACTCCACCATAAGTATCACCTTTTAAATAGAGTATTTTATCTATCTTTCCCTTCTCATATGCCTTCATTACACTCTTTCCTGAATCTTTTCCTGTTTTAACCTCTATACCATAAATATGTTCAGAATCTTTTAGTAAAAAATCTAACTCATAATTTGCAAATGTTGCAAAATTGGTCATTAATTTTTTATTCTTTAATACAATACAAACATAATTTTTATTTCGTATTCCCATAGAAATATCTTTATCTATTTCCATATTAATTAGCAAATAATTTAATATTCCTAAATCATTAAAGTAAAATCTTTGATTATACTCTATATTCATTAAGTCACAATCTATAGCTTTGTCACAGCCATATAAGGCATAATTAGATAATAACCAACTTAATACAGCAGTATATTGTTTTTTGTTAAAATTTAAACTACCCTCTCTATAATTTAACTTCTTACTTAACTTAATTAACTCTTCTCCTGCATTATTATTTTGCATTCCTTTTTTTTCTCGTATTAATAATCTTGCAAAATAATTAAATGCTGTTTTAATAAGAATTATATACTCTTCAGATTGCAAATATCTTGCTGACTCTTTTGCAAATATTAATAGCAATTTATCATATAAATCATAAACTGTTCTCATATCTAATTCTTTTAAAAAAGTATTTACTACTGCTGGATAACCACCAATACTAATATAAGCATTGTAATATTCTTTTAATAAATCATAACTTTCTTTAGATGAATTTCCATATAAATCTATAGTATCAAATAAATTTACTACATCATTTCCTACTGCACCTAAAAACTCCCTAAATGATAATGGATATATTGTAATAGTCTTAAAGTCACCTGCTGACTCCCAAAAATCATTACTTAAAGATGTCCTTCCTAAATAACTTCCTGTTACTATAAATCTACAATACATTAAACGATTAAAACTTCGTATTTTATTATATACTAAACTAGATTCTTGTATTTCATCTATTATAACCACTGTATCTTTTGTATTAGTAAAAGTTTTGCTATACTCAATTAATGTATTTAATAATAGTTTCTTTTCATCCCCTATACTTATATGTTTATTTAAAATATCAATAAATACCTTTCCTGTATCATCTGCTATATTTATATAAATTACATTTTTAAAATTTTCATTAGCAAACTTTGTTGCTAAGTAGGTTTTTCCTACCTGCCTAGCTCCCTCTACAAGTAGAACTAAATCACTATTATCTTTCCAATCTAGAAAATCTTTATAAACATGCCTTTCTATATACATATATATAAATCTACTACTTAAAATATAATCAAATTTAGTAGCAGTTCCTCCTTTCTTTTAAACCTGAATCTATTTCTAACCTCTTTGCTTGTTTTTTCAGTATTAATACTATATTTTTGTTCCTGGCAAAATAACTTTAAAGCTATTTTCTTCTTTAGAGTTAACTAACTTTACCTTTCCTATTCCCTTAAAGGCGTTTTTCATTTTTGAAAATCCACTTCCACTATTTAATATTATATGTTTATCATCTAATGTTATTAATTTTTCATAAAGCCACATATTTCTTCTTATATAATTTATGTTTTTACCTTTTAAATTTTTTTGTATAAGCTCTCCTGGGCTATCAATTACTACACTATTTTGTGCTATTACTACTTCTATAACCCTATTTACTTCTGAATATGCTCTGTATAATATTGCATTTTTTATTGCTTCCATTATAGCAACCCTTGGATAACTACTTGGTACTATATCTTTAATAAGCTCTTCGCTTTTTAAAATCATTGTAATTAAAGAACCTTGAATTATATTTATTTCATCCACACTTTTATTTACTCTATTTATTATTCTTATCATATTATTAGGAATACATAGGCTATTTTTTTCACTAAAGACAATTAGTCCTCCATAAGTGCATTTTTCTTCGCTAGTTTCTTTATCAATATTTATTATTCCTGTACTTTCTAAAAGAAATATTTTATTTTCTTCTGTTAATTTAATACCTTTTTTATTAAAATAACTTTCTAATAATTTATTATCTAATAAATTTATATCACTTCTTGCTATTGTTGAAGTTTCTATGGTTAAATCTAAATTTTCTTCAAATATTCTTAAAAGCTCTTGTTTTCTCATAATGTCAGTTGTAGAGCCTCTTCTTATATAAAAAGCCCCATTTTCTCTAACTTGATAAGGTTTTTGTTCTCCAGTAAGAATAGTTATTACTCCAACTTTTTTATCCTTAATATCTAAAAAATCTACTTTAATAGGAATAGGTGGCTCACATCTTGAAGATATAATTTGTTGAATTTGTTCCTCCTTAAATAATTCTTCTTCTTTTATGCCCTCAATTGTCTTTAACTTATCTACAACACCAACAACAATATAGCCTCGTCCACCTTTTGAATTAGCAATAGCACAAATATCCTTTGCTAATTCTTTTTTACCTGTTTCATTCCATAACTCTAATCTTAATTTAAAATCTAATTTTGTACCTTCTTCTTTTTTTAATAGCCTTTGAAGCTTTTTAATATCCATATTATAAATCTCCCCTAACAAAGATATTATAAAAATTATAGAGTAGATATTTTCCTTTCTACTCTATAATATTATCCTTTAAGTTTGTACTGTTTGCTACTAAACTCATAATTTATGCTTAATATAAGTAATTTTTTATCACTATGAATAATTATATCATATATAAATAATATTTATATTATTTAAACTACTATAAACTATCTTTAACAAGGCTACTTCCATCAACTATTATATTAACCTTAACATTAAGGTTTGTATTTTCAAGAGAATTTTCTATGATTTTATTTGGATATTTTTCTTCTATAAGTCTATTAACACCAATTAAATCTATATTTTCTTTTTTATAGTCATTAAAAAGATTTTCTAAATAATTTTTTATTTTTTCTTCTTGAATATTTTTTATAGTTTTTAAAACTTCATTGTTAATTTTAAGTTTTCCTTGAATTTCTCCTATAGATACTCTTATATCTAAATTTTCATTTATAATAAAACTATTATCCTCTTTAATTACTTTAGTTAATGAATTTTTTTCTAATATATCTAAGGTTATAAATTTATCTTCTTCCTTTGGATTTTGAATTTCAAAGGTTCCTTCATTTACAGGTTCCATTAACAAATTATAACTTAAGACTTCTGTAGGCTCCATTTTTTTTAACATTTTATCATTTTGTATAATAGCCCCTCCATTTAGTTCAATTTTTTTGTCTATTATATCATCTTTAATATCAATTGCTGTTAGTATATTTATAGCATCCTTATTAAGAGATGTACTTATATAATCATTAACATTTTTACTTATTATCTTTCCATTTCCTTTATTATTTTTAACTAAATCATCTAAATATAAACCTAAATATTCATCATCTTCTCCTATTATATTTAATATGTCTGAAATTTCTCCAAAGTATACAAACATATATGGCTTAAATCCAAATTGTTGGTCATTATTTATTAAGTCTATATGTTTTTTTATTCCATCTTGTGCCACTTGTTCTGTGAATATATAAGCTCTTACTTGACTAAAATTAAGTTTATTACTAGAAATTTCACTTATATCTCTTATAGCTTCTAAAGAAGTTTTTCCTTCTCCTTTAAATATCATTCTTTTTCCTTCATCAGAACTATCTCCTGCATTTCTATAGGGTTTTACACAATCTATGTATATAATAACATTATTATTTTCGTCTTTATCAAAAATTACTGATGTTGCAAAGGTCATTTGATTAATTTCTTTATAATTAAAACAGGATGTTAAGATTAATGAACATATAATTAGAAATATTATACTAGCTAATTTTCTTTTCATTACTATCTTCACCACCCTTTTGTATAACCTTTTTTGATATTTTATTTAATTTTCCCCTAAATATTATGTCTTTAAATTTGTAAGTTTCTATACTTCCTAAAGGAAATAAATATGAATAGCCTCCTGTTTCTAAATCTCCAAGTTTTGATACTAACATAAGACTTATTAAGAAAAAGCCTGGAAGACCAAAAAAAGAACTTACAAGGGTTATAATTATTGACCATATAGATAAAGCTCCATAAACCTTTGGTATTAAAAAATAACTTAAAGTACTCGCTGCTACTACAATTATTGTTATTCTTGAAGAAATTCCTGCTCCAACAACAGCATCTCCTAAAATTAAAGCAGCCACTATACTCATTGCTCCTCCAATTGGTTGAGGAAGCCTTAAACCAGCTTCTTTTATTAATTGAAAGGCTATAACCATAATTAAAACCTCAATTATAGTTGGTAAGGGCACTCCTGCTCTTGCAACTGCTAATCTAAATAAAAACATTGATGGTATAAGAGCAAAATGATAATTTACTATAGCTACATATAACCCTGGAAGAAATGTTGCTATAAAAAATGCAACCCATCTTAAAACCCTTGTAAAGTTTGCAAAATATCTATTTATATAATAATCATCTGGTGCTTGAAAATTTTCTAAGAAAAAGTAAGGAACTGTTATTACAAAAGGAGTTCCATCAACTAAAACAGCAACTCTTCCTTCTAATATCTTTGCTGCTGCCTCATCTGGTTTTTCAGTATATCCTACAGTATCAAAGACTGAATTTTTTCCTCTTAATTTTTCTTCTATATAATTTGTATCTAATATAAAATTTAAATTTAAACTTTTTATTGATTCTTTTATATTATTTATTAAATAATTAGGTGCCATTCCTTTTAAGTAAGAAATACATACACTGGTTTTACTTTTTTCTCCTACAAGAAATGTTTCAAATTTTAAATCTGGATTTTTAATTTTTCTCCTTATTAATGAAACATTATCTACAATAAGTTCAGTAAATCCTTCTCTAGGACCTTTTACAACTGCTTCTGTAACTGGAATAGAAACAGACCTTCTAATAAATCCCTTTACTTCACAATATATTATTTTTTCTGCCTTATCAAAGCAAATTATTAAATCTCCTGATAATACATGGTCTATTCCATCATCAATATCCTTTGCAATTCCTGCTGCACTTATATCTAGAAATTTTGTTACAACTTCTTCTATAGAATTACATGAATTACTTATTGAATGTAAGGGCTCAACTACATATTCACTTATTTGAGCTGCACTACATATATCATCTATAAATACTAAAGTACACTTTCCAAAATTAGTGTTTACTTCTCTATATTTCACATCAAAGGAATTTTCAAGTTTAGCTTTTACTTTTTCTAAATTTATATTCATAACATCACCATAATTTATTATTATCTATTTTTTTGATTAATATTCACTATTTTGTTAATACTATTAATGAATAACAAGGAGGAAAGATTATGGATAAATTATCAACAAAACACTTTGCTTTTTTTATACTAGGAAGTAGTTTAATAGCTATAAAAAGCTATTCTTCAGTATTTATAAACCTTGGTGGAAGAGACACCTATCTATTATTTGCTATATCTGCATTAATTTTTTCATTTGTTTTTTTGTCTTTTTTAAAGATATGTAAAAGTAATCTTGATATAAAAGAAATTTTTTTAAGCTTAAATTTATTTGGAAAAATTCTATTATATATATTTACCTTTGGCTTTTTTATAATTTCAGTAGAGTCTGCTTCTACATTATCAAGCTCTATACATAGTAATTTTTTCTTATCAACACCTATATGGTATTGCTTAATTTTCTTTCTTATAGCTTCAGGGTATGTACTTAATAAAAATTTCAATAGCATTTTAATATTAGTACTAATTACAGTTTTCTCAACTCTTATTGGAGATATAATACTTTTTATATTAATAGGAAAGTATTTAAACTTTTCTCACCTTCTTCCAATAATGAAAGGAGGATTCACCACTAATAAATGGATTGCTATAATACTTATGATTGGTTCTCTTTCTTCAATGTGTATATCTTTACCTTACTTAAAATTTTTATCAAGTAAAAAAGGATTAATAAAATATTCATCTATGGCAATGACAATATGCTTTATTATTATATTTTCATCTCTTATTTCAACTATTGCATTTTTAGGTCCTATAAGAAGTGGGAATATATTTTATCCTGAATTTGTTCAATCACAAAGAATACAAATAGCTAACTTTTTAGAATTTGGAGAATTATTTTATATTTTTAAAACTGTATGTATGTGGTTTATTAAATATATTTTAGCTTCATATAGTATAATTTTATTATTTAAGGACATAATTACTAATAAGAAAATTTTCATTATAATATATAGCTCTATAGTATTTATTGTTTCTTGGTACATTACACAGAACCAATATTACTTTTTTCAATGGCTAAAAATATTACAATTATGTTTATTAATAACACTATTAATCACTCCTCTTTTAGGCTTTACTATATATAATTTTAAACATAATAATAATAAAAATTTTTCTAAATAAATTAAGAAAGGAAGATTAACATGGAAGATAAAAATATTATTTGTAAAGATTGTGGTAAAGAATTTGTTTTTACTACAGGAGAACAAGAATTTTTTAAAGAAAAAGGATTTACTAATGACCCTGTTAGATGTCCTGATTGTAGAAAGATAAGAAAAAATCAAAAAAGAAACAATTAAAATATAAGCTTATTAGGTTGTTACATAAATTTATATAAATATTATTTTGTGTTACAACCTTTTTATTATTCTATATTATTTTTTATGTTTTTTCTTTATATATTTAATAAACTAATTTGTAATTTGACAGTTATTTTTGTAAATTTTATAATAGTTAAGTATAAAGTAAAAAACTAAAAAGGGGTGTATATTAATGAGTGAAACTCTTGAAAATACAAACAAAAAAATTATTTTCAGTGGTATTCAACCATCTGGGGACTTAACTTTAGGAAATTATTTAGGAGCTTTAAAAAACTGGGTCAAGCTTCAAGATGAATATGATTGCTATTATTGCATAGTAGACCTTCATGCAATAACAGTTCCACAAAAACCTGCAGATTTAAGAAGAAGAACATTAGAATTATTATCTATTTATATTGCTTCAGGTATATCTCCTGAAAAAAATACAATATTTATACAATCTCATGTACCTGCACATTCTGAATGTTGTTGGTTATTAACATGTAATTCTTATATGGGTGAATTAAGTAGAATGACTCAATTTAAGGATAAGTCTAAAAAATATGGAGGTAACTCTAACTCTATAGGTACTGGTTTATTTACATATCCAGTTTTAATGGCAGCTGATATTCTTTTATATAATTCTGATTTAGTTCCTGTTGGAAAGGACCAAACTCAGCATTTAGAATTTGCAAGAGATATTGCAACTAGATTTAATAATACTTATAGTCCTACTTTTAAACTTCCTGAAGGATATATTCCAAAAGAAGGAGCTAAGATAATGGATTTACAAGACCCAACAAAGAAAATGTCTAAGTCTTCTGATAATCCAAATTCATTTATCTTAATTATGGACCCTCCTGATGTTATAAGAAAGAAAATTAGTCGTGCAGTAACAGATAGCCTTGGAGTTGTAAATTATACTGATGAACAACCTGGTGTTAAAAATCTTTTAAATATTCTTTCAGCTATTAAAGGAGTAAACCCTGAAAATTTAGTAGCTTCCTATGAAGGAAAAGGTTATGCTGAATTAAAGCAAGATGTAGCAGAGGCTATTGTAGGTGAACTTTCTCCTATTCAAGATAAAGTTAAAGAACTTCTTGCAGATAAGACTTATTTAGAAAGTATTTATAAACAAGGAGCTGAAAAAGCTAACTATATTGCAAATAAAGTATTAAGAAAGATGCAAAAGAAAATAGGATTTATTCCTAGATAAAACTTGTAGTCTACAATATTAAGTTAAAAGAATTAAATTAGATGCATTTGTCACCTATTTTTCTAATAACAGAATATTGTAGACTTATTACTATTATATTGAAAGTGAGATTTTTTTATGACCAAAAAGTTTTTAAAATTTTTTTCAAATAACTTTTATTTCTGCTTATTATATATGTTTTCAACTCTTCTTTTAATTACTACCTTTAATGATTTATTTGTTGTAAAAATACTTTTAAAAATATCTCTAGTATGGGGAATTTCTTTATCTTTTTATCACATTTATAAAATATTAAAAAGAAATCCAAATAAAATTGAAACTGCAATATTTATATTTTTAATTTTAACTCTTTTACTTACTTTAATATTTTATAGAAATACAACAAATTTAAAAACTTGGATAATAAACCTTATATTTATGACTGGAATATTTTATATTGATAAAGATAAGCCTAAAGAAAATATTGAAAAAGACATTTATATTATGTCTTCTTTATTTTCAATTTTTATGTTTATAACATTTTTAATTTCAGCAATTTTATATACTCAAAGGACAAGTGAAATGACTGAATTTGAAATTCTTTACGGAAAAGTATGGGGATTATTTGTTTATAAAAACTCCTTAGCTATTTCAGCTGGAATAGCCTTTCTTCTTTCTATTTTTTGTTTCTTAAAAAGCAAGAAGAAAGCTTTTAAATACTTTTTCTTACTAAATACAATAATTCAACTTATAGCTGTATTTGTATCAAAGGGAAGAAGTGCTATTTTACTTTTATTAGCTATACCTTTTGTTTTTTTATTTGTTCAATTTAAAAATAAAATTTTTAGAACTTCTATAATTATTATTCCTTCTGTTTTTTGTGTTTTAGGCTTTGCTCTATTTCATGAAAAATTAGGTGCATTTTTATCAGGAAGACAAGAGCTTTGGTATTCTGCGTGGCTTTTAATAAAGAAAAACTTATTTGTTGGAGTAGGTAATGAAGCCTTAGTTGAGAAAGTTTACTCAATGCGACCTAATGTTATTCTTCCTGGAATAGAAATGGGCAGACTTCACAATATACTTCTTCAATTAATCACAGAAAATGGAGTATTTTCACTTATTATATTTTTAATAATTCTATACCTTTCATTTTCTAAATTAGTTAGTAAAGTTCATACTTTAAGTGGCAAAAATGCTTTAGTTCAAAAAGTTCTACTTTCACTAGTTGTTGGATTAGTTTTTGTAAATTTATTTGAAAGTAATTTAATTTATTTAGTAAGCTTTATAGCAATTACTTTTTGGACATACCTTGGATACTTTTTATCTTTAAATGAAAAATAAAAAATAAGCACAATATAATTGAAAAAATCTTTTATATTGTGCTTATTTTTTTATAACCTATATTCTATTTTAATTCCCAAGGTTTTGTATTTAAATAATCAATAAATCCATCTCTTAATTCTGGTTTCTTTAAAGCATATTCTATTGTAGCTTGTAAAAATCCTAACTTATCTCCTACATCATATCTTCTACCTTCAAAGTTATAAGCATACATAGCTTCTTGACCTATTAATGTTCTTAATGCATCTGTTAATTGAATTTCATTTCCCTTTCCTGGTGCTGTATTCTCTAATATTTCAAATATTTGAGGTGTTATTATATATCTTCCAAGAATTGCAACATTACTTGGTGATTCTTCAACCTTTGGTTTTTCCACTAGGTCTTTTACCTTATATACTCTATCTTCTATATGAATTCCATCTACAATTCCATACTTAGATACATCATTTTCTGGAACTGTTTGAACTCCTAATATAGTAGTTTTATATTCTGAATAACAATCAATTAATTGCTTTAGACATGGAACTTCACTATCTACTACATCATCTCCAAGCATAACTGCAAAAGGTTCATTACCTACAAAAGTCTTGGCACAATGAATAGCATGTCCTAATCCTCTTGGTTCTTTTTGTCTTATATAGTGAATGTCAACCATTCCTGATATATCTCTTACAAGTTCTAAAAGTTCTTCTTTTCCAGCCTTTTCTAATTCCATTTCTAATTCTATAGATTTATCAAAATGGTCTTCTATACATTTTTTATTTCTTCCTGTTATTATAAGAATCTCTTCTATTCCTGATGCAATTGCTTCTTCTATAATAAATTGTATTGTTGGCTTATCTACTATTGGTAACATTTCCTTTGGCTGTGCCTTAGTTGCAGGTAAAAATCTTGTTCCTAACCCAGCAGCAGGAATAATTGCCTTTTTTACTTTCATTATCTAATCCTCTCCCTATTAACAAATATTTACTTAACACTTTTATTGTACCATATAATTAATTTATTTTATATATTTAAATAAACTTTTATTTAGTAAAATAACCATTTATCTAGGATTTTATTTTTCTTTTTACATTATTTATTAGTTCTAAAATAATCTTATCTTTTATAATTACTAATATAAATAAATATATTAATAAATTTATTAATATAACCCCCATTAATAGTAAAAACATGTTTTTTATATATTTTCTTAAAATAATTGTTATAGGAATAAATATTAATGAAATTATAAAATACTTTATTTTATCTAATCCAAATAAATTTATATGAATTTTTAAGTTTTTTCTTACATAAACATATTCACATATTACCAATACAAAATTTGCTATTATTGTTGTAGTTATTGCAACCTTTGCAGAAAATATTTCCAAAACTATACATAAAGAATTTAATATTAAATTAACTATACCTCCAATAAATACACATACAACTTGTTGTCTCTCTCGTCCATTTAGGTACATAATCTGATTACTTACTATATTTTCATATCCTACTATAATCATATATATTGCAAAAAAAGGCATAAGAGGTACTGCATCTATATAATCTTTTCCTCCATATAATAAAATGCACTCTTTTCCAATAACAGAAACTCCAATTGCTGCTGGAAATAATATCATTAAATACATTTTTGACATTCTATCTAACAAAGATTTATATATCTGATTTTCCCCTTTAGATAAATGATATGAAAGTCTTGGTATAGTAACTTGGACAAAGGTTAATAGAAGATTATTTATTGCATATATAATTCCAACACACATAAAATAATATCCTACATATACCTTTCCAACAACAGAACCTAACATTATCTTATCTAAGTTAGTATATAAAATACTTGCATTTGTAAGTATTACCACTAAAAACATAGGCTTTATATGTTTTTTAAAATTTAATGCTTTAAAATTAAAATCAATTCTTCTTTTTATAAATACAAAACTTGCAAAATAATTAAAAAATAATGTAATACCAAGTATTAATACATACATAGTAACATCTTTTGCTGATTTAACTAAAATTATTGTTACTATACATGATATGGTCTGCACCAAAATAGTTTTTATTGTGATAAAATCAAATCTTTCTAGTGCCTCTGCTGCCCATTCAACATAAAATATATTAGCAAAAAAGTTTATACCCATAACCACTGCTATACTATGTAAAACACTACTATTTGCAAAAATTAAATGCATTGATAGTATATATATTCCACCAACTATTAAATTTGATAATAATGTTATTATAAATATATTTGAAAATACCTTAGATAATCTATCTTTATTATCTCTAACTTTACTTATCTCTCTTAGTCCATATTGATAAACTCCAAAGGTTGCAAAGGCCAAAAAGTATTGATATATACCTTGTATATATGTAAAATTTCCATAGGCCTTTGTACCTAAAGCTCTTGTAATATACATTCCTAATATAAAAGGAAGTCCTGTATTAAAAATATTAAGTATTAATTTATATATAGTATTTTTTGCTAATGACTTACTCAAAAAGATTCTACCTCATTTCCATTTTTAATAGACTTATGTTAACATTATAATGTAACTTTTTCAATATCATTTACATAAATTTAAAATAAACATAAAAGTAACTTGCTAAAATAACAAGTTACTTTTAGTTTATTTTAAATCATTCTCTTTTTCTTCTTTAAGTAATTTTTCAAGAACTACTAATCTTTGCCCTAAATCCTTTGTTTGCTCTTTAAGAAGACTAACTTGTTCACTTTGTCTAAAAAGCAAATATAATAAAAATATAATTGCAACTAAAAATAATACTGAAGGCGGATATTCAATTCCTGTCCATTTAGCTACAACTTTTATTATATTAGGAAAAGCTGCTAATATTATTGCTAGTATTGAACCTAAAAACCAAAGAAAACTCTCTCTTTCAAAAAATTTTTTCTTTTTAACTTTTGATAGTACCATACACATAAATATTATTGCTAAAAATATAAAAAATATTCTAGTTGCCATTTGTATCACCTACCATTTTATTTTTTCTTATGCCATATTTTATAATTATTAAAAATATACTATAAAACATTGTTATCATATATGATATTGGTGACCATATACCAGAGTGCATACTTTCTCCATATATTCTCTCTTTCATTTTTACTGGTACTTCTTCAATTTTATATCCTTGCATAAGCATTTCTATAATTAAATTAGCATCTGGATATTCTGGATAATTATTAATTTTTGCGTATCTTGTATATACTCTTTTTGATAAAATCTGAAGACCTGATGTTGGGTCTGTTATTTCTTTTGAGCATGCTATTTTTATTATTTTTTGGAATAAAGCTGTTCCTACTCTTCTAAAGAAAGGATGTTTATATTCTGTCTGTTCTTTAAATCTTGACCCTATCATAATATCAACATCGTCTTCTTTCATTTTTTGAAACATTTTATTTAATTCACTTGCTACATGTTGTCCATCTCCATCAAATTGTGCAACATACTTATACCCCTTTGCCAAAGCATATTTAAATCCAGTTTGCACTCCACCTGCATATCTTAAATTAAAGGGGGTTGTTATATAATTAACTTTCATTTCTTCTAATATCTTTGGAGTATTATCTGTTGAACAATCATTAATAACTAAAATGTCAGCCTCTTTAATATCTTCTCTTAATTCATTTATAACATTAGTTATGTTCATTTCTTCATTATAAGCTGGCACTATCACTAATAAATCCTTCATTTTTTTCTCCTTTATTTAATATCTCTTCATAACTATATTTTTTTCTTCCTGTTATATCTATACCATATCTTTTAGCTACTTCCTCTTCCATTGCCCCATATTCAAAATGTCTTACTCTCTTATCTTCAGGTGGAAGCTCCATATAAGTGCTTCCATATTCACATTCTAAAATATGCTCAACATTATTAGGACATGGAAACATATATCCTTCAAATTCTATTTTCTTTAAAGGAAGGTAATATTTTCTTTCACACATCATTTCATCAGTTTGCTCAATTGCAAAACCTATATACTTTCCATCTTCACTTATATATTTTTTCTTTGCTTTTTCTACTAAATTAAATGGTATAAAAATCTTACTAACTGCTCTAAAAGTTTTAAAAATAATCTTATAAAGTTTTGAATTTACAGCATCTATTACAGACTTTTTTCTTGCATTTTCAATTTGTCTTATAAATTTTCTGTACTTTCTAGATACATTTTCTTTATAAAAATCTAAAGTAAATATATCTATAAAAATACCTCTATCCATTATCATATTTGCTCCATCATCATCAATAACAACAACTGTGTCTTTCATCATTATTTTTGCAAATTCAAAAGGATAACCTTCTTTTGTATCCTTATGTAGTAAATAAAAATGTGGATTACTATTTTTTTTCATATGCTTTATAAATTTATTATAATTTTCCCTTGTCATAGCTATATCTACATCATCATCCCAAGGAATAAAACCTTTATGCCTATAGGCTCCTAATAGGGTTCCAAATTCAAGACAATATTCAATATTATTTTCTTTACATATCTCATCTATAAATTTTAAAGTTTCTACCATTAACTTTTTACATTCATCTAAATTTGCAACTACATACATAATAATATCCTACTCTTTAACTATTTTTACATACACTTATGTCAAATTTAATATTATAATCTCTAAACTTAAGAATTCTCTCATAGTCTTCCATATAGTCAACTTCTGCCCAAAATCTTCCTTCTACATCTTTAACATAAATGTCCTTTTCTTTACTTAGCTCATATAAAGCATTTTCCCACCATAAATAATGTTGTTGTTTATTTATCATACTTTCAAGTTCATTTTTAAAAGTACTTATAAACTCTTTTCCTATCTTTGCAATTCCTATATACTCTGCAGTTATATCCTCTCCTTCAAGTTCTTTTCCATACTTTAAGAGTCTGTTATCTTCATAGTAGAATTTATAATCAGCTTCCTCTTTTCTTGTTTCATCACAAAAAAGAACAGGACTTAATGTTTCTTCTTTTATTATTTCTAATAAAGAATCGTCAACAAAGACATCTCCATTCATTATCATAATATCATCTTCATTAGTAATAAAATCTCTTGCAAACCAAGCTGATGCTATACTATTTGTAACATCAAAAAATGGATTATAATAAAATTTTATATCATGTTCTTTTAAAATTTCTCTTATTACTTCCTGGTTATAACCTAATATAATTCCTATATCCTTAATTCCCATTCCTCTAAGTTGTCTTATGGTATTTTCTATAAGGGTAATTCCACCTCCTATATCCACAGTACATTTAGGTCTGCCAGATAAATATCTGCTTATTCTTGTACCTCTTCCAGCTGCAAGTATAAGTGCTCTCATTTTTATAACACTCCCTTTTCATTCATATCTTTAAAAGCATTTACTAATGTATCTATATCTTCATCTGAAATATTTCCAATATGACCTACTCTAAATAAAATTTCACTTAAATCTCCACCATTAGGACATAAAAATATATTATAATTATCTTTCATATATTTAAATATTTCATATGCTGTCATTTTTCCTGTTGGTTTTAATGGAGTAACAGCATTTGATGGAGTTTCATTTGCTATTTCTAATGGTAAGCCTTTTATTTTTTCTCTAAAGCTTTCTGCAACTTCTCTAGTTCTATTTATAACAGAATCTATTCCTGCTTTTTCTATTCTTTTTAATCTGGAATTTAATTGAAGTATTATGCTTACTGCTGGAGTAAAAGGAGTTTGTCCTCTTTTTCCATTATTTAAATAATCCTTTAAATTAAAATACATACTCTTAACATTATTATTTTCTATTCTTTCAATAGCCTCTTTATCCACAACAATTAAAGCCATTCCAGCTGGTAATGCTAATGCCTTTTGTGAACCTGTTATCATAACATTTATATTATTTTTTTTCATATTTATATCATCTGCTAAGAATGCACTTATAGCATCAACAACTAAGAATATATTTTCTTTCTTGCAAAAATCTCCTATTAAATCTAAATCATATAAAACACCTGTTGAAGTTTCATGTGCATTAACCAAAAAACCTGTAAATCCTTTATTTTTATACTTATTTAAAATTTCTTTAGTTAAAGCTTGCCCATAAGATAACCTTATTTCTTCAAAAGGTATTTCATGAATTTTACATAGTTCCACAAATCTATGCCCAAAACTTCCCCCGTTAACAACTAACACTTTATCTTTTTTTGTAAATACATTCATAACAACAGCTTCCATTGCCCCTGTTCCTGAATTTGTTAGAAATATTACTTTTGAACTTTCCTCTGTCTTAGCTAATTTTTTCATTATTTCTTCATTTTCTAAAGTTATTTTTGAAAACTCATCTGTTCTAAAATAAGGTGGCTGTTTTGCACCTATTTCTAACTCTTCTTCATACATTTGAACTGGTCCTACACTAAAATTCAAAAAATCTTTTTTCATATATATCACCTTTTTTTAATAAATCAACTATTTAATATTTTCATAATAACACTTTGATTATAACATATAGACATTTATAAATATACAACTTGTTCTTTACAAACTTGTAACCTTATATTAAATTTTATATAAATACTCCTCCATAACTATATCTTCAACTTCTTCTATATTAGTTGATTTAGATGTATCCCAATACTTATCTGGAGTCATAAAGTTTTCTCCATAATTCATTTTTAAATATTCTACTGTATTTTCAGGCATACTTACATTTATTCCATTAAAATCATGTTTTACAATAACATCAACTTTAGGACAATAACATGCTTGAGCTTTCAAATTATTACATTTTGAAGTTTTTTCATCTATTTTTATATTATTAGCTTCTCCATCAGTATAAAAATTATATATAAATATTCTTTCTCCATTTTCTTCTTCATTATATAAAAATAAATCCACTAATACTCCATTCCAATTCCATGTTTGTTCTGAAAGTTTTCCAAAGGCATAAAACTCCCTTATTTTCTTAAACCCATTTTTTACTAGTAGTGCTTCTATATCTTTATTATAATCCTTTGCATACATTCCAAGGTCTATATCAAAATCATGGTCTATAAATTTTCCATCTCTATAAATTCCTAATAAAGTACCAAAATCCACCCAATACTTTATATTAGCTTCATCCATTATGCTGTTAAATTTTTCTAAACAGGGTAGTCCATACTTTTTCATTTTTCGTCCTATAAATCTTAAAGCACAAAGCTTAAGCCATTTTACAAATTTAGTTTCATATAACCCATATTTTCTTAATTTATTTACAATAAACTTAACCATAATACACCTCTATATTAATCCTTTTATATAACATTTTATTTTCTTTCTATAATATTTTGATGAAGTAAAGGCTCTAAGCGCTAAAACTCCCCCTATTGGATTAAATTTTTTTAATTTCATTGCTCCCTTTGTAAAGTAAGTTGATGCTTTATAATACTTTTCTTCATCATCCTTAGTTGTAGAATTTATAATATTTTTTACCTCTTCTATAACATCTTTATTGCTTATAGTTTCACTTTTATATCTTTCTACTAATTTTTGAGATATTAAAAATTGTTTTAATCCATTTTTATTAGATATAGATGTACTTCTCATTCTATATTTAAGTAAAACCTCTCTTATGTTTCCTAATTTAAAGCCTTTCTCAAGAGCTCTTAATAAAAAATCATAATCTTCTGCATAAGAAACATCTCTATATCCTCTATTATCTTTAAATACTTCTGCTTTTCCAAACCAAGTTGGATGAGGCATACAATTATTATATATTACTCTCTTTTTAAAGCTTTCATTATCTTTTGGAAGATTATTAAGTGTGGTTATCTCATTTTCTTCTTCATCTATACATACTACCCCTGAGCCAATTAAATCTAAATTATTATCCTTAAGATACTTTAATTGTTTTTCTAATCTATCTTTTATAGCTATATCATCAGAATCCATTCTAGCTATAAAATCTCCAACTATCATATTGAGAGCTTTATTTAAGCTTTTAGTTAAGCCAATATTTTTTTCATTTATTATAAGCTTTATTCTCTTGTCTTTTTCTTTATATTCCTCTAATAAATTTATTAATTCTTTATTATTAGGGTTATCACAAACTATTAAAAACTCTAACCTTTTTATAGTTTGTCCTAATATAGATTCTATGGATTTTCTTATCCACTCCTCTGGTTCATTATAAGTACTCATTACAACTGAAATTAATTCATTACTCATAATATTTCTCCTTATATTAATCTACTTAATTACCACTCTGTCAATTATACTTATTTTTTATTATCTTGTCTAATTACAATTTTTTTATTTATTATCAATTAGGTATTTTACTATATTTTCTATAATATGTTATATTACTCACTAAAGCAAAAAATAAGTTATATCACTTTATATTTTGTGATATAACTTACCTAAACTTTAAGTTACAATAAATAACTTGAATTATTTATTACACATTGAATAAATCCTTCAAAAAATAATATACTAGAATATATTACACAAATTACCATTATAACTTGCTCTCTAGATATACTAACTCTTTTATTTTCATATTTTATTTTCAAACCATATTTTGAAGAATTCATCCATGTTTCTAATATAAATATTATTATTAATACAAACATTAATGTTAAACATACATAATATCTACTTTGACATGAAAAATGACCTGAAATAAAATAAAAATCTTTAAATGCCCTATTAAATTGTAGCATCAAAGCCACTATAGTTCCTACTAAAAGTGATATATACACCTTTAATTTATTATCTCCATTTTTTCTTATATATTTTGTAAATAAAAATAATGGTATTATCCAAAATAAAATTGTTCCAATTCTACTAATTGTTAAAATACTTTTTCGTTGAGAAAATCCTGGCACTCCTGCTGTCCATTGTGCAAAAAATCCATTCCAAAATGATTTAAAGAATTCATTAAATGATAATTGATTTCTTAATTGTGGTTGAACATATACTAAAGTGTTGTTTACAAATTGTTCAGCTGCATATGTAGATAATGCTGGTTGAAATGTTCCTTCTTTAAAAAATATATAAACAAAATAGGATACTCCAAATAAATAAATTGGTAATGTTAAAAAAAAGTATTTATTAAAAATTGACTTTGTACTTTTTTCAGTAATACAGTTCCATATAACTAATAATAACGCTGCAATAACCACTATTGAGCCTGCTGAAAGTTTAGATAATACAGTTAGTACAATTCCTATAGCTACTGTAACATATGTTTTTAAATTATATCTTTTTTCTGAATATCTTAATAGTCCTAGTATAAATATTGTTATTCCAACTACTGTTAAATTATCATTATTTACTGATGCTCCCTCATATAATAACATATGAACAGAATTTATTATAAGCACAAATAACAAATGTAAATAAGGTTTTTTGCTTATTCTTGTATAACCTATATAAAACATTAAAAAAATACATGCTAAAATAATAAAGATGTTACATACTCTTATTTTGGTTAAATTAACTATAACTTTATCAGCATCAATATTTATAGAATTAGTTAATTTCATAATATGATAATATAAAGGTGGATGACCTAAATAATTTATAGCTTCTGTAAACTTTCCTTCATAATTTCCTGAATATACTCCTGTACTATAAACATTTGAATATGGGTCTTCTTTTTCTTCTTCATTATATTTCATTAGTATTTTTATATCTGAAAATTTTGGAATTATAACATTATCATTTTCCTCTAAATACGCCACATAGGATATATGTGCAAGTTCATCATAAATATCAACTTTAGAGTAATTTAAATAAAAAAACATTTTAAATCCTGAAAATATAAATCCACAAATATAAATTGCTATTATAAGCTTTTTAGGATTAATATTTAACCTTCTATAAAACATTGATACTATTATAAGAAAATAAAATATTGTAAATGAAATAGATACTATAAGAAACCTGTTTGGTCCATTAAGTATAAAATTAAATGCTATATCATTATCTAAAGGATTTGAATTTTCATATAGTTGTCCCTCAGTATAATAACTTCCCTCACCAATCCAAAGTACTAAATTATCATTTTCAGCATTTTCTAATGCTTTTATTGTAAAATAATAACTTTTATCATCTTCAAAAGTAAAGTTTTCTATTTCCACATCATAATACTTATTATCAATTATTTTGTCACCATATATTTTAGAACTATATAATAATTTATCATTACTATTATATATACTTAATAAATAAATTCCATTAATATCAGACATATTTGTTCCAAAATATAAAGATATCCCTTTTATATTTTTATCACCATTAAAGCTTTGCTTATATACTTCATCTTCATTAATTCTTTGTGTTATTTGACTTATAGGTATACTTAAAGACTTTATCATTGTTGATTCAGATAAATTCTTAAATAAATTTAATATAACTGTACAGTATACAATTACCAATAAAAATATTATTATATATTTATATCTATATTTTTTATATCCATATTTAATAACTTTTCTTAGCATAAATATTAAATATAATATTGTAATTGGTATTAATATTTGTAATTTTAATATATAATCATCACTACAGACCTTATTATATTTATTAATAAACTCTTGTGATAAATTTATTATATTAGAGTTATCCTCTTCTATCTTGTTATTTATCTCTTCTTGTGAAAACTTAGTTAATATATTATTTCGACTTGAAATTGATATTTCTTTAATTTTTATATTATTGTCATTATTTTTTATTCCAAAATTATTTATATGATAAAACTTTTCATCTATATAAAATTTAAAACTTTTATTTTTTGAATTACTTTCAATAGAATCTTCATTTACAAAACCATTTCCTATATCTAAATATATTGTTGAAGTATTCTCTTTTAATTTTGATTCATATTCTATTGATAAATTCACATAGCCTACAGGCATTTTGGAAATTAATAACCATAATGCAAAAATAATAAATACTAAACTTACTATTATATCTTTTGTATTAAAATATTTTTTCACCCTTTTATTTCTCCTATTTTAAATTATCTAATTATTAATTTCCTTATCATTTTTATCATAATCCATCTTTTTTATTCTATATTGAATATCTTCTAATATTTTTCTATTTGCAGCAATAATATCAGCTTGAAGCCCAACAATAAGTGTTTCAAACCCAAGTAATAATAAAGTACTACTTAATATTAAAGATTGTACATGCCCATTTCCTTCTCCTTGTGCAAAAAATACTAAAAATCTTATTCCTATTAAAAATCCTATTAAAAATATTATTCCACCAATAATTGAAAAGAATCTTAAAGGTTTATACATCATAAAAGCTCTTACTATAGTAACCATAGATTTTTTTACATATCCAAACATACTGTTAAATAATCTAGAAGGTCTTAATTCTGCATTAGTTCTTATTGGAACTGAAGTCATGGCAATTTTACTTCTACCTGCTTGTACTATAGTTTCTAATGTATATGTATATTCATTAACTACATTCATTCTCATAGCCGCTTCTCTACTATATGCTCTAAATCCACTTGGCGCATCTGGTATATCAGTATTAGAAGCAACTCTTACTGTCCAGCTTCCAAAGTGTTGAAGCTTTTTCTTTAATGGAGAGAAATGTTTTGTTTTATCTATTGGTCTTTCCCCTATTACAATGTCTGTTTTTCCCTCTAATATAGGTCTTACTAACTTTTCAATATCCTCTGCACAATATTGATTGTCTGCATCAGTATTTACTATTATGTCTGCACCATTTCTTAAACAAGCATCTAATCCTGCCATAAAACCATAGGCTAATCCTTTATTTCGTTTAAAAGAAACAATATGATGAACTCCCCATTTTTTTGCAACTTCAACTGTTTTATCTTTACTTCCATCATTAATTATTAAATATTCAATTTCATCAATTCCATCAATATATTTAGGTAAATCATTTAATGCAACTGTAAGAGTTTCTTCCTCATTATAGCAAGGAATTTGAATTATTAATTTCATCTTTTTATCCTCCAAAATGTTAGTTTTCTTTTTTTATTTCTAATATTTTTTCAGCAAGTTTTTCAGAACTTCCCATTTCTACAAAATAATATTTTCCTTTTGTTTCTGTAAATAATTCATGATTTGCAGGATTTTCTCCTAAAATCATTTTTTTATTCATTGCATCATAAATATAAGCCTTTCCAGGAATAGTCCTTCTAGCTTTATTTATATCCTTATTAAAATGTCCTGCTAAACATAAATCTGAAAAATTTATGTATTTTGCTAATTCTTGTTGAGATAGCCAATCTATATATTTAACATTATCACTTTCAACTTTATTATATTTTTTTTGTATGGGACCTATTACATAGAAAAATATATCTTTTTCTTTTTTTAATATATCTACTGCTCCAAGTACTATTTCTACTCCTTGAAGAGGAAGTATACTTCCAAAGTATAATACAACAAATTTATCTTTTACTTTATTAGGCTTTTCTATTCTTTTTTCATAATAAATACTTTTATCCGCTTCTAAATATAAAACATTAAGATTATTTTTATTAGCTCCAAATTCTTCTATAAAATACTTTCCATGTTCTTTAGTATCTGAAATTATGTAATCTGCTAATAGTATTGTTTTTTTATCTATAGCTTTTAAAATCTTTGCAAATATACTGTTTTCTTTTATTTTTTTTCTATCAAATACCAAAGTATCATACATTGATATAAAAAAGTCTATAATAATCTTTTTCTTTTTAAGCTTAAAGTTCCATATTGGTAATATTAATTGAGGTGCAAACCCAATAAACACCAAATCAAAATTCTTCATAGAAGTTTTTAAAATGTTCCAATAGACAGTTACTATTCTTTTAGGATAACTTTTTTCTTTAGAACCAATTATCTTATATTCTTTACTATTTTCCTTAATAATATTTATTTCTTGGGTATTTCTTATATAATCTAAATTTTTAGTTGTTATAAATAATACTTTTTTATCTTTAACTAAATTTATCATTTTATTTTTCCTCGTTTACTAATTACATATACAAGTTTAAAACCAACAAATGCTACTATTTCACCTAAAATAGTCCATATTCTAGATGTTAGTGTAATTAAAAGAAGTAATTCATAATTATAAGTATCTCCTAAAAGCATTCCTAATACACCTTCACGAATTCCCATTCCATTTGGAGAAGGGCTTAAAAATCCTATTACCCAAGATATTGGATAAGATAAAATTAAATATATTCCTTGAAGTACTTCTACTTTAGAAAAAGCAACAACTAATATAATTAATCCAATACCTGTTAAAAGCCATACTCCCACATATCTTCCTAAAATATTATATGTATATTTTCTTTCAAGCTTTATTTCACCAGTACTATCTTTAAATAATTTACTAATAATCTTTATGCCAACTTTTATTATATTAGGAATGAAAATCACTGTTAATATTATTAATATTACTGCTATAATTATAATCCAAAATGAATTAGCATTATTTCTAAGTAATATAGGAATAAAAAAGAGTAAAAATAATGCACTTGAAATTATTTGAAACACATATTCTAAAATCATACTTACTGTAGTTGCTGCTTTATCAACGCCCTTATTAGTACACATATAAGCTTTTCCAACTATATTCCATATTCCCCCTGGTATATATCTAGCTAATGCAGATGTCATATGAATATCTAAATAGTCAATTTTTCCAAGCTTTGAATCCATTTTCCATAAAAGATATGACCAGTTATATCCTGTTAGTAAAAATACTATAGCATACATAATTACAGATATAACAAACCAACCAATCTTCATATTAGATAAATATGGTTTTATATCATTCCAATTCTTCACAAACTGATTTCCCATAAACCATAAAATTAATAAAGATAATATTATCCCTAGGATTTTTAATATACTCTTTTTATAATTAACTTTTTTTTTCATTTTGTCTCCTTTTTGTTTATTTTTTGTAACCAAATCATTTTTTAATTTTAGCATATTTAGATTTAAATATCTATGTATTTATATATAAAACAACTCCCAAAAAATAAATTTAATTATGATTAGTAAAAATCACATCAAATTAATCCCGTTTTTATACACTTATTTATATACTTAGTTGTTTAATGGTATTTTTAAAAAGCTTTTAGCAATTTTGAAAGTATTTTTTATTCTTTAGAACTATTTCTAAAAATAATTCTCTTATTTAAGAAAAAAAAGAAATTGCTAACTTAAGAAATATAAAATTTCTTTCATATAACAACTTCTTTTTTTCTTAAATATTTATACTAATAATGATATAAATGCACTCCATAATGTTATTACTTGAAGAGTACAAAGAAAAAACATTAAATTATTTTCTATATTTTTTTTATAAGTTAATATTGAATTTCTTAACATAAGAAATATTAATGATAAAACAGGAATCATATATCGTCCTTGTACACCTTCAATTATAGCAGCTCCTTTGTTAGTCCAAGTAAATCCAACTACATGAATAGCAAAGAAAATTCCAATAACAATAAAAAACATTATTATTTTTTGTTTTTTAGTAATATATTGTTTATCTTCATCAGTTCTAAATGAAGATAATATAAGTAATATTATAAAACCTATTGTATATATTGGATTTATATTTATAAGGTATAATCCACTTATAGTTAAATATATAAAATTAATTGTACATACCTTAAGGTTGTTAATAAATAACTTAATAAATGTTAATGGAGAAGTTATTATATCTCCAAATGAATATGCAGGTGCATTAGAAAATGCTGATTTGCTATCTGTATCACTTACAATTCTTAAAGTATCAATTAAATTAAAAACTAAATATGATGCTAAAACTACTACAACTAATCCTATTAAAACTTGATAATATTTTTTCTTTGATACAAATTTTTTCTTAGGTATAATTAAAGCTAAAGCACATAATAAAACATATATCATTTTTAATGGTGCTAATAAAATTCCAGATATAAATAAAATTATAATATCTTTTTTCTTTTTTTCTTTTTCAGAATATGCAAAATATAAACAATATGCAGTATATAGAAATGCTAATGCATTTATTATTGCATCATATGAAAATGAAGTAGCTTGCTGTAAAGTCATTGGCAACAATGCTACAATAAACATTGTTACTTTTCCAATAGGCATTTTTTTTATGGCTAAATATACTATTGATAAAAATGCTATTAAATTAAAAAACCTGCCAAGATATAAAGTTGGAATTTGTCCTAAATGTACTATTCTTGCTATTGTTATTGCTAATGCTGAAGGAAAATATACATAAGCTGGTTGTGAAACATCTCTTCCTTGTACTTCAACTAACTCATTATCATCACTTATATCAAAGAATTTATCAAACACAGTTCTATACTGTGTCATTGTAGTTTTTCCATAAGTTAATCCTGCTATACTATCTTCACCTCTACGTAGATATCCTCCATCCTCTGTTGAATGTCCTTTTAATAACATATCATTAGAATATCTATAGGCTGTATCAACATGTGCAGGTTCATCATAGCCACTATATGGTGTTGTCAAAAACATATATGCTAGACCTAAACATAATCCACTTATTAAAAATACATTTTCTGTTTTTATTTTTTTTATAAATAATAAATAACTTATTACTAACATAAATATTATGGTAAATATTATACATACTATTACTATTGTTCTTAAAAAATCAGCACTTGTTGTAACTATTCTAAAAGCTATATCCTTTGTTTCTTCTTTATCATTTATATATAAAGTGCCATCTTTATACTGATCCATTCTAGAGGAACAAATTGTAATAGAATTTTCCTCATTGCATCCTATTGATTTAATATTTAATTGAAATTCTTGATTTTTAGTATTTCTAATAGGATTATTTAAAACAAAATCATGATAATCATCATTTTTTATTTTATTTATATTTTCTTTCCAAACCTGAATTTTTTCACCTGTTGTTTTATTACTTAACTCTAGTTCTATAATGCCAGATTTATTATTATTATTATTATTCAAAAATTTTATAGAAATTATTTTTATTCCATCATCAACCTTAAAAGATTGTTTTATATCTATTCCTTCAGTAATTTTTCCAACATTAGTTGCTGCTTCTTCATTAATTATATGATAGTAATTATAATTTTTTGATATTGGCACTATTTTCAAAAAATATATAACAGATAAAATCATTAATGTAGTTAATATAATAAAAAATATATTTCTTTTATTTTTATAATCCTTTATATTTTTAATCATCTTTAAATACTCCCTCACTATTTATACAAATCTTATCTATTTTATCATTTTTATATTCATAAAACAACCTTACAAAAGTTACAATTTATATAACTAAAATTTTTATTAATTTCTAAATAAAAAATGTAGCCTTTTAGGCTACATTTTTTACTTATAATATTTTATTTATACATTTTTTCATAATACTTTTGATAATCTCCAGATGTTACATTCTTCATCCATTCTTGATTATCTAAGTACCATTGAATTGTTTTAACTATCCCAACTTCAAAGCAAGTTTCAGGATACCATCCAAGTTCTTCTTTTATTTTATCTGGAGCTATTCCATATCTTCTATCATGACCTTTTCTATCAGCTACATATTTCTTTAAGTTTTCTGTTACTCTTTCATCTACATTATCGTGAATATAACCTATAACAGTATCAACTATTTGAAGGTTTGTTCTTTCATTATGACCACCAACATTATAAACTTCTCCAACTCTTCCATTGTTTATAACCATATCTATTGCTTTAGCATGGTCTTCAACAAATAGCCAGTCTCTTATGTTTAATCCATCTCCATAAATTGGAAGGTCCTTTAATTGAAGACAGTTATTTATTAATAATGGTATTAACTTTTCTGGGAATTGGAATGGCCCATAGTTATTTGAACATCTTGTTATGTTTATTGGCATTTTATAAGTGTCTCCATATGCCTTAACCATTAAGTCTGAACCAGCCTTACTTGATGAATATGGGCTGTGAGGGTCAAGTGGTGTAGTTTCATAGAAATATCCAGTTTCACCTAATGAACCATATACTTCATCAGTTGAAACATGAAGGAATTTAACTCCTTCTTTCCATCCATCTTCTGTTTCCCAAGCATTTTTTGCACAGTTAAGTAAATTTACTGTTCCTAAAACATTAGTTTTAGCAAATACTTCAGGTTCTCTTATACTTCTATCGACATGAGATTCAGCTGCAAAGTGAGCAACATAATCTATATCATATTTTTCAAATAATGAAGATACTAATTCTTTATCACATATATCTCCTTGAACAAATATATGTCTCTTATCTCCTTCTATTGATTTTAAGTTTTCTAAATTTCCAGCATAAGTAAGCTTATCTAAGTTTATTATTCTTATATCATCATATTTTTTAAGCATATATAATACAAAATTTGAACCTATAAATCCTGCTCCACCTGTTACTAAATAAGTTTTCATTAAATTTAACACTCCTTAAAATTAAAGTTTAGTATTTATATTAAATATTAGGATTATCTTTTAAAAAGCTCTTTAAAGCCTCTTTCCAATCTCTCATTTCATCCCCAACAGTACATCTAAGCATCATATTATCTAATGAAGAATATTCTGGTCTTTTTGCTGATGCTGGATTCATTTTTGCATATTCTTCTGATGTACAAGGACTAACCTTACACTTTCTACCTGCAAGTTCCATTATTAATGATGCAAAATCATACCAACTACATTCTCCATTTCCTGTACAATGATATACTCCATATTCTTCTGTTTCAATTAATTTTAATATATGATATGCTAAATCATTTGCATTAGTTGGATTTCCTCTTTGGTCATCTACTACTGTTAAAGCCTCTTTTGTTTTACCTAAGTTTGCCATTGTATATACAAAGTTCTTTCCTACCCTTCCATATAACCAAGCAGTTCTAACTATATAATATTTTGAAGAAAGTTCTTTTACAAAGTTTTCTCCTGCAAGCTTTGTTTTTCCATATATGCTATAAGGTGCTGTCATTTCAAATTCTGCAAGAGGTTTTTCTCCAACACCACTAAATACATAGTCAGTAGAAACTTGAACTAATTTAGCTCCTATTTCTTCACAAACCATAGCTAAATTTCTTGGTCCTATAGCATTTATCTTAAATGCTAATTCTTGATTTTTTTCACATCCATCAACATTTGTAGCTGCTGCACAGTTTATAATAACATCTGGTTTTTCTTTGTCTAAAACCTCTTTTACTTGTTCTAATTTAGTTATATCTAAATCTTCAACATCTACTGCTACAACTTTGGCAGCTTTTATAACATCACTAACTTCTCCAATATCAGCTTTTCCTGTTTTTATTATATCTTGAAGTTCATTTCCTAATTGCCCTTTTGAACCTGTAATTAATATCTTCATAAATGCCATCTCCTAATTATTCTTCAATAATTTCCATTAAATATTTTCCATAACCACTCTTAAGTAATGGCTTAGATAATTCTTTAACTTTTTCTGCACTTATCCAACCTTGCTTATATGCTATTTCTTCTAAACATGCTATATAAGTTCCTTGTGTGCTTTGTACAGCTTCAACAAAGTTAGAAGCTTGAAGCATTGAAGCATGAGTACCAGTATCAAGCCATGCCATTCCTCTACCTAAAAGTTGTACTCTTAGGTCTCCTTCTTCCATATATAATCTATTTAAATCTGTTATTTCTAATTCTCCTCTTGGTGATGGCTTTAAGCTTTTAGCTTTTTTAACTACTGAATTATCATAAAAATAAAGTCCTGGTACTGCATATTTTGATTTTGGCTTTTCAGGTTTTTCTTCTAAAGAAATTACCTTTCCATTTTCATCAAATTCCACTACCCCAAAAGCTTTTGGATTTTGCACATAATAACCAAATACATATGCTCCCTTTTCTAATGAAGCTGCTGCTTTTAAATGAGATGTAAAACTTTGTCCGTAGAATATATTATCTCCCAATATAAGTGCTACATTATCATCTCCAATAAATTCTTCACCTATTATAAAAGCTTCTGCTAATCCATTTGGTTTTTCTTGAATTGCATATTCTATATTTAAACCAAAATCACGTCCGTCTTTAAATAATTCTTTAAAATTAACTATATCTCTTGGTGTTGATATTATTAAAATATCTCTTATTCCAGCCAACATAAGTACTGACATTGGATAATAAATCATTGGCTTATCATATATTGGAACCATCTGTTTTGACATTGCTTTTGTTACAGGATATAGTCTTGTTCCAGACCCTCCAGCTAATATTATACCTTTCAATCACTTCACCTCATTTTATTTATTAATCTCTTACAAATTATATCATAAATTTTATTTATTATATACTTCTTTAAGCCAATAACTTGTATTTGATGTATATTTTAATACTTTTTTCTTAGAGAGCTTATCATATCTACTGCCTAATTTATTAGCTATAAATCTTACTGCAAAATTAGGTATTATATCAAAAAAAGCTTTAAAGTTTTTTTCTCTTAAAGAGTTTATAGTAACAAATTTAACTAATTGTATAGCACTACTGTTTGCTCCAGAATTAGCTATATACTCATGTTGTTTCAAAAACACCCCTTGATCAAAATATCTTTTAAATAATGCTTTATAGGTATATGCATGAGAATGAATTACTTTAGCATCAGCACAATATTTTATTTTATATCCATTATTAATAAGCTTATATGCTATATACATATCCTCATTAGTCAATAATACTTTTCCATCATAGCCCTTTAGCTTTATAAAAGTATCTCTTCTTATAGCTGCGGCTGCATCTGAATAAAAGTAAGTTTTTATTCCTAAATTTTTAACATCTTCTTTAGATACAATTCTACTTTCATCAGGATAATTGCTCATTCTAGTATATCTTTCTATTGTTTTGTTATCACAAATTTGCTTTGCAAAGGATGCATCACATAAATTATTATAAATGTCTTTTGTTAACTTATAAATAAAATAATCATCTAATATTTTTATGTCCTGTGTTATAAAAACTATAATATCTCCCTTTGCTTTATAAGCTGCTTTTTCTCTTGTTAAACTATGAGAAAATTCCTTTTTTTTAATCAATTCATATTTTGCATTTATTTTTTTTAATTCCTCTTCACTTTTATCACTAGATTCTGTTAAAAGATAAGTAACATCAAAACTTTTTATGTTTTTTTGATTAATCAAACTATTATTTAAATCTCTTATATACTTTTCTCCATTATATATAGGACAAATTACTGATATATCCATTCTTAACTCCTATTTTTCAGCTAATTTAAAATTACCCTGCTTTGAAGAAAAATTAATATTATAGTAAGGATCTACTAAGTTTTCACCCCATTTATTACTAAATATCTTCATTTCCTTATAAAGTCTTTCCATCTTTTCTTCATTATTGTCTAATCCTCTAGTTTTTGATTCATAATGATATAATTCAGCATATGGTGTAACCATATTTAAATATCCTTTTTCTCTAAACTTCATACATAAATCAACATCATTATATGCTACAGCTAGCTCCTCATTAAATCCATTAACCAAATCAAAAAGTTCTCTTTTAACCATTAAACAGGCTCCAGTTACAGCACTTACATCTATTTTCATAAATAATCTTCCCATATGACCACCATCATATCTGCCTAATCCTTTTCCTAAATGTTCTGCTGTTCCTCCGATTCCTAATAATATTCCAAAGTGTTGTATAGTATCATCTTTATAATAAAGCTTACCACCAACAGCAGCTGTTTCTTTTCTTTGAGCATGCATTAATAATTCTTGTAACCAATTTTCTGTTAATATCTCAACATCATTATTTAAGAAAACTAAGTATTTTCCATTTGATTGTTTCACTCCAAAATTATTAATTGCTGAATAATTAAATTCTTTTTCCCACTTTACAACTTTAATTTTAGAATTTTTAGATATTTCATCATAATACTTAAATATTTCATCAGTTACACTATTATTTTCAACAATAACTATTTCATAGTTATCATAAGTTGTTTTATTTAAAATAGAGTTTATACAAGTTTTTAATGTATTTACTTCATCTTTATTTGGTATTATTATAGATATTTTATCATGGTTTAATATATCAAACTCCACCTTATAACATCCATTAAATCTTCCATGAATAACTTTTCCCTTTTCTCCAATTCTTTTAATATGAGCTTCAATTGCCCTTCTTCCAGCTTCTATTGCATAGCTTTTAGCATCCATTCCTCCTGCTGTTGAACCACTATGAACTCTCCAATGATAAAGCACTTTAGGAATATGTGCTACTTTTTTAGCTTTTTCTGTTAATCTTAATATCATATCATAATCTTGACTGCCATCAAATTCACTATTAAAATATCCAACTTTCTTTAATAATTCTTTTGAAAATACAGAAAAATGACATATATAATTACAACTTCTTAATGTATCTGGAGAAAAATCTGGCTTAAAATGAGGATCAAAATACTCCGCTTCTGTTTCATCTATTTTATCTTCATCACAATATATAAATTCTACATTTCTATCACTATTAAGTACCTTTACATATTCATATAATGCATCTTCTGTAATTAAATCATCATGATCTAATAATCCTATAAAATCACCAGTAACCATCTTTATAGCTTCATTTGTATTACCTGATATCATATAATTTTTTGAAAGATACTTTACTTTTATTCTATCATCTTTTTTTGAATAATCCTCTAACATATCTAATGTCTCTTTACTTGTACTAGCTCCATCTGCTATACAAAGTTCCCAATTAGAATATGTTTGATTTAATATAGAATTTACAACTTTAGATAAAAATTCAGTTTTGGTATTATAAGTTGGTATAAGTATACTTATTTTAGGATTATATTCAAATTTAAAATTTCTTTGTTCCTCTAATTCCTTTTCTGTAGGTTTATATTTTCTAAACCATTCATCATAGGTTATTTCTTGTGTTACACTATCTTTAATCTTATATTTACTTTTATAATAGGTTTGCTTTACTCCATTTTTCTTTACTTCTCTAATAACCTTTTTTACATTATTTGAATTTATCATCTTTAATGCTTTTTTTATTTTTTTTCCATAAGAATCTCCACATAGCATTGCTTTTACATCTATTTCTTTTGATTCTACTTGGCCATTAGATGATGTAAATATTAATGATAATTTTTTCCTATATTCACATTCAATAAAAAATCCTGATTTTAATGCCTTTTCATCCCCATTAAAGTTATTACACACATCTTGCCTATTAATCATTTTTATTTCAAAGTTATTTATTCCATCAATTTTAATATCAGGGACTCCATATCCTTCTTTATATACCCATCCTTCAATTTTAACCTTTTTTTTATCAACAGTCACTCTATCTATACAACAATTTAAATTTGACATATATTCACATCCTATTTTTAAGTTTATTTTATATTCTTAATGAAAAATCTTCTTTATCTAATGTAAGATTATCATTATAATAAGGATCCCTAATCCATAATCCCCATTTATTATGGAAGGTTTTTATTTCCGATTCAAATCTTGCTGATTTTTCTTTTGTATCATCTTTTCCTCTTGACTTAGATTCATAATGGTACATTTCTACATAAGGAGAAAAAACTATTAAATACCCTTTTTTTCTAACCTTTAAACAAAAATCTATATCATTAAATGCAACTGCCAAATCTTCATTTAATCCATTTATCTCTTCATATACACTTCTTTTGATCATTAAACAAGCTGCTGTTACAGCACTAAGATTTTGAACTATTTTTAATCTTCCAGCAAAACCATTATCATCCCTTTGAAAATTTGCATGAGAATGCCCTGCAACTCCTCCAATACCAAGTATAACACCAGCATGTTGTATTGTATTATCAGGATAATATAATTTAGCTCCAACAATTCCAACATCTTCTCTTTGTGCATACATTAGCATTTCTTCAATCCAATTTTCAGAAATTACTTCTATATCATTATTTAGTAATATGATATAATCTCCTTTTGTTTCTTTAAATCCAAAATTATTAATAGCAGAATAGTTAAAGCCATTTTTCCATTTAACAACCTTAATATTATCTATTTTTTTAATCTCTTCATAGTAATTAAATATTTCTTTACTAATACTATTATTTTCTACTATTATTATTTCATAATTATTATAAGTACTTTTATTCAAAATTGAATTTATACAAGTTCTTAATGTATCTACTTCATCCTTATTAGGTATAATTATTGATACCTTTGGGTTTCCATTAATTTTATAATTTATTTTATATGTTTTTGCTATTAAACCATTAGATACTTTACCCTCTAATCCTATTCTTTTTAAGTGTTCTTCTATTATCTCTTTTCCATAGTTTGTATCTAATACTTCTTCCTTTGTTTCATTTATTCTATTATGATAAAGAACTCTTGGAATATGATATATTTCATTTGCTTGTTCAGTAAGTCTTAAATATATGTCATATTCTTTATCTTTTCCATATTTATTATTAAGATATCCTGCTTTATTTAATAACTTCTTTGAAAAAGCAGTTAAATTATTTATATAATTATAACATCTGAAGGTATCAGGAGACCAATCTGGCTTAAAATTAGGATCAAAATATTCACTTTCATCTTCATTAATTTTATCTTCATCAGAATATATAAAATCAATTTTTGAATTTTCATTTATTACTTTTACCATCTCAAATAATGCATCTATAGTTAATAAATCATTACTATTTAATAATGAAATAAAATCTCCAGTAGTTTTTTTTAACAATTCATTTACATTATCTGTTTCAAAATCTATATTTATTTTATTTTCTTTATTACTATAGTTCTTTAATTTCTCTATTAACTTTTTTTCTTGTATATCTTTTGCTGGAATAAATAACTCCCAATTTATATAAGTTTGCTTTAAAATTGACTCTATTAATTTATCAATATATCTTCCTTCTTCACTTATTTCTGATATAACTAAACTTATTGTAGGACTATATTTGAACTGGAATCTTTTTTGGATTTCAGCACCTTTTGGAGTTATTAATTGTCTTCTAAACCAATTATCATAGCCAATTCCGTCTAATTTTCTTTTATTTATCTTAGAATGTATCTTTAATAAAGTTTTCTTTATTCCATTTTTGTTTAAAAACTTTATAAATCTAACAAATTTATATGGTATTCCAATTAGTAATCTAATAATTCTAATAGGATTTATTATACTTAATATATGTAATGTTAATATCTTAATTTTACTTATTCTTTGAGGCTTTGGTTTTCTTTTTGTATTAAATTTACAAACCAGTTTTTCATCATCTGTAGTAAATATCATTGTGACTTTTTTTGTAAAAGGTATTTTTATTTTAAAACCAGAATTTAAGGCCTCTTGTCTTTGATGATATGCATGAAATATATCTACTCTTTGAACTACCTTTATATCAATATTATCCATATCTTTAATGTTAATATTAACTTTCTTATCCTTTTCAGAATAAGCCCAGCCTACTATAATAATATCCGTTCCTTTTTTTTCAATATCATCAATACAATATCTAATACTATTCAAAATTGATTCACCTATCCCTTATAACTTTTTATTCCACTACATTCCATTCATGATTTATATAATATGTTCCTTCTGATATATACTTATTTGTTATTTGAAATTCACATATTTCTTGCTTATAGTCTAAACATACTATACTCTCATCTGTAAATATTCCAACATCCACAGTATAAGTTCCTCCAAGTAGTGGCATTTTAGGTATTCTATATATAACCTTGTGACGGCCAAAGGTATTAGGTACTTTTACCTTTTCTAAAAATGTGTTAGGACCAAATATATAATCTCTTTTAGGAGTATATAAGGCAGCACCTAAAAGAAATCCTTCTATTTCTTCTATATAAATATCATAAGTTATCTCTACTTCAAATTCATCAAAAGTTTTTAATTTCTTTTTTGATATTTTAACATCTACAATAGCTGCTAATGTATCTTTATTAGTAGGCACTCTGAATACACTTTTATCTATAATCTCTTCTTTTTCAGTATTATCTTTAGGTATATTTTCTTCTTTGTCTTTTAATCGTACATCTGCTACATTATCTCTAATTCCATATTTCATAAAATCTTCATATAAATCAACAATTTCGCTTGATTCACCTTCAGCTTCTATTTTTCCATCTTTTAACCATATCGCCTTATTGCAGAATCTTTTTACTTGTTCAGTTGCATGAGATACAAATAATATTGTAGTTCCTTTTTCTTTAAGTTTCTTCATCTTGCTTATACATTTCATTTGAAATCTTGTATCTCCAACTGCTAAAGCTTCATCAACTATTAATATTTCTGGATCCACATTACTTGCTACTGCAAATGCAAGTCTTGCAAACATTCCACTAGAATAGACTTTAACTGGTTGATTTATAAAATCTCCAATATCAGCAAAATCAATTATTCCTTGAACTTTCTCATCCATTTCTTCTTTTGTATATCCCATCATAGTTCCATTTAAATATATATTTTCAACTCCAGTATACTCCATATTAAAACCAGTTCCTAACTCAAGTATAGCTGCTATCTTTCCTTTAATCTCTAAAGTTCCTGATGTTGGTGTTAAAACTCCTGTTATCATTTTCAATAAAGTAGATTTTCCCGAACCATTTTTACCCAATATTCCTATTGCATCACCCTTTTCAACATCAAAGGTTAATCCATTTAATGCCAAAAATTCTTTATGGTAACATTTTTTCTTTATAGAAAAAATTTCTTTTAGTCTATCTAAAGGCTCATCATATATATTATATTTTTTTACTAAATCTCTTACTTTTATTACTGTGCTCATATTAATACCTCACTAAATAACATCTGAAAAATGTGGTCTTAACTTATTAAATAACTTAATTCCAATTAATAAAGTAACTAAACAAAACATCCAAAAATATACAGTTTGGTAAGGTCGTTGCCAAAAAAATATTTTATCTACAAACGCATCTCTATATCCTGTAACAATATAATAAAGAGGATTTAATTTAAAAATTCTTGCTACTGAACTTGGTAGCATTGTTAATTGCCATCCTATAGGGGTTATCCAAAATCCCATATTCATTAATATATTTATAATTTGACTTAAATCTCTAAAAAATAATACTATTGAAGATGTTATAATAGACAAAGAATAAACCAGTACTATCATTGCAAAACTATAATATATAAACTGTAATGAATATATATCAGGGTAATATCCATATAAAGCTGCAATAACATATATAAATAATATAAAGAATAAATGTACAAATAATGATGAGATTATTTTTACTATTGGTAGTATCTCTATTTTAAATACAACTTTCTTTACTAAATAGCTATATTCTGTAAAAACCCCTGTAGTTGAAGGCCATGCATCTGAAAAGAAAAACCATGGAATTATTCCTGCTATAAACCATAATATAAATGGTACATCTCCAACATCAGCTGATCTAAATCCTACCTGAAATACGAACCAATAGACAAGTATAGTTACTAATGGTTGAATAAATCCCCATATTATTCCTAAATATGAAGAAGCATATTTATTTTTAAAATCATTTATTGATAAACTCTTTATCATTTGAACATTGGATAAAGACATTTTTAAAAATTTTATTGATTTCTTTAAATTGTTAAGAGCTTTAGCAGTTAAGCTTCCTAACAATATAGAAGCTATAATCATTATTGTAGTTAAAATTACAGGTCTTCCTGTTAAATTTCCTAATATACTTTTTACATTCTCAAGTACTATATATGAATCCTCAGTTTCAATATTAATTTTAAATCCGTTAGATTCATCTATGGTTAATCCATTTATTTCTTCATTTATTTCTTCCTTGGTGAAATTATACTTTTCTCCTTTTTCTAGATAAAATTCTTGTATTTCAATATTACTTGGTGTTGTTCCAAGATCTATTCTAATATTTTTAGTATCTATAGGTATATTAAATTTCAATTTTTTAAATTCATTTGAACCATCATAGTTTTGAGTAATAGACTTATCATCACTCCATTGTTTATTTCCTAAAGTATCATAATATACTTGATAATTGTCATTTCTATCACTTTTAACTTCTATAACTAATGAAATTGGCTGAACATTATAGTATTTTTGAAACAATGCAAACAGCCCCACTGCAATTATACAAGCAATTAAAAGACTAATGGCCTTTTTCTTTTTATTACTATTCATAAATTCCTCCCATACTTAATATGCATTTTTATTAACAAATCCCTTAAATATTGTTAAAAATATAATTTTTATATCAAATGAAAAGCTCCAATTTTCAATATAATAAATATCACATTCTATTCTTTTTTCTATTGAAGTATCTCCTCTCCATCCATTAACCTGTGCCCATCCAGTTATTCCTGGTCTTACTTGATGTTTTACCATATATTTAGGAATTTCCTTCATGAACTTTTCTACATAAAAAGGTCTTTCTGGCCTTGGTCCTATTAAGCTCATATCCCCTTTTAATACATTAAAAAATTGAGGTAATTCATCAATACTTGTTTTTCTAATAAATGTACCTATTTTTGTTTTTCTACTATCATTTTTTGTTGTCCAATCCTTTTTTTCTTCTTCAGGGTCTTGCATTTTCATGCTTCTAAATTTATACATTGTAAATGGCTTTTTATTTAGACCTATTCTTTCTTGTTTAAATATAATAGGCCCCTTTGAAGTTAGTTTTATAAGTATTGCAACAATAAGCATAATAGGTGAAAAGATTATTATTGCTACTAAAGAACCAACAATATCTACTAATCTTTTTATGGTTTTATTTAATATATTATCTAGTGGTATATACCTCATATTAATCAGTGGCAACCCACCAATTTCTTCTACATATGGCTTAGCTGGAAGATATTTATAGTAATCTGGAATTATTTGTGCTCTTACTCCAAGCTTTTCACAAACAGAAATTATATGTTTAAGCTTATCATAATCTTTTATTTCTAGTGTTATTATTATTTCATCAACTGCTCTATTTTCAGATAAATATTTTTCTAAATTATCAATAGTTCCAAGGTAAGGAATATTATCATTATTTATTTTATAATCTTCAAATATCCCTAAAACTTTATAACCCCAATGAGGATTTTCTTTTATAAGTCTATTAAACTTTTCTGTTCCATCACTATATCCAACAAAAATTGTATATTTAGTATTATAACCTGTTTTTCTAGCTCTTCTCATTATAATTCTTATACTTGCTCTTTCTATTGTAGTAAAAAGTGTACATAAAATAAAGAATACTCCAAGAAGAGTTCTAGAATAATCTATTTGTTTTGTTACAAATAATATCCCAGAAAATATTAATATTCCTAATATGTTTGCTACTATAATATTTCCAAGTTCTTTGCTTAAAAATATCATTCTTTCTGTATTATAAAGCTTTTTAAAATCATAAATAACTAAATATACTGGTATCATAACTAATACAGGAATAAGAAATTCTCTAAAACTTAAAACTCCACCTTCAACTTCTATAAGCCCACTATGTATTCTAATATACCAACTTAATAGAAATGCTAAAAAGATTGTTACTATATCTAATATTACTATTCCTCTATTTAACAGCTTTTGATTTTCTTTAATCATAAGTTATCCTCTCTTTAAAAGATTAAAAGTATTTTTAAATAATGCTTTTTCTACTTTTAAATAATTGTGACTATTATTTTTTAATCTTATCTTTTCTATTTTTTTTCTATTTTTTATACCTTCTATTATTCCTTTTATATATGTTTTACCAAATCCTTTCTTTATAAAGTATATCCATTTTACCAAAATTCCAACAAAAATGAATATAAAATTTATTACAATTTGGATAAAAGTCATATTTTTATATATTAAAAAAATATTATTTCTAGCAGCTAATCCTACTTTAAAATCATTGTGCCTACTTCCACTAGTTGCACTTCCTATATGATATACTTTTGCATTATGACAAAAATAATTTTTATAACCAAAAATATTTGCTCTATAAGAAATATCCATATCCTCTAAATAGGCAAAAAAATTTTCATCAAAATATCCTATTTTTTTAAATACAGAGCTTCTATATATAGCTGCTCCTGCACAAGAAGAAAAAACCTGTTCTGATTTATTATAACAGCTTGAAGGTTTTCCATCTCCTCTTTTTACTGCCCAACCTAATATTGTATATTCATCACCAACATCATCTATAATATCTCTTTTGTCATATCTAAGCATTTTGCTACAACATGAAAATATTTTTTCATCTTTTTTTATACATTCATATAAATTCTTAAGCCAATCTTTATCTACCTCTGTATCATTGTTTAATAATGCTACAAATTCACTTTTATTATGTTTTATTCCTTCATTTACAGCCACACTAAATCCTTTGTTTTCATTAAGTTTTATTAATGTAACTTTTTCTTTAAAGATATTATTTATTATTTCTAAGCTTTTATCTTTTGAATTATTATCAACTATTATTATTTCTTCTGGTTTTAATGTTTGTTCCATTAAGGTATCTAAACATTTTTTTAAATACTTTTCTCCATTATAATTTGGAATTACTACTGAAACTCCCATATTTTTTTCTCCCATATCCTTAGAAAATGTTATGACTGTGTGGTATTTAAAATATCTCACAGCCATAACATTTTAAGACTTAAAATTTTATTATATTATTTGTATTCAAATGGTACATCTAAGTCTTTTAAACCTGGATGAACCTTATCTTTTTCTGAAAGAATTATATTATCAATTCCTTCTAGAGGCCATTCTATTCCTATATCAGGGTCATTCCATAGAACTCCTCCTTCTCCTTCTGGGCAATAAAAATCTGTACATTTATAATTAAATATAGCATGGTCTGAAAGTACTAAAAATCCATGTGCAAAACCTTCTGGAATATAGAATTGTTTCTTGTTTTCTGCTGATAAAACAACTCCTTCCCATTGACCATAAGTTGGAGAGCCTTTTCTTAAATCTACTGCAACATCAAAAACTTCTCCTTTAGTAACTCTAACAAGTTTTCCTTGAGTATGCTTTGTTTGAAAGTGTAATCCTCTTAAAACTCCTTTACTTGAACTTGATTCATTATCTTGAACAAAATCCATAGTTAGGCCTGCTTCTACAAAATGTTCTTTATTATAAGTTTCCATAAAATAACCTCTGTTATCTCCAAAAACTTTTGGTTCAATAATGTAAACACCTTTTATTTTAGTTTCATTAAATTTAAAATTTCCCACTCTATACTCTCTTCCTTTCTGTTAATTCTATTCTAATTTTTTATTTTATTCTTATTATAATATATTGTCAAATTTAAGCTTTATATCCCTTAGGATTGTTTTTTTGCCATCTCCATGAGTCTTCACACATTTGTGCTAAAGACCTTTCAGCCTTCCAATTTAGTTCTTTATTTGCTTTTGATGGGTCTGCATAGCAAATAGCCACATCCCCAGCACGTCTTGGTGCTATTTTATATGGAATTTTCTTTCCACAAGCCTTTGAAAATGCTTCAACTAATTGAAGAACACTAAATCCATTTCCTGTTCCAAGATTATATGTAACTAATCCTGAATTACTTTCAAGTTTTTCTAATGCTCTTATATGTCCTATAGCTATATCTACAACATGTATATAATCTCTTACTCCTGTTCCATCAATAGTATCATAATCATTTCCAAATACACTTAATTCTTTTAATTCTCCAACTGCAACCTTAGTAATATAAGGCATTAAATTATCTGGAATTCCATTTGGGTCTTCACCTATAATTCCACTTTCATGAGCTCCTATTGGATTAAAATATCTTAATATAGCAATGTTCCAAGAGGAATCTGAAGCAGCTAAGTCCCTTAATATTTCCTCTCCCATAAGCTTTGTTCTTCCATATGGATTTGTTGCTGTTAATGGAAAACTTTCTAATATAGGCATAGTTTCTGCATTACCATAAACTGTGGCAGATGAACTAAATACTAAATTTTTAACATTATTTTTTTTCATAATATCAAGCAAAACTAAAAAGCTTACCATATTATTTTTATAATATTCTAATGGATTCTTTACAGATTCTCCAACAGCCTTAAGAGCTGCAAAGTCTATTACAGATTCAATTTTATTTTCTTCAAAAACTTTTTCTACAGCTTCTTTATCAGCTAAATCTATATTGTAAAATATAACATCTTTTCCTGTTATCTCTTTTATTCTATCTTTTACTACTATGCTACTATTACATAAATTATCTATTATAATGACTTCTTTTCCTGCCTTTAACAACTCTACAGTAGTATGGCTACCTATATATCCCATACCCCCTGTTACTAATACTGACATATATATTTTTCCTCCTGTTTTTAGCTTATATTTTATATTAATATTTTATTAAAATTTAATCCCTACAACTTTTCTTAATTATATCATAAAAACTATAAGTTAGTATATTATTTTCTTTTCTTTAAAAATTTGAAAACTAAGAAAAAATGAGATGTTTTAAAGTATATTTAAAACATCTCATAAAAACTACTTATTAATTATTTTATTGTATAACTTATTGATTTTCTTGTTACTTTTCCATTTGAGTCTTTTACATCTACATATAGTGTCTTATTTCCTGTTTTACCAGCTTTCCATATTGCTATATTTGATGATGAATAGTCTTGAATTACAAACCAGTTTCCTGATGCATCTTTTACTAAGAATTTATATTGTAATTCTCCTTCTCCTGTTGCTTGTGCCATTAATAGAAGTTGTGTTCCACTTGCTTGTGGTGACTTCTTATCTGCTGTAAAGCTAGTTACTGTTGGTGCTGCTGCAGTTATTGTATAACTCATTGATTTTCTTGTTACTTGTCCATTTGAGTCTTTTACATCTACATATAATGTCTTATTTCCTGTTTTACTAGCTTTCCATACTGCTATATTTGATGATGAATAGTCTTGAATTACAAACCAATTTCCTGATGCATCTTTTACTAAGAATTTATATTGTAATTCTCCTTCTCCTGTTGCTTGTGCCATTAATAGAAGTTGTGTTCCACTTGCTTGTGGTGACTTCTTATCTGCTGTAAAGCTAGTTACTTTTGGTGCTGCTGCTTTTACTGTATAACTCATAGAAGCTCTTGTTACTTTTCCATTTGAGTCTTTTACATCTACATATAATGTCTTATTTCCAGCTTTACCTGTTCTCCATATATAAGTATTTGATTTTCCATAATCTCTTAATACTGCCCAGTTTCCTGATGCATCTTTTATTAAGAACTTATATTGTAATGTTCCTGTTCCTGTTGCCTTTGCTGTTAACTTTACTTGTGTTCCACTTACTTGTGGTGATTTCTTATCTGCTGTAAAGCTAGTTACTTTTGGTGCTGCTGCTTTTACTGTATAACTCATAGAAGCTCTTGTTACTTTTCCATTTGAGTCTTTTACATCTACATATAATGTCTTATTTCCAGCTTTACCTGTTCTCCATATATAAGTATTTGATTTTCCATAATCTCTTAATACTGCCCAGTTTCCTGATGCATCTTTTATTAAGAACTTATATTGTAATGTTCCTGTTCCTGTTGCTTTTGCTGTTAATTTTACTTGTGTTCCACTTACTTGTGGTGATTGTTTACTTGCTGTAAAAGAATTTATAACTAAATTATCAGCTTCATTAGATTTTATTGTATAACTAAAATTATCACTTACTTTGTTTCCATCTTCATCAGTTACATCAACATATACTGTATATGTTCCTGCTTTAGTTGGTTTCCATGTATAAGTGTTTGATGTTGTAGTACTTAATGTTGTAGTACTTCCATTAAATTTAACATAATACTTATAAGTAAGAGAACCTGTACCACCTTCTGCATCTGCTGATAAAACTATTGATGTTCCTAATTGTTGTGGTGATGACTTACTTGAAGTAAAACTATTTAATGTAAGTTCTGTTGGAGTTACAACTGTAGCTATTTCATATGACATTTCTTTAGAAACAGTTGTATTATCTGCATTTTGAACTTCTACTCTTACTTTATAAGTTCCTTCTTTAGTAGCTTTAAGAGTATAAGTATTTTTACGAGAATAATATTGAACTACTTGTTCCTTACCATTAGGTTCAGTTACAAAGAACTTATAGAATAATAATCCATTTCCTACATTTTCTCCACCAATTGCATTTACTGTAAATGTAATGCTTGAATTTTTTGGTTGAGGTGCTGTTTTATTTACCTTTATGCTCTTAATTACTGGAGCATCACTATCTACATCACCAGTTTTAATAACAAATTGTTTAGTTAATTCTGCTGTTTCACCTTTATCATTTTTAGCTTCAACTTTTATTGTATAAGTTCCAGCTTCACTTGGAGTCCAAGTTACTGTATTTTTAGTTGAAAAACTACTTAATGTTTCACTAGTTGAACCTTTTGTTACTGTAAATTTATATTGTATTGTCCCTTGTCCACTTGCATTTGCTGTAATCTTTATATCTGTATCTGTAGATTGTGGTGATTGTAAATCAGTTGTTATTTCTTTAACCTTTAATGATGTATCTACTACTGTTTCTGACCAAGTTCCATTTTCATATTTCATAGATTTTGAAGATGTTATAGCATATCCTGATTGTTGTGCTCCTGGAATTTGATTGCTTCCATCATTAAAAATTATTAATGCACTACTTGTACCTTCTGGTAATGTGTAACTATAAACTCCATTACCTTCATCTTTCATAGCTTTTCCTGGCCATTCTCCATTAAGCTCAGTTACTGATGAACCACTTTTTGTATATACATAAGCATTTGGTGTTCCCCAACCTGATGGTTTTACAAAATATGCTGAAGCTGCTCCTGATATAACAGTGCTTCCACCGCCACCAGTGCTTCCGCCACCACCAGTGCTTCCGCCACCGCCAGTGCTTCCACCGCCACTTGTAGCGCCTACATATAAAACAGCTATTGATGAACCTTCCATATTACCAGTTAATGTTCCATTTGAAACAGTAAATGTTCCGCCTGAAGCTGCTTGGTTTTCATAAGTACCATTTGGTAAACTTGTACTTGTGCTAATTGAAGTGCTTCCACCTACATTAGTTAGAAGTATACCCTTATTTCCACGTTCTATTTTAAATACTTTATCATTATTTATAGAAGAAATTTTTTCTCCTTCGGAAGCCATAGCATTGTGGAATAAGTTAACTGCCATGACATTTTTAGACGCAAAATCATCTGAACCTCTTTGACCCATTGTATTATAAGCTTCACCTTGAGGGTTCATAGGATTATCTCCAAATGATCTATCAGTTGGTCTATTAAAGAATAGTGGTACTATTTTAGCACGTCCTGCTAACATTGCCCAAGCCATTTCTCTTTGAATTTGAGTCATACCTCTTGTAGCACCTGCATTAGCATATAAGTCATGACTTTCTACCCAACCTACAAGCTTATCATTAGTTATACTTCCTGGTGTTTCACCATTTCCTGCTGCATATTGTGTTGTTGCAAGAGTATCTGTATGAGGATCTACCTTACCATTATTTCCATTACATCCAAGAACGTCTACTCCATTCTTTTCTTCTTGCCACATTTCATAACCTACTGCTGATCTTAAATGCCAACCATAAGTACTAGCTGTAACACTCATATACTTAGTATAATTGTTAAAGTTTGTTCCAGGTTCATCACCTTGTAAAACTTCTCCATAAATAAATGCATCTGATTTTACTGATTTTACTCTGTTTATTATGTTAGGCCAGAAATCACTTGAAGGATTGTTACCTTCTTCAGATGCTGGTAATTCAATACTCTTAGCTGCATCAAATCTAAATCCATCAGCTCCTGCATTTAAACACTCTACTAAGTAGTCTCCTATTATCTTTTGTGAAGATAAACTTGCTGTATTTATATCTGGCATACCAATACAACATCCTTGAGTAACCTCACTTCTTACATTCCAGTGATTTATTCTAGGTGACTTACGTGCTTCATTATATAATGTTGCATCTGCATTTGAAGCATTAGCTCCATCTGCTAAGTGATTTGCTACTACGTCTACTATTATCTTCACTCCATATTTATGAGCTTCTGTACACATAGCCTTAAATTCTGCAACTGTTCCAAGATATTCATTACCTAATGTAAAATATGTTGGTTGATATAACCAATACCAAGATGGATTTGAATTAGTATTAGTTTTATCTGCATTATTCCAACCACTTCCTTTTCTACATGCTTGTGCTGGTGATGTTTGAATAGAAGTGTATCCTGCATCAGCAATTTCTTTCATATTCTCTTTAATTGAATTAAATGACCAGTTCCAAGCATGAAGTATAACTCCATCCTTAATGGAATCGGCTTGTGTAGCAGCCTTTTCTGATGCATATGTTGATTCATTATTTGTGCTTACAGTAGCAGCACTTGCATTAGTTGAAAAGCTTCCCACAAATAAACTTGAAGTTACTGCTAATGTAGCAACTATACTTGTAAGTCTTTTTCGTGTCTTCCCCATTAAAAATTTCCCCTTTCATTTCATAATTACTTTTTGTAATCGTTATATAATGTATTATACAATTTTTTTTAATCAGTATCAATAAAATATTAGAAATTATTTGTTTATTTATTTAATTCCATAATATATTTATCTAAATATTTTATCTTCAATTAATAAAAGGTGCTTTTTCAATCATAATTTTAAAAAAAGATGTGGAAATAAATAAATTATATTTCCACATCATATATATCATATTAATTTATTTCAAATGCATCTAAAGTTATTGCATTTCCTTTTGAAGAATTATTTTTTAATCCTGTCCACTCTACTTTTATTGTATGTGTTCCTGAAGTTAATCCTGATAATGAAAATGCTACACTTTGATCTTTAGCACTTGCACTATATAAATCTATATAATACACTTTTGAATCTACTGTTACTTTAGCTATTCCTTTATCTGATGACTTTGATGCTATTAACTTTATTCCTGTTCCTGTAAATTTATAAGTTGCTGTTGCTGTACTAGATGCATATTTACAAGTTCCTCCACTATGTTTTGTTGAAGTTGCTACTTTCCATATTCCAGTATATGATATTTTAGAATCAGTATCTTGTACTAAATTTGCATTTACTACATAGTTCATTGATTTTCTTGTTACTTGTCCATTACTATCTTTTACATCTACATATAATGTCTTATTTCCTGTTGCCTTTGTTGTCCATGTATAAGTGTTTGATGTTCCATAATCTCTTAATACTGACCAGTTTCCTGCTGCATCCTTTATTAAGAATTTATATTGTAATGTTCCTGTTCCTGTTGCTTTTGCTGTTAATTTTACTTGTGTTCCACTTGCTTGTGGTGATTTCTTATCTACTGTAAAACTACTTACTGTTGGAGGCACAGCTTTTACTGTATAACTCATAGATTTTCTTGTTACTTGTCCATTTGTATCTTTTACATCTACATATAATGTTTTATTACCAACCTTATTAGCTTTCCATGTGCAACTATTTAATATTGAATAATCTCTTATTACTGACCAGTTTCCTGTTGTATTATCTTTTACTAAGAACTTATATTGTAATACTCCTGTTCCACTTGCAGCTGCACTTAAAGTTACTTCTGTTCCGCTAGCTTGTGGTGACTTTTTATCTGCTGCAAATGAAACTACTTTTGGTTTTTCTGCTTCTTTAACAGTATAACTCATTGCTTTTCTTGTTACTTTTCCATTGCTGTCTTTTACATCTACATATAATGTCTTATTTCCTGTTGCCTTTGTTGTCCATGTATAAGTGTTTGATGTTCCATAATCTCTTAACACTGCCCAGTTTCCTGCTGCATCTTTTATTAAGAATTTATATTTTAATGTTCCTGTTCCTGTTGCTTTTGCTGTTAATTTCACTTGTGTACCAGTTACTTGTGGTGATTGTTTATCAGTTGTAAAACTACTTACTATAGGTGCTACTACTGTACTAGCTTTAGTGTAAGAATAAGTTACAATTATAGTACCATTTTTAAATGTTCCTTTTGCATTACTTGGTGTTGTTTTTAAAGTATATCCACTTATTGTTTTTGCTGTTGTTGTATAGCTTGTTCCTACTTCTCCTGTCTTTGTTGTTGAAGAAGCTATTTCATTTCCATTTTCATCTACATACTTAACTATTACTGTTCCTTTATCAACATCATCATTATCTTTAGAATATACATAAGTTACTGTTATTGTTCCATTTTTATATGTTCCACTTGCATTATTTGGTGTTGTTTTTAAAGTATAGCCTGCTATTGTCTTTGCTGTTGTTGTATAGCTTGTTCCTACTTCCCCTGTCATTGTTCTTGAAGAAGCTATTTCATTTCCATCTTCATCTACATATTGAACTTTTACTGTTCCTTTAGATACATCACTATTTTTAGAATATACATAAGTTACTGTTGTTGTTCCACTTTTATATGTTCCACTTGCATTATTTGGTGTTGTCTTTAAAGTATATCCACTAACACTTACTGCACTAGTTGTATAACTATCTCCAACCTTCCCTGTCATTGTTTTTGAAGTAGCTATTTCATTTCCTTCTTCATCTACATATTGAACTTTTACTGTTCCTTGACTAACTGGTGGTGGAGTTACTCCTCCATTATTACCTACTTGTGCTAATGGTACTGTAATAATATCTGTATCATCTTTTTCATGTGAAGTTGATGGGTCAACAGCACAATCACCTGTAGCATTATCTAACATTGATGGGTCATGAGGTAAACAATCTATTGCTGATATTCCTCTAGTTGAAAGTTGCATTACTCCAATACCATTACTTGTAATATAATTTTTATCTATTCCTAAAACTGATAATGGAATTGACATTTCATAGAAAGAATCATATTTTCTATCATGACCTTTAGTCATCATATCTACCCAATTGGCACTATCACTATAAACATCATCTGGTGAAGTAGATGATTCTAATCCCCATATTTGAGCTGGTATAGAAGTTTCTGCCATATTATATTTTACTCCTATATCTTTAAAGGATTGACAATATTCTGCATCATAGCTAGTTCCACCTGATTCATCAGCTGCTGTAAACATTGCTGGAGTTCCTAAACCTACTTTTCCACTCATTAAAAATAAATGGTCAACTCTTGTTTCATACTCTATTTGTAAGGCATCCCAAAGTAATTTCCCATTTGCCATTTTTCCATTCATTGCAGTTTTATTTCCTACATTTAATGCAATTACAAGAGGTACATCTAAAACTCTTCCACCATCACTTAATGGCCCATCTCCCTCTCTTGCCCAAGTATCAGTAGTATTTACCATTTGCCATCCTATATAAAGATTATCGTCATCCCATGCTGCATACAAAGCATATGAGTCAAGAACACAGTTTTCATGTCCACCCTTCCAGTTATTAGCTATGTCCCATGCTGCACCTTGAGCTATTAACATGTCATCAGACCAGTCACTTGCATCTCCATCAATTGTTATTGTTTTTTCTTTACCTACTCCATTAGGATTAGTTGCATACTTTCCTCTTGTTTCAGCTACTGTTGCTTTTTCAACTATATTTTCTTTGCTTATTGTTGCTGCATTTACACTAGCAAAGCTACTTAAAACGCTTACCGAAACTGCTACAGTTGTCGCAATACTCATAAGTTTTTTTGACATTGTTTTCATTTACTCTTTCCCCCTATTTAAATATAAAAATTTTATGCAGTATTAATATTTTCACTTAAATACTGCATAAAATATTTTTTAATTAAAGATTTTTTACATTACTTTATTGTATAAGATATAGATTTTCTTGTTACTTTTCCATTACTATCTTTTACATCTACATATACTGTCTTATTTCCAGCTTTTCCTGTTGTCCATGTATATGTGTTTGATGTTCCATAATTTCTTAAAACTGCCCAGTTTCCTGTTGCATTATCTTTTATTAAGAACTTATATTGTAATGTTCCTGTTCCTGTTGCTTTTGCTGTTAATTTTACTTGTGTTCCACTTGCTTGTGGTGATTGTTTACTTGCTGTAAGGCTACTTACTACCGGAGCAGTTGCTGATGCTGCCTTTACTGTATAAGCCATTGACTTTCTTGTTACTTTTCCATTTGTATCTTTTACATCTACATATAATGTTTTGTTTCCTGTTTGGTTTGGTTTCCATGTGCAACTGTTTAAAGTTGAATAATCTCTTATTACTGCCCAATTTCCTGTTGTATTATCTTTTACTAAGAACTTATATTGTAATACTCCTGTTCCACTTGCACCAGCCATTAATAAAACACTTGTTCCACTTACTTGTGGTGATTTTTTATCTGCCTCAAAAATAACTACTGTTGGTGCTGATGAAGTAACATTATAACTCATTGATTTTCTTACAACTGTTCCATTTGTATCTTTTACATCTACATATAATGTCTTGTTTCCTGTTGCATTGGTTGTCCATGTATATGTGTTTGATGCTCCATAATCTCTTAATATTGCCCAGTTTCCTGATGCATCTTTTATTAAGAATTTATATTGTAATGTTCCACTTCCACCAGTTGCCTTTGCTGTTAATGTTACTTGTGTTCCACTTGCTTGTGGTGATTTTTTATCTGCTGTAAAACTACTTACATTAATATTTGAAACAACTGTTTTCTTATAAACATAAGTTACTGTTATTGTTCCATTTTTATATGTTCCATTTGCATTTGATGGTGTTGTCTTTAAAGTATATCCACTTATTGTTTTTGCTGTTGTTGTGTAGCTTGTTCCTACTTCTCCAGTCTTTGTTGTTTGTGATGCTATTTGATTTCCATCTTCATCTACATACTTAACTACTACTGTTCCTTCTTCTGATACATCATCTTTAGAATATACATAAGTTACTGTTGTTGTTGCTTTAGCAAATTTTCCTGATGCATTTGATGGTGTTGTCTTTAAAGTGTATCCATCTATTGTTTTTGCTGTTGTTGTATAGCTTGTTCCCACTGTTCCTGTCTTTGTTGTTTGTGATGCTATTTGATTTCCATCTTCATCTACATACTTAACTACTACTGTTCCTTCTTGTTCATTATCAGATGATTCTGACCATACTCCATTATTATATTCCATTGAACCCTTAACAACATATCCCGGTTGTTGTGCTCCTGGTTCTTGTCCCCATGTTCCATTAAAGATTACTCTTACTGAATAATCATCTCCTGCTGCTTCACCTGGTTCATATCTATATACATACCAGTCTCCTTCTTTAGTCATAGCAGTTCCTGGCCATGCTGGTCCTATAGTTGTTTCTGCTGTGCTATTTTCATATACATAAATATTAGGTGCTGATGTCCATTTACTACTTTTTGCTTTTATAACAATATCATTTTTAGGCTTTTCTGCCATTGTATAAGTATAAGTCTTAGTATCTACAGTTCCTTCTGATGATGTACCACTAACTTCTAAAGTTGTGCTTTCTCCTATTGATAATCCTTCACCAACTGTAATAGTATCTCCATTAGAGAACTTAGTCTTAGCTCCACCATCTATTGAATAATATCCTGTTACACCTTTGCTAGCACTTAAAGTAACTGTCTCTGCTTTATATATTTTCTTACTTCCTGGATTTGCACCAACTGATGGTTTGCTTACTCCTGTTGATTCTAAAAGAACAACTCCATTTTCTCCAGCTGTTACTGCTACGCTACCACCACTTACTACATATTCTTCTCCAGTATAGTAATCTCTTACTCCATCACCATCATTAAATGTATCTCCAACAGATACTGTACATGGACCTGATTTTCCTGGAAGAGATATTACAACTTTATCTTCTACACCATTTTTACTATAAACTCTACTGAAAGTATAAGGTGAAGCTGATATTTGAGTATGACTACCTGCACCTACTGCTAAGTGATTACTTCTAAATTGTCCAACTTTTTGCCAATTTGAAAGAATAGAATTATTCATTGAATTCCAATTCATATTACTACGAGTTGGTTGCTTATCACTTGTTCCATCACCTTGTCTTCCTGATTCATCACCATAATAAATTTGAACTCCACCAGGTGTAAGTAATAATGCTGTACCTGCATTAGCACTTCTAGCACCTAATGCTGTATCGTGAGATGAAATATAGCTTAATACATTAAATGTAGGATCACTATTAATTTGTCTTGCATAGCTTGAATATGTTCCTTCTAATGCTGAACCAGTTTTATTTTCATTTCCTTGGAAAGAGAAGTTAATCATTGAATCAAATCCACCAGTTGTATAGTAAGAATCCTTACCTACACCATGATCCCAGTGTTCTCCTGTCATCCAGAAATCATCTGTCCACTTAGCTCCTGGTTTATTTGGATTATTTTGTCTCCATTCTTTAAGAGCTTGTACACCAGCTTTCTTTAATTTACCCCATTCAGTAACATTTATGTGTTTAGCTGTGTCACATCTAAATCCATCTACACCATATTCTCTTACCCAATCAGTAAGCCATTTTACTAGATATGTTGTAACACATTTTTGCATACCATAATTTTGACAGAACTCATTTAACTCTTGTTCTTCTTGAGCTAATTTTGCTGAGCTCCACTTTTTCTTTAATATACTTGGCATTCCTGGGTCTGTAGTTCCTTCTGTAACAAAGTCTGGTAAACCATCTACACAAGTTTCAACTCCTGCAGCTTCTGGTGCTTGATTAGCATATGCTGTAAATCTTCCTTGTGTCATTCTTACCCATTTAGAACCCCACCAGTTAGTTTCCCAGTCACCATTTTGAGCATCCATCATACCTTGTGAACCATTTTGAGAAGCTTCTGCAACATAGTCGTTATACCACTTATATTGGCTTTCTGACCAATCATAATAGATTTCTTTCCAGTTAGAAGCTAACTTACCATATCCAAATTCATCTGCATCCTTTGGATTTGCATAACCAGCATGGTTCATAACTATATCAAATATAACTCTTATACCATGTTCATGAGCTGTATCTATAAAGTTCTCTAAATCTTGTGCAGTACCCATATTTTCATCAACTTCAGTGTAATCTAAAGCATAATATCCATGATAAGCATAATGTTTAAATCCACCAGCTGATAATGCACCATGTATTTGTTCATAAGGTGCTGTTAACCATATTGCATTTACTCCTAAATTATCAAAATATCCATCTTCTATTTTACTAGTTAAACCTTTTAAATCTCCACCATGGAAATATCCTTCTTTGTTTTGATAATTTGCTATTTCATTACCACTTTTATCCAAACCTCTTCCGTAAGAATGGTCATTGCTAGTATCTCCATTAACAAATCTGTCTGTTACAACAAAATATACACTTGCATTATCCCAAGAGAATGTTCTATTTTCGTCATAAGTAACATCTCCATAAGACCCACTCTTTGGAACTGAATAACTTAATTCACCAGCATCATCCATCTTAACTTTTAATACGTTTTCATCTGATTCAGAAGCAGATGTTGAATCACTAGATTGACTTGGAATAGTTGCTGCACTTGCAAATGTACTACCAAACATACTAGTCAAAACTGTTACTGATGTAATTAGTTTTGTTAATTTCTTTAGTTTCATTTAAAATCCCCCTTTTTTTTCTAAAAAGTTCACCTAATATTTAGTAGTTATCCTTTAATTATTGCTAATTTTTCATACCGCTACAACAAGATTAAAGCAATAAAAAACTCACTACATTAATTATATCATAATCTTTTTTCCGAAAAATTTCAATATATTTATAAAAAATATTAAATTTAAAACAATAATTTTAAAAAAAGCCAAAGATAATTGAAAATATCTTTGACTTTTAATCTATTTATTCTTTAAATTTTTAATAAAATTAAATACTCTTGTTCTCCATAATACTACCCTAAGTTTATCCTTAAAAGGAATATTATTTAAACTTATAAATTCATGAATTTTTATATCTAATTTTTTAAATTCAGATTTATAGAAATACTTATATACATCATTCTTTTTATAATTTGTATACATTGCAATAAAATTTGATAAAACTATAGTTCTAAAAGCTATATAACTATTTTTATTAACTTTAATATTTTCTTCTTTTACATAATTCATTATAGAATACATTGCATGAAAATAGTCCTCAGCTAATTTTTTACTTTTTTTATTTACAGTAGAAGACATTCTTTGTCTATAGTAATACAATGGTTCATCTATAAAAGTAATGTTACTACTTTTTAATACCATCTTAAAGACTGGGAATATATCTTGAATATATCGTCCTGGTTCAAATTTAAAATTATTATTTATAAGAAGATCTTTTTTAAATAATTTATTCCATAATTGCCCTTGCAGTTTATAATTTAACATCATATCTATTACTTCTAAAGAAGATAAAGTTTTATTTTCATTTATTCCATATGTAAAAATTTTATTATTAGCATTATCTTTAGAATAATATAAGTAATATCCACATATAGTAATATCTGAATTATATTTTTCAGCTTTATTCACCATTTTTTCTATCATATTAGGTTCTAAAAAATCATCTGGATCTATATATAATACAAATTCTCCACTTACATAATTAAGGGCTAAGTTTCTTGCTTCTGAAACCCCCTTATTTTGTTGTGTGAATATCCTTATTTTTTTAAATTTATTTTCATACTCCCTTATTAATCCAAGACTATTATCTGTGGACCCATCATCAACTATTAATAACTCTATGTCTTTATAAGTTTGAGCTAAAATACTTTTTAAACATTCTTCTATATATTCTTCAACATTATAAACAGGTATTATAATACTAACCATATCTTTCTTTCACCTTTATTTTTTCTTTATCTTTTTAACAATTTTTTCTACTCTTTCATATCCAAATATTTTAATTAACACATTCTTTAATTTACTTCTATAAATTTGAATTGGGCTTCTCCAAGAACCTTCATAATGATGAATAGTATATGTATTTTCTGTAATTGTAGGAACTGCCCAAGATTTATTTTTAGGATAAAAACTTTCTTTTGAATATATCATTGTTCCATTGCTTAATCTTTCAGGAAAATGCTTTCCTGTATAACCTTCTTTTTTAGCTAACATAGTTATTATTTTAGGAATTGCTAAAGTAAATAAATTATCAGTATAATCATTAAAGTTTAAATTATCATAATAATTTAGTAATTTTTCTAAAAATTTATCTCCTTTTTTGCAACCCCAAATAGCAGCATTAATCTCAAATTCATCATCCTTAACTAATTCAACTCCTGCAAAAGCTTCATTAGTTAAAAGAACATCAAAGCTTTTTATAACTTCCATATCTGTGTCTAAGTATATTCCACCTTCATTTAACAAAACACTTATTCTACAATAATCTGCTACAAATGCCCACTTCTTATTTTTATATGCATTATACGCAAAATCACTTGATTTTATATCAAAATTGTTTTCATTCCATTCTTTAATTTCATAATCAGGTAACTTTTCTTTCCAAGTTTCCATACATTTTTTTATTAAGTCAGGCTTTTCTTTACCTCCAAACCAACAATAATGTATAATCTTAGGTATATTGTTCATACTACTCTCCTATCTAATATATTAATCTAAAAAAATTATTCTTCTATATTACTTTTACTTACATCAATATTATTTATTATCATCAAATAAAAATAAACCATATATATTAATGTTAAAAATAAACTTGTAGTTTCAGCTATTCCATTATAAGTATATGGAATAATATATACTGCTAAAAATGTTAGTAATATAATAAACTTTTTATTAATTATAAGCTTTATAATTGGAATTAAAAAAGTAATTAAGATTATTAATATAGTAATTAACCATCCATAATCAAAAGCAAACATTAATATGGGATTTTCAAAATTTAATGTTCCAAATAAATAAATGGTAATATAATTAGAATATCCTATTCCTCCTCCAAGTAAAAAACTTGGATAAACTTCATAAAACATTATTTCTCTAATACCTAATAAACGCCCATTAGTTATATCCCCGTAACCAGATGCATATTCAAATTTTTGCCAAATTTTTTCATTAAAATAATTAGAATTTATAAACAACATTATTGCTAGTGGTATTAAAATAAACTTAATAAATCTATTTTTTATACATTTAAATGCATAAATTAAACATAGAATAATTGATATAAACATTGCAACTCTTCCTGTAGTAAAAATAACACCTATAAGTGTAATTGCAATATCTTTTATAATATATATATCTTTTTTAGGTTTTACATATATTGAATATATCATATTTAATGAAACAAATATTATATAATACCATGCAGCTGTTAAAGAGTGTCCAACAATTCCTGATAAACGAATATCAAAACTAGCCAACTTAAAAGCTGTATATAAAGAATATATAAGTGATATATACATAAATATATTTAAAATCTTAACACACTTACTAATTATATATTTTATATCTAAATTCCTAGAATTAATTATCAATAACAACATAGGCATAAAAATAGTAAAGTTTTCTCTTATAAATGTTGCTGTATCTATATCATTTATAAAAAAACTCAAAATTCCAAAGAAAAATATTATTATATCAACAAATATGTTAACTTTATTTCTATCACCTTCAACAATTAAAATATATATAATAAATATAAATGATTCTATTGTATAATTGAATATACTTGTTGAAAGCATATTATTTAAAATTCCTCTAATACCTTGACTAAACACAACAGTTAATATAAATAATATTACTCTTCTGTCTTCTTTTTTATAATCCTTTAAACTTGTATCCATTTTCTAATAATATCCTTCTTAACATTTTTATTTATTTCTCCAAAAAAAGTATTTTTTCTTTGGAGTAATAATACTAGGATTTTGTATTTCTTTATCCTTTAACATATCTTCAGCATTTTCAAAAAATAGTTTAGTATTTATATATTTTTTCTTATCTATTATTTTTATTGCTTTACTTAATCCTGTAGTCCTTTTTATGTTATCATGAGCATCTGACCCAATAAATGAATATATGTTGTTTTTTAACAAAGTTTCTGCTGTTTTCTCTACTTTCTTACCAAATTGTCCACAAATACTTCCAGCATTCATCTGAAATAATAATCCTTCTCTTACATAGTCATTTATTACACAAGGATTATTTATAACTGGAATATACCTTTCTGGATGAGCTAGTATTATCTTTATTCCTTTTAATTGCAATTCATATATCATATCTAATGTATCACTTTCAAATTCTCTTAATGGAAGTTCCACTAACATATATTTTGTATCATTTATTGTTCCTATTTTATTTTCTTCATATTGTTCAACTATATATTTAGACATATATACTTCTTGTCCACAAAATAATTCTAAATCTATATGATTTTCTTTTATTATTTGTCTTAAATTTTCTACTCTCTTAATAATTTCACCAAAAGGAACTTCTGCATAATTAATACAATAATGAGGTGTTGCTACTATTTTCTTTGTTCCATCTTGTACTGCATTTTTTAACATGTCTAATGTCATATCTAAGTTTTTAGCTCCATCATCTGTATCAAATAAGATATGGGAATGAATATCTATCACATTTATCTACCTACTCTCTTCTTTAGATCCATAATAGTAATAGTGTTTTTCAGAATTATTTTCAGCACCATTTAAAACTACTCCAAGAATTTTTGCATTTACTTGATTTAGAAGTTCTTTTGCTTGCAATATAGCCTCTCTTTTAGTTAAACCAGCTCTTATTACAAGTAATGTTCCATCAACCTTATTAGAAATAATTTGTGCATCTGTTACTGCTTGTAATGGTGCTGAATCTATTATTATAATATCATACATAGTTTTTAATTTTTCTAATAACATAGTCATAGCATTAGAAGCTAATATTTCAGATGGATTTGGTGGTATCTTTCCTGAAGTAAGGATATCAAAATTATCTCTGTAATTGTACATAGCTTTTTCTAAATCACTATTTCCTACTATAACATCAGAAAGTCCTTTAAAATTTGACAACTTAAACATTTTATGTAATGCTGGTTTTCTTAAATCGCAATCTATTACTAATACTTTCTTATCTTGTTGTGCAAATGATAATGCTAAATTTCCTGCAATAGTTGACTTTCCTTCACCTGGAATAGTACTGGTAACAAGAATAGTTTTTATTTCTTTATCAAAAGAAGAATATTGTATATTAGTTCTTAATGTTTTATATGCTTCTGCTGATATAGATTTAGAATTCTTTTCCACTATAAGCAATTTTGTTCACCTCTTTAATTTATTTTTTCATTTGGAATAACTCCTATAACAGTTAAACCAATAAATTCTTCTACATCTTCTTTAGTTTTTATTGTTGTGTCAATATATTCTAAAATTAATGCTATGGCTATCCCTAACATAAATCCACTAAAAATTCCAATTGAAATATTTAACTTTTTGTTTGGAGTAACTGGATATTTAGGCAAACGTACACTTTCTACAACTTGAACATTTGCATTTGTTATTAGACTTTCTGACTTTTTTATAAATTCTTCTGTTATAGCTTCTACTACATCTCTTGCTTCTTCTTTGTTAGTGCTAGTGTACTTTACTTCCATTATTTGAGTATTTGTTGTTGTTATAACTTCCAATTTAGATATTACTGATTCAGAAGATAAATTTATTCCCTTTTCTTCTAAGGCACTTGATACTAAATCATTTGTTTTTACTATACTAGCATATGTCTTTAATAAGTTTTGGTACATTTGAATATCATTATTATTGTATTTTTCATCAGTGCTACTTTCTTTACCTATAAAAAGCTTTGTTGATGCTTGATATTTAGGTGCTATAATAAAAAATGTTGCAATCAAAGAAATTATTGTAGTTATCATTGTACATATAGCTATCAATTGCCATCTCTTTTTTATAGAATTCAGTATACTTTTTAATTTTTTAAGGTCATTCATAATTTATTTCCTCCAAAATTTACAATATGTAAATATACATTGTTTATTCATAAGTATTGTCTTTTCCAAATCCTGATAATATAATATCTTTGTTATGATCTAATGCCCAACTTATTCCCCAGTCATTTTGGAATATTAATAAATTCCTATCTTTAAGATCTTTAACTTTCTTTGTATCTGAAGTAAGGTTTAATGTTTCAGGATCTAAATTTTCATTTTCAATCCATCTTACATATCTATAAGGTAATCTTTCCATTTTTATATCTACATTATATTCACTTTTTAATCTGTATTCTAAAACTTCAAATTGAAGTACACCAACAACTCCAACTATTATCTCTTCCATTCCTATGTGGAGTTCTTTAAATACTTGTATTGCTCCTTCTTGTGCTATTTGAGTTACTCCCTTTACAAATTGCTTTCTCTTCATTGTATCTACTGGTCTAACTCTTGCAAAATGTTCTGGTGCAAAGGCTGGTATTCCTTCAAATTTAAACTTTTTAGCTGGCATACATAATGTATCCCCTATTGAGAATATTCCTGGGTCAAACACCCCAATAATATCTCCTGCATATGCTTCTTCAACAATTTCTCTATCCTGTGCCATAAATTGTTGAGGTTGAGAAAGTTTTATTTTCTTTCCTCCTCCTTGCATATGAACAACTTCCATTCCCTTTTCAAACTTACCTGAACAAATTCTCATAAATGCAATTCTATCTCTGTGAGCTTTATTCATATTTGCTTGAATTTTAAATACAAAAGCTGAAAAGTTTTTGTCAAAAGGATCAATTTCTCCTATATTTGAATTTCTTGGAAGTGGAGCTGTTGTCATTTCTAAGAAATGTTCAAGGAAGGGCTCTACACCAAAGTTTGTTAAGGCTGAACCAAAGAATACTGGAGTTAATTCTCCTGCTCTTACTTTTTCTACATCAAATTCATCTCCTGCTATATCTAAAAGCTCTATATCTTCCATAAGCTTATCATGAAGTGATTCTCCTAAGATTTCTCTAAATCTTTCATCATCAACACTTCCTTCAATAGCTGAAGCTTCATTTTGACCATGATTTCCACCATTAAAGGCTATTATTCTATTGTTATCTCTTTCATATACACCTTTAAAGTCTTTGCCAGAACCTATTGGCCAGTTCATAGGGTATGTTTTTATTCCTAATTCATTTTCTATTTCTTCTAATAATTCAAAAGGATCTCTTGCTTCTCTATCCATCTTATTTATAAAAGTAAATATAGGAATTTCTCTTAAAGCACATACTTGGAATAATTTTCTTGTTTGGTCTTCTACACCCTTTGCTGCATCTACAACCATTACTGCAGAATCTGCTGCCATAAGGGTTCTATATGTATCTTCTGAGAAATCTTGGTGTCCTGGTGTATCTAGTATGTTTATACAATGTCCTGCATAATTAAACTGCATAACTGATGAAGTTACAGAAATACCTCTTTGCTTTTCTATTTCCATCCAATCAGATACAGCATGCTTTGAAGCTTTTCTTGCTTTTACAGAACCTGCAAGTCTTATTGCTCCTCCATATAATAAGAACTTTTCTGTTAATGTAGTTTTACCTGCATCAGGGTGAGATATAATCGCAAAAGTTCTTCTTTTTTCTATCTCTATTTTATAGTCTGACAAGGTCAATCCTCCTCATTTTTAATATTCATATTTTTTTACACATATCCTGTATTATATCATATAAAGTATATATATAACATTATTTATTTCTTATTATTAGGCTCTAATAGAATAATATTTCATATAATTCCCCACCTGTAATATATTATACAAGAAATCTATTTAAAACAAATATATTTTATTAGGTTTTAGTAAATTTATTGCAACAGGTCAAAGCCTATTTTTATTTATGTTTTCTTACAGTACTTAAATTATACCCTATATAAATTTCTATCTCAACTTTATTTTTTCATATTTTAAGTATAATTCATTATTTTGTAAAAACTTTCATTTGTAACTTTTTATGAAAAAAACTTTGTAAAAGCTTTTATTGTATATTCATTATCCTTAACTGATGCTAACTCTCTAATAGAATGCATTCCTATTATTGCTGCACCCATGTCTATTACAGGTATTGACAAATCTGCTGATGTAATTGGACCTATTGTAGTCCCTCCTCTTACATCTGACCTATTAACAAATTTTTGATAAGGAACTTTTATCTCCTTACATATACCTTGAAATATTGCTGAAGCATAACTATCTGTTGAATAACTTCCTGAAGCAGCTATTTTTATTACTGGTCCTCTTCCTAAAACTGGTCTATTAGTTGGGTCATGCTTTTCTACTTGATTAGGATGAACTGCATGTGCTAAATCCGCTGATATCATTACTGACTTAGCTATTGTCCTAAAAAATTCTTCTTTATTTTTTCCTAAGGATAAAGTTATTCTTTCTAATATATTTTTTAGTAATGATGACCTTGCTCCTTGAGATGTTAAGCTGCCAATTTCTTCATTATCAACACAAACCATAACTTTAGTTGCCTTATTTTGTTTGCTTTCAAGAAGGGCTTTAACTCCTGAAAAAACCATCCATAAATCATCTAGTCTTGAAGCTGAAATCATTTCTTCATTTAATCCTAAAACACAGCCCTTTTCATGTTCATAAAGGAATAAATCAAAATCTAAAATATCTTCTTTTTCTACTTTTAATTGATTTTTTATTATTTCTAAAATTCCTGTTTTTTCTTTATTTCCTTCAAGATTTTCATTTATAAATCCCAAAAGAGGAAGAGTATCCTTTTGTTTATTAATAGCATATCCTTCATTAACATTTCTGTTCATATGTATAGCTAAATTAGGAATAACTAATAAAGGTTTGTTTATATTTATTAATTTTGTTAAAGGCTTAAAGGGTGTTTCTCCTTTTAAAGTTACTCTTCCTGCTAAAGATAATGGTCTATCAAACCAAGTGTTTAAAATTGGTCCTCCATATACTTCTGTATTTAGCTTTACATATTTATTTTCAATAACCATTTCAGGAGCTGGTTTAACTTTAAAAGAAGGTGAATCAGTATGAGCACCTATTAATCTAAAGCCTTCCTCTTCTATTTCTCCAGTTCCTATTTCAAAAGCTATTATTGCAGAATCATTTTTTATTACATAGCATTTATCTCCTTTATTAAGCTTCCATGTATCACTTTCCTTTAATTCCTTAAAGCCCTTTTCATCTAACATCTTTTTTACAGTATTTGTAGCATGATAAGAAGTAGGGCTTTCATTTATAAATTCTAATAACTCATTAGCTAAATCATTCATTTAATTTTCCTCCAAACTTTAATTATCTATAATTATAACACAACAGTATATAGTATTTCTCTTTGTAAATTATTCTTATTTTTTAACTTATTGTATTCTATTTGATTAATATACATATTTATTATAAAATTAACTTATTCTATATTTAAGGAGTGTTTAAATTTTATGTTTTCAAAATTTCTTGTATATAAATTCATTAAAAATAGTGAAGATATATCTAATGAAAAAGTTAGAGGTAAATATATCTTCCTTGGAGGAATTGTAGGAATACTTTCTAATCTTCTCCTTTTTCTTATAAAACTTTCTGTTGGACTTATTACTTCTAGTATAGCTATAATGGCAGATGCCTTTAATAATTTATCTGATGCTGGCTCTTCAATAATAACTATTGTAGGATTTAAGCTTTCAGATAAACCAGCTGATGCTGAGCATCCCTTTGGACATGGTAGAATGGAATACATTTCTGCTTTAATTGTTTCATTTATGGTAATGCTTGTTGGTTTTGAATTTGTTAAATCATCTGTTGAAAGAATTTTTAATCCTATAAAAATAGAATTTGAAACTATTCCATTTGTACTTCTTTTAATCTCAATTTTAATAAAATTATGGCTTTCACATTTTAATAAATTTATAGGAAATAAAATAGATTCTTCTGCTTTAAAGGCTGCATCAACTGATGCTTTAGGAGATGTTTTTACTTCTTCTTCTGTTGCTATATCATTTTTAGTATCAAAGTTTACATCATTTCCTATTGATGGATACTTAGGTGCATTAGTAGCCTTATTTATACTTTATTCTGGATTTAGTTTAACAAAAGAAACTTTAAATCCTTTGCTTGGAGAAGCTCCAGACCCAGAGCTTGTACAAAAAATTAAAAATATGGTTTTAAGTTATGATAAAATAACAGGAGTTCATGATTTAATAATACATAACTATGGTCCTTGTAGATGTATGGCTTCTATACATGCAGAAGTTCCAAGTAATATTTCTATAATGGAAATTCATGAAATAATAGACAAAGCAGAACGTGAAATTTCTGAAAAACTTAAAATTTATTTAGTAATTCATATGGACCCTATTGCTATTGATGATAAAGAAGTAAAAAAAGATTATGATATGATTTGTGATATAATAAAACAAGATGAACGCATTAAATCTATTCACGACTTTAGAGTAGTTGGAAAAGGTGATGTTAAAAATCTTTTATTTGATATAGTAATTGACTCAGAAAAAATGTTTAAAACCATGACAAAACGAGAAACCCTTGTGGCAAATATAAATAAAGCTGTAAAAGAAAATCATCCTAAATATAATTGCATTATAACTGTGGATAATGATTACCTATAATTTTCCCTATAAAAAAAGCTATCACACCTTGAAAAAATGTGATAGTCTTTTTCATTTTAACTTTATTATTAAAGAACCTTAGATAAGAAATCCTTTGTTCTATCATTTTTAGGATTATTTAAAACCTCTTCTGGAGTTCCTTCTTCAAGGATTTTTCCTCCATCAATAAATAATATTCTATCTCCTACTTCTCTAGCAAAGCCAATTTCATGAGTTACAACAACCATTGTCATTCCTTTTTTAGCTAAGTCCTTCATAACATTTAAAACTTCTCCAACCATTTCTGGGTCAAGAGCAGAGGTAGGTTCATCAAATAATAAAACATCTGGTTCCATTGCAAGAGACCTAGCTATTGCTATTCTTTGTTTTTGTCCTCCTGATAAAGAAGCTGGATAAGCATCTTTTTTATCTTCTAGTCCAATAAGTTTTAAAAGCTCTATTGCCTTTTTATTTGCATCTTCAACCTTTACTCCCTTAACCTTTATAGGAGCTAAAGTTATATTTTCTAAAACTGTTTTATGTGGGAATAAATTAAAATGTTGAAAAACCATTCCCATTTTTTCTCTTGTTTTATTTATATCAATTTTCTTATCAGTAATATTTTTTCCTTCAAATATTATTTCTCCAGAGGTTGGCTCTTCTAATAAGTTAAGGCATCTTAAGAATGTAGATTTTCCTGAACCTGAAGGTCCTATTATTACAACAACCTCACCTTTTTTTATATGCTCATTAATTCCATTTAAAACATTATTCTTTCCATAACTTTTCTTTAAATCCTTAACGTGAATCACTAGCCTTCATCCTCCTTTCAAAATATCCCATAAGTCTTCCTAAACTGAAGGTTAATATAAAGTAAAGTACTGCAGATACTGCTAAAGGTTCTATACTCATAAAGGTTGCCCCAGTAACTATATTAGCAGCAAACATTAACTCTCCAACACCTATAACTGATGCCATTGAAGATTCTTTTATTACAGCAACAAATTCATTACCTATAGCAGGTAAAATATTTTTAACAGCTTGAGGAATTATAATTTCTTTCATAGCTAAAGCCTTAGACATACCAAGACTTCTTGCTGCTTCCATTTGTCCCTTATCTACAGCTTCAATTCCTGCTCTTACTATTTCTGATACATAAGCTGCTGAGTTTAGAGAAATTGCTATTACAGCTGATAAAAAGGCTGTTATATCTAAACCTAACACCATTTTAGAACCAGAATAAACAAGCATTATTTGTAAAAGCATTGGAGTTCCTCTTATTATTTCTATATAAATATTAGCTATCCACTTTAAAGGCTTTATTCCAAATATAGATAATTGAGAGCTTTTCATAAAGAAAAGAATTGCTCCAAGTATTGTTCCTAAAAATACTGTAATTAAAGAAATTTCTAATGTTATCTTTAATCCACTAAGAAATACACTTGAATATTTAGTTAAAAAGCTTTGGTCTTGATTTTCAGCAGATAATTCATTAGCTTTTACTATAAAATCATCCATTTCTCCACTTTCTTTTAATCTCTTAATAGTACTATTTACCTTTTCTCTTAATTCATCATTGCCTTTTCTAATACCAACTGCATTACCTGTATCATCAGTTTCTATCTTTATATCTGATAAAACTAATTCCGGATTATTTTTTATAGCTGAACTTACAACAGGTGCTTCTGTAACTAAAGCATCTATTTTTTCAGTTTTTAATTCTAATACTAACTTTGGAACCTTAGAAAGTATTTGTAAATCACTATATTTAATATTCTCTTCAACAAAATCTTGTTGAGTGGTACCTAGTTGTACACCTATCTTTTTTCCATCTAAATCAGATAAATTTTTATATTTATCTTTTTCATCTGCTCTTACTAAAACTGAATGTTGTGATTGATAATAAATATCAGAAAAATCAATTTCCTTTTTTCTTTCTTCTGTTGGATTCATTCCTGATATTATAAGGTCTATTTGACCTGCTTTAAGTGCTGTAATCAAGTTATTAAACTCCATTTCCTTAATAACAAGGTCACAATTCATATCCTTTGCTATTTCTTTAGCAAGGTCTACATCAAAACCAACAACTGTGTCTTTTCCATCTATCATAGCATGGAACTCATAGGGTGCATAATCTGCACTAAGACCTACAATAAGTTTGTCTTTGTTTGATGATGCTTCTTCAGATTCATTTTTTGTACTTTTCCCACAAGCTACCATTGATATAGTAAGTAATAATGCGATAGCTATTGTAATAAATTTCTTAAAATAAATTTTCTTCAACTTTCTTCCTCCTACTTTAAAATAACATATCAATTATACATTAAAAAGCATACTTATTCATAGTGTATTTAAAATTTTGTTGAATTTTATTTATTCATTTATATCATTATTTTATTTTTAAACATATAATATAATAACTGAATTTATAAATTTATAAGGAGCTGATTAATATTTATGATAGTTTGCAAAGAGAGACACCTCTTTCCTGGTGGAAATACATCTAAAGGATTTTATTCATTTTATAGATATATACTAACTCAAGAAAATGCAAACAGAATAATTTGTATCAAAGGAGGACCTGGCACTGGGAAATCATCTTTAATGAGAAAAATAGGGTTGTATTTTGCTAATTTAGGTTACTCTATTGAATATCATCACTGTTCTTCTGATAATAATTCTTTAGATGGAATACTAATTAAAGAAATTAATGTAGCAATGCTTGATGGTACTTCTCCTCATGTTGTAGACCCATTAACTCCTGGGGCTGTAGATGAAATCCTTAACTTAGGTGATGCTTTAGATAAAGATATTTTAGTTAAAAATAAAAAAGAAATTATAAATTTAAATAAAGAAATAGGAAAGCAATTTAAGAAAGCTTATAGATTTTTAGGAGCTGCTAAATATATTCATGATGATTGGAGTGTACTAAATTCTGAATCAATAAATCCAACAAAACTTAATGAATTTATTGATGAGTTAAAAGACAAATATCTTACTTCTAAATTATCAGGTTTTGGTGGAGAAAGACATTTATTTGCTACTGCTTTTACTCCTAATGGAATTGTCACCTTTATAAAAGGATTATCTAGCCAATTAGAAAATGTGGAAATTTTAAGAGGAGGACCTGGCCTTGGTAAAACTACTATTTTAAAATCTATAGGTTCACAAGCTCAAAAACAAGGCTATTTTGTTGAATACTTACACGACCCTCTTATTCCAGAAAGAATTGAAAATTTAATTATACCAGAACTTTCTTTTGGAATATTTACTACAAATGAAATAAGCAGAACATATTTTGATACAACAGATTTTAATTTAAAAGATTTATGTTATAAAAAAAGTATGTCTTGTAAATTAAACGAAATTGTATGGGATAAGCAGGAATTTGACCACTTAGTTGATAAAAGCTTATCTTGTATAAAAAATGCAAAATCATTACATGATGAATTAGAAAGTTACTACATTTCTGCTATGAATTTTGATATGATTAACTCAATTTATATTGATTTATTAAATAAAATAAAAACTTATGTTTAATCTTTAATAAAAAAATTTTAGGTTCATTATTGTTTAGCTACTTTGACCTATAAATTCTAAGTCACTGCTTCATAAATAATGAACCTAACCAAAATATAATTAATATTTAATAACAGATAATCTATGAAGGGCTCTTGTGCACATTATATATTTAACTAAATTGTTAGTTTTGCCCTCTTCTAATAAAATAACTCCATCAAATTCTAATCCTTTAGCATAATAGGCAGGAATAAGAACTTTCCCTCCTTTATAAAGAATATCTTCTCTATCAAAAGTTAAGACTTTAATTTTTTCCTTTAATAATGGTGATAATTTTCTTAAGCTTTCTTTATCTTTAGTTATAATAGCTATACTTTCAAGACCTTCCTCTTCATAATCTTCTATTATTGAAATTATGGTTTCTATCATATCTTCTTCAGATTCTGCCTCTTCTTCAATAACAGGCTCTCCATTTCTAACTAAAGGTACAACATTATTTTCATTTAAAAACTTACTTGCATACTCCATTATTTCTTGAGTTGACCTATAACTTTTTTCTAATTTAAATAACTCTATGTTATTTTCAAAAAGTTCCTCTAAATTAGTCATAGCAGGTGCTTCATCTGTTGTTATTAATCTTTGATTTGTATCTCCAACTATAGTAAAGCTTTTGCAACCTGTAAGTTCTTTAATTAACTTAAATTGAGTTAAATTATAATCTTGAGCTTCATCTATAACAACATGTTTTATTTCTTTTTTACACTTCTTACCTTCTAAAACAACCATAAAATATAAAATTCCAGCAAGGTCCATATATCCTAATTCATAAGTATTTGTTATCTTTTTATAAAGCTCTATTACATTTTCATGTTTTATCCATTCATCAAGTTCTGCTCTAGAATTCATAACTTCTCTTACTATTTCTCTTATTTTTACTCTTCTTAAGAATTCTAAATTATTTCTTTCTATAACAAGCTCCTCTTGAGATAATTTTGATATTTTATCTTTAATTTCTTTATTTAATTCTCTAACCTTTTCATCTCTTTTATCCTTTATTTTAGAAGTTAATACTCTTTTTATTTTTTCACTTCTTCTAAATAAAGGCATATAGCTATAATATTTATCAAATAATTCTCTTATTTCTTCTATAGATACTATTTCTTCCCCATAATATGTAACAGGCTTTATATTGAAATAATTTTTATTCATATTATTAAGTTCACTATCTAAAAATCTTGTAAATTCTCTTGAACTTTTATATTTATATTCTTCTAAGGCCTTTTCATTTCCTACCATAGCTTCTTCCATATATTCTGAAAATCCTTTAACTGATTCTTCTAAGCCTATTTCATCTATAGCGAAATTTTCAAAAGTAGTTTGCTCTATTCCTCCACTTTCACCTAATGAAGGTAATACTTGAGCTATATAATCAATAAATATATCATTAGGTCCTAATATAAGAACTTTATCTCCAAACTGTTTTCTATAATTGTATAAAAGATATGAAACTCTATGTAATGCTATTGTTGTTTTACCTGACCCTGCAACACCATTTACAACTACTACTTTTTCTTTAGGAGCTCTTATTATGTTATCTTGTTCTTCTTGTATTGTCATTACTATATCTTTAAGCTTTTCACTAGAATTTGAAGTTAAAACCATTTGTAATATTTCATCCTTAACATCTACTGCAGAATCAAATATTCCCTTAAGCTCACCCTTTTTAATTATAATTTGTCTTCTTCCAATTATGTTTGTTTTTATTTCTCCTACTGGATAAGAATATTCAGCTTCTCCAAGATTTCCTTTGTAAAATAGACTTGCTATAGGTGCTCTCCAATCTACAATGACAGGTTCATAGGTTTCTTCAGGAGTTAATCCAAATCTTCCTATATAAAGTTCTTCTGCTCCTTCTTCCTCTTCTGTAAAAGTAACCTTTCCAAAGTAAGGTACCTCTTTAAGTTTGAAAAACTCACTTAATCTTTTATCTATAGTTTTAAAAGCTTCTTCCTTTACATAAGCTTCATGGTCAAAGTAATCTATTACCTTATCTTCATCATCTTTATAATCTTCTACAGTTTTCTTTCTATAATCTAATATATAATCTGTTACAGCTTTTCTTTTTTCAATATATTTTAAAATTTCTTCATTTAATATTTTTAAAACCTTTTGTAACTTCTCTTCTTCTATTATAAATTCTAAATTTTTTTCCAAAAAAATTGCACCTCCTAGAAAATTAAAAGTGAAAAGTTTATCACTTTTCACTCTTTCCTTAATTTTAAAAAATTATTCTTCTGAATTTTTATTAAGTTCTATAGATTTCTTTTCTCCAATTTCTACAAATTCATCATCACATGAATCTTTAGCAGTTTTAGACATAGCTTCTGTATCTTTATCTTTAGAAGTATTTGTATCTTCAGATTCTTTAGAAAGATTTATACTCTCTTCATTTTCCTTAGATTCTTTTTTTTCTTCTTTTCTAAGTTCAGGATATTTTTCACAAACCACATTCATAAATTCATCTCCAAAAATAGTTTCTTTTTCAAGAAGAATTCCTGCAATTTTATCTAATAAATCCCTATTATCTCTTAATAATTGTCTTGCCTCTTTATGAGCTTCTCTTATTATTCTTAATACTTCTTCATCAATAATTGTAGATGTTTCTTCACTACAATTTCTTACTGCTCTACCATCTAAATATCTATTTTGAACAGATTCTAAAGCAACCATGTCAAATTTATCTGTCATACCATATATAGTAACCATATTTCTTGCTGATTGAGTGGCTCTTTCTATATCATTAGAAGCACCTGTAGAAACTATATTAAACACTTCTTCTTCTGCAGACCTTCCTCCAAGCATAACCTTAATTTGATTCATAAGCTCATCTTTAGATACTAAATATTTTTCTTCTTCTGGAAGTTGCATTGTATAACCTAATGCTCCCATAGTTCTTGGAACTATTGTTATTTTATGTACTGGATCTGTACCCTTTAATAAAGCAGCTACCAATGCGTGTCCAACCTCATGGAAAGCCACAATTTTCTTTTCCATTGGAGACAATATTCTATCTTTCTTTTCTTTACCTGCTATTATTACTTCTACAGCTTCTCTTAAATCTTCTTGAAGAACTTGATTTCTCTTATTTCTTACAGCTCTTAAAGCAGCTTCATTAACAATGTTTGCTAAGTCTGCTCCTACAGCTCCTGGAGTACCTTTAGCTATTTCTTTTAAATCAACATCTGCATTTAAGCATACATCCTTAGCATGAACTTTAAGTATTGCTTCTCTTCCTATTAAATCTGGTCTATCCACAATAACTCTTCTGTCAAATCTTCCTGGTCTTAAAAGGGCTTTATCTAATATTTCTGGTCTATTTGTTGCACCTAATATTACAATACCTTTAGAAGAATCAAATCCATCCATTTCTGATAATAATTGATTTAGTGTTTGTTCTCTTTCATCATTACTTTGGAATTGATTATCTCTACTTTTACCTATAGCATCAATTTCATCTATAAATATTATACAAGGTGCTTTTTGTTCAGCTTCTCTAAATAGTTCTCTTACTCTTGATGCACCAACACCTACAAACATTTCAACAAAGCTTGAACCTGATAAAGAAAAGAAAGGAACCTTTGCTTCTCCTGCTACTGCTTTTGCAAGTAAAGTTTTACCTGTACCTGGAGGCCCAACTAAAAGAACACCTTTAGGTAATTTAGCACCAATTTCTGTATACTTACCTGGACCATTTAAGAAATCTATTACTTCTTCTAAGGATTCTTTTGCCTCTTCTTGACCTGCAACATCTTTGAATGTAACTTCTATTTCATTTTCAGCATAAACCTTAGCTTTATTTTTGCCTATGCCTCCAACTCCACCACCCATTTTATTCATTGCTTTAGAAAATACAAATTTCCAGAAAAAGAACATTAAAAGTAATAACGGTACCCAATTTATAAGTATCTCAATTATTAAACTTGTTTTTTCATTCTTTGCTTCAAATTTTACTCCTGAATTTTCTAAATCTTCAACAAGTTTAGTATCATTAACCCTTAAAGTGTATAATTCTTTTCCACCTAAACCTGTATTGCTCTTTGGAGTAATTATAATAGTATCTCCTGTTATAACTGCTTTTGATATCTTTTGCTCTTTAACTAGTTGCTTAAACTCACTATAGGTTATTTTTTCTTTAGAAGAAGTTGATGGTAAAAAAAGTTGTGCAATTAGTATTAAACCAAGTATTATAGTTAAGCAAAAAAAAGGATTTATTTTTTTTCTATTGTTTGGCTTTTGCTCCATATATATGTCACCTCTTTCGTATATAAATCTATTTTATCCATCCAAAATCACTAAATGGGTATATTTTTAATTGAGCCTTAGCTTCAATATATTTTCCATCAATATATGGATTGGACCATAATCTTGAATCATTAGATACTGGACGGTTATCTCCTAAAAAGAAATAACAACCTTCAGGAACTTTATAAGTTCCATATGAATGGTCTGTATTTTTTACATAGTCTTGGTTTATTTCTTCACCATTTACAGATACTTTTCCATCATTTATTTCAATGGTGTCTCCTGGTAAACCAATAACTCTTTTAATTAAAGTATCCTTTAATTCCACTGAATAAAATACTAAAATATCTCCTCTTTCAATTTTATCTAAATCATATATTTTAGTAACAAATAATCTATCACCAACATTTAATGTTGGTATCATTGAACCACTTGGAATTCTAACTTGAAATACTAAGAAATTTTTTATAAGTAGTGCTATTATAAGAGCTATTGCTAATGGAAGTACCCAATCTACAATAAAAGATTTCTTCTTTCCTTCAATTTTCATTTAATCTTCCCACATTCCTTTCATTAACTTCTCAATTTTAATTTTTCTTTCCTTAGTTTTTTCTGTGTCTAAGAAAAATTTTTCATTTTCTTCTCTTAAACAATCTCCCTCTTTAATTTGTCCATTAACCTTATTTTTATTAAGATTTATTATGTTCCCATTTTGGTCCTCAACTACTATAATACTTTCTTCTATTCTATCCACTATATAAAACATTTTTCACCTCTTTATTACTTAAACAATTAGTTATATATAAAGTAATAAAAAATAGCATGAATTAAGTATATCATAAATTCTTACTTAAAAAAGCATAAATTTTTATTAAAATTTTATAAATTTCTATATTTGTCCATTAGTTCACTCATTGCTTTTCCTGAAGTAGGAGGAGTATATGTTATTGCATTAGCGCCTGCTTCTATAGTTTCTCTTATTGTATCATCATTTGGACCTCCTGTAGCTATAATAGGAAATTCAGGGAACTCTTCTCTTATTCTTTTTACAATTTTAGGAGTATTGGCTCCTCCTGATACATTTATAATTGTTGCTCCAGCTTCTATTCTCTTAGCTACATCATCATTTTCTGAAACTACAGTTACCACTACAGGTATATCAATAGTAGACCTTACCTTTCTAACTATTTCATCTTTAGTTGGTGAATTTAAAACTACTCCCATAGCTCCTTTAAACTCTGCATCTAAAGCAAGATTTATAACTCTTTTACCTTGAGTTATTCCACCTCCCACTCCACAAAACACTGGTACATCAGCTGCCATAATAAGTGCTTGTGTTATAAGAGGTTGAGGAGTAAATGGATAAACTGCTATTATAGCATCTGCATTTGTATTTCTTATAATTGCTACATCTGTTGTAAACAACAAAGATTTTATTCTTTTCCCAAATATCTTTATTCCTCCACATTGTCTTATAATTTGAGGAACCTCAACTACATGGTTTCTTAAAGTTCCTTTTATCTCTGGAAGAAACTTAACCTCTTTTGCCATAAATACCAACTCCTTTTTAATACCTCTTTATAAATTACTACATAATATTTCTAAAATTATTTTATACATTTTTATATTATACTACTTTATACCAATAAAAGAAAAATAAGAGACTAATTCTTGTCTCCTAAAATCTATTTATATTAATATATCATAGTGAAATTATTACTACAATACAATATCTACTGATTTATCTAATACTATCTCTTTTTCTTTAACAATACATGAATATGCAAATATATCTACTCCTGCCTTCTTTGCACTTCTTAAGGCTTCTCCAAACTTTGGGTCATTTTCATCATTTGGTGAAAATTCTGTTATTCCTTCAATTTGAATTAAAAAAAGTATTCCTGCACCTAATCCACTTTTCTTAACATCTATTAATTCTAAAAGATGTTTTCTTCCTCTTTCTGTAGGTGCATCAGGGAAACTACATTTTTTATTTTCTTCTAAAGTAACCCCTTTAACTTCAAGATAATACTCTTCTCCTGTATAATTTGAAAGTTTAAAATCAAATCTACTTTTTCCAAAAGTTTTTTCACTTAAAATATTATCATATTTTTTTAATTTATTTATAGCTTTATTCTCTAAAGCTTCTCTTACTACTTTATTAGGAATTTGTGAATCAATACTTATAAGCATATCTCCTTTATATGCAGCTATTAAATCAAATTTAGTTTTTCTATTTGGATTATCTTCTTCTCTTAAAAACACTTTACATCCTGGCTTTAAAATTTCTTTGCAACGTCCTGTATTAGGAACATGAACTACTATTTCTTCATTATTATATTTAACCTTTCCATTAAATCTATTAGGTCTATCTATAAAAATTGCTTCATATATATTTTTATTATAATGCATAAATTCCTCCTATCTTATCCACAAGCTATTTAATAGTTATCCACAAGTTCTATTTTTATATCTTATATTATACAAGTTTTTTGCAAAAAATAAGCCTAATTAATTAAAATAACTTATATTTAAAGTTATTTTAACTAACTAGACTTATGTTTAAACAGCCCATTTTTTATCCCCTGTGAAATTAATATTAAGCCATTTATCTAATTTTATATCACTCATATTACTATATACATACTCTCGTACATTATCCATTTCTTCTAATTTATTAAGTTTTGATTCTTCATTAAATACAAAATCTATTTCTATTCTAAGTTCTTTTCCTATCTTACTTACTCTTGTTATAGAATCTTCAAAATTATATTCCTTCTCAACGTCTTTAACTATTGTATAAATTTCATCATTAATATCTTTATCAGCATTTCTATTTAATATTTCTTTAAAGTTTTTAATTAAAGTAGTTACAGGAACCTTTATAAAGATAGATGATGTAATTAAAACCATAAAAGGATCCACATACTTAGATAAATATACTAAAGGAGTTTTATTTAATATAGTACATATTAAAAATCCAACTAAAACAGCAACACTTACTAACGTATCCATAAGCCATTGATTAACTTCAGCACCTACTATACCAGATGCCACTTCTTTATTACTCTTAGCTAATATCTTATATATAATTAAACATCCTAATATAGAAATTATTGAATATTCTAAGGCAAGACCTGTGTCAACAATCTTTCCACCTGCTAATATTTCCTTTGCTGAATTTACAAAATTAATAACACACATAACAGTTAAAACTATTGAGTTAAAAACAACTGTAATTGGCTCTAAAATCCACTTCCCAAAAGGAAATTTTTCAAAATCATTTTTATTTATATATCTTGTTATACATATAGCTAATACTGATAAAAATAAACTAATTAAAGAATATAATCCATCAAATATTATCATACTAGAATCAATTATAACTCCCCATGCTACTCCTAAAACAGCAAAGAATAAAGCCCCTATTGCTGATAATGTTAGCATGTTTTTTTCACTTTTCATTTTTTTCACCTCATTAAATCTCTTTAATATTATTATATTCTGTTAAAAAACTTATAACAACTCACTAAAATGAGGTTTATTTTATACTTTTAATAGATATAAGTTCACTTTACATTTTATAGTAATAACGTAATAGTACTTTATTCTATATTTATTAGTCCTTATTTAGCTAATAATATAAAAAAAGCTATTACACAAAATATATTATTCAATGCAATAGCTTTATTAATTATGAATTATTTTTTTCTTTATAAATACTAATTAATTCATTTGAAATCCTATCTTTTAAATCTTCTATGGATAAGTTTTCTCCTGGACATAAAGTTTCATATACATCTCTATGGCCTAATACATCATTTAAATTATACTTAATAATCATATCAGCAGATAATTTTACTAAAGACTTCATTTGAGCTTCAGTAGGATTGTCCTTTTCAAAATTACCTTCTAATGCAATACCTATACTATTTTTATTATTCTTTTTCGCATGAGCCCCCACTGCATTTTCTGGTCTTCCCCTATAGATTGTCCCATCTGTTCTTATGTAAAAATGATAACCTATTCCAGCCCATCCATTTTCAATATGTATTTCATTCATTCTTTCAGGCGTTATTCCACTATCTGCTGTATGATGAATTATTAACATTTCAGGCTTATTTTTATAATTAAGCTCTTCTGCCCATGTATAATCCACATCCTGTATATTTAAATTATCCTCATAACTTTTCCTTATAGCACTAAATTCATCTAATTTATATTTTTTATTTTCAGTTTCATAAAGAAAATTTACATACTCATGATTCTTTCCTAATGCTACAGGTTTTTTACAAGCATAATATGTACAAATTATAATCACTATAAAAATTCCTAATAAAACTAAAGAACATACTATCCTTCGTTTTTTAAAATTAATAATCTTTGTCCCATTTTTCATTTCTTATATTCCTCACTAAATATTATTTAGTTTAATTATACCTCTAACATTATTCACTATATCTTAATAAATAATAAATAAAATCTTACAAAATTTTAATATTTAGCTTAAAATATAACATTTATAGATACTTTTTAAAATAATTTCATTAAATTAGCCATTTCTATAGCAGTTACAGCTGCATCATATCCTTTATTTCCAGCTTTAGTTCCTGCTCTTTCTATAGCTTCTTCAATTGAATTAGTTGTTAAAATTCCAAAAGCAACTGGCTTTTCTGAATTTAATGATACTGTAGCTACTCCCTTTGAAGCCTCTGCACAAACATAATCAAAATGAGGAGTTGACCCCTTTATAACAGCACCTAAACATATAACCACATCATACTTAGGACTTTCTGCCATCTTCTTTGCAACCAAAGGAATTTCAAAAGCCCCAGGAACCCAAGCAATACTTATATCCTCCTCACTAACCCCATGCCTTTTTAAACCATCCAAAGCACCAGAAACAAGCTTAGAAACTATAAACTCATTAAACCTCGCTGCAACAATCCCAACCTTAATCCCCTCTGCTACTAACTTACCTTCTAAAACTTTCATTATAAACTCTCCTTTTATTTTCATTTTTTATTTTTTAATATTTTGTATTATAAACTTTGCTTTATAAAATCTTATATTACTTATTTTATGAAGGTGCGACCCAAGAGCCTGCCAATAAGTGAGAATCAAAATTTTACATTTTGCACTTCGAACTTATCTAGCGAACAAAATGAGTCGGACTACATTAAAAATAACATAAGTAATCTAAGATTTTTGAATCAAGTCAAATTTATAACATATGAGACATTTTTTCTTTTTTGGTTTTTAAGTAAAATGCATCTATTTCATTTGCTTCTATTTGTAGAGGCACTCTATTGCATATATTTATTCCACATGCTTTTAATTTTTCTATCTTATCTGGATTATTTGTCATAAGATTTATATTTTCTATTCCTAATTTTTTTAATATAGCAGCTGCTATATCATATTTTCTTGCATCTGCTGGAAAGCCTAATTTTAAATTTGCCTCTACTGTATCTAATCCTTCATCTTGAAGGCTATAAGCCTTTAATTTATTTATAAGACCAATTCCTCTTCCTTCTTGTCTCATATAAAGTAAAACTCCAGAACCATTTTCAGCTATTTTTTTCATTGCTGCATCATATTGTTCTCCACAATCACATCTTTTAGAACCTAAAGCATCTCCAGTTAAACATTCTGAATGAACCCTTGTTAATACTTTTTCTTCTTTAGAAATATCACCTTTAACTAAAGCTACATGATGCTCTCCTGTCTTTTTATCAATAAATCCATAAGCTCTAAAGTTACCATATTTTGTTGGAAGCTTTGTTTCTACAACCTTTTCTACTAATTCTTCATTATTTGAATTTTTCTCTCTTGCTTTTCTATATTCAACTAAATCTGCTATTGTTATTATTTTCAAATTATGTAATTTAGCAAATTCTTTTAACTCTGTTGTACGCATCATTTCTCCGTCTTCTCTCATTATTTCACAACAAAGTCCACATTCTTTTAATCCTGCAAGCTTAACTAAATCTACAGTTGCCTCTGTATGACCTGTTCTTTCTAAAACTCCTCCATCCTTAGCCTTTAAAGGAAACATATGTCCTGGTCTTCTAAAATCCTCTGGCTTTGCATTATCACAAACAGATTTTATAGCTGTTATTGAACGCTCCTTAGCTGATATTCCAGTGGTTGTATCTATATGGTCTATTGATACTGTAAATGCTGTTTCATGATTATCTGTATTTTTTTCAACCATTTGATTTAATTCAAGCTTTTCAGTTAACTCTCTACTCATAGGCATACATATTAAACCTTTAGCATAAGTTGCCATGAAATTTACATTTGCAGTGGTAGCAAATTCTGCTGCACATATACAATCCCCTTCATTTTCTCTATCTGGGTCATCAATTACTAAAACTATTTTCCCATTTCTTATATCTTCAATTGCTTCTTCAATAGTGTTCATATTTTAAAAACTCCTTTCTTGTTACATAAATCCATTACTTCTTAAAAACTCTTCTGTTATGTTAGATTCCTTTTTCTCTTCTTTATTATTAAAACCTAAAAGTTTTTCAACATACTTTCCAACCATGTCACATTCAAGATTTACCTTATCTCCTACCTTCTTTTTTAGTAAAGTAGTTTCTTCTCCTGTATGAGGTATAATTGAAACCTTAAAAACTTCTTCATCTACATAAGCCACTGTCAGGCTAATTCCATCAATTGCTATAGAACCTTTTTCTATAATATATTTAAGAATTTTTCTATCTGCTTTTACAGTAACCCATACTGCATTCTTCTCTCTTATTAATGAAAAAATCTCTCCACATCCATCAATGTGTCCACTTACAATATGCCCTCCAAGTCTTTTTTCTAAAGTTAATGCTCTTTCTAAATTTACTTTATCCCCAACTTTAAGCTTTCCTAAATTGCTTCTTCTAAAGGTTTCTTCCATAACATCAGCTTCAAAACTATTTCCTTTTATATTTGTAACTGTAAGACATACTCCATTAGTAGCTATGCTATCTCCTATTAATGTTTTTTCTAAAACTTTTTTAGCTTTAATAATAAGCTTTGAGGATTCACTACCAAGTTTTAAGGATTTTACCTCTCCAACTTCTTCAATAATTCCTGTAAACACTAGTTTTCATCCCCTTTTTCTACATATCCTTCAACTAAAATATCTTCTTTTATTGTTGATACTGATAAATTAGTTATTTTAAAAGCATCCTTTAAATTATCAATTCCCTTTCCTTCAATTGGAGTTTTAGAATCTTTTCCTCCTATTATTTTAGGTGCAATATAAATTTTAACTTTATCTACTATCCCCTCTTCTAAAGCAGAAAAGTTTAATGTTCCTCCTCCTTCAAGAAGTATGCTATCTATTTTAAGTTTTCCAAGGATTGTCATTAATTCCTTTAAATTAACCTTTCCATTCTTTGAGGGAACTACTATAATCTTAACTCCCTTATCTTCAAGACTATTTATTTTATCCAAATTAGCTTTATCAGTTGTTGCAATTATTGTTTCCACTTCTTTTGCTGTATTTACAATCTTGCAATCCATAGGAATTTTTAAATTGCTATCTACAATTATTCTTATAGGATTTCTTCCTCCATTAACTCTACAAGTAAGTTGAGGGTTGTCCTTTAAAACAGTATTTATTCCAACCATTATTCCTGTAAGTTCATTTCTAAGGTTATGAACATCTTCTCTAGATCTTTCTTCAGTAATCCATTTAGATTCTCCAGAATAAGTAGCAATTTTTCCATCTAAAGACATTCCTGTTTTCATAACAACAAAAGGTTCTTTTTTTACTATATATTTCATGAAAACTTCATTAAGCTTATAACATTCACTTTCTAATATTCCATACTCTACATAAATCCCTGCATCTTTAAGTTTTTTAACCCCTCTTCCTGCAACTAATGGATTAGGGTCTAATGTTCCAATAAACACTTTAGAAATTTTCTTTTCTATAATCTTATCTGCACAAGGAGGAGTTTTTCCAAAGTGTGAACAAGGCTCTAAAGTAACATACATTTCTGCTCCTTCAACATTTTCATTTTTCTCCTCTGCATCTTTAAAAGCATTTACCTCAGCATGACCTTCTCCACATTTTTTATGATAGCCTTGCCCTAGTATTTTGCCATCTTTAACAATAACAGCTCCAACCATAGGATTAGGATGAACTCTTCCAATTCCTTTCTTTGCAAGCTCTAAAGCTAACTTCATATATCCTTCTTTCAATTTCTTTCACTCCTTTTTTACAAAAGAAAAGTCCTGAACCTTAAAAAGTTCAGGACATAAAAATTTTTCAAAATATTTAATTATAAAACTACATAATTTATTAAAAAAGCTCTGAAATAAAAATATTTCAGAGCAAATACACAAAATAAAAACATGGTTTTATAAACATATAAACTTTCTTCTTTCATCCAGACTATACTGTCGGCTTTGGAATTTCACCAAATCATGCTAATAATTAGCTCGTGGGCTATACCACCGGTAGGGACTTTCACCCTGCCCTGAAGACTTATTAAATTATAGATTTATAATATAACTTAATTTTCTATATGTCAATAATTTAAATAAAATTAAATTTAATTTGTCAATATTACTAAAATATTTTTAACTTCTTAAGTATCTTTTTCATATTATACAATATATGATTTTTACATCATAAATAAAGGAGGATAAAAATGGATACTAATATATATGATTGTTGTAATACAATAAATAACTGCCCTTGTGAAGATTCTCATTGTGAATTTAGAAATCCTGCAGTAAAAATAGTTAGAAATTTAAATGATGAATTATGTAATATGAAAGTTGATTTAGCAGAAATTAAAGCTAATTTAATTTTTTTAGCACAAAGTCTTTGCAATTCTGGCTGTCTTTGTCAAACTGAAGAAGTTTTATTATTAGCACTTGATGCTCAAGTAAAAAATTTAAATAGTAAGCTAAAAAGTGGTTTAGAAGAATTAGACCAATTAGAATGTATCTTACAATAAATATATAAATTAAAAAAAGCTGTTGCATTAAGAATTCTTATACAACAGCTTTCTTTATTTCTTAATTATTCCTTTTTAAAAAGAATGTATTATTCACATCTTCCATATAACTTAGTAAATTTATATATCTTATTTGCAAGATTTTCATTTATATCTTCTTTCTTAGCTCTCCATTGCCAGTTTGTACCTAATGTTGATGGTAAATTAATTCTTGCTTCATTTCCTAAATTTAAGAAGTCTTGCATTGGAGCTATAGCTGTATCTGCAACACTACTCCAAATACCTCTAATGAATCCCCAGTTATAACCCTCTTCTTCATTTAATCCTAAATATCTTATTGCATTTCTTACTTCTTTCTTACTTCCAGTTTTCTCAAACCAGCCTAAGAAAGTATCATTATCATGAGTTCCTGTATAAGCTATGCAATTTTTAATATAATTGTGTGGTAAATATTCACTATCTCCACCACCAAAGCCAAATTCTAATATCTTCATTCCAGGATATCCAGTTTCAGCTAAGAATTCTTTAACTTCTTCTGTTAAGAAACCAAGATCTTCTGCAATAACATCAATTTCTCCAAGTTCCTTTTTAACAGCATTAAATAATGACATTCCTGGTCCTTTAACCCATTTTCCATTAACAGCTGTTGGTTCACCATAAGGAATTTGCCAATAAGCTTCAAATCCTCTAAAGTGGTCTATTCTAACTATATCATATAGTTTTAAACTTTCTTTTATTCTTGAAATCCACCATTTATAATTGTTTTTCTTCATAGCATCCCAATCATAAATAGGATTTCCCCATAATTGTCCTGTTGCAGAGAACATATCAGGAGGACAACCAGCTACAAATAATGGTTTCATTTCTTTTACATTCATCTTAAAGTTTTCAGGTGCACTCCAAGCATCTACACTATCTTCAGCTACATATATAGGAATATCTCCTATTATTTTTATTCCTAAAGAATTAGTATAATCCTTTAATGCAGTCCATTGTTCAAAGAATAAATATTGAACAAATGACCAAAATCCTATTTCATCCTTTAAAGATTCTTTGTATTTTTTAATTGCTTCTGGTTCTCTCTTTTTAATATCATCTGGCCATTCTTGCCATGAAACTAATTTAAAATGATTTTTTAAAGACATATATAATGCATAATCTTCTAACCAAAAAGCATTTTCTTCTTTAAACTTTTCTATTTTTTGAGCTAATTCCTTTAAATTACCCTTTTTAAAATTATCATAAGCTCTTTTTAATACTTTGTTTTTAGATTCAAAAATTGTTCCATAGTCTATTCTTTCTGGGTTATCACCATAGTTTTCCTTTTTGTAATCCTCTTCTTTTAAAATTCCCTCTTCTCTTAATATATCATAGTCGATAAAGTATGGATTTCCTGCAAAAGCTGAGAAACATTGATATGGTGAATCACCATAACTAGTGTGACCTAAAGGTAGTATTTGCCAATACTTTAAACCAGATGTTTCTAAAAACTCTGCAAATTTAAATGCTTCTTTTCCTAATGTACCTATACCATATTCACCAGGTAATGAAGCTATATGCATTAAAATTCCTGCTCCTCTGTCCATTAATTATCCTCCTAACTAAATTATATTTTTATTGTTTTGTAAATCTCTATGTTCAACTGTAGATTCTCTTTTTACAAGTTCTGTTTCTAATATTAGATTTTTATGAGTCCCCTTTTTACTCAAAATATCTAATAATAAATTTACACTTTCTAGTGCAATATCTTTTCTTGGTTGTTTTATAGTAGTAATTCCGGGATTATAATATTCACTTATATCTAACCCATCAAAACCAACTAGTGAAATGTCTTTTCCAATTATTAATCCTGAATCAGCAATAGCTTTTGCTACTCCTAAAGCCATTGTATCTGCTGTTACAAATATTGCAGATATATAATTTTTCTTTTCCTGTAAATACCTTTTCATAACCTGATATGCTATCTTTGTTGAATATTCTCCAACAAGTAACTTTTGTGTATCAAACTGTATGCCAGCTTCATCTATAGCTTTTCTATATCCCTTCAATCTAGAATAACTCATTCCTAAGTCATTTTCTTCACCAATCATTACTGCTATATCTCTATGACCTAAGTTTATTAAAAACTTTGTTGCTTTATATGCTGCCTTCTCATTGTCTATACCTACTGTTGAATAAAGTCCCCTTCCTTTAGCAACTGTAGTATTTACAGATGTTAATATAACAGGCACCTCTAAAGCTTCCATTTTTTCTGGTGTAACACACTCAAAATTACCACCAAGACATATTGCACCTTGAAGCCTTTTTTCTTTTATAAATGACCTTAAAGTGTCAATATCCTCATCAAAATTGCCATAGCTTTGCTGCAATATCATAGTATACTTAGTATCATTTATAGTATTAGCTATAAGATTTAACATTTCAGAAAAAAATGGATTAAACACACCTTTTACCAATACTCCTATATTCATAGAGTTATTTTGTTTTAAAATTCTAGCACTGTTATTTGGGATATAATTGCTCTCTTTAATTATCTTGTTAACCTTTTCTCTAGTACTCTCCTTAACATCTGGATGATTATTTATCACCCTAGATACTGTGCTAACACCAACACCTGCTAACCTGGCAACATCCTTAATATTCATTTATTAAACCTCCTAAAAGTATCCCTTTTTAGGACATTTTGGTATCGTTCCCATAAGTATGTCGTATAAAAATCCCTATGTAACATAGGAATTTTTATACATACTTATAATCTGCTAATATTTATTAAATGAGAGCTTAAACTATTAACCCTTTACTGAACCTGCTGTTAATCCAGTAGCTATGAATTTTTGTAATGCCATGAATATGATAACTATTGGTAATGAAGCTAAGATAGCTGCTGCTGAATATTCTGTCCAACATATACCTTGTGACTTATTAACAAAACTATATAATCCAATAGACATAGTCCATTTTGCTTGGTCTTTAATAATTGCTGTTGTATAAATAATTTCACTATATGCATTTATGAATGCAAATAAGAATATTACAAGTAACATGTTCTTAATTAGTGGTAAAATTATTTGAATAAATGTTTGGAAAGTAGTTGCTCCATCAACATAAGCAGCTTCTACAAGGTCATCTGGAATACCATCCATATTACCTTTCATAAGCCATACATTATATGCACTACCACCACATTGAATTAATACAAGCCATAGTAAACTATCCATACCATTAAACTTGTAAACTATACTTAACATAGCTGGTAAAGCCATTGAAGTTGGGAACATTTGAAGTATTAATAAAAACATTAACCCCTTACTTCTTCCCTTAAATCTTATCTTAGAAAATGCAAAACCTGCTGGAATTGTTAATAATAATTGAACTACTGCTATTGTGGTACAAACCTTAAGAGAATTCCATACCCAAGTTGTAAATCCCATTTCTGTAAATACTTTTTTATAGTTAACTAAAGTAAATGTTTTTGGAAAGACACTTGTAGTAAATGAGTTACCTTTTATAACTGAAGTTGTTAATACAAGTAATATTGGGAATAATACAATTATCATTAATATCCATAATCCAATTCTACATAACCATGCACTTGTCTTTTGTGCTGGTGTTAATCTATCTACATATGGTTCATATTTTACATCATTATTTTTAGACATCTGCATATTACTTTACCTCCTCAAATTGTCCAGATAACTTCATTTGTACATAAGATATCAATGCAAGTATTACGAATACTATAATTCCTAATGCTGCACCTGTTGCATATAATTCTTTCTTAACAGCGAATTTATATATAACTGATGCTAAGATATCTGTTTTACCAGCATAAATACTTTCACCTGCTGGATTACCATTAGTAACTAAGTATGCTGAACCGAAGTTATTGAAGTTAAATGAGAATGATGATATTAATAGTGGATAAGCTGTGTTTGCTAATGATGGTAATGTAATCTTTATAAATTGAATAAATTTACCTGCTCCATCAACATCTGCAGCTTCATAATAATCTTTAGGAATTGATGCTAAAGATCCAATACAAATATTCATCATGTAAGGGAATCCAAGCCATATATTAATTAATATTAACCACATTCTTGCAAAGAATGGATTTTCTAGCCATAAAATTCTATTACTATCTGACATTATACCTAATGAAACTAATATATTGTTTATAGCACCTTCTGAACCATGTAAAAGACCTTTCCAAGAAAGTATAGCAACTGTTACTGGAAGTGCCCATGGTAATATTAATATAGCTTTATAAATTGCTCTTTCTTTAACATTTTCATTATTTAAAAGTAATGCTGCTATAAGACCAACTAAAAATGAACCTCCAGTTGATAGTAAAGCAAAAATTACTGTCCATCCAAATACAGGAAATAATGATGATGAAAATTTACCATTAAAGATTTGCAAGAAATTATCTATTCCTATAAACTTCCAATTTCCATTTAATCTATTATCACCACAATAATCTGTAAATGAAATGAATATTGTATACAATATTGGTAGTACTGTAAATATAAATATTGCAATAGCTGCTGGTAATAAATAAGGTATTGCAATTCTTGTATTCTTCTTATTTTCTACTGCCATGGTAAAAAAGTCCCCTTTCAATAATTAATAAACATATTATAAGTATTTCTCAGAAAAATAAGGAGGAGAAAAACTCCTCCTATTTTCTTTATATAAAATCTTATTACATTTGATCCTTCATGTCTTGAACAATCTTAGCTGCAGCTTCTTCTGGAGTTGATTTTCCTTGAAGAACAGCCTTGATTCCGTTAGCACCTGGATCCCACATGTAAGAAACTTCTTTTACGTTTGGTGTTGGAGTAGCAAATTCTGCTTGTTCAACGAATCCTGCCATTATTTCATTAGACTTGAAGCTATCGCTTTCTATAACACTCTTAGAAACTGGCATTCTGTTTCCTTTTTCTAATAAAATATTAGCAACTTCATCATTAGATGTTAAATACTTAAGTAATGCCCATGCAGTAGTCTTTTCTTTATCTCCTGCTTGAGAGTTAACAAATGCTGCTTGTACACCTAAGAATGGTTTTGGGTTCTTTCCGTTTATTGTTGGGATAGGAGCAACTTTGAAGTTAACACCTGCTTCTTTCATTGTAGCAACATCCCATGGTCCTGAAATATAGAATGCAGTGTTTCCTGCCTTAAAGTCATCTCTTGCCTTATCTGGACTAATATCAGCTGTCATTAATCCATCATCTACTAAACTCTTCAAGAAAGTAAGACCCTTAATAGCACCTTCATTTCCTAATCCAATATCAGATGTATCTAAACCATCATCAGTGCTCTTAAATACATATCCACCTTGAGCTGATAACATTGTATAAGAATGGTAGAAGTTAGTTATGTCATATTCAAATCCTAACTTATCATCCTTAGCCTTCTTAACTAAGTCTTCCATAGTTGCTGGAACTTCTGGACATTTATCTGTATTGTAGAATAAAGCTACACATTCTTGAGCTATTGGAACTGCATAGTACTTACCATCCCACTTACCAGCTGATAAACAAGATTCTGTAAGTTTAGATTCATCAATTATTCCATCTGGAACTTCTTCTAAGTATCCTGCTTTTTGACCAGTTCCTAAGTTATCTGCTGCAATACCAAAGTATAAAGCTGGTCCTGAAGAACTCTTAGCTGCATCCATGTAACCTTGCATATCGTTTTGGTCATTTTGGAAAGTAATTTCTACTCCATTATCTTTTCCCCATTGTTGTATTATTGGATCTAAAGCATTATGCTCATCTTCAGTTAAGTGGTCCCAAACAACTAACTTATCTGCATATTCAGTTGAAGATGAACCTCCATTACTTGAAGAACCTCCATTGTTATCATCGCCTGCACAGCCTACAAATACTGAAGCCATCATCATTGTAGCCATTGCAGCTGCTAAAACTTTTGTACGTTTACTCATCATATTAAATTCCTCCTCATATTTGTCCTTAAATATATATTAAATCTTAGTTTTAAGATTCAACTCTAATTAAGTCATATATTAATTGAAACTTGTCCGAATTTGATTTAATGTTCGGCATCGTTTCCAACTCTATTTTCATTTTACTACTTCGTGCAAACATTTTCAAGTGTTTTTTCATGTTTTTTAAATTTTTTTTAATTTTTCTTCCTTAAAAAGTACAAATATAACCTTAAATAATGCTGCTTGATTAAAATCTCTAATATCAAAACCTGTATATTTTTCTACTTTGTCTAGTCTGTATATAAGAGTGTTTCTGTGAATATATAACTCCTTTGCACCCTCGCTTAAATTCAAACCACAATTAAAAAATACTTCTATTGTCTTTATCATTTCGTTATCAAGTCTAATGAACCCATCATAAAATCTATTTATAAGTTCTTTTTTCTTATAATCATTTATATTATCAACCATTTCTTCAAATATAAGATCATTTTCCCCTAATATATTAACTGAAATATTAAACTTTTTAACTAAGTCTATTTTTTTTATAGAACTTTTTAAGGCACTTCCTAAATTAGAATACCTATCTATATTGCAGTAACTTATAATTATCTTTCCACCTATATCTGATGTTATTGTTTCAAAAAGACTTTCTGCATGGTCATATATATCATCTAAAATTCCCAACACCAAAATTTTTCCTTCATATTCCATAACAACATTTCCATCTTGGCTATAACCATTTTGAACAATTGAAAAAACTTCCTCAAAGCTTTTTTCTGTATAAATATAAAGCATTTGAAATTCCTTCATAAGAAATGGATAGACTTTACTTAGTTCATCTTCTTCAATATTTTTTCCATCTATAACTTCTAAAATAATATTATATTTTCTATCATTTAATTTTTTAATATTTGTTTTTATATAACTAGATAAAAGTGGTAAAACTCGTTCATCCTCTTTTGCTACTTCTACTATAAAATCTTCATTAGCTATTTTTAATGTAGCTTGAACCAAACCATCTTTTGGACAAAAATTTGGAGATGCATAAATGTCTCCTACTAATTTTTTTAACTTAAAAGGAATTTTAGATGTTTCCTCAATTTCCTTCATAAGTTTAAATAGCATCTTCATATACACACCTCTCAAATAAATTTTAAAATTATGCTAATCTTACTTCTGTTTCTTTATCAAATACATGAATCTTAGTTGGGTCCATGTGAACTCTTGCTTTTTGTCCAACCTTTAATTCAGTTGTTCCATTAACTCTAATAGTTATATTGCTTCCTGCATTTTTAGTGTATATATAACTTTCAGCACCCATTAATTCAACAACTTCTACTCTTACTCCAATTACTTCTTCTGGTCTTTCATCTATTAATTCTTCATCATCACTTAAATGTTCTGGTCTAATACCAAATGTTACAACCTTGTCCTTTAATAAAGCTTCATTTAATTTCTTTGCCTTTTCTTCTGGTAAAAGAATCTTTTCTCCATCAAAAGTAGCATAAACCTTTCCATCTTCAAAAGATAATTTACCATCTATAAAGTTCATTTGAGGACTTCCTATAAAGCTTGCAACGAACTTATTTGCTGGATAGTTGTAAATATTTTGTGGAGTATCAACTTGTTGTACAATACCAGCCTTCATAACAACTATTCTTGTACCCATTGTCATAGCTTCTGTTTGGTCATGTGTTACATAGATAAATGTAGTTTGTAATTTATGATGTAACTTAGATATTTCTGTTCTCATTTGAACTCTTAACTTAGCATCTAAGTTTGATAAAGGTTCGTCCATTAAGAATACCTTAGCATCTCTTACTATAGCTCTTCCTAAAGCAACTCTTTGTCTTTGACCTCCTGATAAAGCCTTTGGCTTTCTGTCTAATAAATGTTCTATTTCAAGAGCTCTAGCTGCTTCTGTAACTTTCTTTTCTATTTCTGCCTTTGGAACTTTTCTTAACTTTAATGCAAATGCCATGTTATCAAATACTGACATATGTGGGTATAACGCATAACTTTGGAAAACCATTGCTATATCTCTGTTTTTTGGTTCTACATCGTTTACTAATTTATCCCCTATATATAATTCACCTTTTGAAATTGTTTCCAATCCTGCTATCATTCTTAATGTAGTTGACTTACCACATCCAGATGGTCCTACAAATACTATAAATTCCTTATCTGCTATTTCTAAGTTAAAATCCTTTACTGCACATACATCTCCTGGATATATTTTATAAATTCCTCTTAATGAAAGACTTGCCATGTTTAATTTCCTCCTTAATCTTTACCTTTAAAATTCTTTAATCTTTATTGCCATGATATTATTATACCTCTTGATATGGTTTACAGCCATTGATAAACATTACAAATAATACTTTACTTTTTTGTGAAAACCTCTAAAAAATTAGGATATATTTGCTATAAAAATAAACTTTTATCTTTATGCTCTCATTGCATCTATAGTTTCAAGACTTAATCCTGTTCCCTTTATAATTATTTCTATTGGCACATTCATACATAATAAATTTCTTACTATTATATTAACTCCACTATTATCAATAAACCTTCCTATTTCTTCTATAGAAAGACCAGATGCTTCTGATATTAATTCTATAGATACATTCATTTTTAAAAGATTTCTTATTATTTCTCCAACTTTTCCTTGTTCAACTTCCACCTCATTAAGTTTTTCAGAATTTATTATAATGTCAGCAACTCTTTTAAGTTTTAATCCTGTAACTTGAACAATACTTTCAATAGAAAAGTCAAGTTCCCACATTTTCCTTACTATAGATGAAAAGATTTCATTTTCTCTAATATTTATTAATCTGTTAATAGGCATATCTACTGCTTTTGATATATCTTCTATTGGCATATTAGTACTTATTAAATCACTTACTACCCTTTTATATTTTGAAGTAATTTTATCTTCTTCAGGTATAGGTTCAAATTTGTTTTCTTCTTTTTGTGAAAATTTTTCATTTCTTATAACTTGAAATCCATCTTTTTTATCATTTTCAATAGGCTTTTCACTAACAGCAATAACTTCTTCCTTCTTTATTTCATTTTCACAAACTTTTTCTTCTTTAATAATATCCTTCTCTATGTTTTTATTGGTTATTTTATTTTTTTTATCTTTAACAAAAGGACTTAAAATTTTATTCTTTAATTTTATTAATTTTCTATTAACTTGTCTTTTTTTCACAATATATGTCCCCCCTAAAGTACAATAGAAATTTTCTTTAGTTATTTTACCCTAGCCTCTCTTTATATAGTATTTTCTAACCATAATAACCATTGCTTCCATAGATATTACCATTACTACTGCTAAAATTAATGCTTGTGTATATATTGGGTCTTCTGTTCTTACTATTTCTTTATCATTAGCATTAGATGATTTTTTATTTGTTGTATTTTTATTTTCTTTTTCATACTCTTCTTTACTTAAAGTTGATTTATATACTTTAGGATTAAATATATATGTATATCTTTCAACTATTCCATCTTTATTTGTGTCTTCTTCCCCTTCTACTGAAATGCTCATTTTAAAACTTACATATGTATTTAATCTTAAATAGACGTTTTTTACTCTAAGCTTTAACCCTTTTAGTTCACTTAATTTTCCTGAAAAAATATGAACCTTTCCATATTCCTTATCATCCATAACTATTTTTACATTATAATTACTAATAATACCCTTTTCTATAGCTTCTTCTAAGGTATAATTTTCTCCAAAACTTGTATTTTTTATATAACTGTCATCAAACTCAATATAATCTACATATCCCTCTTCATTCCATGTATTGTTTATTGTAAATTCATGGTCTTTCCCATTTATAGGACACCAAAACTCTTCCCCACCAAGGTCTTTGTCTTCGTCAGCCATAACATTTATATAAGGAATACTTATAAGAGAACTTATTAATGCAAGACATAGGAAAAAAATCACACCTATATATCCTATTTTTTTCATAAAAACTCCTCCATTACCCATTAATATTCTTTATTATAACATATGACCTTCTTATAATAAATTCAAAAAAAATGTGCAAACATTATGTTTGCACATTTTTTATAGCTATTTTATAGCTCCAAAGTCTATAGATATAACATCTGTCTTCTTTAATGGTTCTATTTCTATAACAGATATAACATCCATTGGTAAATTTACAATTTCTGAAACTTCTTCTTGTGCCAATCCCATTTGTAATAAATTTTTTGCTATTTGAATTATGTCATCATTTCCTTTAAGCTTCATAATTCTGCTTATGGCTAATCCTGTTGCTTCTGCAATATACTTAGAAGATATTTTCATATCTATTAAATTCTTTGCTATAGCTTCCATTTCTATATCTTCTTTAACTGTTCTAATTTCCTCTAAAGTTAAACCAGTTGCTTTTATTATATTTGCCATTGGCATTTGCATAGTTAATAAGTTTCTAACTACATCTGCCACTGTATTTTCTTCATAGTCTTCATAATTTACTGGTTCTTCTGAAACATAAGCTTTAACTTCTCCAACTGTTAATGCAGTAGCATGAGCTATATCCTCATATGCCATTCCCATAGAATATAAATTCTTAGCTATTGAAATAACTCTATATTGTTCTTTTATTCTTTCAACTCTTGTTACCTTTAATCCAGTTGCTTTTGCTATTTTTTCTAATGACATATTAGCATCTATAAGTTTTCTAGCTATACTTAATATTCTTTCATCTTCCCAATTTTCATCAAAAGAAACTGACTTTTCTTCAGACATTATTTCATTTAATCTTTCTTCACTTAATCCAGTTGCAAGTTTTACTTCATCCATTGCCATATTCATGTCTAGTAAATTCTTTGCTATAGTTACAACTCTATCTGCATCTTTAAGTCTATTTACTTTTTCTAATGCAATTCCTGTAGCCTTTACAATATCTTCTGAAGTAATATTTATTCCTGCTAAAGTTCTTATAAGTTTTAACGTTCTATCACTTTTAGGCTTTGAAGGTTTCTTCTTTTCTTCTACCTTTGGTGCTTCAAAAGGATTCATTCCTTGATTAATATCTTGTTGATTTTGTTGTACATACCCCTTTGAATTTTGATACATAAACTCATTTTGTTGTTGATTTGGTTGTACATTTTGTTGCATATATTCATTTGTTTGTCCATAACCATTTTGTTGGAAATTTGGTTGTTGTATATTCTGTTGACTATAACCATTTGGTTGTTGTATATTTTGTTGACCATAGCCATTTTGTTGAAAATTAACATCTTGTCCAACATAAGCATTTGGCTGTTGCACATATCCATTTTGAACAAATCCGTTTTGCATTTGCATTCCTTGAACTGCTGCCATATTGTTTTGAAGATTTGGCATATTTTCACTTACCTTTGATGTCTTTACAATATTTTTATTTTCTTCTAAAGCATCTTCAAGCTTTTTATTCATATCTTCAATTTCTTTCTTTCTTGCTTCATCTAAAAGCTTTTGAGCATCTAAAATTTTCTTTTTTTCCTCTCTAAGCTTAGTAAGTTCTGCAATTAAATCTATTCTATCATCTTCATTATCATCTATAATAGGTTCTGTTACTTTTGCAAACTTTTTCTCTTCATGAATAGTAGCTTTTTCTTTAGGAACTTCTGCTTCATTTTTCACTAAGTTTTGAGAAACTTTTTCTTCTTCCACTATATCTTCTTTTGGCTCTTTCTTAATTAAATTTAAATTACCAATAGGAAGTTTTTTCTTCTTAGGCTTTTCCTCTACAGTAGGCTTTTTATACTGCATTTCTTCTTCTTCTTCTTCATTTCTATCCTTTTTAGGTTCAGTTATCTCCCAGAATATAACTGCTAATATAAGACCAACTATTAATATAATACCTGTTGTTGATGATAAAAACTTCATTACCCAACCTAATTTAGGAATTGTAAGAATATGCTTACCTATAATATCATCCTTTGTTATAGGGTCATCTGCATTAGTATTACTTGAAGAAATACCTTGAGTAATAACTTGGTCTCCATCAATACTTATAATTTGGTGAGTAACCCTTTCCTTATCACCTGAATCTGTTGTACGAACATAGGTAACAACATCTCCAACCTTATAACTATCTCTATTCTTTTTAATTACTGTAATATAATCTCCTGGTTTAATCTCTGGTTCCATTGACCCAGTTAATACTACTTCATTCATATAGTGAGATATACTATAAATAGTCGAATTATTTGCTGCAAGATTACCTATTAAAACATAGCCTAAAACTATACAAATTAAAATAAAGCCAACATTTTTTACTATAGCCATTGTATTTTTTGAGTCTTTACTTTTTACTCTTGCCATGTTTTCTTTCCCCCCTTTTATAATATGTTTCCATTATATCACATATTTTCATAGGAATGAATACGTTTCGACTTTTTTTTAGGATTTATTTTGAAAATTTTGTTTCATTTCTTACATTTATGCTATTTAATATTTTATTATCCTTATAGTTTCACCTTTAATTATTATGGTATTACATCACTAAAAGTAATATTGTCAATATATATATTCCCCTTTGCCCAATATCCTATCCATATACAAGTTATAGAATTAAAATCAAAATTTTCTGGTTTCCATATTCCATTTTCCTTAGTTGTGTTTTTTTGAAGATTTAATAAATCCACACAAATAGTTTTCCATTTTCCACTTTCTATTTTATTATCATACTTAAAAGAATCTGCTGTAAAATTTTCACACCATCCCGCTATTTGATTTCCCTTTGAATCTCTTAAAGCAACAAAGGGTGAACCTTCTACCCCTTCACTTTCATTAAATATATCAAAAATTAAATACTTATCTATATAAGAAGATAAATTTAAAACTTCCCCATTATCATACATTATCTTTGTTCTAAAATCTTCAGGCTTATCTTTATAAGAATTTTTTAAATCTACATTTAAAACTACTTTATGATTATCATTAATCATAACCCCATCTTTAATAAAATCAAAGCTATTTCCTTCAATACATTCTATTTTGCTATCATCATTCCAAGAATTATAAAGAGTTCCTTGGTAGATTTGTTTATTATCTTCTTTAATATCCTCTTTATTTTCTTCTTCATCTTTTACTGTATCAGATGAAACACTAACACTACTTTCACTAGAAGTTTCATTATTTACTAAAGTTTCAGTTGAAACCCTAACCTTATTTCCTGCAATATTTTCTAAATTTATAAATCTATTATAAACAAAAATTCCTGCTGCTAAAATAATTCCTACTACTACAACAAAATTTATTATAGATAGTATATTCCCTGTTTTTTTAATAGGATCGTTTTTATAATTTTTAAGAACACCTTTAGGATATGAATTAATCATTATTACAATAGAAATAAGCATAAAAATTAAAGATACCCCTAAAAATATTAATCCAGTTTTTAACCCTTTGAAAAAGGATAGATAAGTAATACTCATCATTATAATTCCTGGCAATATTGTTATAGTATTAAAGGTGGTTTTCTTTCTTTTATTCATATTATTTGTAACTACTCTATCATAAATTCTCCATATAATAACTATAGTTAAAACTGCTGCTGAAATTATATAGGTTATTTCTAAATTCATAATATCAAACTTATAATCATATAAAAAACTTGATATAGTAATACTTACTAATATAAAAGTAATCATAAACCTAAGCATATCTACAATATTAAGCTTTCTATGTCTCATATTTTTTCCAATAATAAAATGCTTTATAATTAAAAACATTATAGAAGCTATTGATAAAATTAAAAAAGCTATAGAAAAATAATTAACCCCATCTTTAAACATATAAAAGCCAATTCCAGAAGCTCCACTTATAATTAAAAACATAATTAATAATACAATCACCTGAAATACCATAAAAATCCCCTTTACTTCAAAACAAAATATTTATTTTATAGCATTTTTCAAAAATTCCTTAGCTCTCTTTCTCTCTTTTTCTAAAACAGATTCAACATTATCAAAATTCATTTCAAATGCTTTAGAATTTGATGTAATATTATTTGCTAATCTATCTTGCATACTAAATAACTTAAGTAATGTATCAATTCTTGAATTCATAGATTTCCCTTTACTTTTTCTCTCAAAAACCACAAAAGGAGTATTTAAAATTATTGAAAATACACATCCATGAAAAGAATCTGTACACATAAGTTCACAATTATCAATTAGGTACACAAATTCACTTGGGTCTACAGAATATATGAATTTATTTTTTTTATCTAATAAATTTATAACTTTTAAATTTTTTTCCTTTGCAAAATCTTCTATCTTTTTCTTTGTTTCATCTGAAGCTGGTCCTAAAAAATAAGTAAGAATAAATTTTTGTTCTAAATTTAATTTAGGTTTTTTAGCTATAGAACGCCATTCTTTATTAGTAAGCATTAAGGTTGGGTCTACTAAAACAGTTGCTTCTCTACCTGTTAAATCTTTTACAATATCAGCTCCTGCTTCCTCTCTAACAGAAATATAATCTAAACCATTAATCCATTCCTTATAATTAGCTTTTTTCTCTTCTGGAATCTCACTTATTCCAAAACTAGCTGAATATGATATTCTTTGACCTTTTTTAGCAAAAGTTAAAAAATCAAGTTTAGAATTAAAATAAAAAGATGGATTCCATACCTGGTCACTTCCACATACAAAATAATCATAGAAATCTGGTAAATCTTTTGGAATATTGGTTTCTGTTACAGAATATTTGCTTTTTTTAACATACTTCTTATCAAAATCATGAAATCTCTTTTCTCTTAAAAATGTATTAAGTTTATTTTTCTCAAAACTACTCATATTATAATAAACACTTGAAATTATGTTTTTAATAAAAACCTTATATGGCTTTGTAATAACTCTTTTATTGATATTATTTATTGTTTCTGCTTCACAACCAATAGATTCTAAAACCTTTTGAACTGCATAGTTTTGTAGCCTATTTCCATAATTAGGCTTGTCATTTGTTATAGTCATTATTCCTACTTTCATTTAAATCTCTCCATCTTATTATCTTCTAATTTATTTTTTTATTTTATAATTTATAAAAAATTTTGGAGAAATGTATATAAGCAAACAATTTCTAAGCACTCCAAGTTTTTTATAAAATCTAGCATAATATTTTATATATTTCTTATTCTTTTTTATAACATCTAATACCTTTTCATAGGCATCATCACTTATTCTATCAGCTTTCTTAAACTTAATAACCTCATCAATATTATACATAATCTTTGTAGCAACATATATATGTATTTCTTTATTCATATTTTTATCATTATAATATTTTTCCATATAGTCATTAGTTCTCAAAGCAGATTCTAAGGAATCTATTCTAGATAAAGTAAACTTTTGTACTGCTGAATCATCTCTTTCACAATAATTAAATAATACTTTATTTAAAACAATACCTTTATTTGAATTACATAAAACTTTAATTATAAATTCATGGTCTTCACCATATCTTGCTCCTTCTGTAAATTTAATATTGTTTTTTATAACAATAGATTTCTTTACAGCAAATGCACAAATATGGTACATAAACTTATAATGCAAAAGGTCTATTAACATTGTTTTTGAATCCATAACCACATTATATTTATTATAATCTGCAAATTTTTTCCTACTCTTATATTTAAAGAACATAATATCAACATCATTTTTTTCTACTGTTTCTATTATTGTTTCACAAAGAGTATCTTCAACATAATCATCAGAATCTAAAAAGTACAGAATTTCCCCATTAGAGTTTTCTATTCCAACATTTCTTGCAACGCTTACTCCCTCATTTTTCTTTTTTATTATCTTATATTGTATATTACTTTTAGATAAGATTTTCTTTGCAGTTTCTGAACTATTATCTTTAGAACCATCATCTATAAATATAATTTCAAAATTATCACATGTTTGATTAATTAATGAATTTAAGCTTCTTTCTAACCAATTTTCACAATTATAACATGGAATAATAATACTTATCTTCTTATAATCCATAACTTGTCCTTTCTTGTTATATATAATACTATTCTTATTTCTTTAAAAACATCTATATTTTATCATAAATATTAAATAAAAGAAAATGTATTATTATTTACTTTTTGTAAAAAATAAAAATGGAGATGTTATATTAGTAGCTTTTAGCAACTAATATAACACCTCCATAAAAATTTTCTAATCACTTAAGATTATAATGAGAATAATCAACTCTTCTATTTGCTAATATCCACTATACTTCTCAGTAATTTTATATTTAATCCTATCTGTTATTACTACAGTTTTAGCACCTTCTGGTATATTTATATTTTCTGACCATTTTTCATCTCCTTTATGGAAAATTAATAAAATACTTTTATCTATTGCTTTTACATCACTAGGAATATAAAAATAATTTTCATCAGTATTTACTGACCAAGTTGATGGTATTGCCCTATTCTCTTTCCAGCTTCCATTTATATCTGCACCATCATAACTTATATATAATTTAGCTTCAGTAATCCAACTTGAATGAGGTACTATTACTTTAACTCCTTCATAAGCTATCTTATATATATAATTTATAATTGTCTCTCCACTAATTATTCTCACATCGCCAACATTAACTGTTTCATTATTAAAAGTAACCTTTTCAAAAGCATATTTATTACCAATATCCTTTTGTTGTTTAATTTCATATTCACTATTGATATATTCATGTTCAGAATCTGCAAGAGAATTTCCACTTTCATCAATATAGTTTATTGTCACATTACACTTATTATAATAATATGTTACAGTTTTATTAGAATCATAAGTTCCAGTAAATGTTTTATTTTTATTTATATTATAATAAGAACCATTATACTGAATTTGTTCCTTAGCTGTTATTGAATAAGTATCTGTTGATTTTCCATAATGTTTTTCAGTACTAAGAATTATATCTTTATTAGTATTATCACGATATTCTACAGTAACACATTTTAATTTTTTATATTTAAATGTTATTTCTGTGCCTTTTTCACTATACTTAGCAGTAATACTAGAATCCCCATCAACTTCATAACCTTCTATGTCTTTAGCTTTTATTGTTGTTGTTTCTCCATCCATACCTTTATAAGTATCACTACCAATTACATTATTATTTTCATCAACATAGTTTACTTTTATTGAACCATTTGCTGCCACAGTATTTTCTGTTGAACCATTAGTACAAATATATACTCTTTGAGTACTAAAGTAATATAACGCTCCTGAGGTATTATTTTTGTTATCACTTACTGTTATAGTTGACTGTTTTAATTTTTCTAACTGTTCTTTTTGCAAGATAACCCCTTTCCATCCAGCAAATGGTGTTTTATCAGCTTCATAAGATTTATCTCCTACTTTTATTGTTGTTGAATTTCCCCAATATCCAGTGTCTGGAATTTCAAAATTAATATTAGGCTTTATATTTTCCATAGTAACATTTATTGTATTTAATCCAACTTTCAAATCTGTTGTTACTACTTTATCTTCATATCCCTTGCTTATAACAGTTATACTACTAGCACCTGCATTTGCTTTAAAATCATACTTTGAAGCATTATTACAATGAAGCTTATTATCATTCCATATTGCATAAACATCATCTAATATATTCCCTGATGTATCCTTTGCAATAATTTTAACTTCTGCTACGCCTTCAACAATTTGTCCAGTAGATTGTCCTTCTTTAAAAGAATCTTTGTAATTTTCACCAGTTCCATCTTCATTCCATGCTGGGTTATTTTCTTGTGTAGCTTTTGCTATAAGATTTCCCTTTATATTAAGAGTAATATTATTATTATCATTTCTTAAATTTTTTAATATTAACTTATAAGTTACTTTGTATTTAAAGTTAGGTTGTAAAGCTAATGTACAGTCAGCATTTTTTCCTTCAGTTCCACTATAAACAATAGGTTTTTCTGAAGTATAAGTTTTAGTTTCTATACTACTTTCTGTACCATCATCATTAACTTTTATTTTTTCAACATTTATTTCTACTCCAAACTTTTCTCCATCAATATCGCTTCCTCCTGATGAACCACCTTCCTCCATAGTAACCTTAGGTATTTCAATGTTATTCTTTAAAGTACCATCAGAATTGTATATATCTGAACTTATATAGTTTTGTGAAACATAACCAGATTTACTAAAAACTAAATCAATAATACCTGGAGTAATATTTAATGAATAACTTCCATTTTTATCAGTTGTGATAGAAGTTCCATCACCTGCAACTACAGTTACTCCTGATATACCTTTTCCTTTACTATCTACTACTGTTCCTGAAACATTCATCTTAGTTCTAGAAGAAGTTTCAGCATTAACTGTAAGTTTTGCAAAGTCTATACAATAAGAATCTCCTGATGTTCCTATTCTTGCATCATCAATAAGCAATTGTAACCCTTCATTTGCTCCAGTACCTGCATATTTTTTTATTAAATATAAATATTTTTGAGGTACATTGAAATTAATAAGTTGACCAGCTGGTCCACTTTGACAAAGACTATTTATAAGCTTTGAAAGTTCTGGTACTTCAACACCACCTAAAGTTGCTGTAAATCTACTAGTTGAATCATTGGAAAAATGATTTTCTTGTTCATCACCTAATATGCTTTTATCTGCATCTCCACTTTGAAAATCATCAACATACATTTGAATTACAGCAGAAGTAACATCTTTTTCATCATCTATTTGTGCATACTTAAAAGTTATTGGTTGAGGTGAATTAAGAAAAGCCCAGTTTTTTCCATCAAAATTTTTATCACTAACATTAACATACACTTGCTTTGGATCCTTCCCACCAATACCTCTTACTCCTCTAACTGATCTATTAGTATATCCATCCCAATAAACTCTATATCCCTTAGGTATTTTAGTGGAGTTAATAGTTACATCTCGTTTTAAGACACCAACTGTATAAGCTCCTGAATTTCCTCCAACTGTAAAGTCCTTATTAAATACAATACCTTCTTTAAAAAAAGCTTTTTTATCTTTATCTCCTAAGTACTGATATAATTCAAAATTGTTTCCAAGTAATGTATCAGTAGCATTGTTTCCAGAACCTGTATGATTATTCATATTATTTGCTCCAATTACATTCTCTATAAGATTATAAAATCCACTTGGACACATACGTCTATCAGTTCCTGTTGCATCATAATTAGTTGGATATACATTTAATCCATTATCTTTATCTTCTCCTTGGCCTGAACAATAATCTGTACGGTTATACCTTATTCCAGAATATACATCATAATTGGTTACTCCTCCAAATCCATATCCAAAATTATCTATATCTCCTACAATAACTTCAAAGGGTTCACAGGGAATTTTAGTTGTTATATTTTTTATTTCTTCTCCATCTATTGATGTAGTTAATTCATAATCAGCTAATAAATCAACATTTGTTGTTAAGTTAGAAGTTGATTCTAATGTTACAGGGCCAAACTCTGCTATATCATTTTCTTTAGGATTAGTAATTGTATTTTTATTAATAATTTCTCCACCATTTTGAGTTATTTTCCAAGTGGAAGGAGAATCACTAAATTTTATACCAACACTACCATTCTTAATATTTAATTTAGAATTAGAACTGTTATTTCCTAATAAACTATCAAAATTAATAGCACTATTAAAATAAGCGGAGGTTGTCATAGTTGTCATACTAACTATTATTATTGAAACTAATAAAATTATTTTCTTTGATATCTTTTTTTTCATATAAAACTACCTCCTTCTTTAATTAATATTATATTGGTTTCCATTCATATAATGATAGATTCCATCAGAAGTTTTATAATAACTACTATTATAAACAGATATAACTCCATTATCTGTAATACTATTTTGGGGACTTATATAAACTTCTTTTATATTTTCACTTTTTTTAAATCTAAAACTATTTCTTACTTTATTATTTAATTTAGAATCCCAATTTCCATCTAATACATAATAAGTTTCTTCTTCTGTCTTAGCACCATTTCTTAAATTATCCCATCTATAAATTTTCATATATAAATAGTTATTAGTAAACATTGAACTAGGAATTTTAAATTCATACCATATTCCATTTGGATTTAATTTTTCCATAAATTCATTAGGTTTACTAACCATATAAGATTTATATTTAGTTCCACCTTCCCCACAAGAGTTTTCGCTATCTGAACTATTAAATTCTAAAAATAATCTACCAGCACACATTTTTGTTTGATCAAAATAAACAACTATACCATCATAATCTTCCTCAGTTGTTTCTCCATCTCCAGTTTCAGGACCACTTTCTCCTGTTCCTCCGCCAGATGATTGTAATTTGGTATATTTTATTTCTAAATTTTCAATAGGCTTTTTATCAGTTTGTGCAGTAAAATAAGCTAAAGTTCCTCCTAAATTAAATACTACAATTATACAAACAAATATCATTCCAAAAGCTCTAATAGCTTCCCTTTTCCCTAAATTTTGTATTCTAGCTCTCATTTTAAATATATTTACTCTAGGTTTAACACTAATAACTCCTGCTAAAACAAGGCTAGAGAATGTTATTGATATTATTAAGAATAACATTCCTACTTTAAAGTTGTATAAGAATCCTCCACTTGTTATACTTACCATAGCCATTGTAGTTAAAAGTATTATCATTTTTTCATTAAAGCTTGTTTCAAATCCTGCTATTTTATCGTATATCTTATGTTTTGATTTTACTCCTAATACTAGCATAAGCATACTTGTTGTAAATAGCATTGATATTATTAAGAATACTATTCCTGCTTTAAGATTTTTTAAGAAACCTCCACAGGTTAAACTTACCATAATTATTGTACTTAATAGTATTATCATCTTTTGGTTAAAGGTTGTTTTTACTCTTATAACTTTTCCAATAGCTGAGTTTTCTTCTTTAGCTTCTATTACTATTAAATATAATGCTAAGGCTGAAATAATTGAAACAATTAAGAACAAAATACCTGCTTTAAAGTTTTGTATAAACCCTCCACAGGTTAAACTTACTAATATTAATGCAGTTAATAGAATAAACATCTTTTCCCCATTTGTTCTCTCTGCTAATATTACTTTTTTAATTTCTCCCCTTTTAGAATTTATTCCATACATTAATAAGAATGTAATTGCTACAAAAACTATTGAAACAATTAAAAATACAATTCCCATTGTAAAGTTTTTAACAAAACCTCCATAGGTTAAACTTACTAAAATAAGAATTGATAATACTACAATTGCTCTATCATTAAAGGTTCTTCCTTCTCCAACAAGTTTATCTGCACCCTTTGCAATATATTTCATTATAAATAAAAGTAATACCAATCCTAAGGATACTCCAAAAGATATTCCTAAAAATTTCATTCCAACTTTAAAATTATCTAAAAAACCAGAACAGGTGACACCTATAATAACTAAAGTAATTAAAGCTATAAGCCCTGCTACAAGTTTCTTATTACTTTTTTTATTCATTAAGCATCACCTCTCATTTTAAAAAACTTTCTATAATCTTCTTTTATTTTTCTTCCTGTTGATAAAAACATTATTTCTAAACTTATTACCATTATTATAGCTAATATTGTCATTGAATAATAATTTTGGTCACCAGTTTTTACAGGTACTTTATTGCTACCTCCACCATCTTCATATCCACCATTATTACTATTTCCTCCTGAACTACTTCCACCACCATTATTATTTCCTCCTCCTGGATTATTAGGATTACTTGGATTGTTTGGGTTGTCTGGATTGCTTGGATTATCCGGATTACTTGGATTTGGATTATCTGGTGTTGTTGTATCTGGCTTAGGTGTTGGTGTATCTGGATTTGGTTTTGGAGTACTTGTTTCTGGTTTATTTGGATTTGGTTTATCTGGTTCAGGTTTATCTGGATTTGGTTTGTCTGGATCAGGTTTATCTGGCTCTGATGGATCTGTTGGAGTTGGATTTATTTTATATGCATGAGGATAAAATACATAAATATATTGCATATCTTGATATTTATTTCCTGACATTGCATCAAAGGATATATTTATACTAAAATCAACTACAGTATCAAGCTTCATAAAAATATCTTTCTTTAATAAAACCCTTTCATCAGCTAAATCCATAAGCTTTCCATTATATATAACCTCTTTACCATATCTACTATCATTTAATTTTATTACCACATCATAACCTTGAATTAATCCCTTTTCTTTAGCTTCTTCTAAAGTAAATTCTTCTCCTGTTGCTGTATTTCTTATATAGCTTCCACTAAATTTTAAATAATCAAAATAGCACTCCTGTCCCCAAATATTCTCTATAGTAAAGCTATGAGTCACAGAATCTGCTGGTGCCCAAAAGCCATCTTTTTCTAAGTTAAATATTTCTTCAGCTTTTACAGATATTGCAAAGTTGCTGAATAATGATAAGCTGAATACTAGTAGACATACTTTTAAAACACCTATTAACTTTTTAGCCACTATCTCAGCCCCCTTTAAATGAAACTCCAAAACTAATTTTATCTACTAGAAAATCAAATCTATTTTTTCTTTATTCTATTTAAAATAACTTTTTATCTTATTAATTTCTTTTTAAAATAAATTAAACTTCCCCTCCCAATCCATAATCCTCTATGCATATGGGAGAGGAAGTCTTTTTAATTAAATATTAAATTTATATTTTTATTAGTCTTGGAATGGTTGAGTGTCAGTTCCATCAACGTTCCATCCTGGATTATTTTCTTGAGTAGCTACTATTGTAAATAACTTTCTAATATCTACACCTTCATCTCCAGCATCTGAAGAAACAGTATTTTTATCTTGATATTTATTTTCAGTTAATAATGGTAATTCAAAACGAATTGTTAATCCAAACTCTTTTTGTGCTAATTCAGCTCCACCTGCTGCGATTTCATCTGCTGTAGCTGGTTTTACTGCATAAACTGTCTTTACTATATTCTCTAATATTTGTGCAAACTCTGTTTTTGAATTATCATATGCATTCTTTTCAGTTGTTTGTGCTGTTTGAGCTTCTGCAAGACTTGCTACTTTTGGGTAATAAGTCGCAAAATTAGCGTCTGTTAATGTAACACCATATGAAGCTGGCTTATTTAAGTTTGGATAACCTGCACTACTTAAGTCATAAGTTACGCCATTTATTCTCACTATCCAACCAGCTTTTGCTAATTTAGCAAATTCATCTAGTACACTATCTAATATTTTTCCATTTTCATCTCTTTGTACATCTATCTTTATGTTAGTTGTAATGTTAGATTTGTTAAGGAATGTTAAACCAGATCCATCTACATTAGTTGCATCTGAAGCAACACCTGCTGTAGCAACACCTAATACAACTGCATCTCCTGGTCTTGCATTAGTTATAACTCCTGTTACTGGTGCACCAATTTTTACTCTATTTGTAGCTATAGTACCACTTGGGTAAACTGTGTCAACATCTTCCCATGCATCTGCCATTTTAGATGTTCCCTTATAACCAACACCTGTTATATCCATTGAACGATTTTTTGCTTCAAAAGCTGCAGCATCTAATGCTCCATATCCTGCAATACGAGCCACATCATATGTCCAGTTACTTGCAACATCGCCAATTGCTGATGTTTTAATCTTACCATCAATTTCAACATGACCATTAGTAATGTTTAATGTATTTTGTGCATCAGCATTTTTATCCATAATATTTGATAAATCTGTCTTGCTATTGAAGTAAGCGAATGTTCCAGAAGCACAAACTGTAGCTCCAATTAGTAATGCTGCAACAACTTTTCTTGATTTTTTACTTATCATAATTAAAACCCCCTAAAATGATATTTTTAGAATATCTAAATTTAAATTACTTACGAAATCTCAAACCTTACATTATAGATTATTCTCTGTTTTTTTAACATTTAGAATATTCTGTATTGTAATAGTTTTCCTTTCCATGTCATTATTGTATAACTTTCTCTGACAAATTGCAAGTCTTTTTTTAAACTTTTTTGAGATTTTTTTGAATTTTTGTCGAAGTAAAAAGATGTAGACTCTGTTAATGCTGATTTTATCTAAGTTTTTGTCATTTACTTTAGACTTTCTTTGCTCTTTTATCTTTTTATGGAAACTAAATTTTAATTAATCTATAATTTTAGTATGTTGGTGTCCAATAAATTTCCAATAAAAAAAATAGAAACTCAATTAAATATCAAGTTCCTACTTTTATAAATGATATATTATTTTTAACCTATAATGTGCCAATTATTTTCTAAATAAGTTCTTTGCGTTTTTACGTGTTAAAACTGCTGCATTTAGGGCTACTACTACCATTAATGCTAAAGCTATTGTTGATATTAAATCTCCTGTTTGTACTAAATGAGGTTCTCCTGGATATTCTCCTTTTCCATTATTTGTATTATTGTTACTTCCATTATTATTTCCATTATTGTTTCCACTATTATTGTCATTATTATTTGGTGTTGTTGTTTCATTTCCACTTGGTGTTGTTGTATCTGGTTTTGGAGTGCTTGTTTCATTTTCATCTGGTGTTGTTGTGTCTGGATTTGGTGTTGTTGTTTCATTTCCACCTGGTGTTGTTGTGTCTGGTTTTGGAGTTGTTGTTTCATCTCCTCCATCATAATCTGGTTTTACAATTATTCCTTCATTTGCTATTAATGGTTTTATTACTTTATATATTGTGTTTTGTCCTAATTGGTTTGGATATGGATCTAGATAGTATCTACTTTGATCCACATTAGTTAATCCTCCAACTTTAAATGCACTATATATATCTGCTACTATGTAATTTCTTTCTCCAAAATGAGTAGCATTATTTGTTATAACTTCATTAATTTCTTGAATATATTCATCAATTAAATCACCTATACATACATTTCCAACACTAACATTACTATATGGATTATAAATATTAGTTACTATTACAAATCCACCATTTGACCTTTCTCTTATTTCTTGTGCTATTTCACTTAAATTATCTGCAAATTTATTAACAGATTCTTCAAAGGCTACATTTTTAAAGTAATCACTTAAACCTATCTTTATATTTTTTGAATAAGTTTCTAATTGTTCCTTTGATGCAGAAGAAAGTTTTGTTTGAATTGCTCCAATTATATCCTCTGTATGTCTTACATCTACTAAAACAGCTTCTCCTATAACATTTACAATTGGAGCCATTATATCATTGTATCCAATAGAAACAGTTGAAAAAGTAGCATTTTTTAAATTAAAATCTTGCTTTCCAGACTTAATTAACTCTAAAAGGTCAGCACTTGTCATACTTTTTGCTGCTAATGTAAAAGGAACTGTATCAACAGCATAACCAACCCTTTCTACATAAGCTGTAACATTCTTACCTGAATTTACATATCCAGTTACCATTCCATCACCAGCTGCAAAATACAAATCAGTTTTTGTAGCAGCCCCAGCAAACACTGGAATAGCTAAAATCATACTCATTGTTAAAAGAACTGCTAAAATTCGTTTAAATTTCTTCATATTATAACCCCCTATTTTAAAACAAAATTATACATATATCTCACTTAAATTTAATAATAACACTTTTTTGAATAAATTTCCACCCAAAAATTTTATAAAAAAATAAGAACCCAATTAAGCATCAAGTTCTTATTTTTATAAATCATATATTAACTTTTACTAGTTATTTATTACCTTGTTCCATTTCCCATTCTTTTCTAAGTTTTTTCACCTTATCTAAGTCAATTTTTATCTTTTTTGAGATTGTTTCATCATCTAAAACATCAAATAAATTTTTTGCATTTTCAATTTTATTTTTTTCAATTCCTTGCTCAATTCCTTGTTTAATTCCTTGTTCAAGACCCTGTTTAAGTCCCATTTGCAGGCCTTCTTTTTCAGCTTTTTCTCTAAATTCTGTAAGAATAAACATATTATTAGCAACCATAACTTCCACATCCTCTCTTTTTGATTCTAAAATCTTTATTGCAGATTCTGCTAATTGATTATCTATTGTATTTTTTATCCAATGCTTTATAGCTCTCATTTCAACTTCACGTGAACTACTCTCCACTTGTAGAAGTGGGAGCTTCTTGGTCAATATACCCAATGGTACAAGTTTACCCAAGCTAATAAGGTTAAATTGTTTCTACTTTTCGATTATCTTATACCATAAATTCACTTTAAATAACTATATTAATTTTTTGAAAATTTCCATAAATTATTGATGAAGTCTTTTTATTACTTTATATGGCTATAACACTTTCCATTATCATTTCTTTTTAAGAATCTTATTACAAAAAAAGCAAAGAAACTGAATTTCTTCAGCACCTTTGCTCTATATTTATATAGTACTATTTTTTATTATATAAGTTTTTTCCCACACTCTGGGCAGAATTTTGCTCCATTTGTTTTTGTTCCACATTCTGGGCAGAATTTAGGTCCTTGACCACTTCCTCCTTCAGATGGTTGTTGTTGATAGTTTTGTTGTTGAACATTTTGTTGTCCTTGATTATTATTCATATTGTTCATATTATTCATCATTTGTTGTCCCATCATCATGCCCATTTGCATTCCCATCATATCAGATGCCATGCCACCACCTTGCATTTTTCCTTCTGCCATAGCATCAGTCATCTTTAATTTTTGGTACTTGTTTACATCATCCACCATATCTTGAGCTGACATTGTGTTCATCATCTTTTCCATTTCTTCTGGAATTGTTATTCCACCTATTGCAAAGTTTGTAACTTCAATACCTATTTTAGACATATCCATATCTAAATCATCTTTAATTCCTGCTGCAATTGCATCTGAAGTTATTTGAAGATTAAATATGTCCTTGCCTTCCTTTGCTATCCACTTCATTAATTCTTGAGGAAGAATTGACATAATTCTTTCTTTAGCTTCATTTATTGAATATTGTTGCTTAACTCCTGCTATTTTATCAATAAATGTCATGTAATCTGTTAATTTAAAACTAAAATTACCTAAAGCTCTTATAGGAATTCCTCTTCCTGTTCTTTCATCTTTCATATATACAGGCTTTTGAGTCCCCCACTTCATTGTAAATTCTTTTGTATTTATAAATAAAACTTCTGCTCTAATTCCACTATTAAAGCCAAACTTAAATCCTTTTAAAGTTGATAAGAAAGGTATTATTTGTGATTCTATATCATAACTTCCTTCATCTTTAAATACACCTTCAACCTTACCATTATACATAAATATAGCATCTTGACCTGGACGTATTATAAGTTTTGACCCCTTCTTTATTTCCTTGTTGCTCCATTTCCAAAACATAAGGTCATCTCTATATTCTTCCCATTCGACTACATTAGAAAATTGATTTGAAAATAATCCCATTACTTTTTCCTCCTTTTTAATACAATATATTTTTAATACAATATATTTTTAATATTATATCATAAAATATTATTTTAATTTTGTTACATTACATTTATAATTTTGACATAAATTCAAAAATTCCTACAACTAAAATTATTAAAATTATCACTAAAACAATTATCTTTACTTTACTATAAGGATATTCTCCCTTAATTTTTCCTGTTTGCCCATTTATCATTACATTATATACCTTATTTTTATAATTATAAGCTACAGAATATACTGGCAAAAGAAGATATTTATATGTTTCATTTGAATATCTAGGTCTTATCCTTACATCTCTAACCCTATCATATCTTTTTAATACATCACTAGATGCCATGCTTTTTAACTGACTATCCATTTTTGAAACTGCTTCTTTATGTCCATCTTCTAAGCTTACACTATAATTTTCAGATAAGTTTCCTGAAATATATTTAGGAGAATAGGAAGAAACCTCCTTTAAGTTAAAAGGCATAATTCCATCAAAAAACTTTTTTTCATGAACTGATGAGGCTGGTATTTGTACATCATCAAAGAAATTTGATATATGTCCTGATGTAGGATACCAATCAACTTCTGTTTTTGTTTTTTCATTTCCTTCTTTATCTTTATATTTTACCTGTCTTTCCTTACCACCATCTGCTGTATAATTACATTCAGCTTGGGCATCAAAAGTCCAATAAGGTATATATATTCCCTGAAATCCGTTGCATAAAACTTATAAAAAGTTATAAATATATAAATTTTATTTTGTTTCCTTCTTCATAAAGCTCTATTTTGAAATAGTAAATTACTATATCTACT
>OBHU01000043.1_pt1 | contig 109993 bp, 105 predicted proteins | sample 1519071 | NCBI WGS metagenome assembly OBHU01 (sample SAMEA2452135, study PRJEB22498) | human gut metagenome
TGTCACGCTGGAAGTCGAGGGTTCGAGCCCCTTCTGAGTCGCCAAAAAATTGCTTCAAGTTTTTGAAGCAATTTTTTTTGTATTAATAAATGTCATCTGTTTTATTAGAGCTTATAATTTACATTTTATAAATTTACTATGATTTAAGATATTGTTATTAATTAGTTTTAATTATTGTTTTGCGTTGACCTGGAGCTAACAGGGCGGAAAAAGCAAAACAATAATTAAAACTTTTTTATTATCTTTTTAAATTTAAGGTTATTCTTATATCTTTACAATAAAATTTACATAATTTGAATTCACCAATAAGTCTTGAATAGATTCTTTCACTATAAATATTACTTATATCTGCTATAGAAAGATTTGTTGATATAAGCATTTTTTTATGTAGTAGAAGTTTTTTATTTAGCAAATTAAATAATTCTGTAATGCAAAATTCATTTTTTTGTTCTGCACCTAAATCATCAATTATAAGAAGGTCACAATTTACAAGAATATCTTCTAGTTCAGAATTATTATTAAAACGAATTTCTTTAAGATTACTTATTAATTCATCAGAAGTTTTATATACTACTAAACATCCAGCATCTAATAATTCTTTTGCAATACAATAGGATAAATAGGTTTTACCACTACCTGGATTACCAAAGAATAATAAATTAGTATCATTATCTTTAAAATTTGGAAGATAAGTAGAGGTTATGTATTCTAAATGTTTTTCCATGTTTTCTCTTGGAGAATATTTTTCATTTCCAGTTCTATTGTTTGAGAATAAATTAATATCAAAGTAATTAAAATTCTTTTCATTTAAAACATTTTGTAATGATGACTTTTCATAATATAATTTTATAAGATTTTGATAATAACAAGAACATTTAGTATTCCCAATAAAACCTGTATCTTTACACTTACTACATCTATAATGAATATTTAAATAATCCTGGTCATATCCATTTGCAACAAGACTTTCACATTTTTCAATTCTTAAGTCTGTAATTTTTTCTTTATATTCCTTTATTGTATCTTCACTTTTACCTTTAAGTATATCTAAAGATAGTTTTAAAGATAATTTTTTTATATTTTCATCTATTTCTAAAATTTCAGGATGATATTTTTTTATTGTATTTTTTCTTTCTTTAAGAAGATTATTTTCCTCTTCTCTTATTTTTGAATAAATATCTAAAAGTTTAGATTGATAACCATTAATCATCATTATCCCATCCTAACAATTTTCTTTCTAAGGCTTCATAATCATAAGAACGAGCTTCAAAGTTATTGAAGCCATTAGAAGAATTATTTTTATTATAATTATTTTTTTTGTAGTTGTTGTTTACTTTAAATTGTTTATCTTTAAGAGCTACATCCTCTAAAGTTTTTATATTATTATTAAACCAATTTGTTAATATACCATCAATGTATTTAAAATCTGCTCTATTAAGACGATTTGCACATATGTCACAGGCCTTTTGAATCATTTCTAAACCAAAATTATATGTGATAATCCACTTATTAAGCATTTCTTCTTGAGGCTTCATAAGGTCTGTATTTTTTATACCAAGATAAGAAAGGATTTTTCTTATTTTAACCCACTTATCTTCTGTTTGTTTTATATAATTTTGAGCTTGTGACATTGTTTTAATATTCATATCATGCCAGGTTAAAGCTACCTTTTCTATATATCTATAATCACTTTTACCCTTAGAGGCACAATATTCAACTAACAATAATATAAGTTCTGAAGGAAAAGAAAACTCTTTTTGCCATCCAAGATACATTTCCATTTCCTTAGTTGATAAAGTTCTTCCAAGAATTTTTTCAATATCTTTAAGCATATCATTAATGCCTTTGTTTTCTAAAGCATCTAGTAAATTAACATCTTTGTTGTTGTTAACATAATTATCTTCATTTAAATCTAAAAACTCAACAGAAAAGTTATTCATAGAATCAATTGAAGAAAGTTTAATTACACCTAAGTCACTCCAGTAATTTAGAGCATTCATAATGTCAGACTCTAATAGATTTAAAGATGATGCTAATATAGGACTACTAATTCCAGGTTCACCATATATTGTGTGCTTAAGCATAAGTAAATAAACTTTTACAAATTCTCCCCTTGCATAAGGCATATACTTTTCTATAAAAACATTACTTATAGGGGTGAAGTTTAAGTTTAAATTTTTAAGCATAAAGGTGCTCATTTTAAGCCCTCCTTCTTATAATTGTCCAAAAAAATATTTATTTTGGGTAAATTAATTATAGCAAAGGGGAGCAAAGATAACAACTATACTAAAAAGGTAGCTTTGTAAGATTAATAACACCTTCACCTTGATTAAACTTAGGAAAATCCAAGGTTTCACAAGATAACTTTAATAAAGAAAAAATGTCTTTAAAGGTTAAGGAAGGATTACTTTCATAAAGAAGAGCAACAATTCCTGTTACATATGCAACAGCTAAAGATGTACCACTAAAACTTTTATAAGAGGATGAAAGTTTTGGTGGGTAAAGTTTATGCCCATCTTTTTCAGAAATATATGAAGTATTAGAATTAAGAGAAATTATATTTACACAAGCTGCACATAAATCTGGCTTACCACTTTTTAAAGTGCCAGCAGATGAATATTTAAAAGGTTTTTCTATAGAAGAAGTATCAATTCCTCCAACAGTAATACAATTTTTTAAATTACCAATACCACAAATTGACCCTTCAATGTTTTCATTACTACCACTTGGAACAATAGGAGTGATATTTTTATTTACTGCAATTGAAAATATGTTATTAAAAGCCTCTAAAATTAATATATTGTGTGTTAAAAGTTCAAAGGGAAGACAAAGAATTTTTATATTATTTTCATCATGATTAAGAAGGAGAGATTCAATAGAAAATAAAACATCAGAAGAAAAGCCTTTACCTAAGCTATTAAAAGCTTTGTAGCAATGAAGAATTGAATAAGGGGCAATACCTCTATACATATCTTCACTTAAAGCACCATTTCCAGCTATTATTCCAGCTATTGCAGTTCCATGACCATTATCATCATAAGGGTAGGACAAATTGTTTATAACATCTACAAAAGAATTTATTTTATTAGAAGGAGTTGATAAATCAGGATGAGGATAAATTCCACTATCTACTAAACCTATATTTATATCTTTACCTGAAAAATTAAGTTTTTTATAGGAATATGCTTTATTTGCAGTAGAAACACTCATACCACATAAAAATAAGTATTCATCAAAGGTTATAAATTTAACTTCTGGATATTCAATAATTCTTTCAATAGATTTTTTATCTAATTTAGCACATATTATATTTGAAATTTTCAAAGTGTAAATAAGAGTACCTTTATAGCTTATAATTTTTTTCTTTAAAGATTCTGAAAGGGATTTATATTTTATTAAGACACGATAATATTTATGTTCATTATTTAATAAAGAATATCTAAGGTTTCTATCAAGTTTATTTTTTATAGAAAACATAAAAATCTCCTATTAAAGGGTTCTTTAATATATTATATATTTATTAGGTTTTTTGTTAATAAAAAAATAACAGCTAAAAAGCTGTTATTTAAAACAATAAGATTGACCTACATTTAGTATTTTTAAGTTTGGGTCATTAAAACTTTTTAAGGTATCAGATGTTTCTTCAAATTTTTCTAAAGAAATTTTAAATGTTTTATAGTGAATAGGTATCATATAGGAAGCCTTCATCATTTTAAACATTTCATGACTTTCTTTAGGAGTACAATGCATATGAGAAAATCTGTCAGGCTTATAACAACCAACAGGCATTATTGCTACATCACATTCTAAATCTTTAAAGTTTTCTGTGTATGCAGTATCTCCTGCAAAAAATACTTTTTCATCTTTTTTTTCAATAAGGTAAGAATTACTTTCATCATCAATTCCTACATAAAATCTTCTACCATCATGATTTGCTTCTAAAGCAGTAACTTTTATATTTTCATCTTCGTAAGTTTCACCATGTCTAAGGAGAACAACTTTTTTAAATCCTAAAAGAGATACAAGTTTTTTATAACCCTTTGGAACAATAACAGTAGCGTTTCTATCTAATTTTTTTAAAGATGGAAAATGCATATGGTCCATATGACCATGAGAAAGTATTATATAGTCAAGTTTTTTATTAGTTAAATCACAGGGTGCATCAACTACTCTTTTAAAAATTCCTAATCTATTAGTTATTACTGGGTCAGTTAAAATAATTGTTCCAGATAGGTTTATCAAAGTAGTAGCGTGACCATACCAATAAATTGAGTTATCACTAATTATATCATTAACAGCACTTTCTCTTTCAACAAAATATTCTTTAATGTTATTTAAGGCAAGAACAGATAAAAAAGATATATTGCTAAATAATTTCATAAATTACTCATCTCCATAAATTAATGTTTCCACTTAAATACTACAATACCTACTATCATAATTGCAATACCTAATATTTCCTTAAATCCAAAAGATATTTTTTCGCTACCAAACAATCCAAATGCATTAATTAAAGCTGCTGTTAAAAGTTGAGATACTAAAATTATTGCAATACCACATGTAGCTCCCATACCACTAATACTTTTCATAACAGTAAAAGTAATAATAATTCCTAAAATTCCACCTAGAAGATATAGTTTATTTGTATTCTGAAGTTCTCTATAGTTTCCTTTACCAAAGATAAAAGAAACTATAAGAGCAGAAATTAAAGCAATACCTTGAACAAGGACTGTAGTTTCCCACAAACCTATTTTCTCTCCAAGCTTAGTATTAAAAACTCCTTGTAGGCTCATAGCTGCCCCTGAAATAATAGCAAATAATATTGGAATCATATTTTATCACCTCAGAGGTAGTGTTCCCTAAAAATAAAAAAATAACCCTCTAAAAATTAGAGAGCTATTTCTTCATTAAAATCTAAAATACCATCAGTTATTTGCTTTTCAGAAAAACCAAGAGAATTTCCAAGAGTTAAATAATCCTCAACTAATGTAATAAAATGATCCTCTGATGAAGACATTATAGAATCATTTAAGTCTATGTATAAATTTAAAAATTGATCACTAAGACAGGAATCTGTATTTTGAGCAGTAATTGATTCTAAATTCTCAAAGTTACTATCAAGACCTAAAAATAAAATTTGATGAAAACAGGATATGTACTTTTGGAAAACATTTTCTAAATTCACAGAGTCTATCTCACCAACCCAATATTTATAACATTTGGTTTCGTTTGCTAAGTCGCTCATTTTTATATGAAGTTGAAGATGTTTTCTGGCAAATAATGTGTAATCATTTAAAGTATTATCAATAGCTATATTTTTAATAAGTTCTTCCTCATGTTTTAGTAAAGTTTGAATGTTCATTATTTATACCGTTACTGAAAAATCATAAAATATATTGTATGTATCTTTTTTTTTGAGCAACTTATGATGCCAGTAACATTCTCCTTTCTTTAATTTATTGTTACTTAAATTTATATTATAAAAATACAAATAAGTTTCCGCTTAATAAGGTATACATATATATTACAAAATTATGAAGATAAAGAAAAGACCAGTAAACGAATACAAAAAAAATTTTGTAAAAACAAAAAAAGAATTCAAAATTTAGTTATAAAATTTTGAATTCTTTGGATAATATTACATAGTTAAAAGTCTCTTAAAGGAAAACTTTTTATGTAAGTTTCTTTTCTGTTATTAGAAAACTTCCAAATTTCAAATCTATCTATTTTTAAAGTGATTTTATTAGGATTTTTCTTTATTAAATCACAATACATATCAGTACGTTTATTATCTTTATTTGAAGAATTTACATTAGATATAGAAATTGAAAGCTCACTATCTGCAGGAATTAAATCATTAAATCCATTTAGTTCTAAAAAATCTGAAAGAGATGTTTTTATTTTTTTAATATAGCCTCTATATTCCATTTGTAATGTTAAGGAATGAAGTTGTTCTGATATAGAAACATCACTATCAAGTTCTATTTTAAATTTTTTATAAGGTTTAATTATTTTTTCTATAACTGGTGTTAATTTTTCTATGTTAGGATTTTCTAATATAGATAATGTTATGTGTGGTATTGGAGAATTTCTATATCCTTTAAATTTTTTTGAAATATTTTTTTGAATAGGGAAAATAGTTTCATAAGATTCTTTATTAAATAGTGCCACAATATAATATTTCATATTAAGTTGTTATGTTCTCCTTTCTTAAATATTTACCATAAATTAATGTGTAAAAATACATACTTTAAGATAAATTATAGCATACTAGGAAATATAAGAAAACAAATATAGAGAATTTAATTTTTTTAATTGATTAAAAAATAACAAAATATATTTAATTAAATATAGTTTATGATATAATATTCAAGATAGAAATAATTATGGGATGGGAAGTTCTCCATCTATAAATTAAGATAATGCAGAAACTTTAATAATATATAATTTACGAATAAGGGTGAATTTGATGGAAAAATTAATAATAAACGGAGGAATTCCTCTAAAAGGTTCTGTTGATATAAATGGAGCCAAAAATGCAGCAGTAGCTATTTTACCAGCTACAGTTATGGCTATGACTGGAAAGTGTGTAATTGAGAATGTACCAGACATAGAAGATGTTCATTGTCTTCAAAGAATTCTTAAATCATTAGGTTGTGCTGTAAATAAAATTAATGACAATACTTTAGAAATAGATAGTACGGATGTAAATAATTTTAATGCATGTACAGATGATGTTAGAAGAATGAGAGCCTCTTATTATTTCATAGGAGCATTACTTGCTAGATTTAAAAAAGCTAGAGTTGAATTACCTGGAGGATGTCCTATAGGGGTTAGACCAATAGACCAACATATAAAAGGTTTTGAAGCATTAGGAGCAGAAGTTACTATAGAACATGGAGCAGTTAATGTAAAGGCAGATAAGTTAGTGGGAACAAATATATTCTTTGATGTAGTTTCAGTTGGTGCAACTATGAATATTATGATTGCAGCAACTCTTGCAGAAGGCCTTACAGTATTAGAAAACGTAGCAAAAGAGCCACATATAGTTGACTTAGCAAACTTTTTAAATACTATGGGTGCAGATATAAAAGGTGCAGGAACGGATGTTATAAAGATAAATGGAGTTAAAGAGCTTAAGGGGTGTAATTATAGTGTAATACCTGATCAAATAGAAGCTGGTACATTTATGATAGCAGCAGCAGCTACTAAAGGAGATGTAACTATAAACAATGTAATTCCTAAACATTTAGAATCAATAACAGCAAAGCTAAAAGAAATGGGTGCTATTGTTGATGAAGGTGATGATAGTGTAAGAGTTACTGTAGATAAAAAGTTAAGACCAGTTAATATAAAAACAGCTCCTTATCCAGGTTTCCCAACAGATATTCAACAACCAATGTCAGCATTATTAAGTGTAGTTGAAGGAAGAAGTTTAATAAATGAAGCTATTTGGGAAAATAGACATAAACATATAGATGAACTTAGAAAGATGGGAGCAAATATTAAAGTAGAAGGAAGAGTTGCTATAATAGATGGAGTAAAAAATTTAACTGGTGCAGCTGTAAAGGCAACAGATTTAAGAGCTGGTGCAGCAGTGGTTATAGCAGGGCTTGTAGCAGATGGAAGAACAGAAATAAGCAACATAGAACATATTGATAGAGGGTACCCTCATATAGAAAGTAAATTTAGAAGTTTAGGTGCAGATATATTTAGAATTGATGTAGAGGACGAATGTGGAGGAGAATAAATGATATTTTGCTCATTATATAGTGGAAGTAGTGGAAATAGTATATTTGTATCATCTGGAAAAACTAATATACTTATAGATGCAGGTCTTCCAGGAAAAAAGATAGATGAAGCATTAAAATCTATAGATAAAGATCCTTCAAGTATAGATGGAATATTTATTACACATGAACATAGTGACCATATAAAAGGTGTTGGGATATTATCGCGTAAGTATGATATCCCAATTTATGCCAATGACAAAACCTGGAGTGCTATGGAAGCCTCTTTAGGAAAAATAAAAGAACATAATATAAAGATTATGGATAGAAGAAGCGTAGTACAAATAGGAGACTTAGATGTTAAATCTTTTGTAATTCCACATGATGCTATAGCACCTGTTGGTTATACTATTTCAAATAATGATAAAAAAGTTAGTGTAGCTACTGACTTTGGCACATTTACAGATGAAATATATAATAATATAAAAGATTCAAGAGTTATCCTACTAGAAAGCAACCATGATGTAAATATGCTTAAATATGGACCTTATCCATATACTTTAAAGCGTAGAATTTTAAGTGAAATAGGCCATTTATCAAATGAAGATTGTGGAAAAGCTATTATTGATATTGCAAAATGTGGAGAAGGAAAAAATATATTACTTGGACATTTAAGTAAAACGAATAATAATCCAGATTTAGCATTTCAAACAGCATTAAGTGCTATAGAAGAAAAGGGAATTGTACAAGGAAAAGATATAACACTTTCTATGGCAAAGCGAGATAATCCAAGTGGATATATAGAATTTTAAGTAAAAGTAAATTTTAGTAAATAATATTATTGAAAAATCGTTAACAAATTGTTATACTTTGTATGAATAAGTGAATAACTATAAGAGAAAGAGGAGAGAACTATGAGTTTATATGATAATTGGACAGACATGGTAGTAGACTATGTTAAAACAAAGGGCGAAGCAGCATTTTGGAGAGAATATTCTAAGATAGAAACAAACATATATAGAGATTTATTAGCAAAACATAAGGAAATTAAGAAAACTACAATAAAGGAATTAGCAGAAGAACAAGGAACAACAGTAGAGTTCATTATGGGATTTATTGATGGAATAAATGATAGCTTAAATAATCCTTATGAATTAGAAACATTAAGTGAAGATTCAGAATTAGTATTTGATATTAATTTAGAAAAACTATATTTTAATATGCTTGATGCAAAAGCTGAATATTTATATACTTTACCACAATGGGATGGAATTTTCTCAGAAGAAAAGAGAGAAGCTATAAAGAAAGAATATAGAGAATCTAAAATAGTTAGAAATGAAAACAAGATAGGAAGAAATGATCCTTGTCCTTGTGGAAGTGGTAAGAAATATAAAAAGTGCTGTGGAAGAAATAAATAATATAATAAAAAATTAGAACTCGCTTTTTAGTGAGTTCTTTTTAATTTAGAAATGAGGTGTATTTATGGATAAGAATGTAGAATGGGTAAATGAACAAAAAATATTAAGAACTATAAAAGCTTTAGAAGCTAATAATATAAATGGATATTTTGTAAAAGATGAAAAGGAATTAATATCTAAAATAGAAGAGTTAGTTAAAGAAGGCTCTAAGGTAACTTGTGGTGGCTCTATGAGTTTATTTGAAACTGGAGTAATGGAACATTTAAGAAGTGGTAGATATGACTTTTCAGATAGAAATAAAGAGGGATTAACACCAGAGGAAGTAATTAATATTTATAAAAGTGCATTCTTTTCAGATGCATATTTTACAAGCAGTAATGCTGTAACTGAAAAGGGTGAATTATATAATGTTGATGGTAATGGAAATCGTGTTGCAGCTATGTTATATGGGCCAGAAAAGGTAATTGTGGTATGTGGAGTAAATAAGATAGTAAAAGATGTTGAAGAAGCTATAAATAGAAATAAAAGAATAAGTGCACCTATAAATGCAAAAAGATTAAATAAGAAAACACCTTGCACAAAAATAGGGACTTGTATGGATTGTAGCAGTAATGAAAGAATATGTAATGAATATACCTTAATAAGAAGACAAGGAAGAAAAGATAGAATTCATGTAATATTTTTAAATAAAGAAATAGGATATTAATATTTTCCTTAGTATCAAAAATAAAATAAATTAATACATATATACTATAAACTTCTATGATAAGAGGTGTATATATGTTTCCTTTTAATTTTAATAATAATAACAAAAGTAATGTAAATTTTTTTGATAGCTTATTTAATGATAATTTTATAGAAAATATGGTTGACCAATTATTATCTAGTGATATTGTAAATAACTTAACAGAAGAAATTCTTAAAGAAGATGATTATGATATAGAACTTAAAGATTTTGGAGACTATTATTTAATAAAAGGCTATCTTCCAGGGCTTACAGCAAAGGATATAAGCATTGACTTTGAAAAAAACAAAGCTATACTTACAATAAAAAGAAAAAAGGTTTATTCTAATGAAAACAACACCATTGTTACAGTTATAAAAGGTACTGGAGATTGGGTAAAAAATTTTTATATAGAAGAAGTAGATGTAACAAAAATGAAAGCGTCATTTGATGATAATATGCTTTTATTAACACTACCTAAATTAAAGAGAATAGAAGGATTAAGTGACAATTCTGTAATTATAGATGTTGATGACTATATAGAAGAATAAACCTAAAGGGATGTCTTAATATATTTAAGGACAGCCCTATTTTTTTGCAAATTATTCAGATTCCTCCCATCCAATTAATTGCCTTTCTAACAATTCATAGTCATAATCTCTACCTTTAAAGTTATTAAAACCTTTATAATTAATTTCAGCATTTTTTATAGGTTCATTAAATTCACCAGGAGAAACTAAAGTTATCATAAATCCTACTAAACTTTTTTTTAAAGTTTGAGTTTTAGAATAATTATATACTTTTTCTATTAAGTCTAAATCACCATGTGCAAACTTATATATTGATTTTGCTTCAGAAAAAGAAACTTTATTTTCCATTATATCTAAAACCTTATTAATATCTTTTGTATTTTCTTCAATTGATGATTTAGTTTCATCATTAGAAATGTTTGTATTATTGTAAATATAAAATTTTATTGAAGTTACCTTTCTTCCTGTTTTTATTTCTTCAAAATCAAATGATATATCTGTTTTTTCTTTAAGTTCTTTTTGAGCTGGGATAATAATTCTATTTTTAACATTTTGATAAACTGAATAGGACTTTTCAACAGCACCTATTATTTTTTTTAATTCTTCTAAGTTAGTTTCCCAATGTTTTTTAAATTGATAAGATTTTAGAATTTCATATAATCTTAATGAATATTTACTTTTAAGAGATAATATATTTTCTAGTTTATAGCTAGTATAAAGTTTTTTTAATTGTAGTAAATAAGGTTTTAAAGAGGAATCAAATTTTAAGATAACAAGTCCTTCACCTACTTTATATCTTGCACTACTTAACCAAGATAACTGAACAATATCCTTTCCTTCTTTTATCTCAAATACCTTTTTCATTAAGTCTTTTGTTATTCTAGGAACTTCAGTATATTTTGTTTGACTTTCAACTCCTAAAAGTTCCATAAAATCTTTAATTTTAAATTCATATTCTTTAAATTCTTCATCATTTGGTTGTACCATACTAGCTAATGTAAGTATTAGCTTTTGCTCTTGTAAACTTAAATTATAGCTAGCAGTTATTAGAGTATTTGCTTTGGTTACTAGATAATTTTTTTTCAATTTTTATAAACCTCCGTGGGTATTATAGCATAGAAAAAATACTAATACAAATAAAAAAGACATGTATTATTTTAACTTTATATACATTTTAGACTCCGCAAATGTATTAATAGACTCCGCAAATGTATTAGTTAACTCCGCAAAAGCATTAATAAACTCCATAAAAGTATTAGTTAACTCCGTAAAAGTATTAATAAACTCTGTAAAAGTATTAGTTAACTCCGCAAATGTATTAATAAACTCCGTAAAAGTATTATTAAAAATTTTTAAGTTAGTAATCATGCTAGTTTTATATATTCCTAAACATATAAAACATATAAATATATAAAATAATTCTAAAACAACAACAGAGATATTAGGTTGTTGTTTTAGAATGGTATAAGGTATACTAAAATAAGTAGTAATAACTTACAATAAATACATAATAGAACTTAAAATATGGTGAGGAGAAGAATACCACGAAAGAAGCTTAAAACAACTAGCTGACTATTTTGATATTAACAATCAAAAAAATGGATATTCATTAGTATTTAATTTTAATGAGAATAAGGACTACAAAAAAGAAGAATTAATTGTTGAAGGAAAAGAAATATTTAAAGTGTTTGTTTAAAGATGGAGGATTTTTATGAATATAAGTGTAATTGCAGTAGGAAAACTAAAAGAAAAATATTTAAAAATGGCTATAGATGAATACTCAAAAAGACTAAGCAGATATTGCAAGTTAGAAATAATAGAATTAACAGACGAAAAAACACCAGATAATGCATCAGAAAAAGAAGAGATACAAATAAAAGAAAAAGAAGGCAAGTTAATACTATCAAAAATTAAAGATAACTCTTATGTTGTAGCTATGGACTTAAAAGGAAAACACCTTACATCAGAAGAATTTTCAAAGTTCATATCAAACTGTGGAGTTATGGGAAACTCTAACATTGTATTTGTGATTGGTGGAAGTTTAGGACTTTCAGAAGAAGTAATAAAAAGAGCAAATTACAAACTATGCTTTTCAAAAATGACATTTCCACATCAATTATTTAGAGTTATGCTACTTGAACAAATTTATAGAGGATTTAGAATTATGAATAATGAACCGTACCATAAGTAAATGCGGTTTTTTGCTATGAATAAAAAGAACTTTAGTAATTTATTTTACTAAGGTTCTTTTTATTTTTTAAGTGACAAAGGTTGTCTATATAAAAGTGAAATAATAAAGGCATAAAGATTAAGGAGGTAAAGAATATGAATGTTTTTGATGTTGGCGGAATAGTTAGCCTTATAGCTACAATAATATCAGCTATAATAGGTACAGCTTTATTTAAGTTATTGAATGAGTTATTTGAAATTGCATATTGGGGTGGGTTTAAGGCTATAATTGCTGAGTGGTTTAGTTGCTTTTTTGTAGGGGCATTTATAGTTAATTTAGTTTTTGGATTAATATCAGGTGTAGTTTCTGTATTATGGTTTTTAATAAAAATAGCTTTAATTATAGCAGTAGTAGGTGGAGTAGGATATTTTATATACACTAAAGTTAAAGAAAGAAAAAATCTATCAAGTGAAAATAAAGAAGAGGTTACAAAAGAAACTGAATAATATACTTATTTTAAGCTCTGATTATCATTAAAAGTTAGTGATATTTAGGGCTTTCTAAATAATAAAAAGAAGGTGCTTGTAATGGATATTTTTAAGGATAATAATATAAGGAGATGTCCTTTTTGTGGCAGAAAAATGAAAAGGTTCATTCCTATTGTAACCATACCAGATGAAGAGGATTTTAAGAGTAAAGTCTTATCAAAAATAGAACATATAATAAATAAGGAAAGGCAAGAAACTATTTTAGAAACTTTAGATAAAATAATTAAAGATTGAAGGAATGAAAAAGATGCAGATAGAAAAGAATAAAATTTATAGGATAATAGAGCTATATCAAAGGTTTAATAATGGTGAAGCAATGTCTAAGAAGAAAATATCCTATGAATATGGAGTAGATTTAAGGACTGTTCAAAGATATATTAAAGAATTAAATGACTTTTTTGAAGAACATGATAGAAATAATAATGAACCTATAAGAAGGATAGAATATAATTCAAAGAAAAGTGTTTATGAGCTTGTAAATAGAAATTCTGAAAGTAATCTTAGTGATGGTGATATACTTGCAATATGTAAGATAATATTGGAATCAAGAGCTTTTTCAAAAAGTGAAATGGAAAGAATAATTAACACTCTTACAGCTAAATTTAACAATGATAAGTTGATGAAGAATGCTTTAATAAATGAGGAATTTAATTATGAAGAATTAAGGCATAATAAGAATAAAAAATGTGGTAAAACTCTTAGTAATTTTCTTTGGGATATTAATAAAAGTATTGCAGAAAGAAAAATTATTGAAGCTGTTTATACTAGAAAGGACAACCAAACAAGGTCTGTAAGATTAAAGCCATTAGCAATAGTTTTTAATGAGTATTATTTTTATTTAATGGCTCAAAATGCTGATAATGGAGATGATTATATATATTCATTTAGGGTAGATAGGTTTAAAGAATATAAAGTTACTAATGAAGAATTTAAGATTGATTATAAGGATAAATTTAAAGAAGGGGAATTTAGAAAGAAAATTCACTTTATGTATAAAGGTGAACTTGCCCATATACAATTTAAATTTTGGGGAGATTCTTTAGAAGCTGTTCTTGATAGAATTCCAACAGCAGAAATTATTGGCTGGGATGGAGATAAAGCTATTGTTGAAGGAGAAGTTTATAGTAAGGGTGCTATAATGTGGCTTCTTAGTCAAATGGAGTTTTTAGAAGTTATTAGACCAAAAAGTTTAAGAAAAGTAATGAAAGAAAAGATTCAAAAAATGTATAATATATATAAGGAATAATAAAAAGATAAAAGAAAAATAAAAAGTAAATTAGAAACATACCAGAAAAACTTTCAAGAAAGTATAAAAATTAAAAAAGAAAGGAGAAATTGCTACTTAAAATGTAAAAAGCAGTTTTTTTGAAAACTTAAATATAAAAGGTGGAATTTGTAAATATAAGTGAGAAATATTTGTCTATATTTTGAGTAGTAAGAAAATATAAATGAAAATCAATATATTAATTGTTGAAGATGAAAAAGAAATAAGGGAAGGTGTAAGTGAATATCTATCAGAGGTTGGATATAATATTATAAGTGCAGAAGATGGATTGCAAGCAATAGAATTATTTGAGAATAATAAAATTGATTTAGTAATTTTAGATATAATGCTTCCAAAAGCTAATGGTTTTGTTGTTTTAAATAAAATTAGGCAAGAAAGCAATGTTCCAGTAGTTATGTTAACAGCAATGAGTGATGATTATACTCAAATTATGAGTTTTGATGAAGAAGCAGATGATTATATTACAAAGCCATTTTCAATAATAGTTTTACATAAAAGAATAGAAGCACTTCTTAGGAGAGGAACTAAAGTTGCTGAAAATAAAAAGAAGTGGTGTCATGGAGATATAGAAATTAATTTTGAAGGATATTCAGCAAGAAAAAATGGCCAAAATATTGATTTAAAACCTAAGGAAATAAAATTAATAGAGTTATTATTAAAATATAAGGGAAAAGTTTTAACAAGAGCACAAATCTTAGATAATTTATGGAGTATTGAAGAAGCACCAAATGATAGAGTTATTGATGTATATATTAAAAATATAAGAAAAAAGTTGTTATTAGATTGCATAGTTACAGTTAAGGGAATTGGATATAAATTTGAGGAGTAATAATGAGTAAGTTAAAGTTATTTTCAAAAACATATATATTTACAATGGTCATAATAAGCATAATAATTTTAATTTCAAATGGTTTAATTTATTTAGCGTTACCTAAGGTATATGTGAATAATAAGCAAAAGGAAGCTGATAAAATTATTAAAGATTTAATTGAGCAAGTGAATAAATCTGAAAATAAGGAATCTTTTAATATAGCCAAGAATTTTGCTGAAAAATATAATATTCAAGTTTTACTTACTATAGGGGAGGAAAAGAAGGTATTTCAAGGTTCCCATAAAGTAGATATATATGTTAATAAAGATGAAATTACAGAAGATTCTTTAATAATTCCTAATTTAAGTGGTGAAAATATTGTAGAAAGTTTTGATTATGAAAATGGAGAAAGATTAGGTCAATATATTAATATAAATAATTTATCAATAATAAAAAGTAAGGATTTTAAAAAAAGGAACAATATAAGTGGCAGTGTTGAAATAGTAATGGATTTAGAATCATTCACAGAAACAAGAAATATTATATTAAAAATATTCCCATATTCTATTTTTATAAGCTTATTCATAGCTCTTATTGCATCATATATATATGCAAGAAAAATTACAACGCCAATAAAAGAAATTTGTGATGTTACAAAAAAAATGGAGAATTTAAATAAAGAAGCCTTTTGTAAAGTAAAAACTGAAGATGAAATAGGAATGTTAGCAACTAATATAAATAGTTTATATGAAAATCTGTTAGATACAATTGTATCATTAGAAGAGGAAATAAAAAATGTAAGTGAATCTGAAAAAATTAAAGTAGATTTTTTAAGAAGTGCATCACATGAACTTAAAACACCTTTAATGAGTATAAATATAATGATTGAAAATATGTTATATGATATAGGAAAATACAAAAATCATTATATATATCTAGAAAAATGTAGGAATATAGTTAATGAATTAAGTAAAATGGTTCAAGAAATTTTAGATACTTCAAAAATCAATATAATAAATAATAAAAATCTAAGTGTATTAGATTTAAGGAAATTGATAGAAAAGAACATAGAACCATATAAATTAATAGCTAAGTCAAAAAAAATTAATATTGTAATGAACTTAGAGGAGTCTTTCAATATTAAAGTAAATGAAAAATTATTTACTAAAGCAATTTCTAATATTATTTCTAATGCAGTAAATTATACTGATGAGGGAAAGGAAATAAGAATATATATAAAAGATAAAAAACTTATTATAGAAAATGATTGTAAGCCAATCTCAAAAGAAAATTTAGCACATATTTTTGAGGCGTTTTATAGAGTGGATTTTGATAGGAATAAGAGTAGTGGAGGTAATGGATTAGGGTTATATATTGTTCAACAAATTTTAAATATTTATAATTTAGATTATTCTTTTAAATCAATATTAACTGGTATGAGTTTTGAAATTGATTTTATTTAATAGTTTTATAAAATTAATTTTTTAATTTCATAAATATTTCATATTAGATTGATAGAATACATTTAAGCTAATAAATAGGGAGGACATAAATATGAATATATTTAAAAGAGCAATATTATACATAACAAGAAAAAAAATAAAAAGCATTATTATGCTATTTATATTGTTTGGAATAGCAACAGCAGTTTTAAGTGGAATTTCAGTTAAAAAGGCAGCCAATATAGCAAGACAAAATTCAAATAAGGATATGGCAAATACTTTTGAATTACAAGCTAATCTTGCTAGTAATTTTGAAGGGACAATTCCAGAAAATTTAATTAATAAGGTTTCAAAGGTGGAAGGTATTAAGAATTATGATGGTGCAATTCAGGGAGTTGGTTTAGATTTAGAAAATATAAATTATATAAAACCTGAAAAAAATGTGGTTCAATACAATGATGATAATAAATACGAAAAACTTTTTTCTGTAGAAGCACATGAAAATTCAGAATATGATATTAAGTTCATAAGTAAATCATTAAAATTAGTTGATGGTAGACATATTGTTTCTACTGATAAAAATAAGGTATTAATTCACAAGGACTTAGCAGAATTAAATAATTTAAAGGTTGGTGATACTATAAAAGCAAAAAAGAGTGTTGCCGATTTCAATGCTTCAACTTCATCTAAAAGTGATTATGACCTTGAGATTGTAGGTATTTTTGAAAGTGAAAATACTGAAAGAGCAGGGCACAAATTAGAAATGCCTGAAAATCTTTTAATTACTGATATAGATACTATTAAAACTTTATATGGATATTCAGATGGAAATATAAAATATACAAATGCCACTTTCAATACAAAGAGTCAAGTAGATAAAGTAATATCAAAAGTTAAATATATTCCTAGTAACTGGAATAATTATACAATAGTAAAAAGTGAAGATACATTTTTAGCATTATCTAAGTCTTTTGATTCCTTAGATAAGATTATAAATATGGTTTTGATTGGAGCGATAATAGCAGGAGTAATAATACTTTCTTTAGTGTTAGCATTTTGGATTCAAGGAAGAATTCATGAAACAGGTATATTACTTTCAATAGGGATTTCAAAGTTTAATATTATTTCTCAATATATAATTGAATTATTACTTATAAGTATATTAGCTTTTGGAGGTTCGTATTTCTCAAGTAAGCTAATTTCACAAAATATAGGGAACACACTAGTTCAGCAAGCAGGTAAACAAGCTATTCAAGATGTTCAAAGTGGATTTGGAGGGTTTTCATTAGGAAATGATGTTAATAGTTCTTTAGCAACCCATACAGTAGATGAAATAGATGTAAAAGTAGAATTTAGAGAATTAGTTTATGTATATGTTATAGGAACAGTAATTATTATACTTTCAGTAATAGCCTCATCTATATCAATAATTAGATTAAAACCAAAAGAAATATTATCAAAAATGAGCTAGGAGGAATAGAAATGTCAATTTTAGCATTAAATAAAGTTAATTATTCATATAAAAATGGGAAAAAAATTCTAAGTGATATAAGTATGGAATTTGAAAAGAAAAAATTCTATGCTATTTTAGGAACCTCTGGTTCAGGAAAAACAACATTATTATCATTGCTAGCTGGATTAGATGAACCTAAAAGTGGGGAAATATTGTATAATAATGAAAATATAAAAATAAAGGGATATGAGAATCATAGAAAAAATAATATTTCATTAATTTTCCAAAATTACAATTTAATTGATTATATGACACCTTTAGAAAATTTAAAAATAGTTTGCCCTAAGGCGAATAAGGAAATTTTAAACAATTTAGGCTTAGCTGATGATGAAATTAATAGAAATGTATTACAATTATCAGGAGGACAGCAACAACGTGTTGCCATTGCAAGAACACTTGTTACAGATTCACCAGTAATATTAGCAGATGAGCCAACAGGAAATTTAGATAGTGACACAGCAGATGAAATTATAGAAATATTGAAAACAAGCTCCCATAAACATGAAAAGTGTGTAATAGTAGTCACTCATAGCAAGGAACTGGCTAAAAAGGCAGATATTGTACTTATATTAAAAAATAAAAAATTAACACAAATAAATCTATAAAGATTAATATTAATATGTATTTATACATTATAAATTACATAAAGAAGAACCTTAGTAAGTTATTTTACTAAGGTTCTTTTTGTATAAAATATTTTCTACAAAAAACAATAAGGTTATATTATGTTTATATTTATTATTTTACAAATTTGCAAAAACATTTATTAAAAAGTAATCCATATACAACTCCTAAAGCATTATTAAATATTCTATAAAATATGGCTGCTGGAAAACCTAAGATAGTTGAGGCAATAGCTATAGCTCCAAAGGTATTGAAAACTGATTGAAAACCATAAGTTGCAGAAAGGCCTACTCCTATCCCTCCCAAAATACCAATGTTCTCATACATAAATTTAGGGCAATAAGTAAAGATTATAAATACAAGTAATGCACCAAAAATATTGCCTAAAATTCTTGATTTTGCTTTTTCTCTTTTGCCTGTTGGAAATGGGCTAATTATAGACATAACAGCAATTCCTACCCACATAGCTCTTGGAAGATGAATTAATCTTGCAATAAATAAAATAGAAGATATAGCAATGGTAAGAGATAATTGCCATTTTGTTCTATCAGATTTAATATCAAATTCTTGAATAAAACTTGATAAGCTTGATTTGTGTTCCTTTTTTCTATGTTTTACATAATATATTATTCCAGTAATTATAATGCCTACAGCAAGTCCTTCTAGTCTTTTAATATATAAAGTGCCTGAAACATCATAACCATATAATAATAAGTAACCTAAGACTAAAGTAGAATGATTACACATCTTTACATTATGACATCCTAAAAACATTAATAAAAAAATGCATATAGTATTAACTAATAATTCAACAAAGATATTACTAATGTTACTTAGTCTTGGACCAAAGGCTAAAATGGCAAAGATAGCTATTAAAGAAGGAATAGCATGGGAAGTTTTAATTGATAAATCTATATTTCTAAATACTAAAACAAAAAGTAAAACAACTACACCAACAACACTGTTAGAGTTTCCAAAAATTTTGCTATAACCAATTACAAATGCCATACAAAATATCATAGTTAAAAAAATCTTAAACAAATAAATAGCAATATGTTTAAATTTTTCTTTGTTATTTTGTGTATTTCTAATAAGTTCCTTAGAACCAGCTTGATTTAACTGTAATTCTTGATAAAATGTCATAAAAAATTCCTCCTTACGAAATATATGATTTTTAGGTATGCAAAAAGGGATTATACTCTCTAAAAAATAGATTGTCAATGAAATGGTTAATTGTTGTAATATTTGTATGGGGATATTTTTTAGATTAATGTTGTATATTTAATCTTAAATAAAAGAAAAAGTATATTTTTGCTAATAAATATAGCTAAAATAAATAAAATTAATAAATATATATAAAAAATTAGTATTTACTTATTAAATTTCATATATTATAATAAGTAAAAAATAAGGAGAATAAGTTAATGCAGTATAAACCTTTATCAAGTATATTTTATAGTAATAATAATGAATATTTAAAAATATATACAAACAGATATAATAGTGAATCAACTTATAGATTTGATTTTAAAATAAAAGAAAATAATGCTTTTTTAATAATTAATAATGATATATTAAAGGGAATAGAATCTATTTATAAACTTAATTGTGATTTATTAAAAAAGGTGCATAGAGTTCCTTTAATTGCACTAAAGCAATACAGAAAAAAGTGTCTTGTTGATGAAATAAAAATAACTAATGAAATTGAAGGAGTAAATAGCACTAGAAAAGAAATAAATGATATATTAAATAGTAAGGTAGAAAATAATAAAAATACAAGGTTATATGGATTAGTTAAAAAATATGATTTGTTAGAAGAAGAGGAAATAAAACTTAATTGTTGTGAAGACATAAGAGAATTATATAATGAATTAGTATTAAAAGAAGTCATTGAAGAAGATTCAAAAAATAAACCTGATGGAAAAATTTTTAGAAAAGAAGAAGTTTATGTACAAAATCCTACTGGAAAGATAATTCATAGTGGAGTATATCCTGAAGAAAATATAATTTTTAATATGACTAAGGGTCTAAATATTTTAAATAATGATGAGTATGATTACATGATAAGAATAGCAGTCTTTCATTATATATTTGGGTATATACATCCTTTTTATGATGGAAATGGTAGAACTAGTAGATTTATTAGTAGTTATTTATTATCTAAAAATTTGCACCCTTTAGTATCATATAAATTAGCTTCAACAATAAAGGAAAATCTAAATTCTTATTATAAAAGTTTTAAAGAAACTAATGATGAAAAAAACAAAGGAGATTTAACTATTTTTGTGATGAAGTTTTTTGACATATTAATTAAATCTTTAATGGAATTGTGTGATTCATTAGATGAAGGATATAATAAACTTAATTATTTTACAAATATATCAGAAAAAATGTGTGTTGGAGATAGTAGAAAGTTTAAAGTGTTATTTATACTTATTCAAAACACCTTATTTGGAGATGAAGGATTAGATATAGATGATTTAAGTTCTATTTGTAAAATTGGAAAGTCTAAAATTAGAAGTTCTTTAAAGGAACTAGAAGAAAATAATATATTATATATAACCAAGGATGGAAGAAAAAATTTATATGATATAAATCTTAATTATATGAGTAATTTAAATGAAAACATAAAAAAGAAGCATTTGTAAATGATGCTTCTTTTTTTGTTTAAAAATATTTTTTTATAATGAGAATAAACCTAATACACTTGCAATAGAACTTATAAGTATAATTAAAATACAAATAGGAGCTAAATATTTTAAGAAGAAGTTGTATAGTTTTTTTCTACGAAAGTTTGAAGATACTTCAACTTCCTCTGCAATTTTCTTAAATCCTACTATTTTAATAATAAGAATACAAGTTGAAAGAGCAGCTATTGGCATCATAATTGAATTTGTTAAGAAATCAAAGAAGTCTAAAAATGACATTCCAAAGATTTTTACAAAGTCTAAAACACCATATCCTAGTGATGAGGCAGAACCAATAACAAGCATAACTACAACCATTAAAAGAGAACTTTTTTTACGGCTCAATTTTAATTCATCTGAAATTGTAGCAACACTAGCTTCCATAATAGAAATTGCACTAGTTAAAGCTGCAAGTAAAACAAGTAAGAAGAAAATAATACCAGCTAAAGTTCCAACTCCCATACTTGCAAAAGTTTTAGGTAATGTAATAAACATAAGTGAAGGACCAGCTTGTAATGTATTAGGGTCTCCACCAGAAAAAGCAAATACAGCTGGAATTATCATCATACCTGCTAAAAGAGCAATTCCTGTATCGAATATTTCTATTTGTGTTGTTGATTTTTCAATATCTACATCTTTACCAATATAAGAGCCATAGGTATATAAAACTCCCATTGCAATTGATAGTGAATAAAACATTTGTCCCATAGCTGCAACTACAGTCATCCAAGAGAAATTTTTAAAGTTTGGAATAAGAAAATACTTAACTCCTTCTAATGCTCCAGGACGTGTTACAGAGTATATAGTAACAAAAATAGCAAGGACTATAAGTAATGGCATTGTAAGTTTAGAAACAAGTTCCACTCCTTGCTTAACACCAGCAGCAATAACTAAAAAGACAATTAATGAAAATATTATAAACCAAAACTCCACACTTCCAGAAGATGAAAGGAAGTTTGAAAAATAATCATCTCCAGCTAATACTTGCACGTTTCCTTTTATGTACTCTATTAGGTATTTAACTACCCATCCACCAATTACACAGTAATAAGGGACTATAAGCATAGGAACAACAGCATTAACCCAACCACCAAATTTAAATGGAAAGCTTTTTCCAAAGACATTAAATGCCCCAACTGGACCTTTACCTGTCATACGTCCTAATGCAGTTTCTGAAATAATTAGTACATATCCAAAAGTAACTGTAAGAATTAGATATACTAATAAAAACATACCTCCACCATATTTTGCAGCAAGGTATGGAAAACGCCAAATGTTACCAAGACCAACAGCAGAACCAGCAACAGCTAGAACATAGCCAATACGACTAGAAAAACTTCCACGTGAAGAATCCATGTCATTTAAATGTTTTTCTGACGAAATTTTCTTCATATTTTTCCTCCTTAATATATAGTAATACTTTCTTAGATTATCATTGAATTTACATAAATTCAAGCAACAAGTGTAAATAGTATCATATTTTCTTTTTTCTAAAGGCAAGAGGAGTTTTTCCATGAACCTTTTTAAACATTTTTATAAAGTTTGCACTATGGTTATAGCCAACTTTTTGAGCTATTTCATCAATACTTAAGTCCGTAGTAGATAACAAATTTTCAGCTACTGTCATTCTAACAGAAGTAGTGTATTGTCTTATAGACATATGGTATTTTGCTGAAAAACCTGCCTTTAACTTTTGTTCATTTAAAAAGACCATTTTACTTAAAGCATTAATTGTTGGAGGATGAAAAAATTCTTTAGTTAGTATATCATAAGCTTTTTGTATTGAATTTATATCTGAAATTGTTAAAGCAACATATCTATCTTTTCCTATTTTAATATTTCCATAATCTAATTGAGTATTAAAAACATTTTCTGGAGAATGTAATATTTCTTTATTAATTAAAGCAATAGATTCTAAAATTTTACTTTCTAAATATAGAGGAGTTAATTCCTCTCTTTCTGCAAGATTTCTAAGGTCTTGAATAATTTTAGCTATCTCAAGAGGAAGGTAATGATAGGTATAATTAGTAATAAAATTAGTAAAATCTAATGAATTTGGAAAATTAGGAAGTATAACTTCATCAAAATATTTTCTATAAATAGTTATTTCTGTTCCATGAAAATGTTGCCCTTTTTTCCAGGATTGAGTTCCCTTTAATCCTTTTTCACTTACAAAAAATGAAGAGGGACTAAAAGAAGAAATGGCACTATCTTTAATTTCAAATTTAGTGTTTCCAGTATAAACAGTTCCAAATTTTATTAATTCTTCATTGTGTTCAAAAGAAATTGAAAAATTTGAAGGAATGGTATAATCCCCAATACCAAAATCATAATAACCTTTTCTAGAATATTTAATAAGATAGCCAAGCTCTTTTCTATTTTTATTTTCATATAAGATGTAATTTCCTTTGTTGTATGGCTTAAAAGTCAATTTTTTCAAAACTTTTTCTTTAAAATCTTTTGTACTTTTTGCAATCATAAAGCTTTTCCTTTCTTAAAAACATAAAATTTTAGATTTAAATGATTTATATTTACAAATACTAAAAATATCTTCTTGTAATTATTATAACAAAAATAATTTTAATAGATGATAAAATTATTAAATTAGGTGCAAATGTTGAAATGATAATCATTATCATATAAAATCTGAAAGGATGAAAAAGTAAAAAAATATATGGAGGAAATTTATGTCATGAAAAAAAGAAATTTGTTTAAAATGTTAACTGTAGTTTGTGTTGCAGGAATAATGCTTATAGGTTGTGGAAATAGTAAAAATACAGAGGATACATCAAAAAAATCTACTGTAACAGTTACTGATGTAAAAGGAGAAGTTGAAATACCAGAAGAGCCTGAAAGAATTGTAGATTTAAGTGGTAATAGTGATATTTTATCAATTTTAGGATATAAGGTTATAGGAACAGCAAATAGTGATGCTTATGATTATACTAAGTTCCCAAAATACTTAGAAGATACATTAAAGGGAGCTGAAATTTTAGGTTATAGTATGCAAGACACTATGGATATAGAGCAAGTTATGAATTTAAATCCTGATTTAATTATAATATCAACAGTTCAAGAAAAAATGTATGACCAATTAAGTGAAATTGCTCCAACAGTTATGATTCAATTAGAAGCTTTAAATTGGAAAGATGATGTTAAAAGTTTTGCAAAAGTATTTAATAAAGAAGATGTAGCAGAAAAGTGGTTAAAAGCTTATGAAGAAAAAGCTAAAGAAGCTGGAGATAAAATTAAGGCTGAGTATGGAGAAAATACAACTTACCTTTCATTTTTAGCAAGTGGTGGACAGTTCTTTATATTTGATGGAGCTGGTTTTGGAAGTGTTTTATATGAAGATATGGGACTTAGCAAGCCTAAAGGAATGCCAGAACAAAGCAATATAAGTCTTCCAGTAGTTACATATGAAGGATTAGCTGCAATAGATACAGATTATATATTCTTAATAACAACTGATGAAGATTATACACAACTTGAAAGTAATGCAATTTGGAACAGTTTACCTGCAGTTAAAGAAGGAAAGGTAGTGAAATTAGGAGCCTCACCATACTTTAATCAAGGTTATAGTTCAATAGGAAGAGATTTATTATTAGATGAAATAGGTGAAATGTTAAATGAAACAAAGTAATAAACATTTATTAATATTTGTGATTTTTAGTTTGTTACTTCTAATTATAGGACTGGTTCTAGCTATAAGGCTAGGATCCGTCCATATTACTTTTAGAGACATTTTTAATAGTATATTTAATTATAGTGAAACACTAGAACTTATGCTGGTTAGAGATGTACGTATTCCAAGAGCACTTTCTGTACTTATGACAGGAGGAATATTAGGAGTAACAGGAGCAATGATTCAAGGGGTTACAAGAAATCCAATAGCTGAACCTTCTATACTTGGAGTAAGTCAAGGAGCAACTTTAGTAATAGCAATATTTTATGCAACAGGAATTGTAATAACAACAAAAAATGTAATGATAGCATCTTTTATAGGAGCATTTTTATCAGGAATTATAGTTTTAGGATTTATATCAAAAAAAGCCAATAATAATTCTATTACCAAAATACTTTTAGCAGGAACTGCTATGAGCACATTTTTCATTTCATTAACAACAATAATAGGACTTTTATCAAACCAGTCTCAAATGATAGCTTTTTGGGTTTCTGGAGGATTTAGAAATGCTAGTTGGTCAGACTTTCTTCTTGTTTTTATTATTGGAACAATAGGGTTTTTAATAGCAATTTTATTATCACCAAAAATAAATATATTAAATCTTGGAGATGATGTTTGTATAGGTCTTGGAGAAAGCCCAGAGAAAATAAGATTCATTACTCTTATGGTTATGATACCAATGTGTGCAGCTGCTGTAGCCGTTGGAAAAAATATAGCTTTTGTAGGGCTTATAGTTCCACAAGTAGTCAAAAAAATATTAGGTGAAGATTATAGAAAAAATATTCCATGTTCATTTTTACTTGGAGCCGTTCTTTTAACCTTTGCAGATATTTTAGCTAGAATGTTATTTAATCCATATGAAACTCCAATTGGAGTTTTTACAGCAATTATAGGAGTACCATTTTTTATTTTGGCAGCTAGAAAGGAGAGAGGTTAATGAAAAAAAATAAATTTAAAATAATTATAATAATTTTAGTAGCCTTATTAATTATCTCCTTTGGAGTTACATTGTGTTGGGGAACTTATAAAGTTTCACCTTTAGAAGTTATAAATACTCTTTTAGGAAAAGGAACTAGGCTTCAAAATACAGCAATATTAAATATTAGACTTCCAAGACTTTTAGTAGGAATTGCAGTTGGCGTTGCATTATCAACAGCAGGTGCAATTCTTCAAACTATAACTAAAAATGATTTAGCTGATACAGGAATAATAGGAATAAATGCTGGGGCGGCAGTTATGGCAGTTATTTTTATTACATATTCTACAGGAAACTATTATAACAAGCTTGGAGAATTTTCAATTTTTGTATTACCATTTATGGCTATAATAGGAGCTGCAATTACTTCATTTATTATATACATACTGTGTAGCAAAGGTGGAATAATGAGACCTAAAAGGCTTTTATTAATAGGAATTGCACTAAATGCAGGATTAAATGCTTTTATAACATTCTTTACTTCTAGAGGAGGGGTTGGAGATTATAATAGGGTTTTAGTATGGACGTCAGGAAGTCTTTGGGGTTCTGGATGGAATTATGCAAAGGTAATTATTCCTATAGTAACAATAATGTTTATTATAGTCTTATTAAATCATAAGAAATTAGACATTTTAAATTTATCAGATGAGCTTGCTATTTCTTTAGGGTTAAATATTCAAAAGGAAAGAAAGAAATTTTTAAGTTTAGCAGTTATATTATCAGGAACAGCTACAGCTTTTGCAGGAAATATTGGATTTTTAGGGCTTATATCTCCTCATATTGCAAGAAAATTGGTGGGTTCTTATCATAAGAATTTTGTACCAGTTTCAGCAATGATAAGTGTAATAATAATTCTTATTGCTGATGGAGTTTCAAGAAATTTATTTTCACCAATTGAAATTCCTGTTGGAATAACAGTATCAATATTTGGAGTACCATATTTTATTTATTTAATGATGAAGGAGAAATAATGATGGAAGCTATTAGTGTAGAAAAATTATATGTATCCTATGAAAATAATACAATAATTGAAAATATGAGTTTATCAATACCTAAAGGAAAGATAAGTATAATTATTGGAGCAAATGGATGTGGAAAATCAACACTTTTAAAAACAATATCAAGAATTAATAAACCTAAGGCGGGAGAAATCTTTATAAATAATAAGAATTTAAATAAGATAAAGGAAAAGGATATAGCAAAGGAAGTAGCATTTCTTCCTCAAGGACCTGTTTGTCCTAGTGGTCTTACAGTAAGAGAATTAGTAGCCTTTGGAAGATTTCCTTATCAAAAACTTATAGGTGGACTTAATAGTCATGATAAAAAAGTTATAGATTGGGCAATTAAAGAAACTGGACTTAGTGAATTTACAGATAGAGAAATTGAAAATTTATCTGGAGGACAAAGGCAAAGAGCTTGGATAGCTATGACTTTAGCTCAAGAAACAGAAATAATAATGCTAGATGAACCTACAACCTATTTAGATATGTCCTATCAATTAGAAGTTTTAGAAGTTCTTCAAAAGCTTAATAGAGAGAAAAATATTACAGTAGTTATAGTTCTTCATGAACTTAATAATGCTTGTAGATTTGCAGATAATATTATTGGACTTAAAAAGGGAAAAATTATTTGTGAAGGAAGACCAATAGATGTAATTAATAAAGAAAATTTAAAAGAAATTTATGGTATAGATGCTAACTTAAAATATAGTGAAAATGGAGAATATCCAATATGTACAGAATATGAACTTTTTAGAGGGAATCATGAAAAATAAAAACTTTATAATAATAGTTTTAGGGCAGATTATTTCACTATTTGGGAACTCAATACAAAGATTTAGTATGTCTTTATATCTATTACAATTTACAGGTAGTACAGCTACCTTTGCTAATATATTAGCAATCTCTACTATACCATATATAATATTTGCACCAATTGCAGGAAAGCTTTCAGATAGTGTAAGCAAGAAAAAAATAATGGTATATTTAGATTTCTTTTGTGCAATATTAATAGGTGGCTACGCTTTTGTATTATTAAGAGAAAAGGATAGTACCTTAATAATTGGAGTAGTTATGTTTATGCTATCAATATGTTATACATTATATGGACCAGCAGTAACAGCTTCAATTCCTCAAATGGTAGAAGAAGATAAACTTACTTCAGCTAATGGAATAATAAATCAAATTAATTCCATTGTAAACTTTTTAGGACCAATACTTGCAGGGATTCTTTATGGACTACTTGGAATAAAATTAATAGTAATAATAAATGCAATAAGCTTTTTAATTTCTGCAATAATAGAACTATTTATAGATATAAAAGATATAGAGAAAAATAAAGAAAAGGTATTTTCAATGAATTTTATAAATAAATCATTTATAGATATGAAAGATAGTTTTATTTATTTAAAAAATAAAAAGAAAATTATTTTAGGAATTATAGCATCATATGCTTTTTGCAATATATTTTTAGTTCCTATATTATCAATAGTATCTCCATATTTTATTAATATTTTTTTAAATCTTTCTTCAAAGGTTTATGGAATAGTAGAAGCTATATGTGTTTTAGGAATGATATTAGGTGGATTTTTTATTAGCATAAAACCAAATTTATTTTCTATAAAGAAAGTTCATTATACCTATTATCCTATGATATTAGGAGTTACAATAATGACTGTATTAGGCTTTATAAAATTAAATAATTATATTATGGCAGGAATATTTGCTTTTTCTGGTATGTTAATTATGTTTTCTTTAGCTTTATCAAATGTACTTACATTAACATTTATACAAAAAGAAGTTCCTTTAAATATGCTTGGACGTGTATCAGCATTTTCAACAGCAATAGCAACTATAAGTGTTGCACCAGGACAATTACTTTTTGGACAAGTTATTGATAAAAAAGTACCTTTAGGAATAATTTTTATAGTAGCATTAATTCTTAACTTTGGACTTATATTATTTAATAAATGTAATGTGAAAAATATATAATAGGCTTAAATAAGCTAGCTATTTAAACAAAAAGTTTGGATGGCTAGTTTTTTATTTGACAAAAAATAGAAAACGAAGTATACTATGACTATAAAAAATAAATAGTCATAGAGGTGAAGAACTTGGGAAAGGCATTTACTGAAGAAGAAAATAAGAAAAATAAAGAGAGATTAAAAGAAGAGGGAAGAAAATTAGCAACTAAAAATGGTTTTAAAAACACTTCTATAGATGAACTTGTAAAAAGATGTAAAATAGCTAAAGGGCAATTTTATAGATATTATGAAACAAAGGAATTATTTTTTCTTGAAGTTAGAAATGAAGTTGTAAAAGAGGTTCATGAGAAAATAGCTCTAGATTTTCAAAAACAACCATTAACAAAAGAAGTTATAGTAAATAATTTTTGCGAATTATTTAAGATTATAAAAAAATCAGAATATAGAGTGTTTTTTGATTATGAGGAAATAGAATATTTATTTAGAAAACTGCCTAAGAGTAAAGTAAATGAAGATTTTAAAAATGATTCTATAGTAGTTGATAATATTGTTTTTATGGTTACTAAAGGAGTTCATTTTTCGCAAAAGGACAAAGGTATACTTACAGGAATAATACGTTCTATATTTTTAATAAATAACAATATTGAAATTATAGGAGAAGAATTTATGGAAGATATAATGAGACACCACATTGAAGGTATGGTGAATTTTGTTCATAACAAAATTAATGAGTATAAAAGAAAGGATGATTTTAAATGAAGAAAGCATTGTTAGTTGTAGATTTACAAGAGGAATATTTTGAAAATGAGGATTTTTTTAAGAACCAATTTAAGTTAGATATGTCTAATTTTCATCAAAAAACTTTTAACAGTATAGATGAATATATGAATAGTGTAAATAAAATTATTGAAAAAGAATATGACTTAGGAACAGAAATAATATACATACAAGAAGTTTTACCTAATAAGTTATTCTTTAGAAAATTTTTTGGTCATTCTATAGAAGGAACACCAGGAGTAGAATTGCACCATAAATTAAAAAAAGTTAATAATGTTGTTTTTACAAAAGCCTTTGGAGATGCTTTTACTAACAGAAAACTTAAAAAGTATATAAAGGAAAAAGGTATAGATGAAATATTTATTATTGGTTGTGATTCAACTAAATGTGCTTTCTATACGGCTAAAGGAGCTATAAAAAATGGAATAAAAGTATCTATGATTATAGATGGAATATTTACATTTTGTCCTAATGATGTTGAAAAAGTAGAAGGTGAACTTGAAAAATTAGGTGTTAAATATATCTAGGTGAAAAATAGTTATTAATATGATATTATTTAATAGTTAAGAAAAGGTTTAACTTGAGGTGCTTGTAATGTTTAGTTCTAGTGAAATAAAGAAATTCAATAATGTAGAAATGTTAATTTATAATTATATACTTCAAAATTCTAAGCAAATTCCTTATATGACTATTAGGGAGTTAGCAGATAGTGTTCATGTATCAACTTCAACTATAATGCGTTTTTGTAAAAAATTAAATTGTGATGGTTATTCTGAATTTAAGGTACAATTTAAAATGTATATGGAAAAAAATAAAGAAATTAAACCTGTTGATGATATTTCAGAAATAATGAATTATTTTAATAGTGCAAATACTAGTGAATATAAGAAAAATCTTGATGAAATAGCAACAGTAATAAGGGAAGGAAACCATATTATATTTGGTGGAGTTGGAACTTCAGGTATTTTAGGCAAATATGGAGCTCGTTACTTTTCAAATATGGGGAAATTTAGTCACTATATAGATGATCCTTTTTATCCTAATTTTGAAGGGCTATATAAAGATGCAGTGGTAATTATGCTTTCTGTATCAGGAGAAACTGAACAAATAATTTCTTTAGCTAATATATTTTTAAAACATGGATGTAAATTAATAAGTATAACTAATAGTAAAGACTGTACTTTAGCTAAAATGTCAGATTATAATATTGCATATTATATGAACAATAAAAAAACAAAAGAAGAGTATAATATAACAACCCAAATTCCTGTAATTTTTATTATTGAAGCAATAGCAAAAAGACTTTAAAATAGGTTTTAAGCCATTTACATTGGATTTTTCCAAAATGTAAATGGCTTATTTTATGTTACAAGGTGTTTTTTTTAAGTAACAAATATCAAAAGATAGTTACATATGCCTATTGCTCTCGAAAACGATGACATTTATTAATATATTTATTAGAATATAGGTACAAAAAGGAATAAAAATATGAATATTGGAGGATTAAAATTATGGCTATTGATTATGGAAAAACAGCACGAGAGTTAGTTAAAGAACTTGGTGAAAATAACATAATTAATGTAACTCATTGTGCAACTAGACTACGTTTCATATTAACAGACATGAAATCAGTTAACAAAGAAAAGGTAAATAAAATACCAGGAGTTATAACAACTGTGGAAGCAGGAGGACAATTTCAAGTTGTTATAGGAAACCATGTAAAGGATGCATATGAAGAGGTATTAAAATTAGTTACTATTGATGAAGAAAAAGCAAATGGTGGAAAACCTAAAGCAGGAATTGTTAGTACTATTATTGATGTTATATCAAGTATATTTGCTCCTTTCTTATACACATTAGCAGCTTGTGGTATATTACAAGGAATATTAGGTGTATTTGTAGCATTAAATTGGATAAATACAGATGGTGGAACTTATAAAATATTAAACTTTATATCATGGACTGCATTTACATTTTTACCAGTATTAATTGCAATTACAGCATCTAAAAAGTTTAAAGTAAATGAATTTATTGCAGTGGTTATTGCTTGTGCATTAGTTTGTCCAGATTATATATCAATGGTGAATGATGGTACACAGTTAAGTTTCTTAGGAATAAAGGTTCAAATGCTAAGTTATACATCTTCAGTAATTCCAATAATCTTAGCAGTTTGGGTTGCCTCTTATGTTGCAAGATTTTTTGAAAAAGTATTACCTACAGTTATAAGAAATTTATTTACTCCTATGTTTACAATAGCAATAATGGTTCCATTTACTTTATTAGTTTTTGGCCCATTTGGAAGTACTGTAGGAGGAGCAATTGGTGGAATTTACAACTATTTATATGATTTAAATCCAATTATTGCAGGTATTATAGTTGGCGGATTCTGGGAAGTATTAGTTATCTTTGGTGTTCATTGGGGTATTACTCCAGTAACTGTTGGAAACTATGCAAATCTTGGATATGATACATTTACAGGATTACAAGCATCTGCAGTATTTTCACAAGCAGGAGCAGCTTTAGGAGTTTTCTTTAAAACAAAGAATAAGGAAATGAAAGATGTATCTCTTCCAGCAGCTATAACAGGAATTTTTGGTATTACAGAACCAGCTATTTATGGTGTTAACTTAAGATTAAAAAGACCTATGATTTGTGGATGTATTGCTGGTGCTGTTGGTGGTGCTATTGCAGGTGGATTTAATGCAGTATCATGGAGCTACAATATGCCAGGAATAGCAACTATACCTGCATACTTTAAGTCTGGTCATATGACAGCATTTATTGGTTTCTTAATATCTATTGTAGTTTCATTTGTTCTTGGAATGGTTCTTACAATGATTGTTGGATTTAAAGAAGAAGTAGATAAAACAGAAGAAAATAAAGTAGAAGAAGTTGAAAGTAACAACATATTAAATAGAGAAATAAAAATAGGAACTCCTGCAAAGGGTCATGTTATTCCAGTTACAGAAGTTAATGATGCTGTATTTTCATCAGAAGCTATGGGAAAAGGTGTCGGAATAAAGTGTAATGATGGAATAGTTGTTGCACCTTGTGATTGTGAAGTAGTAACTGTTTTCCCAACAAAACATGCAATTGGATTACAAACAGAAGATGGAGTTGAATTATTAATTCATATAGGAATTGATACAGTTAATTTAGAAGGAAAAGGTTTTGTAGCAAAAGTATCTCAAGGACAACATGTAAAGTCAGGAGATGTTTTAGTTGAATTTGATAGCAAGGTAATAAAAGATAATGGTTATGATGATACTATTATGTTTATTGTAACTAACTCAGACCAATATAAAGAAATTAAATTAAATGCAAATTGTGATTTAGAATTATGTGAAAATGTTATTGAAATAAAATAGGAGGTTATGGATATGTTACCTAAGGATTTTCTTTGGGGTGGTGCTGTAGCAGCTCACCAAGTAGAAGGGGGATATAATAAGGGCGGAAAAGGAATAAGTATAGTAGATGTTCTTACTGGTGGAGCTCATGGAGTTGATAGGGTAATTACAAAAACAATTGAAGAAGATAAATACTATCCAAATCATGAAGCAGTAGACTTTTATGGACACTATAAAGAAGATGTAGCATTATTTGCTGAAATGGGATTTAAATGTTTTAGAACTTCTATTGCATGGACAAGAATTTTCCCTAATGGAGATGAGCAAGAGCCAAATGAAGAAGGGTTAAAATTTTATGATGATTTATTTGATGAATTATTAAAATACAATATTGAACCTGTTATAACATTATCACATTTTGAAATGCCATACTATTTAGTTGAAAAATATGGTGGATGGAAAAATAGAAAGGTAATTGACTTCTTTGTTCATTATAGTGAAACTGTTATGAAACGTTATAAGGATAAGGTTAAATATTGGATGACATTTAATGAAATTAATAATCAAAAAAATTATAAATATCCTTTATTTGGTTACACATGTTCAGGAGTTATTTTTAACAAGGAAGAAAATCCAGAGGAATGTATGTATGAAGTTGTACATCATCAATTAGTTGCAAGTGCAAAAGTTGTATCTCTTGGTCATAAAATTAATAAAGATTTTAAGATAGGTTGTATGATGGCATGTGTTCCATTATATCCTTACTCTTGTAAGCCAGAAGACATGATGTATTCAGTAGAAGCTATGCATGATAGATATTTATTTGGAGATGTTCATGTTAGAGGAGAATATCCTTCTTATGCAATAAAAGAATGGGAAAGAAAAGGCTTTAACATTCATATGGAACCAGAAGATAAAGAAATACTTAAAAATGGCACAGTAGATTATATAGGACTTAGTTATTATATGACTAATGCAGTTAAAGCAGATAATATTGAAGAGGGAGATGGAGTATCAGGTTTTCCAGGAAGTGTTCCAAATCCTTATGTAAAAAGTTCAGATTGGGGCTGGCAAATAGATCCTATTGGATTAAGATATGCCTTAAATTTACTATATGAAAGATATCAAAAACCTTTATTTATAGTTGAAAATGGCTTTGGAGCTGTAGATAAAGTAGAAGCAGATGGAAGTATAAATGATGATTATCGTATAGGTTATTTAAAGGCTCATATAGAAGAAATGAAGAAAGCAGTAGAAATAGATGGGGTTGATTTAATGGGCTATACTCCATGGGGATGTATTGACTGTGTATCATTTACAACAGGAGAATATAAAAAGCGTTATGGATTTATCTATGTAGATAAACATGATGATGGAACTGGTACAATGAAACGTATGAAGAAAAAGAGTTTCAATTGGTATAAAAAAGTAATTGAATCTAATGGAGAAATTCTATAATAATATTTTTAAGGGATGAATTTTTGATTATTAAAAGTTCATCCCTTACTTTTTAATCTAATTTTAATCTTTCTTATATTTTAGATTAATTTTCTAAGATTATTATATAGCCATAGTAAAGATATGGAGATGATTTATATGGAAAGAAAAGAAATGATTGAAAAATTAATGAATAAGGCAAAGATAAGTTATGAAGAAGCAGAGAGTGCATTAGAAAAAAATAATTGGGATCTTCTTGATGCAATGATTTATTTAGAAAGACAAGGAAAAGTAAATGAATCGAAGGTTGGTAATGCTGTTGTATTAGTAAAAGAAAGTGATAATGAAAAATCAGATAGCAAGAAAGAGAAATGTGGAGGGTTTGGAACAATGTTTGGAAGGTTTTGTAGATTTGTTAAAAATGTTATTCATAAAGGAAACAGAAATTACTTTTCAATAAATAAAGAAGGAGAAAAAACAATAAAAATTTCTTTAACAATATCCTCTTTATTACTTATATTTGCATTTTGGCCAGTTGTAATATTGCTTTTAGTTGGATTATTTTTTGGATATAAGTATTCTTTAACAGGCCCAGATATAAAATGTGATAAGGTTAATGATATTTTAGGAAAAGCATCAAATTCAGCTGAAGATATAAAAAAGGATTTTAATGAAGGATATAAAAATTGCTAAGATTTAATAATTAAAGATATAATTTACAAAGCTAGAGGTTTTGAAGGTATTCAAAACCTCTAATTTAATGTTTAGTTTATTTGTATATGCTATAATTTTAAATATAAAAGTAAATTTCCTAGGGAAAGCTATATAAATATGGAGGAGATTTATGGAAAAAGTTGAAATGGTAGAAAAGTTAAGAAGTAAAACTAATATAAGTTATGAAGAGGCAAAGGATACATTAGAAAATACAAATTGGGACATACTTGATGCTGTTGTGTATTTAGAAAGAATAGGTAAGATAAAAAAGCCATCTGTAAGTACATATTTTACTAATGAATATAAAGAAATTCCTAAAGAAAATTTAAATGAAATAACAGAAAGTAATGAAAAGAAAAAAGAAAAATTTTCTGAAAGTTTTTTTGAAACAATATGTAGGATTATAGATAAAGGAAATACAATTTTATTTGTAATAAAAAAGAACAATAAAGTGATATTAAAGCTTCCAATAACAGTAATAGTGTTGTTGATTGTATTCACTTTTTCTACAATCATACTTTTATTAATAGTAGGTTTATTTTTTGAAATGGAGTTTTCATTAGAAGGATATAATATGGAAAATAGTCAGGTTAATAAGCATTTAAAGAGTATTTCTAAATATGTTATAAAGATAAAAAATGATTTTAAGAGGGATAAGGGAAATGGTTAAGATTTTAATTGTTGAGGATGAAGAAAAAATTGCAAGATTTACAGAGCTTGAGTTAGTTCATGAAGGATATGAAGTAGTAAAAGCTGATAATGGAAGAGATGGACTTGAAATAGCTGAAAAAGGTGGTATAGACTTAATTCTTCTTGATATAATGCTTCCACAAATTAATGGACTTGAAGTACTTAGAAGGTTAAGAAAAAATTCAGATATACCTGTAATAATGTTAACTGCAAGAGATGCTGTTATGGACAAAGTATCTGGTCTTGATGCAGGTGCAGATGATTATATTACAAAACCTTTTGCAATAGAAGAATTACTTGCAAGAATAAGAACAGCTTTAAAAAAGAGAACTATAATTGAGAAAAAACAAAATTTAGATATTCTTACTTATAAATTATTATCTTTAAATAAAAGAAGACATGAGGTAACTTATGATGGAAATGTAGTAGAACTTACCCATAGAGAATTTAATCTGCTACAAGTTTTATTAGAAAATAAAAATATAGTTCTTACAAGAGATGTATTAATGGAGAAGGTTTGTGGTTATGATTATATAGGAGAGACAAATGTAATAGATGTTTATATAAGATATTTAAGAACAAAAATAGATGATAAATTTAAAACAAAGATAATATCAACTGTACGTGGTGTAGGATATGTTATAAAGGATGAGTAAGAAAAAGCAAAATAAAAAAGTAACATCTATTGCTATAAAACTTAATTCTTTATTTGTAAGTAAGATATTTTCTAAATTTTTATTACTTGATATATTTTTATTAGCTTTTGTTATTTGTTATTGGTGTATTCAAGGAGAAATTAATTATTATGGGGAATTTGTCCCTAATACAAAAAGGATTATTAAATTTTTCCCTATAGAAAGTGCAACCTATACTGTAACATGGACTAATGGAAAAACTATGGTGAAAGATGCTAGTGGTTTTTTTATAGCAATTAAAAAAATTCTTGTGCCAACATTAATTTTTCAAGGACTTTTAATATTAAAAGAAATAGTTTTTGGAACATCAAAAATTAGAAAAACTTTAAAGCCTCTTGATGAAATAGCAGAAACTGCAAGTAGGCTAAGTAATATGACCTTTGATGAAGAAAAAGTTCAAAATCTTGAGGAAGCAATTTCTAAAATTAGTCCAACAACATCAAATGAAAAAATTCACACAGGAGATAGTGAACTTCAAGGCTTAGAAGAGTCTATAAATAACCTTTTAGATAGAATGAGAGAATCCTATAGGCAACAAGCAAGGTTTGTTTCTGATGCCTCTCATGAACTTAGAACTCCTATTTCAGTAATTCAAGGGTATGCTAATATGCTTGATAGATGGGGAAAAGAAGATGAAAAAATACTAAATGAATCAATTGTAGCAATAAAAAGTGAAGTTGAAAATATGAAAAACTTAGTAGAGCAACTTTTATTTTTAGCTAGAGGAATAAATGGAAAAACTCAGCTTAATTGTAAAGAGTTTTTTCTTAATGATATGATGAATGAAGTATTTGAAGAATCAAAAATGATAGATGAAAATCATATATATAAATATGAGGAAAATGAAAAAATAAAAATTTATGGAGATGAATCTCTTCTTAAACAAACTGCAAGAATACTTATTGAAAATGCAGTTAAATATACAGATAAAGGTGAGTTAATAAAATTTAAAATAGGAAAAAATGAAAAAGAAGAGGTTTATTTTTATATTCAAGATAGTGGTATTGGAATGAATGAAAAAGATGTTTCTCATATATTTGAAAGATTTTTTAGAGCAGATACAGCAAGGGATAGAAAGACTGGAGGAACAGGCCTTGGCCTTTCTATTGCAAAATGGATAATAGATAAACATGGTGGATATTTTGGAGTATTAAGCAGAGAAGAAATAGGAACTAGAATAACAGTTTTTCTTCCACAAAATAATTCACATTAGAAATAAAAATAGTGAAATAATATAAATATGAGGTGATAAAATATGAATGAAAGATATGATATAGCAATAATAGGAAGTGGACCTGCAGGACTATCTGCTGCATTAAATGCAAGAATAAGAAAGAAAAGCTTTATTATTTTTGGTAGCAAAAATCTTAGTAATAAACTTGAAAAAGCAGAAAAAATCAATAATTATTTAGGTTTTTTTAATAGAAGTGGTAAAGAAATTAAAGAAGAATTTGAAAAACACATAGAAGCTATGGATATAAATATTACTGAAGAAAAGGTAAATAATATATATTCTATGGGAAAGTATTTCTCAATAATGGCAAATGAAAAAATTTATGAAGCAACTACAATAATATTAGCTACAGGAGTTAATTTTGGAAAGCCATTTAAGGGGGAAGAAGAGTTTTTAGGACGTGGAGTAGGATATTGTGCAACTTGTGATGCACCATTATATAAAGAAAAGGTTGTTACTATAATATCTTATAATAAACAGGAAGAGAAAGAAGCTAATTTTTTAGCTACTGTAGCTTCTAAGGTTTATTATGTTCCTATGTATAAAGAGGAGGTAGAAGTAGACTCTTCAATTGAAATTATAAAAGATATTCCAATTGAAATATGTGGTGATAAAAAAGCAAATAAGCTTATATTAAAAAATTCTGAAATAGAAACAGATGGTATATTTATATTAAGAGACAGTATATCTCCAGGACAATTAGTACCAGGATTAAAGCTTGATGGAAATCATGTTGAGGTAGATAGAAAAATGCAAACAAACTTAAAAGGATGCTTTGCAGCAGGGGATATAGTAGGAACACCTTATCAATATATAAAAGCTGCTGGAGAAGGGAATATAGCTGCATTATCAGCAGTAGCTTATATTGATGAAATAAAAAAAGATAAATAAAATTACTGACATTTTTTCAAAGAAAGTGATACAATTTAAGTATAGCAAACGTGTTGTTTACTAAAAAAGCAAGTGCATTTATGTAAACAACATGTTATTTTTTTGAAAGGAGAAGCATTATGCATAATAAAAATGATATAGTTTTATATGGAAATCAAGGGGTTTGTAAGGTTTTTGATATTGTGAAGAAAGAAATGGCAAATGAAGTAAATGAATATTATGTATTAAAGCCAGTAAATGATGTGCATTCTACAGTTTATGTGCCAACTCAAAATGAAAAATTAACATCAAAAATGAAGAAAGTATTATCTGTAGAAGAAATTTATGATTTAATTAATGATATACCAAATGAAAAAGAAGTTTGGATTGATGATTTTAATGAAAGAAAAGAAACATATTCTAAAATTTTATATAGTGGAGATAGAAGAGAACTTATAAGATTAATAAAAACATTATACCTACATCAAGAAGAATTAAAGAAAAATAAAAAAAGATTATATATTGCAGATGAAAGAATTTTAAAAGAAGCTACCAATATACTTCATGAAGAATTTGCATATGTGTTACATATTGAGAAGGATGATGTACTCCCTTTCATATCTAAAAAAATAAAATTACAAGAAAAGGTATAAAAAAATAGCTAATATATGAAAAGAAATTTACAAAAAGATTTATAAAATACACACAATATAAAGTGAAACTTTAAAAAATAATACTATATATTGTGCTTAAATTTCTTTTTATTTATTAATTATACCTTGTTCTGTGATAATGCTACTTATATCTGTAATGGAAGCAAATTTAAAAAACTCATCATAATTAAATTTTTCATTTTCCATAAGAACATAGCTTTTATGAGAGCACTTAATTATAGTTTTTTTAGTATTTCCATCTTCTAAATCTAAGGTGCTTATATTTCCAGTATCCATATTAACGCCACATACACCAATAAAAGCCTTATCAAAGGTAAACTCACTTATATATCTATTAGCAGCAGCACCAACTATAGCACCTACTTCTTTATTAAATTCTCCACCAATGGAAATAGTTCTAATGGTAGGATTTTTTCTTAATTCTAAGATGATTTCTAGCATATTACTTACAACAGTTACTTTAATATCCATTTTATTTAATATTTTTGCCATTTCTAAGTTGGTGGTAGAGACATCTAAAAAAACAATATCTCCCTCTTCAATTAAATCAACAGCCCTTAAAGCCGCACTTCGTTTTGTATCAATATTTATATTTTTTCTTTCATCTAAGGGTTTAATATCACTATGATTTCTTTGAATCATAGCTCCACCATACACTCTTTTTAAATTACCTCTATTCTCAAGTTCACGTAAATCTTTTCTGATGCAGTCTTCTGTTACATTAAAAGCTTGTGAAAGCTCTTTTACTGTAACACGCCCCTTCTTTTCTAATAACTCTATAATTTTTTCATATCTCTCTTCTAAAAACAAAAATCTTCACCTCTCCACTTGTTCTTTGACCTTATTATACCATTAAATTATCAATCTGTATTGTTTTTTATTAATTATTATTGAAAAAGTTATTGCTTTATTTTATAATTTACTTGAAAAAATATAAAAATACAAATTAAATTTATAAGAAAATATTTAAGAAGCAGGTGAAAAAATGATTAAATTAATAGCTACAGATATGGATGGAACATTACTAGATGAAAAAGGAAATTTACCAAAAGATTTTTTTCATGTATTTCATAGGTTAAAAGAGAATGGAGTTAAATTTGTTGTGGCTAGTGGACGTCCATACTATACATTATATGAGAATTTTAAACCAATAAGTGATGAATTATATTATATATGTGATAATGGCTCTTATGTTGCAGAAGAAAATAAAAAACCACAAGTAAGTATAATTGATAAAAATAAAATTAGAGAGATAATAAAAGCTTGTGAAAAAATCCCTAACATAACATTAATTTTATGTGGTATTAAAGGAGCATATCATATGTGTTGTGAAGATAAATTCCTTGAAGAAATAGATAAATACTATATAAAAAAATATGTTGTTGAGGATTTAAATAATATTCAAGATGACATTTTTAAAGTTACTGTATGTGATTTAAACATTTCAGCAAAAAATTCCTATCCTATTTTAAATGAATTATTTGGGAAAGAATTAAAGGTAGTGGTTTCAGGAAAGCTATGGGTAGATATAAATAATAAAGGTGTAAATAAAGGATATGCCTTAGAAAAAATTCAAAAGGATGAAAATATATCTTTTGAAGAAACTATGGTATTTGGAGATTTTTATAATGATATTGAGATGCTTGAAAAAGCATATTATAGTTTTGTTATGAAAAATGCAAATGAAGATATGAAAAAATATGGTAATTTCATTGCTGAAAGTAATAGTGAAAATGGAGTAATAAAGGCAATACAAAAATATGTTTTTAAAGCTTAATAATGAATTAAATTTATATATAAAAATTTTTATATTTTATGTTGACTTAAAAATTGTAGATAAAAAATAATAATAAAAACTATTTACAAATAGAACAAACGATATTAAATAATAAAAAACAATAAAAAACAATAAAAATAATTAAATAAGGTTAAAGAAGCCATTAGAACTTTACAAAATAATGGGGATTATGCTTTTATTTGTAGTGGAAGACCTTATACATTTAAAAAATTTATGATATCTTTATAAATTTTTAACATTGAATTTACAAATACAAGTTATAATAAACCAAAAATATGGGAAAATTATAAATGTAAATGGAGTATTGTAAATTTATGAAGATTGAAGGAAAAATTAATGGTTTAACACAAGCAGAAATTCTTAAAAGAAAGGAAAAAGGTCAAATTAATATTGTTAATGATAAAAATACCAAAACTAATTGGCAAATAATTTCAGAAAATGTATTTACATTATTTAATTTGTTTAATTTTATCATAGCCATAGCATTAACATTAGTAGGAGCTTATTCTAATTTAGCCTTTATGTTAATTATTATAATTAATGTATGTATAGGAATAATTCAAGAGATTCATGCTAAAAATATGGTAGAAAAGTTATCAGTTTTAACAGTATCTAAAGTAGAAGTAATAAGGGATGGAGTTTTAAAAAAAATAAATGTAGATGAATTAGTTTTAGATGATATTATAGTGATTAGTATGGGAAATCAAATACCATCAGATTCTGTTGTTTTAGATGGAAAAGTAGAAGTTAATGAATCTTCACTTACAGGAGAATCAGATACTATAGTTAAAAATTTAGGTGATAAATTATTTTCTGGAAGTTATGTAGTGAGCGGAAAATGTTGTGCTAAGGTTGAAAAAGTAGGAGAAGATAATTTTGCTGCTCAAATAGCATTAAAATCTAAAAAACACAAAAAATTAAAATCAGAACTTTTTGATTCTATGAGAAAGGTAACAAAAGCAACAAGCTTTATAATAATACCTGTAGGAATATTACTATTTATTCAAGCTTACTTTTTTAGAGGTGATTTATTAAAGCAGTCTGTTGTATCAACTTCAGCAGCATTATTAGGAATGCTTCCTAAAGGATTAGTTTTATTAATTAGTATTTCTCTAGCTACAGGAGTGATGAAACTTGCTAAGAAAAAGGTTTTAGTTCAGGATTTATATAGTGTAGAAACCTTATCTCATGTAGATACTTTATGTTTAGATAAAACAGGAACTATAACAGAAGGAAAAATGAAAGTTTCAAATATAGATGTGTTTGATAATAATATAATGCCAATATCTGTTGAAGCTGCATTAAGTGCTTTTGTTAATGAAATGGGAGATAATAATGCCACATTTGAAGCATTAAAAAATTATTTTAAAGGAAAAGAAAGTTTTGAAGTTTTAGATAAAGTAAATTTTTCATCAGAGAGAAAATGGAGTTCAATAACCTTTAAAGATATAGGTTCAATAATTGTTGGGGCTCCTGAGAAACTAATGGAAAAAAGTAATTTTGTAATGCCTAAAGAAAAAATTAAGCTTCAAAGAGATGGAAAAAGAATTCTTCTTTTAGGTTTTTCAAAGGAATATATAAAAAATTCAACATTATCAGAACTTAAAGTTATTGCAACAATAGAGTTATCAGACCCGTTAAGAAAAAATGCAAAAGAAATGTTAGGATTTTTTAAAGATGAAGGGGTAGATGTAAAAATAATTTCAGGAGATAATCCAATAACAGTTTCTAGCATAGCAAAGCAAGCTGGACTTGAGGATTATAATTCATACATTGATTTATCGTCTATAACTTCAGATGATGAAATTCCTAATTTAGTAGATAAGTATAGTATATTTGCAAGAGTATCTCCAGAGCAAAAGTATTTATTAGTTAAGGCATTACAAGAAAAAGGTCATACTGTAGCAATGACAGGAGATGGAGTAAATGATGTTATAGCTTTAAGACAAGCAGATTGTAGCATAACTCTTCCAGAAGCAAGTGATGTTGCAAAGCAAGTTTCTCAAATAGTTCTTTTAAATTCAGATTTTAGTGTTTTAAAAGATGTATTAATGGAAGGAAGAAGAGTTGTAAATAATATTACTAATGTAGCAAAAATATTTTTTATTAAAACTTTATATTCAGTAATGCTATCAATATTAAATATTATAACTTGCACAGCATTTCCATTCATACCAATACAAATTACAGTAATAGACCTTGCTATTGAGGGATATACTTCATTCTTTATTTCCTTTGAACCAAATGGAAAGAGAATAAAGGAATCTTTTTTAAAAAATGTATTAAGAAATGCCTTACCATATTCTTTAGTTATAATATTAAATATAATAATTATATATTTTGTAGCTCCATTATTAAATATTAATATTGATAAAACACATACAATTATGTACTATATTATAGGATTTACAAGTATCTTAGCTGTTATAAGAGTATGTAGACCATTTACTAAAATGAGAATCTTTTTATCATCTACAACAGCAATTGGATTTTTTATAGCAACAATATTATTTAGAAAGCTATTATGCTTAAATATATTAAAAAGTACAGAAATAACTCTATTATGCATATTAGCTATTATAGGAACAATAATAATTTATGTGAAAAATATATTTTACAAAAAATATAACTACTTATAATATTAAAAAAAGAATTGTTGATAAAAAATTATTATCAGCAATTCTTTTTTATTCTATAAATTCTTCATTTGAATTGGTTCTTACTACTTCATAAAAGGCTTGGAGTCTAATAAAATGAGCTATAACACTTAATAAATAAGAATCAGCAATTTGAATATATGCAGATATATGAAAATTATTATTGTTTTTTGCATTTCTTAAAGATTTTTCATTAACTCTATCTATTGAAACAATCCATAAAAGTATATAGCCAATAAAAATAAGTTCTTGTCCAAGAAGTGTGATTTCATCAGGAGATTTTCCAGTATAATTAATTTCTAAAGATTCTAAAATATCAATATCAGCCCCATTAAAAAATTCTAAGTAGCCAAATATTATAAAAATAATTCCTAATTGTTCAGTTTGAGCAAGACTTATATCTAAGTTCTTAATATATTCTTTAAATTCATTTAATGAATCCTTTATTGAATTTTCCATGAAATATCCTTTGAAAGATTTATTAACATTATATGATGAAAATCTAGAATGTTGTAATTCAATATATGAAATATCAAAGGAACTTGGAGAAGGTATAGCTAAAGGGAAAAAGTTAGAAATAAAAGACTCTGATTTAGTAAGAATAAAAGAAAAAGTATTTTTATAGATTTACTAATTAAAACTGATATAATAAATATAAATAGTAAATTTTAGGTGGTGGAGTTATGCATGAGCAAAAAAGAATAGCAGTTTTAATAGATTCAGATAATATATCTCATAACTATGTAAAAATAATATTTGATGAGTTAGAAGAGTATGGAGTTCCAACTTATAAAAGAATATATGGAGATTGGTCAAAGAATAATGGATGGAAGGAAAAATTACTAGAAAATTCAATAAATCCAATACAACAATATAGCTATACAACAGGAAAAAATGCTACAGATTCTATAATGATTATTGATGCTATGGATATATTGTATACAAAGGATATTGATATATTTTGTTTAGTAACAAGTGATAGTGATTTTACAAGACTTGCAATGAGATTAAGAGAAGAAGGGAAGTTTGTTATTGGTATGGGAGAAAGCAAAACTCCAAAGCCTTTTGTAAAGTCATGTGACCAATTTAAGTATTTAGATTTATTACTTCAAGATGATGAAAAAGAAGTAGGAAATATAATAAAAAATAGTAATTCTGAAAAGAGCAATTTAAATGAGGATGAAGATGATGTTACAGATATATCAACAATAAAAGATTTCATTGTAAAGGTAATACATGGAGATACTGAGGCTGGAAAAAGAACAGATTTAGGAACATTAGGAAAGAAACTTAATGAAAAGTTCTCAGAATTTGATGTGAGATATTATGGATATAATAAGCTTTCAACCTTTATTGAAAATATTAGTGGATTAATATTAGAAAAGGAAGGAAACTTATACTATGTAAAAGAAAAAGAAAGAAAAATAGATAGAGATGAAATTGAAAAGTTTATAATTGATGTAGTTGAAAATAATAAAAAGAAAATAAAAAATATAGGATTTATACTTGAAGCAATAAAAGCAAAATATCCAAACTTTAGTTTTAAAGCTGAAGGATATAATCAATTTTCTAAGTTCTTAAATAGTTTTGATAAAATAAGTGTTAATGGCAATAGTATTAAGGTCAACAGCAAACTACCTTAAAGGATAGTGGCTTGAGGTAAAAACTTTAAGTTTCACATATCCTTGAGAGTAGTATTACTATTGTTTAATAGTGATGGTTGAATAGCCTAAACAGTCGGAATGTATCTTTTTTAGGAAAACAGCGAATTGCTACGTTACTGGAGAATATATAGGTACTTCAAGATGTTTCCCAAGTCTTGAATTCTACGAGTAGATTAAGACATAGAAAAGCTAGATGGAATAATAGAGTTAAATCTAAAAAGAAGGGATGGTTAGCTCCATCTTTAAAGCACAAATTAGATACAGATATAACCATAAATGCCAAAATCCTAATTGTAAAAACAAAGATAAGAAAGACCAAATACTAAAGATTCATCATATTAAATATAGAAGTGAAGGTGGCAGTGATAGACCTGAAAACTTAATTACTCTTTGTAGTAAATGTCATACACCAGCTAATCATAAGAAGGGTAAATTTCTTACTTGTTCAATACGAACCTACAATGTCTGTATTAGAATTGGTCAAATTGTTTAAGTAAATATCTACTTATAGGCTTTGAAGACAAAACAATAATATGCAAGAAATTAGTAAGTTCTTTTGGAAGGAGAGAACTTTTTGGTCTGATGGATATTTTTCTTGTAGTATGGGAAATGTTTCTAAAGAAACAATTGAAAAGTATATTTAAAATTAAGGTTAGGGCTTACATCCACTACCCTAAAGGGATAGTAGTTTTACACCTAATTATATAAAGGGTAAAAATTAAAAAGATTGCCCTTTTCTTTTTATTTAAGTAATTTATGAGGAATGATGTTTATGAAGGGGATAAAATGGACAAGAGAAGAAACTTTGATAGCATTTACATTATATTGCAAAATACCATTTGGGAAAATAAATAAAAACAATCCTGAAATTATTGAAGTTGCTAAAATATTGGGAAGAACAGAAAGTGCAGTTGCAATGAAAATGTGTAATATAGCTAGTTACGATCCTATTCAGCAAGAACGAGGAATAAAAGGATTAAAAAATGGTAGTAAGATTGAGCAAGAAGTATGGAAAGAGTTTAATGAGAATAGTAATAAATTGATATTGGAAGCAGAAAAACTTTTATTTAAGTTAAAAAATAAGGAGATAAAAAATGAATCTGAATTAAACTTAGCTTATAATAGTTTTGATGAGATTGAGTATAAAGAAGCCATATTAGGAGGAGAAAGAGAAAGAGTAATTAATGAAAGAATTGGACAAGACTTCTTTAGAAAGGTTGTTTTAAGTTCTTATAATAATTGTTGTTGTATGACAGGTATATCTATTAGTGAATTATTAATTGCAAGTCATATAAAACCATGGAAAGTAAGTAATAATGAAGATGAAAAAACTAATCCAAGAAATGGACTATGTTTAAATGCATTACATGATAAGGCTTTTGATAGAGGATTAATAACCATAGATAAAAACTACAAAATTATTGTATCTTCAAAATTAAAGGAAAAAAAAGTTGATGATATTACAAAATTATGGATTGCTCAAAGTGAAGGAAAAAAAATAATTTTGCCAAATAGATTTATACCAAATAAACATTTTATTGAGTATCATAATGATATGATTTTTAAACCTTAAAGTTAAAATTTTTAATAAATATAAAAAATATATATTATAATTTTCATTATGCAATGTACAGTATATAATTTGTATGTTAGACAAGCTTAAGTATATTTTTTTATAAAGAGGTGAAAAATTATGTTTATAACAAAAGAAAGTGGAAATACTAAAAAGAGATATATAAATATGTTAAAAGCAATGGCATCATTATCAAGATTATCTTCTGAAAGTGCTGTACCATATTTAGGATATAGAGAAGTTGAAAATATATTTTGTAAAGTATTTGAGGCAGAAAATTTATCTAGAAGTGATTGCTCAGCTGATGCATCTAAAAATGGAGTTGGTATAGGAATAAAAACATTTTTAGAAGGCAACGGAAAGAGTTGGCAAAAAGTTGCGGAATTTAACAAGGATGCAAGTTTATTTAAAAGTAAGTCACAAAATGAGATAGTATTAATAATTTCAAAATTAAGAAATGAGAGAATAAATGCCACAAAAAGAATATATGGATTAAATGAGATGATATATCATTGTGTTGTTAGGCAGGAAGGCGAAATAAAAGTATTTGAATGCCCAATGGATTTAATAGATATAGATTCTATAAAAAACATTAAATTTGGAAGAAGTAATACAGTAACTTTTAATGATGATATTAATGAGTATAGTATTAACTTATCAAAAAGTACATTATATAAAAGATTTATAACTAAAAATGTTATTTTAGAAACAAAGGTTGAAATTATAGCAGATCCGTATGAGATAATAATGAATTTATTAACAGGAGGTAATAAGTTGACCTTTGAGCCTATAAATAAAGAAAAACCACATGTATTTTTACCATTATATTCAGAAACTGAAAAGAAGAAAGTGCCAGAAAAAAGTGGCTTAAATCAATGGAATGCAAATGGAAGAAAAAGAAAATACAATGAAGTTTATATACCAATTCCTATATTTATTCGTAAAAATTTTAAAGGATTTTTCCCAAGTAGAGATAAAACATTTGACTTATTACTTCCAGATGGAAAAAGATTAAATGCTAAAATTTGTCAAGATGGAGGGAAAGCATTAATGACTAATCCCAATACAGACTTAGGAGAATGGATATTAAGACAAGTCATGAATTTAAATGAAGGAGAGATTTTAACTTATGCTAGGTTAGAAGAGCTTGGAATAGATTCAGTTGTAATATATAAGGAAGAAAATAATATGTATTCAATTGATTTTACTAAAATTGGTTCTTATGATGAATTTAAAGAAGGAATATAAAAACATTCTTTTAACATATGAAAATATGATATACTAAATATACGAAAAATAGTTCAAAAGAGGTGATAAAGATTGAATTACAGCTATAAAGTTGGAAGTATGTTTGCAGGCATTGGAGGAATTTGTTTAGGTTTTAAAATGGCAGGAGCAGAAATTGTATGGGCAAATGAAATAGATAAATATGCCTGTATTACATATAGAGAAAACTTTGGAGACAAATATCTTATTGAAGGAGATATACATGATATAAGAACAGAAGATATTCCAGATATAGATATATTGACATCTGGTTTTCCATGCCAAGCTTTTTCTATAGCAGGCTATAGAAAGGGTTTTGATGATGAACGCGGAAATCTATTTTTTGAAACCTTAAGAGTTATAAAGGATAAGCGACCAAGAGCATTTATAATAGAAAATGTTAAAAATTTAGTTAATCATGATAATGGAAGAACATTTAATATAATGAAAGATGCTTTAATACAAGAAGGGTATCATATAAAATATAAAGTTCTTAATTCTATGGAATTTGGGAATGTACCTCAAAATAGGGAACGTATATATGTTGTAGGTTTTTTAGATAGAGATGAAAGTCATAGATTTGAATTCCCTGAATCAGTAAAATTGACTAAATCTATTGGAGACATTGTAAATAAAGAAATTAAAGTAGATGAAAAATATTACTATACTTCTTCGTCAAAATATTACAATGATTTAAAAGAAACAATAACTAAAGAAGACACAATATATCAATTAAGGAGAGTTTATATAAGAGAAAATAAAAGTTCAGTATGTCCTACATTAACAGCTAATATGGGAACTGGTGGACATAATGTTCCTTTAATAAAAGATAAATATGGGATTAGAAAATTAACGCCAAGAGAATGTTTATTATTTCAAGGTTTTCCTAAAAATTATAAAATACCACAGAAATTAAGTAATGGTCAGCTATATAAGCAAGCTGGAAATTCTGTTTCTGTTCCAGTGATAAAAAGAATTGCAGAGAATATGATATTAGCAATGAATGAAAATGATCATATTAATTATAAAATTATATAGATAAAAATATAGAAGTTATTATTTTAGCAAGAATGGGACTGTTGCATCAAGAAATATTAATGTAATATATAGTGATTTGATAAACACATATTACAATTTATATTGTTATGAAATTTCTTTGTGCAACAGCCCTTGTTTGTTTTATCATATTAAGTCTCATTTTATTATTAATTGATATTCAGTATATAAGTAATGTTGACTTTTTTTAACTTAAGGTATAAAATATTAAAAAAACTCAAATTTTTCCTAAAAAAACAGTTCGATTTAGCCTATTTTTAAGGCTTTTTTGATAAAAATTTCAATAAAATAGGGGGGAGTAAAGATGATTGGAAAAAAGAATTTTCAGCGTATAGTTGCTGGTGTTATTAGTGCAATGCTATTTTCAAGTGTAAGTGGTGTTAGTGCTTTAGCAGCTAGTAAGAAAAATAATCTTATTAACATTCAGCATAGCTATACAAATAATGGTTACACATTTGAAAAGATTTCACATGCTTCAGAAGGAACTGAAACTGCAGATGGGGTTGTAGATTATCTTGGAAATCACAATATTGAGGCTTACAAAGATGGTGTTAGTGAAACGGGAAAAGGTGATTCAACACAATCTTATAGCTATTGTGCGGCAACTTATGGAGATTGGATTTATGTAGGTACAATGTATGGTGCTTTAAGTGCATATAGTCAAGCTAAGAATGCTCTTGTTGGTGAAGGAGTTTCTGAAGATATTGCTACAGCTGTTGTTGATGCAATGTTTAATGGTAAGTTAAATAAGGGTAGAGAAGAGGATGGCTATTATGCAGGAAGTGTTTTCTTTAAATTTAATGTTGTAACAGGTGAAACTAAAGTTCTTATGTCTCGTGAAATGTTTGAAAAGGGTGAATGTGAAGGTGTTCCAATATTTAGAAGTGCTGTTGAATATAATAATAAGTTATATTTTGTTGGACTTGTTAGTAAAGGTGATGCTTTAACACAATATGGTTCAAAGGCTTTAGATATGGAAATTATGATGCAAACTGGTGTCCCAAGTATTTATGAACTTGACCCAACAACAGATGAATTAGTTAAGGTTTATGAATGTGTTGATTTAGAGGGTTATCGTGCTCTTAATGCTAAAAATGTATTTACTTCAACACGTGCTATAGGTACTTATAAGGATTATTTAATAGCTGGTGGTTTAACAATTGATACAAATAATCCAGATGATAATGGACAAGCTGTTATTTATGCCACAAATGATCCTGGTTCAGGTGATTTTAAAGTTATTGCTGATATGAACGATTTATTTAATTATCCTGCAATTTGGCGTGATGGTTCTTCAGGTGGTGGAGGTATCTACCAAGTTGTTGAGTATAATAATAGTCTTTATGTTTCTATAGTTAGTGGTACATATGACACTATGAATGAGAAAACTCGTCAATTCCGTCCATTTGCTGTTGTTCGTGGTGATTATGATGAAACTAAGGGTACTATTGATGATGCTAATGCATGGACTTGGACACCTATTATTGGAGACAAAGAAAATGACAATGCAAAATATACTTTTGGTATTGACCCAGAACGTACATCTTCAGGGGCTTGTACTTTACAAGTTTATAATGACCATTTATACATTGGCGAATACAATGATGTTAATGGTGGATTAAGAGGTATTTTACAATATAAAGAATTTGCAACTTTAGCAAATAACTTAACTCAATCTATTAATTTATATCGTTTAGATAAAGATGAAAATGTTGAATTAGTTGTTGGTGATCCTACTGAAATGTTTCCAGAAGGTGGCATCTCAGGTTGGGGAAGTGGTTATGAAACTCATATGACACAATACACATGGATGACAACTGTCTATGATGATGTAATGTATTTAAGTACAATGGATGAAACTTCTTTACTACATGTGTTTGCACAACTTGTTAATGGTGAATTACTTGAAATGTCTGAAGAAGAATGGAAGAGTCAAGTTAACTATATTAAAGTTTTAGTTGAATTAATTAAAAATTCATTTAAACAAGATGAAAAAATTTCACTTATGTCAGCAGAAAATGGAATTGAGGAACTTACAGAAGACAATGCTACTGCAATTGTTGAAGATGCCATTGAAAATGTTGATGATGTTTACAGCATAACAGATGAACAAGAAAAAGAAGTTGTTGATGCAATTGTTGATGGTGACATTGATTTTAATAAAGATGTAATTAATAATAAGGATGCTAATGCGTTAGATGAAATAAATAAAACTCTTGACCAATTAACAGCTCTTGTTTCAAGTAATGATATTGAGTCTTTTGCTAAAACTTATGAAAGACTTTTAAATGAGTATGAAAAATATAAAGATGAGTTGCCTGATATTCTTAAGGCTGCATATAAGATGCTTTTAGACTATGTAACACTTGAAAATATGAAAGATTTACTAACTTGCATGAAATATATGAAAGATTCTGTTGCAGGATTTGACTTATATGCAATTAAAGAAGCTAGTGATGGCAGTGTAGATATAACAACTGTTACAAATAATGGTTTTAGTGATCGTTATAATCATGGTCTTCGTATTTTTGCCGCAACTACTGATTATATGGTTATTGGAACAGCTAATCCATTCTATGGAACTCAATTATGGCGTATGTCTGCTACACCAGATGCAACATATGAACATACTCATGTTGCAGGTGAAGCTGTAAAGGAAAATGTTGTTGAAGCAACAGAAACAACAGATGGTCATTATGATTCAGTTGTTTATTGTACAGGTTGTGGTGAAGAGATGAGTCGTACAGAAGTAACAATTCCTGCTACTCCTAAAGATCCAGAAACTCCTGAAAAACCAGATAAGCCAGATAAACCAGAAACTCCTAATAAGCCAGATAAGCCAGAAACTCCTAATAAGCCAGATAAACCAGACAAACCAGAAACTCCAAAGGTTCCTAATAATTCAGGACAAAGTGGTAATAGTGGCAATACTGGAAATAACAACAAGACTTATGGAAATAAAACTTTAGGAAGTGTTTCTAATAAGCCAAAGACAGGAGATACTAACAGTACTTTATTATGGGTTATTATGGGTACTATGGCACTAGGTGTTATGGTAGTAAGTGGTACAATTCTTGTAGTGAAAAAACGTAAAAATAATAAATTATCTTAATTTATAATAAAGAAAGCGTGATACAGTATATTTAACACTGTCACGCTTTTTTTATAACTTTTATTTATCAGCTTCAAAAATTATTTTAGCATCTTTTCTAGCCCTAACAGCAGTTTTAATAACTTTTATAGAGTGATTTAAAAGTTCATAACATTTTTCAAAGTTTTTTTCACTAAATATTTTTTCAAAGTCAATTAATTCATAGGTCATTCTATTTGAATATTTTTGTTCATTATAATTTTCTAAACCTTCTTTAGTTTGTATTTCAATTGAAGGACATTTATTAGATGGGCCATTAACTTTTATATATCCTTTTTCTCCTTGAATAATAGCAAAGCTTGGACTTTCAGCATCTTTAGCACCTATACATTCACATATAAAATTAGGATATTTAAGTATAACAATTCCGGAGGTATCAATTCCATTTAAAGCAATATTAGCAAAGTATTTTACTTCTTCTGGTTTTCCAAAAAGTCCAGTTACAAAATGAAGATTATAAATATTTATATCATATAAAGCACCACCAGAGAATTTAGTAGTAAAAACATTAGCAAATTCACCTTTTAAAAATCTATCATATCTACTTGAATATTGAGAGTAGTTACATTGAACTAATTTTATTTTTCCTATTTTACTAAGACTTTCTTTAACTTTAATGTAGTTAGGAAGATGTATTGTTGTAATTGCTTCAAAAAGGAAAAGCTTTTTTTCTTTTGCAGTTTTTATTAATGTTTCTGCCTCTTCTATTGTTGATGTAAATGGCTTTTCGTTTATAACATTCTTCCCAGATTTTAATGCTTTTAATGTATATTCATAGTGGAGACTATTTGGAAGAGCTATATATATAAATTCTATTTCCTTATCATTTAAAAGAGATTCATAATCAGTATATGTTTTCTTTATGTTAAATTTATTAGCTAAGTTTGAAGCTGTTTCTTGTTTTCTTGAATAAACTGCTACACAATTTACATTTTCTACTTCACTTACAGCATTTAAAAATTCTTCTACAATAGCACCTGTGCCTACTGTTCCTATTTTCATAAAATCAATCCTTTCATATATTAATTACTTACAATTTAAATTATATCATAAAAGTCTGCGAATACGTTTAAATAAAAAGTTAAAGTAATTTATAGAAAGCTATTAATAAATAATGTATTATATAAAAGAAAACTAAAATAAAAATGGAAATTTACATTTTACATAAGGAGAAAAATTTATGAGCACTAAAAAAGTATATAAATGTTGTATTTTTGATTTAGATGGAACTTTAATAAATTCTATAAAAGCTATGACTTATAGTGTCAATCTTACATTAAAAGAAAATAATCTTGGTTCTATTAATGATGAGGAATGTAAAGTCTTTATTGGTGATGGATATAAAAAACTTATAGAACGTGCTTTAATTCATTGTGGAGATAAGGAATTAAAGTATTATGAAGAATCTTTAGTTCTTTATCAAAAGTACTTTAAAGAACATTGTCTTTATGACGTTAAAGCTTATGATGGAATTAAAGATATGCTTTCAGAGTTAAAGAAAAGAAATATAAAAATAGCAGTTTTATCAAACAAGCCTCATGCAAGAACTTTAGATAATGTTAAGGCAATATTTGGAGAAAACTATTTTGATAAAGTATATGGAGAGAGAGAAAATGTAAAAATAAAGCCAAATCCAGAAGGAGCATTACTTATTGCAAAAGAACTTCAAGTATCTCCAGAAGAATGCCTTTATTTTGGTGATACTAATACAGATATGAAGACAGGAATTTCAGCTAAAATGGATACAATAGGAGTTGCTTGGGGTTTTAGAACAATTGAAGAATTAGAAAGTTATAATCCAATGAAGATTATAAAAAGCCCTAAAGAAATTTTAGATATTATATAAATTCAAATTAAAAGGAATATATTAAAAATCCTTCATAGAAGAATAAAACAATATATTCCTTCTTTTTATGTGAAATTATCTTATTTTAATAAGATTTCTAAATCATTTTCTACATCAGTTATTCCTGCTATTTTAAAGTTTTCTACTAAAACTTTTAAAACATTAGGAGATAAAAATGCAGGTAAAGTTGGTCCTAAGTGAATGTTTTTAACACCTAAGTATAATAGTGATAATAACACTATTACAGCCTTTTGTTCATACCAAGCAATATTAAAGGCTAATGGAAGGTCGTTAATATCTTCTAATTCAAATACTTCTTTAAGTTTTAATGCTATTAATGCTAAAGAATAAGAATCATTACATTGTCCAGCATCTAAAACTCTTGGAATTCCATTTATATCACCAAGATTTAATTTGTTATATTTATATTTTGCACATCCTGCTGTTAGTATAATAGTATCTTTAGGAAGTGCCTTTGCAAAATCTGTATAGTAATTTCTTGATTTTGCTCTTCCATCACATCCAGCCATTACTATAAACTTTTTAATAGAACCATTTTTAACCTCTTCAACTATTTTATCAGCTAAAGATAATACTTGAGCATGAGCAAAGCCACCTAGAATTTCACCAGTTTCTATTTCAGTAGGAGCTTTACAGTTTTTAGCCATTTCAATTATTTCAGAGAAATCTTTATGACCATTTTCATCCTTTTCTATATGAGTACATCCTACAAATCCAGCAGTACCAGTAGTAAATAATCTATCTTTATAAGAATCCTTTGGTGGAACTATACAATTTGTTGTCATTAATATTGGTCCATTAAAGCTTTCAAATTCTTCTTTTTGTTTCCACCATGCGTTACCATAATTTCCTACAAGGTGAGAATATTTCTTTAATTCTGGGTAGTAATGTGCAGGAAGCATTTCAGAATGAGTGTATATATCTATTCCCATACCTTCACTTTGAATTAATAACTCTTCTAAATCTTTTAAGTCATGTCCTGAAACTAATATACCAGGTCTTTTTTGAACTCCTATGTTAACTTTTGTTATTTCAGGATTTCCATAACTTTCAGTATTAGCTTTATCTAATAAAGCCATGCCATCTACTCCAAACTTACCAGTTTCTAAAGTTAATGATATTAATTCTTCAAGTGATAAAGAATCATTTAAAGTAGCTGCTAGAGCTTTTTGCAAAAATATATTTACTTCTTCACTATCATATCCAAGTTCATTTGCATGTTTTAAGTAGGCTGACATACCTTTTAATCCATAAGTTATTAATTCTCTTAAACTTCTTACATCCTCATTTTCAGTTGTAAGTATTCCTACTGTATAAGATTTTTTATCAAGTTCTTCTTTAGTTTTACCATTCCAAATAGCAGCATCAGAAAGTTCTTTTTTATTTGTTAATTTAGATAAAAGTTCATCTTTAATTTTTAAAGTTTCTAATACTCTAGTATAAAAAACATCATTATCAAAATTTGCATTTGTTATTGTTGTAAATAAATTTAAAGTTACATAGTTATTTATTTCAAAAGGAATAGTTTTATTTTCTTCTCTTAGTTTTGTTGTTATTTCACTTAATCCTTTAGTTACATATATTAATAAATCTTGCATTCTGGCTAAATCAGGGCTTTTCCCACATACACCGAATTTAGTGCATCCAGTACACCCTGCAGTTTCTTGACATTGATAACAGAACATTAAATTTTCCATTAGTATTCCTCCAATAATTTAAGTTTATGAGCACATTATATAAATAAGTGAATTTAAAATCTGTAACATAGGTTACAAAAATAAATTAAATTTTTATTTATTTATCATAAATATGACATAATTATGTATTAAAATTATAATGTGGATAAATAAGATTTTATTAGTGAAAGTGGGGATAATATGAATAGTAAGGTAGAAGACATAATTGAAAATTTAAAAGAATATGAGGACTTTATTCAGCCCTATAGAAATGTTATGAAAGAAATTGAAGTCATGCTAGAAGCAATGGATTTAGCTTATAAAAGAAGATATGACCATAATCCAATTCATTCAATTCAAAGTAGAATTAAATCTTTAGGAAGTATGTTTGAAAAGTTAAGGAGAAAAAATTTTGAAGAAAGCTTTGAATCAGCACTAGAAAATTTAAAAGACATTGCAGGTTTAAGAGTTATATGCTATTACATAAAAGATGTATATTCAATTATAGATGAACTAAAGAAACAGAATAATTTAATTTTAATAAAAGAAAAAGATTATATAAAAAATCCTAAACCTAATGGGTATAGAAGCTATCATTTAATTATAGGAGTAGAGGTTTATGAAAATGGAGAGAAGCAATATTACCCTGTAGAAATCCAAATTCGTACATTATCAATGGATTTTTGGGCAAGTATTGAGCATCAACTTTGTTATAAGGCATCAGGAGAAAAAAAGAAAGAAATTTTTGCAGAACTTAAAGAATACTCAGAAATACTAAATAATATGGGGAATAGAATGGAAAGATTTTATGAAGATAAATTTGAATAACTTATTTTTGGGGAGGAACAATGATGAAAAATACTATTTTAATTGCAGAGGATGATTTTAAGATTCGTCAAATGGTAACTTTATTTTTAAAAGGAAATAATTTTGAAGTTATACAAGCAGCTGATGGAGAAGAGGCATTAGATTTGTTTTATGAACATAATAAAGATATAGATTTAATTTTACTAGATGTTATGATGCCTAGAATGGATGGCTTTTCAGTATTAAAGACTATACGTAAAGAGTATGTTACACCTATAATTATGCTTACAGCTATGGACCAAGAATATGACCAAATTAAAGGTTTTGAAAATGGGGCAGATGACTATGTAAGTAAGCCATTTTCTCCAACAATTTTACTAGCAAGAATACAATCTGTGTTAAGACGTGCTAATAAAAATAATCAATCAGAAATTATAGCAGGGAATATTGTTATTAATAAAGAAGACAGAACTGTTATTCATAATGGAAAATTATTAAATTTTAAGGAAGAAGAATTTAATTTATTATTATATTTTATAAATAATGCTAAAAAAGTTTTAGAACGTGAAAAAATATTTAATGAAGTATGGAATCAAAAGGCAGAAAATTATTCAGAATTAGTTGATAAAAGTGTAAAATCTATTCGTGAAAAGCTTGAAGAAGATAAAAGTTATATAAAAATAGTTCATGGTGCAGGATATATATTTGAGGTAGAATAATGAAATGAGGTGAAAGGATGAAATCTATAAGAAATAAATTGGCATTATTTGTTACAATTATTATATGTTTTATTGTAACTATACAAGTAATTATAAATTTATTTATTGCTAGTCCTTATTTTGTATCAGAGAAAAAGAAAGCTATTTATTCATTATATGATAAGATAGAAAAAAATTATTCTGATGATTCTGAGGAATTAAATTCAATAATTTCATCTTTTGAAGAAATGAAGGGTCTTCAAGTGGAAATTACTGATGAAAATCATAATCTTATTTATACTTCAGGAAGAAAGTTAGGAGAAGGGTTTAATTTAAGAACACAACCAGAGAGTGTAACCTATTCTAAAAATCCATCAATAATTTCTAGAAAAAGTTTTAGAAATCTTAATATAGAGACTTTAAGTTTATATGGAATTATAGATTCTAATTATGGAGAAAGATATATAATGATTGAAACACCAATTCTTGCTATTGTAGATAGTGTGAGAGTACTTAACCACATAACAATATATGTTGCAATTTTTGCAATAATTATTGGAATTGGAGCTGCTTATATATATGCAATAAGATTTTCAACCCCTATAAAAGAAATAGATAAGGTAGCACAAAATGTTGCAGCACTTGATTTTTCACAAAAAGCAAATGAAAATGCTTCCCATGGTGAAATTGGAAGTCTTGCACATAGTATAAATGTAATGTCAGACAAGTTATCAAGTTTTATTGATGAATTAGTTGAAAAAAATGAATTATTATATCAAGATAATGAATCTCTTATGAAAAGTGAAGAGATGAGAAAAGAGTTTATAGCTAATGTGTCTCATGAATTAAAAAGTCCTTTAGCTTTATTAACAGGATATGCTGAAATGCTAAAAAGTGATGTGTCAGGTTTAGATAAAAATATGTGTCTTGATATAATTATTGAAGAAGCAGGAAAAATGAATGAAATGATAAAGAGTATGTTAAACACTTCAAACATTGAGTATGGTCTTAATAAAAAGAGAATGGATGAAATTGATTTTTCTAAATTTATAGATGACATAGTTGAAAAAACTTCAGTATTATTTACAAAGAATAAGCTTACTGTAGAAAAAGATATTGAAAAAGGATGTATTGTAAGAGGAGATGTTTTTTATTTAGAGCAAGCTGTTAAAAATTATCTTCAAAATGCAATTTCACATACTACAAAAGATGGGAATATCAAAATTAAACTTAGTAATATAGATAATAAAATAAGATTTTCAGTTTATAATGATGGAAAAGAAATTGAAGAGCAAAAAATGAATAAAATATGGGACAGTTTTTATAAAACTGATGAAGCTAGAACAAGAAATGAAGGAAATAATATAGGTCTTGGCCTTTACATTGTAAAAACAATTATATCAGCACATAAAGGGGAGGTTGGAGTAAGAAATATTGATAAAGGGGTAGAATTTTGGTTTACATTAGATAGCTATAATTCTTAAAATATAATATTACATAGTAAAAAGCGCTTGTTGGGGAAACAAGCGCTTTGCTTTTAATCTTTAATCATTTTAGGGGGGATGATTAAAATTAAAAAATGGGGATAAAAATAATATTAACTTTATGATTTTATTATATTAAAGATATGTGTCAGTTTTGTGGCAACCGGTTACTTTTTTAAAAAAAATTTAATTTAGTAGGTTCTTTGGGTAAATTAATTGATATAATAAAATAAAAAAAACTTTAATGGAGAGTGATAAGGATGTTTACTAAAGATGAACTTTTAGTAATTGAAGATGCTTTAAAAATTGCAGATGCAGAGTATATAAGACTTATTGATGAAAATAAAAACAATAAAAACAAAATGGTGGCATACAACAGAAAGCAAAAAAAGTTATGGTTAGTTCAAAATAAATTAAAAAAACTTATTAATGAAAACCAAGATAAATAAAGAATAATTTTAAGTATTAGGTTCCTTATTTTATAAAGCAGTAAGCTAAATAAGATAAGGAACCTTTTAATTTTATTTTATTTTTAATACATCATCTAAATTTTCAAAAACTGATTTATCATAATCACAATGAACAGATACTTTTAATACATCATAAAGTTTTTCAAGTTGTTTTATAACTTGGTCTAAAGCAGAGTTATTTTCTACTAATAAAAACATTTTACTAGTACTTCCATCACCAGTTTGAGAACATAATATACCTTCTAAGTTAAAGGCTCTTCTTGCAAAAAGTCCAGTAATATGGCTCATTACACCAGGATGGTTTCTAACAAGTAATTCTATAAGAAAAAAATCTGTATTAATCATTATATACTACACCACCTATCATTTCTGTATTTGACCCTCCTGGAGCAACCATTGGTAAAACTTTTTCCATAGCTGGAACTGGTATGTTAATTACATATGGGCCAGGAGTTTTTAAGATTTCTTCTAATTTATCTAAAGGATTTTCCTCTTCAGCTAAATTACAACTTCCTATTCCAAATCCTTGTGCTATTAATTTAAAATCAGGATTTGATATAAAGCGTGATGCTATATAGTGTTTATTATAAAATAATTCTTGTTGTTGACGAACAAGTCCAAGATGATTATTATTTAAAATTATTACTTTAACATTTAATCCAAAGTCTGCAAGAGTTGCAAGTTCTTGAATATTCATAAGTATTGAACCATCACCACTAAAGCATAATATTTCTTTATCTTTATTAGCTAAAGCTGCTCCAATTGCAACAGGCAATCCAAATCCCATTGTACCTAAACCACCAGAAGTTAAAAAAGTTTTTGGTTTATTTATTGGATACCTTTGAGCTGTCCACATTTGATGTTCTCCAACATCAGTAGCAACTATAGTATCTTCTGAAACCTTTGATGCAATAAAAGGTATAATGTTTGCTGGATGGATAGGATTATTATAGGCTGGTAGAGGATATTTAATTTTATATTCTCTAACCTTATCTAGCCATTTACTTCTAAGTCTTTTTTCTATATATGGCAAAATATCTACTAAAAAATCTTTTACATTAGCAACCATTGATATGTTACTAGATTTAATTTTGTTTATTTCAGATGCATCAATATCTACATGGATGATTTTTGCATTAGGACAAAAATCATTTACATTTCCTGTAGCTCTATCATCAAATCTTACACCTAGGGCTATTATTAAATCTGCCTCATTAATTAAATAATTTGTATAAGGAGCACCATGCATACCAAGCATACCAAGGCTTAATTCATCATCATGAGGAAAAGCTCCAATTCCCATAAGACTTAAAGTAACAGGAATATTACTCTTTTTAGCAAAATTATATAAATCATCATTTGATTTAGAGCTAGTTATACCACCACCAGCAAATATTATAGGCTTTTTAGCTTTATTTATTACATCTGCAATATTTTTTAGAGCAGATACTTTTAATTCTGCTTTTCCTTTTTTGTGCATAGACTCAGCAAAAGAAGGAAAATCTTCAATTTCAATTATTTTTGTTTGAACATCCTTAGGAATATCAATAAGTACAGGACCTGGTCTACCTTCTTGAGCTATTCTAAAAGCCTCTGGAATTATTGTAAATAAATCCTCAGTATGTCTTACAAGAAAATTATGCTTTGTTATAGGAATTGTTAGACCATAAGCATCAACTTCTTGGAAGGCATCAGTACCTATAGCAGAAAGAGGTACTTGCCCAGTTATTGCTACTAAAGGAATTGAGTCAAGTTTTGCATCAGCAATAGCTGTAAGTAAATTTGTTGCACCTGGACCAGAGGTTGCCATACAAACTCCTACTTTATCTGTAGTTCTAGATATTCCTTGAGCTATAAAGGCAGCTCCTTGCTCATGTCTAGCTAGAATATGAGTAATTTTACTATAATATAAAGCATCATATATTGGTAAATTAAATCCTCCAGGGATTCCAGCAATATATTCTACTCCTTGATTTTCAAGTAATTTAACAACGATTTCAGCACCATTATATTTCATATTGTCACTCCCTTAAAAATAATATAAAAAAAATCTTCATCCTAAAACCATAGGACGAAGAAAAAATCATCGCGGTACCACCTAAATTTGTATTAAAAAATACACACTCATTATAATACGGGTAAAAATTACCAATATTATTACCCTTTTAACGGTAGGTACTCCGTTTAATTCTACTTTCAAAAATGATTTCTATTAAAAGCTCCTAGGCTACATTCTATCTATTTATCATGGAAATTTACACCTTGCATTTCCTCTCTTTGTTTCAAAAATAGATATACTCCTCCCAATCAAGGCTTTTTATTATTCTTCTGTGATACAATTATATTATTAAATGGATTGATTTGTCAACTTGAATTTTTAGAAAATTCTTAAAAGTATAAGAAATTTTAAGAAAATATACATTGTGATATTATAAATTAAGGAATTTATAATAATAGGAGATTAAGAAAATGGACAAAACAAAGTTTTATACAAACAGAAAAAAAATAGTGCTTTTAGCAACTATATGTTGTATTTTATGGGGCAGTGCTTTTCCTGCTGTAAAGGTTGGTTACTCTTTATTTAATATAGCAGGAGATGATATTGCAACAAAACTTATTTTTGCAGGAATAAGATTTGCTATGGCTGGATTTTTTGTACTTATAAGCCAAGCTGCCTTAGGAAAAGATTTATTATCTTTTTCAAAAAATGACACAAAGGAACTTATACTTCTTGGAATTATACAAACAACAATGCAGTACATATTTTTTTACATAGGACTTGCATATACAACAGGAGTAAGAGGCTCCATAATAAATGGAACAGGAACGTTTTTTAGTATAATATTAGCTCACTTTATATATAAAAATGACAGAATAGATTTTAATAAAGTTATTGGATGTATTATTGGATTCTTAGGAGTTGTTATAGTTAATTTAGATGGAAGTAATTTATTAGGAACTTCCTTTAAGTTTAAGGGAGAAGGTTTTATAATGCTATCTGCTCTTATGCTTTCTATATCTTCAATTTATAGTAAGAAGGTTACAAGAAATAAAGATGCTTCAATTGTTACAGGATACCAACTTTTTATAGGAGGAACTATATTAATTGTTTTAGGTTTAATTTTTGGAGGGCATTTAACAGGATTTACAATAAAATCATCACTTCTTTTAGTATACATGGCATTAATATCTTCAGCAGCCTTTGCTATATGGACACAACTTTTAAAATATAATAAGGTAAGTACAATATGTGTATTTAATTTCCTTATTCCTGTGTTTGGAAGTGTTTTATCTGCAATTGTGCTTGGAGATGATATATTTAATGTGAAAATTTTAATTGCCTTAATATTTGTATCTATAGGAATATTTTTAGTTTATAAAGAAAAAAGAAAATGCTAAAAATTTTATTATAAGGAGCTATAAAATTAACAATAATATTTGTTAGTTTTATAGCTTTTTAGATAGTTTGTTATTGTAATAAAAAATCAATTATATTTATATTTTTTATGCCATTAAAATCTTTAATTGGAGTTTTGTCCATTGTAAGAATAACTTTTTCATAGTGATCTGGAATATGATCAAAAGGGTTTAATTCTCTTTTTTTAGTGTTTTCATCTAATATACTTGCACTTACTTGGTAATATATTTTTTCATCATAATTTTGAGCAACAAAATCTACTTCAAGATTATCTATTTTCCCAACTGCTACATCATAACCTCTTCTTAATAGTTCTATATATATTAAATTCTCAAGCATATGACCATAATCCCCATCTTTAAAGCTTAATAATTCATTTCTGATTCCAGTATCAACAATATAATATTTCTCTAAAGTTTTTAGATACATTTTTCCTTTAATATCAAATCTATTAGCTTTATATATTATAAATGCATTTTCAAGCATTTTTAAATAATTATCAATTGTTTCAGTAGAAGTTTTACGTCCAGCACTATTTAAATAATTGCTAATATTTCTTGAGGATATAGGGCTACCTACATTTTGAGCTATATAGCGAATTAAATTTTCTAGTAATGTAATATCTCTTATAGCATTACGTTTAGAAACATCCTTAATTATAACAGTATTAAATATCCCAGAAAGTATATTTCGTATTGCGGATTTATCATGAACATAGGAAACTATAGGAAGTCCACCATATAACAAATAATCATTAAAATGTTCTTCTAAATTTTCTTTTGTATTATAATTATTAAACTCTAAATATTCTTTAAAAGATAATGGAAGCATTTTTATTTCAACATAACGTCCTGATAAAAGTGTAGATATTTCAGATGATAATAAATAAGCATTTGAACCAGTAATGTATATGTCACAATTAAGGGTAATAAGAAAAGAATTAATAGCTTTTTCCCAATTACTTATTTGTTGAATTTCATCTAGGATAATATATTTTTTATCATTATCTAAAATTTTTTCTTTAATGTATTTATTTAAATCTTTATAATCTTTAATTTCATCATATAGTAAATCTTCAAAATTCATGTGTATAATATTTTCTTTTTTTATACCATTATTTAATAAGTATTCCTCAAACAAATCTAAAAGAGTAGATTTTCCACAACGCCTTATTCCAGTAATAACTTTAATTAATGGCTTATCTTTAAAGTTTACTAATTTATTTAAATAAATATCTCTTGATTTCATTATATACACCTCAAAAATTATTTATATACTAATAATATATCCATTAAATTTAAAAATATCAACTTATTTTAAAATTATAATCTATAAAAATATTAAAAAAGCATTAAAAATAAGTTATAACTGAAAAAATATATAAATAATTAAATAAAACAATTTATAATAGAAAAAAATTATTTTATAAGAGTTTTTCATAGTATAAACTTAATTTAAAAGGGGAAGTATATTCTTAAAAATGAATAAAACTTTATTCTTTACATAGCTTAGTGTAAAATGTATAGTAAAATAAAAAACAACTGAGGTTTTAAGATGAATAAAGATATTAAATGGCTATTTATAGATAAAAAATCAAAATTTTATGATGAGACTATAGAACTTGTATATGAGGAACTTTTTAAGGATTATAATTATTCAAAGGAAACTATATTAGCAGAAAAACAAAATAATGGCATACATGTAATAGCTGTTTATAATTCAAAGGTAGTTGGTCATGCTAGATTATTTGTTGAAAATAATATAGGAATGATATCTCAGGTTGCAGTTGCAAAAGGTTATAGAAATTTAAAAATAGGTTCTGAAGTTATAAATATATTAGTAAAGGAAGCTGAAAAATTAAAAACAGAAGCTGTGGAATTAAATTCTAGAGAAGACGCTATTGGCTTTTATGAAAAGCTTGGATTTATTAGAAATGGGAATTTAAAAAAATCTCCTAAAACAGGACTTCTTTTATTAAATATGAAAAAATATTTAGGTAAATAATATGAAAGGGGCAAGATATGGATTTAAATTGGAGCTTAAGTGAAATTTATAAATCTTTTAAAGATGAAGAATTTATAAATGATATTTTAAAATTGGATAAATGTATAGAAGATATAAAAAACTTTGGTACAACTTTTTTTGAAAGAAGAGATTCTAATATAAAAAAGATTGAAGAATATATAAAAAAGCGTTCTAAGTTTGAAAAATTATCTAATAAACTTGAGATTTTTATAAACTTAAGTTTAAGTGTAAATACTAAAGATAAAGAAGCATTAAAATACTCTGATATATTAGAAAAAAAGCTTACAGAGGTTGTTGAAACTTTTGCAAAGATTGAAAAATGGATTAGTTCTTTAGAAAATTTATCTTATATTATAAATCAATCAAGTATTCTTAAAGAACATGAATTTTTCTTATTTGAAATAGTTGAAAAGGGAAGATATATATTAAGTGAAAAAGAAGAAAATATTATATCTAATATGAAAAATACAGGCTCTAGTGCATGGGCTAAACTTAAAGATAATTTAGTTTCAAATTTAATGGTAGATATTAATGGGAAAGAAGAACCTCTTACAGTAGTATTAAATATGGCTTATGACAAAGATGAAAAGGTAAGAAAAAGTGCCTATGAAGCTGAGATAAAATCTTATAAAAAGGTTGAAGAGGGAGTAGCTGCGGCTTTAAATGGAATAAAGGGTGAAGTTATAACAATTTCTAATATAAGAGGTTATAAATCTCCTCTTCAAATGACTCTTTTAGATTCTAGAATGGATGAAGAATCTTTAAATGCAATGCTTTCTGCTATGAAGGAAAGTTTACCTGTGTTTAGAAAATATTTAAGAAGAAAAGGGGAACTTTTAGGACATAAAAATGGTCTTCCTTTTTATGATTTATATGCTCCTATAGTTGATTGTGAAATGAAGTTTTCTTATGAAGAAGCAGGAGATTTTGTTGAAAAAAACTTTAGAAGTTTTAGTGAAAGTTTAGGAAATTATGCAAGAAAAGCTATTAACAATAGATGGATAGATGTTATGCCTAAGGAAGGAAAAGTAGGTGGAGCATTTTGTGAAAATATTCATTCAATAGGTGAAAGTAGATTTTTATTAAACTTTGGAGGAAGTTTTAGTGATGTAGTTACTATGGCTCATGAATTAGGTCATGGTTTCCATGGGGAATGTTTAAAAAATGAAAAAATATTAAACTTTGATTATCCAATGCCCATAGCAGAAACTGCTTCAACTTTTTGTGAAACAATAATAAAAACTGCTGCAATAAAAAATGCTAATAAAAAAGAAGCCTTAGCAATATTAGAAACAGAAATATGTGATGATACTCAAGTTATAGTTGATATATATTCAAGATTTCTATTTGAAAAGAATTTATTTGAAAAGAGAAAAGAATGTGCATTATCAGTAGAAGAAATAAAAAATCTTATGCTTGCTGCTCAAAAAGAAGCCTATGGTGATGGATTAGACCAAAACTTTTTACATCCATATATGTGGCTTTGGAAACCTCATTATTATGATGCAGATTATAATTTTTATAATTACCCATATGCTTTTGGATTATTATTTTCAAAAGGATTATATGCAGAATACTTAAAAAGAGGAGATTCCTTTATAAAAGACTATGAAAAGCTTCTTTCTATAACAGGAAAAAATAAATTAGAAGATGTAGCAAAAGTTATGGGAATAAATATTCATAATATAGAATTTTGGAGAAGCTCATTAAAGCTTATAGAAGAAAATATAGAAAAGTTTATAGAAATAAGTAAAAGCTAAATAAATACTAAAAAGGGTACTATCATTAGAAATTAATATGATAGTACTTTTTATATAATATAGTGACATAATAGTTTTATATTATAACTAAATTCTGCAAGAAAATAAAAAAACAATTATGTATAATGTAATCAATGAAAATGTTTAGAAAGTGTAAATTTTTCATTACAATGTTTTAAATATTATGTTGTAATAAAGCTATATGAAGTATAATTTTAATTAAGGTGGGATTAAAAAATGAATGAAATTTATAAATATGGAAGAAGTTTTTGGAGAACAATTGAAGAGGGGAATGAGCTTTCTTGGATGATAGGTAATGGAATAGGAGGATATGCAAATCATACAGTATCTGGTGGTGGTGCTATGTGTTTTCATGGATATTTAATTGCTTCTTTAAATCCTCCAGTTAATAGACAGCTTATATTTACAAGAACTCAAGAAATTATAGAAGTTCAAGGAAGAGAATATGATTTAACATCTCAGCAGTATATAGGTGTATCAAAAGATGGACAAAAGTATTTAGAAAAGTTTACTTTTGATTCTGTTCCAGAGTATACATACAGAGTTGAGGATATATATTTAAAGAAAACTATTGCTGTTGAATATGGTCATAACACTGCTGTTGTTTGTTATGAAATAGAAAATGGAAGTGAAGCTTGTAAGTTAAGAGTTGTACCATTATTTAATTATAGAGGATATGCAGATGTTAGTGAAAAGGCAGAATTAAACTTTAAAACAATAATAAATGATAAAAAGTTAAGTTTAGTTCCAGAAAAAAATAAGGATATAACTATAGATTTTTATACATCTGATGGTACTTATTATGATAGAAATTTAATCCCTACAAGTATGGCAACACCAAATTACTTAATTGAAGAAAATCATTTCTATATGATAGACCATAGAACTGGATTTTTAGGAGTTGACAATCATTATACACCATATGAAGTGCAACTTGAATTAGAGCCATATGAAAAGAAAAAGTTCTATGTTAAATGTACAATAGAAGGTCTTAATGACAAATCAGGATTTGAAATAGTAAGAGAATATAAAGAAAGAGCAGAAGGTTTGGTAAGAAAAGCTAATCTTAATGATTCTCTTGCAGATAATCTAGTAAAGGCTGCAGACCATTTTATAGTTAACAGAGAAAGTACAGGATTAAAAACAGTTCTTGCAGGTTTTCCTTGGTTTACAGATTGGGGCAGAGATACAATGATAGCCTTTGAAGGACTAACTTTAGTTACTAAAAGATTTGATGATGCAAGAGAAATATTAGAATCTTTTGCTAAATATATTAAAAATGGATTAGTACCTAATGTATTTCCAGATGAAAATACAGAACCTATGTATAATACTGTTGATGCTTCTTTATGGTACTTCCAAGCTACTTATAAGTATTTAAAATATACAGGTGAAAAAGAAGACTATGAATTTGTTAAGGAAAAAATATATCCTAAGTTAAAGGAAATATTTAAGGCATATTCAACAAAAACAGATTTTTCAATAGGAATGGATAAAGATGGATTAGTATTTGCAGGAGATGGATTAGACCAAGTAACATGGATGGATGTAAGAGTTGGTGATTTAGTTGTTACACCAAGACATGGAAAGCCAGTAGAAATAAATGCCCTTTGGTATAATGCATTAAAGATAATGGAAGAGTTATCTAAGTATTATGGAGAAAAATATGAAGTTTATAAAAATCTTTCTGTAAAGGTAAAAGAATCTTTTGAGAAAAAATTCTGGAATGAAGAAACTCAATGTCTTTATGATGTGGTAGATGAAAATGATGATAAAATAAGACCAAATCAAATATGGGCTGTTTCATTACCTTTTGCTGTTTTAGATGAAGAAAAGGAAAAGAAAATTGTAAATACTGTTTATAAGCATTTATATTCAACTTATGGACTTCGTTCTCTTTCATTTATGGATAAGGATTTTAAAAAGCAATATATAGGAAAGCTTATAGATAGAGATAAAGCTTATCATATGGGAACTACATGGGGATTTTTAATAGGTGGATTTATTACTGCATATTGTAAAGTAAATAATCATTCTAAAGAAGCAATATTAAGAGCTAAGGAAATGTGTGATGTATTCCAAGACACAATGAGAGATGGTTGTATTAATGGAATTGCAGAAATATTTGATGGGGAAACTCCAATAACAGGAAGAGGATGTTATACTCAAGCTTGGAGTGTTGCAGAAGTTTTAAGAGCTTATGCTAATGATGTTATGTCTTATTTAGAAAAGTAAGGAGCTGATTTTATTGAAAAAAAATTGGGACTTAATACTTGGAGCATTATTAATAATATATATTATTTTTCTTAGTGCATTAAGTGGAACTAAATTTGCTTTTAGTGAAGGAATTATATTAATAGCAGTTTTACTTATAATTTATCATTTTATTAAAGATAAATTAAATAAGAAAAAAAGTCTTTTTAAAGTATTAAAGATAATAGTTTCTTTAGGATTAATATTTATTGTTATTCTTGAAGGATTTATAATAACATTCCCAAAGAAAAATACTAATAATTCAGAGTATATATTAGTTCTTGGAGCTGGACTAAAAAATAAAACTGAGCCAAGTTTAGTATTAACAGGAAGGTTAAATGCAGCATTAAAAAACATTAATGATTATGGAAATACTTCTTATATAGTTGTTTCTGGCGGACAAGGAAATGATGAAAAAATATCAGAGGCAGAAGCTATGAAAAACTATTTAGTTAATCATGGAGTAGAAGAAAGCAGAATAATCATGGAAAATAAATCTACAAATACTAATGAGAATTTTAAGTTTTCAAAAGAAAAAATAGAAGAACATAGCAAAAAAAGTATTAATGAAGTAAATGTAAAAATAATAACTACAGATTTTCATTCTCTTAGAAGTAGTATTCTTGCTAAAAATGCAGGGTATGAAAATATAACCATTTATTCAAGTAGAACAAAGTGGTATATGGCACCTGTTTTATATCTTAGAGAAGCTTTTGCTCTTGTAAAAAGTATAATTTTTGATAGATAGAGGTGGAATATGTTAAAAAATGATTATATGAAAGAAGTAGAAAATAGCTTAAGAATCTTAAAAATGGAAGTGGACAAAAATTTAAAGGATGGAAATATAGAAAAATGCAAAGAGTTAATTAATAAACAATTTAGAGCATTAATTGGTCTTGATATAGAAACAATAGACACTCTTTCCTTTGAAACTGTTAAAGAACTTTTAAGCAAAGATAATCAATATAATGCAGAAAAATACATTGCTCTTGGAGAACTTTTAAAGCTTGAAGGATTAGTAAGTGAAAAAGAAGGGGATATTTCAAAAAAGCTTTTCTATTATGAAAAAATTGTGGATTCATTTTTTGAAGGATATGAAGAGGATGAAGCAATAGATAAAAAGTATATAAATGAAAGCAAAAAAGAAATAGAAGAACTTATGGAATATGAAATTCCAATAAGAATACAGAAAAAAATATTTAAGCTTTATGAACTTTTAGGAAGTTTTGATAAAGCAGAGGATTTATTATTTCAGATGATTGAAGATACTAATAAAGATAAAGAAATAATAGAAGAAGGAAAGGCATTTTATAATAGACTTAAAGAACTTTCAAAGGATTTATTAGAAGAAGGAAATTTTTCTTTTGAAGAAGTAGAAGATAGTTATAAGGAACTTTGTAGATTATAAATTAAAAAAGGCTTGTATCAATTATAAATTGGTACAAGTCTTTTTTGTAGTTAATTATTATGCTTTTTTAATATCTTTAACAATTATATTTTCAACTGTTTCATGTAAAGAAGCTAATTCTTCTTTTGAAAGTTTAGAAGTTTCAATTGGAGCATGGATAATTACTTCCACATTAGAAGATTTAATTTTTCCTCCTCCATTAGCTTCTAAAAGATTATAACTTCCATTTATGGTAACTGGGATTATTGGCACTTTAGACTTTGTTGCAAGTTTAAAGCTTCCAGCTTTAAATTCATGAGTAGGGCCCCCTTTGCTTCTAGTTCCTTCTGGAAAAATAACCATTGAATGACCACTTTTTAAGATGTTAATACCTTCAACAATAGCTTCAGCAGATTTTCTTATATTATCTCTATCCATAAATACACATCTTATATCTTTCATCCATGTGCTTATAAAAGGCCAAGTTTCTAATTCTTTTTTTGCAATAAATCCTTTAGGAACATCAATTAAGCTTAATAAAAGTGGAATATCAAAGTTACTTTGGTGATTTGCTATAAAAAGTACAGTTTGTTCTTTGGTAATAGCTAAATTTTCTTCACCTTTTAAGGTAATCTTTGCACCAGCAAGTTTCATTATAAATTTTGCCCATTTCATAGATACTTTATGAGCATAAATTTCTGCTTCCTTATATGCCCTTTTTTTCCTTAGAATTTTAACTTTTAATTCAAAAATACAAGCAATAATTAAACTTAAAATTATGCCTGGATAAAATAAAATCGTTCTAAACATACAAAAACCTTCCTAAAAATAAATATTATTAAGATTAGTATATCATAAAAAATATATATTATAGAATTATGTTATAATAAATTATATAATAGCAAAATATTACATGGAGGATTTTATGGATTCAAGAAAAGTAAAAGTTGTAGTGGATAGTACAGCCTATATTCCTAAAGAAATGTTAAATGAAAATGATATATCAGTGGTATCTTTAAATGTATTATTAGATGGAAAAAGTTATAGAGAAGTAGATTTAGAAAATGAATTTTTTTATAAAAAGATGGATGAGTCAAATGAAATACCAAAATCATCTCAACCAAGTATTGAAGAAATGAAAAATGTTTTTCTAAATATTGCAAAGGATGGCTATGACATAGTTGGAATTTTTATATCTTCAAAAATGAGTGGTACATATTCAACAGCACATTTGGTACGTGATATGGTATTAGAAGAATGTCCTAATACTAAGATAGAATTAATTGATTCTAAAAGTAATTGTATGCAAATGGGATTTTCAGCAGTTCAAGCTGCAAGGATTGCTAAAAAAGGAGAAAGCATTGAAAAGGTTGTGGAAGAAGCAAAAAAAGTTATTAACTCAAGTAGATTTTTATTTGTTCCTGAAACATTAAAATATTTAAAAAAAGGTGGAAGAATAGGTAGTGCATCTGCACTGCTTGGAACTATTCTTCAAATAAAACCTATACTAACAGTAGAAAATGGAGAAACTTCTGTTTATGATAAGGTAAGAACCAAAAAGAAAGCTGTAGAAGTCATATTAAAAAAAGTTCTTGATGATATGACAGAAAGAGGTTTAGGAGAAGTTATTGTACATCATATAAATTGTGAAGAAGAAGGATTAAATCTTGCTAGAAGGCTTGAAAAAGAGTTAAAAATACCAGTTAAAATACAATCAATTGGAGCTATAATAGGGCTTCATGTAGGTCCAGGGTCAATAGGAGTTGCTTATTATACAAAGAAGTAAGAAAAACATAACTTAAAATTATGAAAATCTTAAGAAATAGGGGCTATTATATTAAATATGGAATAAAATATGAAAGTGGTGCTTATAATGGAATGTGAAAATATCAAAGATAAACCTTCATATAAAAATGCAAAAGAGAGAATTTATGGACTTACAGAAGAGGAAGTAGAGGAAAGAGTAAAAAAGGGAGAAGTAAATACCATACCAAATGCCCCTTCAAGAACATTACCTCAAATTTTAAGAGCAAACTTTTTTAATTTGTTTAATGGATTAAATATAGTGTTAGCATTAATATGTATTATAGCTGGTTCTCCTAAAAATGCTATATTTGCAGGAGTAATTATAGTTAATAGTATAATTGGTGTAATTCAAGAATTAAATGCTAAAAAAACTTTAGAAAAATTATCAGTTCTAAGTATGGCTCATACTAATGTTCTTAGAGGAGGAAAAATAAAAGATATATTAGTTGAAGAATTAGTAAAAGATGATGTAGTGTATTTAACGGCAGGATGTCAAGTGTTAGCAGATTGTGCTCTTATTGAGGGAGACGAACTTGAAGTTGATGAATCAATGCTTACAGGTGAAGCAGACCCTGTTAATAAAAATAATGATGATGAAATATTATCTGGAAGCTTTATAGTAGCAGGGGAAGGCTATGCAAGGGTAAAAAAAGTAGGAATAAATACATATTCATCTCAATTAGCAAATGAAGCAAAAAAATTTAAGATAATAAATTCAGAATTACAAAATTCAATAAATAAAATAATGAAAATTTTAGTGTGGCTTATACTTCCATTAGGCATAGGACTAACAATAACTCAAATACTTTCAAATACAGGTAATTGGCAAGATGGAGTAATTGGTGTAGTTTCAGGAATAATAGGAATGATACCAGAAGGATTAGTTTTATTAACAAGTGCAACATTTATAGTGTCTATAGTAAAATTAGCCCAATATGATACTTTAGTTCAACAACTTTCAGCAACAGAAATTTTAGCTAGAGTAGATGTTTTGTGTGTGGATAAAACAGGTACAATTACAGAAGGAAAATTAAAATTGTCAGAGATAAAGCTTTTAGGTGATTATAATAAAGAAAAAGTAGATGAAATTTTAGCTTCAATAGCTAATAATCTTCCAAGTAAAAATCCAACACAACAGGCAATTTTAGATGTATATTCAAAAGACCCAGGGTTAGTAGTAAAAGAAAAAATACCATTTTCATCAAGAAGAAAATGGGGAGGAATTGTTCTTAAAGACTTAGGTTCTTGGGCAATGGGGGCTCCAGAAATATTACTTGGGGATAAATATAGTGAAATAGCTAATGAGGTTGAAGAATATGCTAAACAAGGAATGAGAGTTCTTTTATTAGTTAAGGTAAATCAAGAAACATTAAAATTTGGAATAAAAACTCCAGTTGAAACAATAGCATTAATTCTTATAGAGGATATTATTAAAGAAGAGGCACCAAGCGTTATACAGTTTTTTAATGATGAGGATGTAAATTTAAAAGTTATATCTGGAGATAATCCAGTAACAGTAGCTGCAGTTGCTAAAAGGGCTGGAATAAAAAATTCAGAAAAATATGTAGATGCAAGAACCTTACCAACAAAAATAAAGGAGTTGTCAGAGGTTATAGATAATTATACTGTCTTTGGGAGAGTAACACCTCATCAAAAAAAGGATATAGTAAAGGCTTTAAGAAAAAATGGTCATACAGTTGCAATGACAGGAGATGGAGTAAATGATGTTTTAGCCTTAAAAGAATCAGATTGTGGAATAGCAATGGCAAATGGTTCAGAGGCAACAAAGGCTGTAGCTCAATTAGTATTATTAAATTCAGATTTTGGTTCATTACCAAAAGTAGTTGCAGAAGGAAGAAAACAAATACACAATTTAGAAACAGTAGCAGAATTATTTTTATCAAAAACAATATTTTTTGTATGCTTAGCTTTAATGATATCAATAATAAGACTTCCATATCCACTTCTTCCAATACAATCATCCTTAGTAGGAAGTTGTGCTATAGGAATACCTGCATTGTTTTTAGCACTTTTGCCAGCTAAACAAAGAGTAGAAAAAGGATTTTTAAAGCGAATATTAATTAGTAGTATCCCAAATGGAATAATAATGATGTCACTTGTATTATTAGGATATATAATAACCTATATATCTGGGGCAAGTGTAGAATATTCAAGGTCAGTTGCTTTATTAACATTTATGGGAATAAGCCTTATTATCTTAGTTAGAGTATCTGCACCACTTACTAAATTTAAATTCACATTGGTATGTACAATGATATCATTTTGTGCAGCTTGTTATGTAATTCCAATAGGAAGAAATCTTTTTTCGCTAGTAAAAATAAGTTTTAAACATTGGATGCTAGTATTAACTTTAATATTAATTGCTGGTATTTTAATATTTGCTAGAGGATTAATTACAAAAAAATATTATAATAATAAAAAAGAAAAGCTAAAGAAATAAAATAGGGTTCCTTAAATATATTTAATGTATTTAAGGAACCTATTAATTTTCATTTAAAAGAAGAAAGTTTTCTTTATGTTGACAATAAATGAGAGTTATAATAAAATCAATAATGTAATTTAAATATATGCCTTCATAGTTCAATGGATAGAACAGCCCCCTCCTAAGGGGCAGATACAGGTTCGATCCCTGTTGGGGGTACCATATATTAAAAAAGAATGGCTTTATCACTAGGATAGAGCCTTTAATTATATTCAAAATAGGTACTAAATTAAAAATATATATAAACAATTAAATACTATTTAAGGGGTCTGTTGCATGAAGAAATATTAATACAATATATAGTGTTATAAAATTTCTTTGTGAAACAGCCCTTTTACTTTATTAATTTATATTTTAAAAAAGTTTTGCAAATTTTGTTATAGAAAGTTTTATTTAATAAATAATAAATTACCACAATGATATGTAAAGCTTTTGAGATAATGGAATATAGAAATTACAACGATTACATGATATTATTTAATCATAGAAAAACTTAAAAATTTTCACATACAAATTTAAAATTTAAATAAAAGGAGGAGAGAAAAATGTAATATTTATGTAAGCAAAAATGTATAAAAAGATTAATTGTGTATTAAAAATGAAATTTAGGAGGAATTTAAAATGAAAATAGTAGCAGTAACAGCATGCCCAACAGGAATAGCTCATACTTATATGGCACAGGAGGCAATTGAAAAAGAATGTAAAAAGAGAGGATATGAAGTTCAAGTAGAAACTCAAGGAAGTATGGGAATTGAAAATGAACTTGAACAAGAAGATGTTGATGGAGCTGATGTAGTAATATTAGCTGTAGCAATTGGTATTGATGGGGAAGACAGATTTGAAGAAAAGATGGATGAAGGAAAGGTACTTCAAGTAGAGCCAGGAGAAGTAATAAAAGATCCAGCAAGTATTATTGACCAAGCAGAAAAATTATAAAAAGATTGGAGAGATGAAAAATGAGTAAGGATAACAAGATATGGAAAGACATACAAAAAGCCTTTAATACAGGGGTTTCTTATATGCTACCAGCAGTAGTTATTGGAGGTATTTTTCTAGCAATTGCTTTATCAACAGGTAATGCTGGAGAATCTGGAATGGAAATTACTTCACCTTTTATGAAAAACTTAAATGACTTAGGGTCAGCTGGTTTTGCAATGATGATTCCAATACTATCTGGATATATTGCATATTCACTTGCAGGTAAACCTGGAATTGCACCAGGAATGATTTTAGGATATGTTGCAAATAATCCTATTGGAGAATCTCAAGTAAAAACAGGATTCTTAGGAGCTATGATTTTAGGAGTAGCAACAGGATATGTAGTTAGATGGTGTAAGAAATGGAAAGTTCCAGCTACTTTAAAATCAATAATGCCTATATTGATTGTACCTATTTTTACAACTTTTGTTTTAGGAATTATTTATATCTATGTTATTTCAGTACCTATTGGTTTAGCAATGGATTGGTTAGTAAAAGTTTTAGGAACATTACAAGGTGGAAGTGCTATTATTCTTGGATTAATAATTGGTGCTATGACTGCTGTTGATATGGGTGGTCCTATAAATAAAACTGCTACTGCATTTACTTTAGCATTAATGGCAGAAGGAATTTATGCACCAAATGGAGCACATAGAATAGCTTGTGCAATACCACCTTTAGCTCTTGCAATATCAACATTTATTGATAGAAAGAAATATACTTCAGAAGATAAAGATTTAGGTATTTCAGCATTCTTTATGGGATTAATAGGAATAACAGAAGGTGCAATTCCATTTGCAATAAAAGATATGAAGAGAGTTTTACCAGCTTTAATAGTAGGAAGTGCAGTTGGTGGAGCTATAGGAATGATGAATAATGTTGAAGCATTAGTACCACATGGAGGATTAATCATTTTACCAGTTGTAAACGGTAAACTATGGTATACTATAGCAATTGTTGTAGGGTCTCTTGTATCAGCAGCAATATTACATTTTACAAAACCTAATTTAGAAGTTAAGGAAGAAAAAGTTGAAAAATAATTAGTTACCACAATAATGTGTAATAGATTTAAGATATTAATAATTTACCGCAATAATAGGTAAATATTTAAAATATTGGAATATAGAATTTAAAATATATAAGTGATATTATTTAGCCATAGAAGAAATTAAAAAATAATATTAAAGGGAGGAGGATAAAATGGTAGATATAATAAATAAAAATCTAATGAAACTTAATCTTAAAAGTAATACTAAAGAAGAGATAATTAAAGAACTAGCGAGTTTAATAGATAAAGAAAATAGGTTAAACGATTACGAAAAATATGTTCAAGAAGTATTGCATAGAGAAAGCCTTACTACAACAGGTATTGGGTTTGGAATAGCAATACCACATGGAAAAAGTGATGCAGTTAAAATACCAACTGTAGCACTTGGAAAAGTTAGTGAAGGAGTAGAATGGGAATCATTAGATGGTGAGCCGGTAAAGATAATTTTTTTACTAGCAGTTCCAGAAGAAGCAGCATCAAATCAACACTTAAAGATTCTAGCAGCTTTATCTAGAAAGCTAATGAATGAAGAATTTATACATGAATTATTTAATAGTACTGATAAAGATAGATTATTAGAACTGTTAATGAATGTATTTAAAGAAATTGAAATGTAGAATTTAAAGAATAAAAAGTAAGTATTTTAATAAATGTTAGGAGGATATTATATTATGAGTAAATTAAGTTTATCAGAAGTAGTAAAAAAATCATTACAATTAGAAGGAAGCGAAAAGGCATCAATGCTAGGAATTGGACCTATGTCTAAAACATTAATAAAAGCATCAATGCTTCTTGCAAAAGAAAAGGATTTCCCATTAATGTTTATAGCTAGTAGAAACCAAGTTGATTCAAAAGAATTAGGTGGAGGATATGTTTGTAACTGGGACCAAAAAGGTTTTGCATCAGCAATTAAAGAGGTAGCAAATGAAGTTGAATTTGATGGATTATATTACTTATGTCGTGATCATGGTGGACCATGGCAAAGAGATAATGAAAGAAATGCTCACTTACCAGAAGAAGAAGCAATGGAATTAGGAAAGCAATCATATCTTGAAGATTTATTAAATGGATTTGACCTTTTACACATAGATCCAACTAAAGATCCATATGTTGTTGGAAAAGCTATAGAAATGGATGTAGTTTTAAGAAGAACAATAGAATTAATAGAATATGTTGAAAAAGAAAGAAAAGAAAGAAATCTTCCTTCTATTAGTTATGAAGTGGGAACAGAAGAAACAAATGGTGGATTAACATCACAAGAATCATATGAAGAGTTTATTCAAAAGTTAACAGAACAATTAAAAGAAAAGGATTTACCACTTCCTTGCTTTATAGTTGGACAAACTGGTACTTTAACTAGATTAACTGAAAATGTAGGACACTTTGATGCTATTACATCTAAAAAGCTTGCAGCTAGTGCTAAAAAATATGGTGTAGGATTAAAAGAACACAATGGAGATTATTTAGATGATGCAATTTTACTAGAACATCCAGCACTTGGAATAACAGCAATGAATGTTGCACCAGAGTTTGGAACAGTAGAAACTCAAGCTTATTTAAAACTAGTTGAAGTTGAAAATGAATTATATAAAGATGGTTTAATATCAGCAAAATCAAATTTAGGTAATGTAATTAAAGAAGAAGCAGTAAAGAGTGGAAGATGGAAGAAATGGATGGTTGATGGTAAGGATAAATTAAGCTTTGAAGAAATTTTAAAAGATGAAAAACTTACTTATCTTATAACTGAAATAAGTGGACACTATACTTTCAATAATGATTCAGTAAAGGCAGAAATAAAGAACTTATTTGATAACTTAAGCCAAGTTGGAATAGATGGCGAAAAATATGTTGTTGATAAGATTAAAGATTCAATTGATAAGTATGTAAAATGCTTTAACCTAGAAGGATTTACTTCAAAAGTTTCATAGTTTCAAAAAAGAAGTGATTAATATGGAAATTATTGATTATCATGTTCATTCTGATAATTCCTTTGATGGAACCGCTAACATTTATGATATTTGCAAAAGTGCTATTAAAAAAGGAATATCTGAGATTTGTTTTACAGAGCATTTTAGTGTAGACCCTACTGATGTTAGTTATAATGTTTTAGATTATAATAGGTATCATAAAGAAATAGAAGAATGTAAAGAGGCTTTTAAAAACAAGCTGGTAATAAAAGAAGGACTAGAAATAGGAGAACCTTATATTCCAAAGTTAAAAAATGAGCTTAATAAGCAAGTAAAAGAAATGAATTTAGATTTTATTATTGGGTCTGTTCATAATATAAATACTTTAAAGCTAAGGACTTATATAAAAGGTAAGAATAAGAAAGAAATATATGAAGATTACTTTAAAGAAATATATAAATTAGCAGAAGATTCGGATATTGATGTTGTTGGTCATTTAGACTTAATGAAAAGATATGCTTATGATGATTTTGGAAATTATAATTTCAATGAGTATAAAGATATTTTAAGTATAATATTAAAAAAAGTTATAGAAAGAAATATTGGAATTGAAATAAACACTTCAGGATTTAGAAATAGTGTTAAGGAAAGTTATCCATCTATAGAGGTTTTAAGATTATATAAAGAACTTGGTGGTGAGATAATTACTATAGGTTCTGATTCACATAATACTGAAGATGTTTCTAAGGGGTATCTTTTAGCAATTGATATGTTAAAAAATTTAAAATTTGAGAATATTTTTAAATTTGAAAAGCGAAATCCTATTGGCATAAAAATTAAATAATAAGCAAATATAGTTTGATAGGGCAAGTAATTATTTAAAATAACTTGCCTTATTAACTAGCATTGATATTAATAAGGAGAGAAGGGTGCAGATAAAATGAATACAATAAAACTAAAAGAAGTGGCAAAGAATGTAAGAATAGATGTTATTGAAGCTTTAGCAGCTGCAAAATCAGGACATCCAGGTGGTTCATTATCAGTAACAGATATATTAACAGTATTATATTTTGACAAAATGAATATTGATCCTAAAAATCCTAAAATGGAAGATAGAGATAGATTAGTATTATCAAAGGGACATGTAGCTCCAGCACTTTATTCTGTATTAGCTGAAAGAGGTTATTTTCCAAAAGAGAATTTAGTTAAATTAAGAAAATTTGGTAGTATGCTACAAGGACATCCAGATATGAAATCAACACCAGGTATTGATATGTCAACTGGTTCTTTAGGACAAGGATTATCTGCAGCAAATGGTATGGCTTTAGCAGCTAAACTTGATAAAAAAGATTATAAAGTATATGTAATTCTTGGTGATGGAGAAGTTCAAGAAGGTCAAATTTGGGAAGCGGCAATGAGTGCAGCACACTATAAATTAGATAATGTAATAGCAATATTAGATTTTAATGGATTGCAAATAGATGGTTCAAATGAAGAAGTTATGAATATAAATCCAATTGGTGAAAAATTTTCAGCCTTTGGATGGAATGTAATTAGAATAGATGGGCATAATTTAGAATCTATAGGTAATGCTGTAGATGAGGCAAAAACAGTTAAAGGAAAACCAACAATAATAATTGCAAAGACCATAAAAGGTAAAGGAGTATCATTTATGGAGAATAATGTGTCATGGCATGGAACAGCTCCAAATGAAGAACAAAGAAAAATGGCTATAGAAGAATTAGAAAGGGGAGAAGCATAATGGGAATAGCAACTAGAGAAGCTTATGGACAAACTTTGGTGGAGTTAATTGAAAATAAAAATGTAGTGGTTTTAGATGCAGATTTAGCACAAGCCACAAAAACAGTAGCATTTAAAAAGGCTTGTCCTGAAAGATTTTTTGATATGGGTATATCAGAACAAGATATGATATCAACTTCAGCCGGATTAGCAGCTAGTGGCAAAATTCCATTTGCTAGTTCATTTGCTATATTTGCAGCAGGAAGAGCTTTTGAACAAATAAGAAATTCAGTATGTTATCCAAAGTTAAATGTAAAAATTGCTGCAACTCATGCAGGAATAACTGTTGGAGAAGATGGAGGAACTCATCAATCAGTTGAAGATATAGCATTAATGAGAAGTATACCTAATATAGTTGTATTAAATCCAGCAGATGATGTTGAAGCAAAAGCTATAATACATGCAGCAGCAGAATATTATGGACCAGTATATATAAGACTTGGAAGGGCCGCAACTCCAACAATTCATAATGAAAATTTTGATTTTAAAATTGGCAAAGGTGAAGTATTAGTTGAAGGAAAAGATGTGGCTATAATTGCAACAGGAATAATGGTAGCTAAGGCTTTAGAAGCAGCAAAAAGATTAAAAAGTGAAGGGATAAATGCAACAGTTGTAAATATTTCAACTATAAAGCCAATAGATAAGGAACTTATTGTTAAAGTTGCAAAAGAAACAGGTAAAGTGGTAACAGTAGAAGAACATAGTGTAATTGGTGGATTAGGTTCAGCAGTTAGTGAAGTGTTATCTCAAGAATTTCCTGTGAAAATGAAATTTATTGGAATAAATGATATGTTTGGTCAATCAGGAACTCCAAATGAATTATTAGAGTATTATGGTTTAACTGAAGAGAACATATTTGAAACTACTAAGAATTTTTGTAAAGAATAATAAAAAAGATAGAACACTATAAAAAACATTAGGAGGTATTTAAATGTTGGTAGATTACAATAAATTACAAAATGGTTCAGATATAAGAGGTGTAGCTATTGAAGGAGCTGGAAAGAAAGTTAATCTAACTCCTAATGTTACAAAATTTATAGCTTATGGATTTGTAAAATTACTAGAGAAAAAAATAAACAAAAAAAGTGAAAATCTAAAAATTGCTGTTGGAATGGATTCAAGAATTTCAGGGCCATCATTAAAGATTGCTGTAATTGAAGGGTTAAGCAATTTAGGATGTGAAGTATATGATTGTTCAATGGCAACAACTCCAGCAATGTTTATGACAACAGTTTTAGATGAGTATAATTGTGATGGTTCTATTATGATTACAGCTAGTCATCTTCCTTATTATTATAATGGATTGAAATTCTTTACAAAAGAAGGTGGATGTGAAAAAGATGATATAAAGGAAATACTTTTAGAAGCATGTAAGAGTGAAGATAAGGAAAAGATTTTTGAAAATAAGGGTAATGTTTTAAAGGTTGACCTTATAAGTGTATATTCAAAAGTATTAGTTGATATGATTAGAAAAGGTGCTAATTCGGAAAAAAATTATGACAAGCCATTGTTAGGATTTAAAATTGCTGTTGATGCAGGAAATGGAGCTGGTGGTTTTTTTGCACATAAAGTGTTAGAGGTTTTAGGTGCAGATGTTAGTTCTAGCCAGTTTACTGAGCCAGATGGAACATTTCCAAATCATATTCCAAATCCAGAGAATAAAGAAGCTATGGATTCTATAAGAAGTACTGTATTAGCTAATAATGCTGATATAGGTATAATATTTGATACTGATGTGGATAGAGCAGCTATTGTAGATTCAAATGGAATGGAAATAAATAAAAATGCACTTATAGCTTTAATTTCTTCTATTATTTTAGAGGAACATCCAAAATCAGTTATAGTAACTGACTCTGTTACTTCAACAGGTTTAGGTGAATTTATTTCAAAATTAGGTGGAGTTCACCATAGATTTAAAAGAGGATATAGAAATGTTATAAATGAAGCAATAAGATTAAATAAGGAAGGTAAAGAGTGTTATTTAGCAATTGAAACATCAGGTCATGCAGCTTTAAAAGAAAATTATTTTTTAGATGATGGAGCTTACCTAATAGCTAAAATTTTAATAAAAATAGCTAAATTAAATGCAGATGGAAAAAAAGTAGAATGTTTAATTAAAGAATTAAAATCCCCATGTGAAAGTTCAGATATTAGACTTGAAATAAGAGAAGAAAATTTTAGAGATTATGGGTTAAAAATTGTAGATGATTTAGAAGAGTATGTGAAAAATGTAAGCGGATTTAGTATTGTAAAAGAAAATTATGAAGGCATTAGAGTAAATTGTGACAAAAATAATGGAGATGGATGGTTTTTACTAAGATTATCATTACATGAACCTGTTTTAGCTTTAAATATAGAATCAGATATAAAGGGTGGTACTCAAATTATAATAGATAAATTAATGGACTTTTTAAATAGATATGAAAAATTAAGTAAAGACAGTCTTAGAAAAGTTGAAGTTGCTTAGTGTATAGAATAGATTATATAAAAAACAGATAGTTAAAGCAAAAAGAACTATCTGTTTTTTTATTTAGTTATTTAAATCAAGAAATATAGATACAATTTCTTCTGTGCTATTTGAGTCCTTAATTTTCTTAACCATATCTTTATTATCTAATAAAGAATAAAAATTTTTAAAGAATACTTTTGTTGTGGATATATCTTTAAATTTTAAAGCAAGGATAAGGATTAAATCTATATTTTCTTCATTCCAAATAATAGGATTATTTAATTTAATTATACATATTTTTGGTGATAAAACTAATTCTTCATGAGCATGAGGAATAGTTATGCCATTACCAATTATTGTAGAATCCTTTTCTTCTCTATCTAAAATATCTTTATAAAATCCTGGCTTAACTATTTTACCATCCTTCTCCATTATTAAAGCATATTTTTTTATTGTATCAAGATAGGATAGCTTTCCATCATCTATAAAACAATAATCAGCCGATATAATATTATTAATGTTTAAATTATTATTTTGAATTTCTTCTACAATATGGTTATTTTTAATTTTACTTTTACTTAAAAATTCTCTTATATGTTCAATATCAGTTTCATTTATAAAAGTACTTACACATACAACTTTAGGTATCTTTTTAGATAATGCAATAGTACTAATTATTATATCGTTTTCTTCAATGATTTCATCTGTTAAATATTTTATAGGAATTACTCCATTTATTTCTAATTCAGGAAGTTGTTTTCCTAATCTATTAGCTACCATTTGAGAAGTTCCAATACCACTAGAACATACTACAATAGCTTTTGTTTTATTATTAAGTCTATCTATTGCAGCTGCAATGTGAAGAGCAATATAACCAACTTCATCTTCATTTATAGAAATATTAAATTTCTTTTCAAATATGCTATTACATGACCAAGTGGCTCCAAACACACTTAAATATTCTTCTTTTATTCTTTGAAGTAGAGGATTTCTAAGTTCTAAATTATTTTTAAGCCTTATTATAGTTGGTCTTAAGTGAATAACAAGGCCTGTTAATAATATTTTATCTTCAGATAAATCAACTCTAAGAATATCAGATACAAGAGATATTATTTCTTTTGCTAATTCAACATATATATCATTTTGAGAATTGATTATAGAATTATAATCATCAAGGGAAATATCATGTTGAATTTTTGAACCTAACATATGAAGACATATATAAGCAATTTCTTTTTCTGGAATTTCAAGATTTAAAGCCTTGCTTAATTCTTCTACAACCCATTTTGCAATATCATATTCTTTATTATTTTTAATATCTTCAAAATTATCCTCTTCCATATAAATATTTTTATCAAATTTTATTCTTTCAATAGCTATAGCAATATGAACTATTAAATTTACAAAGGCTTGGTCAGTAAAATAATATCCTAATTTTTCTTCGGATTTTTGAATTATACCTTGAATTGAATAAAAATCTAATTTAGGAAAAAACATTTTTATTTTGTTATAATTTATATAATCTATTCTATAATCAAGCTTGTCTATTTCTGCATCATCAATATTATTATTTTCATCATTTATTTCATGAAATAAGCTCATCATAGCATCTCTAAATACGTTTTCATCACCCTCAATCCATAATCCTTGATTTTGTTTTCTAATAAGATTTAAGTTGTGATTTTTTAACCATTTTTCTACATATGACAAATCTGATAATATAGTATTTTTACTACAATATAAATCATCAGCAAAAAGTTGAATAGTGTATGTATATCTATTTTTAAAAAGAGTTTTTAAAATATATTTTTGTCTGTATGTAGATGAATATATGTTATCTAAAACAATATTTAATTTTTCTTTTAATAATATTCTTTGTTCTTTATCAATGTTTAAATATATACCAATGCTAGGCTTTTTTACAAGTTCAATATTTAAGTCATGAAAATCCATTTCCAATTCTTGAAGATAGTTACGTATAGTTTTTGGACTAACATTTAATTTAGATGAAATAGTTGATACAGTAATGGGCTCATAGTTTTCAATAAGCATAAGCATTATTTGTTTCTTTTTATTTTCTTTAGCATTCATAACTTTTTACCCCCACAAAGAATTATATATATTATTATGATATCATAATAATATAAGTAAATCCTATATAGCATTAGTTCACAGATTACCACATTAATATGGAAAAAGCAAATTTTTCAAAAGTAAAATTGTAAAATCAGTTATAATGTTGTAGATAATTATATATTTTTGTATAATAAAATAATAAATATAAAATATTAATTGGAAAGGAAGTTTAATTTATGAATATAGTGGCAGTAACGGCATGCTTAACTGGAATTGCACATACATATCTAGCAGCAGAATCTTTAGAAAGACATGCAAAAGCAAAGGGTATTAAAATAAAAGTTGAAACACAAGGTGCAATAGGAATAGAAAACAAAATAACATTAGAGGATATAAAAAAGGCAGATGCAGTTATTTTAACTAATAATATTGAGATAGAAGATGTTGAAAGATTTGAGGAAAAATATATTTTAAAAGTATCAGTAAAAGATTTGGTAAGAAATCCAGATGAAGTATTACAAAAGGTTCAAAATTATGTTAATGGTATATCTTCTTAAAAGATGAAAATAAAAAAGGAAGGGAATAATATGACAATAAAAGAAGTAAGTGAAAAATATGATATATCTCCAGATACTCTTCGTTATTATGAACGTATAGGGTTAATTCCAAAGGTGCCACGAAACAAAAGTGGAATTAGAGATTATGATAAAGAATCTTGTGGTTGGATTGAGTTAATGAAATGTATGAGAAAAGCAGGAGTTCAAATAGAAGCATTAATAGAATATGTTAGTTTATTTAAAGAAGGAGATAGCACTATTAATGCAAGAAAAGAACTTCTTATTGAACAACGTAATAAATTAATTGAAAAAATGGAAGATATGCAAGATTCTTTAGATAGGTTAAATTATAAAATTAACCGTTATGAACAGGGTCTTATGGTAACTGAAAAAAAGCTAAAGGCTATTGAAGAAGAACGTAATAAATAAAAATTTTTAAAATTATTTTATTAATATAACAAAATAATAAAATAAATGTGATATAATGTTAAATAAAAATATTTTAAAAAATTTAGGAGTGTGATTACATTTGGATTCCAGTTATACGGGGCAGGTAATAATTTTAGTTATCTTGCTGTTAATGTCAGGCTTTTTCTCTATGTCAGAAACAGCATTAATGTCATTAAGTAAAATTAGAATAAGAAATATGGTAGATGAAGGTGTTAAAGGAGCTAAACTTGTTGAGAAATTAACAGAAACTCCAAATAAGCTTTTAGGTGCAATACTAATAGGTAATAATATAGTAAATATAGGTGCATCTTCAATAGCAACATCATTAGCAGTTAAAATTTTTAACGGAAGTGATTCAGCAGTAGCAATATCAACAGGTGTTATGACTGTTTTAGTACTTATTTTTGGTGAAATAACTCCAAAAACTGTAGCTAAACAAAAATCAGAGGCAGTTTCATTAAAGGTTGCAAAACCAGTGCAATTTTTTGTTGGAGTATTTAAACCATTCGTTTTCTTATTTACTGCTATTTCATCTTTATTTATAAGATTATTAGGAGCAGATCCAAATGAAGCAGAGCCATTTATAACTGAAGAAGAGTTAAAGACAATGGTTGGAGTAAGTGAAGAAGAGGGAGTTCTTGAAGATGTTGAAAAAGAAATGATTTTCAATGTTTTTGACTTTGGAGACCAACAAGTAAAAGACGTTATGGTTCAAAGAGTTGATATGACAACAATAAGTGTTGAAGATAAATATAATGAAATTTTAGAAGTAATAAAAAGAGACCAATTTTCAAGAATACCAGTATATGAAGAAACTATTGATAATATAGTTGGTGTTTTAAATGTAAAAGATCTAATATTAGCAAATGAAAATAAAGAACATTTTAAACTTAAAGATTATATGAGAGATCCTTTTTATACATTTGAATTTAAAAAAGTTACTGAAGTATTTAATGAAATGAAGAAAAATAGAATTCATATGGCAGTTGTACTAGATGAATATGGTGGAACTGTAGGAATTGTTACTTTAGAGGACCTTGTAGAAGAAATTGTTGGTGAAATTGAAGATGAATATGATGAACATGATGATAAAGTAAAAGTTGTTAAAGAAGATGAATATATAGTTGATGGAAGTGCTAAACTTGATGAAATAAGTGACCTTATAGGAGTTAATATGGAATCTGAAGAATTGGATTCTGTTGGAGGTCTTATAATTGAAGAACTAGGAAGAATGCCAGAAGAAAATGAAGAAATAACTATAGGAAAAATAAAATTCAAAGTAGAAGAAGTTGAAAAAAATCGTATTAAAAAGGTTAGAATTTACACTTAAAAAAGGGTAGCATAAAGCTACCCTTTAAAATTACTTTTTTATTAGGAGAAAATTTTATGAGTTTTATGTATGAAGCAATAAAAGAAGGGCTAAAAGCATATGAAGAAGGAGAAATTCCTATTGGAGCAGTTATAGTTAAAGATGGAGTTATTATTGGAAGAGGACATAATCGTAAAGAAATAGAAAAAAATCCAACAAGACATGCAGAAATAATAGCTATAGAGGAAGCTTGCAAAACTATTGGAGATTGGAGATTATTAGGATGTGAAATGTATGTTACATTAGAACCATGCCCAATGTGTACTGGAGCAATTATTCAAAGTAGAATATCTAAACTTATTATAGGAACTTTTAATAAAGATATGGGAGCTTGTGGTTCAGTAGTTAATTTAATTGATAATAGAAATCTTAATTCTTTTGTTGAAGTAGTTTGGTCATATGATGAGAGATGTGGAAATTTATTAATGGATTTTTTTTATGCAAAACGGAATGAAAAATTTAGAAGGGAGTGTTAAATGGAAAATATTATTTAATGCTCCCTTCTAAATCAAGAAATTGATTTTAGCTAGTTGTTTCTCGAATAAATAGATTAGTGTCAATAGTTATATGTTGCGTTTTCAATAATTGTCCTCTTTTTTTTAAGTTTATTTGTCTTAACATTAATTTTATTGATTCATTTGCAATCTTAGTTACATCTTGCCCTACGGTTGTAATTGGAATTATTGCTTCAGTAGATATTGGAGAATTATCAAATCCTATTATTTCATATTCATCAGGAATATCTTTTTTATTTCTTATAAGAATATTTAATAGTATATTAGCATGAGTGTCATTACTAACAAATATACCTTTCTTTATTTTAGGATAATCCTTATCTATTTGTTTATATATATTATATATATCATCATAAGAAGATTTAAAAGAACTTCCCTTATCTGATAAATAAAGTTTATATTTTACATGTCTATTTTCACATGCATCTTTAAATGCCTCAATACGTTTATATGAAGGCATATCTTTACTTACATCATTATTAATGTGTATAAGAATATCACAATTATTATCAATTAATAAATTAGTAGCTTTTAAAGCACCTGAATAATTATCACTATTAATACTAGAAATATATTTGTCTTCACGTTCTATACCTACAATTGGTATATCTAAAGAGCTTAAGATTTTAGAATCAATAGAATTACTTAATAATATTAAACCTTCAATTTTATATGATAATAGCTCTTTAATATAATTCATTTCTTCATTTGGATTTGAATTTCCTAAAAATACTAGAAATTTATAATTATATTTTGGATATGTATTAATAATATGATTCAATAAATTAGAATAATAGTGTAGATATAAATTAGGAATAATTATTCCAATTATTTCAGTCCTTCCGTTTGCAAGACTTCTTGCTACTTTATTTTCTTTATAATCTAAGTCAATTAATGCCTTTTCAATTTTTTCAATTGATTCCTTTTTTAAGGTTTCAGGAGCATTGAAATATCTAGAAATAGTTGTTTTGGAAAAATTCGTATATTTTGAAATATCACTAAATGTAACTTTTTTTATAACAATCGCCTCCTTATATATAATATTATATCAAAAAAAGTCTTTTTTATATAGTTTTTATATTGACATGAAAACTATATCATGGTAATATAAAGACAAAGTAACCGGTTACTTTACCGGTTACTAAAACGGATTTGTTAAAATATGAGAAAGAAAGGTGGTAAGTGTAAAGTGAAAAGGATATGTTTGTTACTTTTAGTGTTATTGTGTTTTAATTTTTCAGGATGCTCTATACTAGGAAATGATAAAAAGGGTTATTCCAGAAAAGATGGTTATGATGAGGGAGAAGAAGTTGTTACAATGTGGGTACATGTAATACAAGATACACCAGAAGGAGAAGCTTATGCACAATCAGTAAAAGAGTTTAATGAAAAATTTGATGGAAAGTATTATTTAGATGTTGAATTTGTTCCAAGAAATGAAAGTGGAGGGGGGTATAGTGATAAAGTAAATGCCTCAGTAATATCAGGTGGATTACCAGATATTATTACAGTAGATGGGCCTAATGTTTCATCCTATGCAGCAAATAATATTATTCAACCATTGGCTGAAATAACACAAGATGAATTAGATGAATATCTTCCATCAATGATTGAGCAGGGTACAGTTAATGGAAAGCTATATTCACTAGGAGTAATGGAATCTAGTGTGGGATTTTATTACAACAAAGATATAATAAAAGAACTTGGAATTGAGATTCCTCCAATGGATGATCCTTGGACATGGAGTGAGTTATTAGAAGTGTGTAGAAAAGCAAAAAATTATTTTGATAATGGTTATGTAATCGATATGCCATTTCCAACAGGAGAAACAACAATTTATTTTTATGCACCATTTATATGGTCAAATGGTGGCGATTTTGTAAGTGAAGATGGATTAAAGGTAAATGGAATATTCAATTCCAAAAAAAATGAAGAACCATTAAATTATTTTAAAACTTTAATTGATAAAGGTTATGTTTCTAAAGTTGATATTGAAGATTTGTTTGAATCAGGAAGAGCAGCATTTTTATTTGATGGAGCTTGGACAGTAAATAGGGTCACTGAAAATTTCCCTGATATTAATCTTGGTATAGCACCATATCCAGTAGGGGAAAGTTGGAATGGAGAAAGATATACTCCAACAGGAGGTTGGGCTTTTTCTGTAACATCAGCTTGCAAAAATGTTGAAGCAGCAACAGAGGCTGTAAAGTATATGAGTGGAGTAAAAAGTGGAATTACAATGTATGAAAAAACAGGAAATTTACCTTCAACTTATGGAGCTTATGAACAAATACCAGTATTCCAAGAGGAGGGATTATTTAAGCAATTATATGAACAATTAGAAACTTATGGTCATCCAAGACCAAAATCACCTGTTTATCCTCAAATAAGTACATCATTTCAACAAGCGGTGGAAGGCGTTTTATTAAATGATGAAACACCAAAAGATTCTTTATATAAAACCATGAGAAGAATAGAGGATAGGTTGCTTAGATATCAAAATTAAAAAGGAGATGAGAGAATGAATAAGAAAGCTGAAAAGATAATGGGAACGGCTTTTTTTGGACCAGCACTAGTTTTATTAACTTTATTTTTATTTATTCCTATCATATTAACTTTAGTATTTAGTTTTACAGATTTTTTCACATTAGATCCTCAGGCGACTAAATTTGTAGGACTTGAAAATTATACTAGATTATTTAAAGATGAATTATTTGGGAAAGCGTTTTTAAACACAATAAAATTTGCAATAATAGTAGTTCCATTACAAATGGGGGGAGCATTATTATTAGCAATGGGAATAAATAAAGTTACTCATTGTAAGAAATATTTTAAAGTAGCATTTTTTATACCAGTAGTTATGTCATTAGCAGTTGTATCAACCTTATGGATGCAGTTATATAATCCAGATGGATTAATAAATACAATATTAAATAATTTAGGTATTGCGTCACAGCCTTTTATACATTCAAAAGAGCAGGCCTTACAGTCAATTTCTATAATGAGTATATGGCAAGGAATGGGTTATCAAATGATTATTTTCTTAGGAGCATTACAAGCTATTTCTCCAAGTCTTTATGAAGCAGCAGAAATAGATTCAGCAAGTTCATGGAAAACGTTTGTAAATGTAACTTTACCAGAGCTTAAACCAATAACTGTTTATGTATTACTTACTATAACAATAGGAGCATTTAAGTTAGTAGTTCAGCCAATGGTTATGACTGGAGGAGGTCCAGCATTTTCAACATATTCAATGGTCTATTATATTTATGAGACTGGAACTGTAAATTGGGATATGGGATATGCATCAGCTATGTCAATAATATTTGCAATTTTAGTTATTGCATTAGCTGGTATTCAAAATTGGCTAACAAATAGGAAGGAGGATTAGTAATATGGTTTCTAAAAAAGGTAAAAAATTCAATATGATTTTAACTGTATTTCTTTTAGTATTATCATTATTTTTCTTGTTCCCTATTGTTTGGATGGTTATGAATTCTTTTAAATCAGAAGCCGCAATAGCACAAGATATGAATAGTATGGCAGCATTTTTCCCACCATTAACTACTCATAATTTCTTTAAAAATTATATAGATATTATAACTAATAGTAGTTTAATTAAATATATGTTTAATACTTTATTTTATGCAGCAATTTTAATAATTTTAAGTATTATTGTTAATGGATTAGCAGGATATGCTTTAGCAAAAATAAAATTTCCATTTAGGGATATGTGGGTATTCATTATTCTTCTTTTAATGATTGTGCCTATGGAAACTATAATAACAATACACTTTATAATGATAGCTAAGGTAGGATTACTAAATACGTTTATAGGATATATTCTTCCTATGATAGTAAGTCCATTTAATATATTTTTATTTAGGCAAGTATTTTCTAAACTTCCAGATGAATTATACGAAGCAGCACAGTTGGATAATTGTGGACCGATAAAATATTTCTTTAGAGTAGTACTTCCAATGTCAAAGACAATTGTTGCAACAGTAGGTGTATTTACTTTCTTAGGTATATGGAATGATTTTTTATGGCCATCATTAGTGTTTACATCAGACAAGCTATTAACAGTACAGATAGGATTAAATTCAATTACAGCTAATGATACCATAACTAAAGGAGAGGTTTTAGCTGCTATAACATTAATAACAATTCCGGTGTTAATAATTTATTCATTATTTTCTAAGCAATTAGTAGAAGGTGCAATGTCATCAGGATCAAAAGAAGGGTAGGTAAAATATATGAGTTTTATAGAATTTAAAAATATTGAAAAGAAATATAAAAATGCAAAGAAAAAGTCAGTAACAGATTTTAATTTATCAATAGATGAAGGTGAATTTATTGTATTTGTTGGACCATCAGGATGTGGTAAATCAACTACACTAAGAATGCTTGCAGGCTTTGAAGAAATAACAAATGGAACAATAACAATAGATGGTAAAGTAGTTAATGAATTGCCACCAAGAGATCGTGGAATTGCAATGGTATTCCAAAACTATGCATTATATCCACATATGACAGTTGAAAACAATATTGCATTTGGATTGAAGAATATTAATACACCAAAGGATGAAATAAAAAGAAAGGTAGATTGGGCAGTAGATATACTAGGATTAGAAGAATATCGTAAACGTAAGCCTAAAAATTTATCTGGCGGACAACGTCAACGTGTTGCCTTAGGTAGAGCAATTGTTAGAAATCAAAAGGTATTTTTAATGGATGAACCTTTAAGTAATTTAGATGCAAAACTTCGTGTAGGTATGCGTAACGAAATAAGTAAATTACATAGAGAACTTGGTAGTACTACAATCTATGTAACTCATGACCAGGTAGAGGCTATGACAATGGCAGACCGTATAGTAGTTATGAAAGATGGAGTTATTCAACAAATAGGAACTCCTATGAATTTATATGATAATCCTAAAAATAAGTTTGTTGCAGGATTTATAGGTTCTCCTCAAATGAATTTCTTTGAAGTAGATGTAAATGGAAATATAGTGAAGTTTAGTGATGGAAATAAGATAACTATTCCAGAAGGAATAGTAAAGAAGCTAGATGGAAAAAGTGGAAAAATGTATATGGGAGTTAGAGGGGAAGATATTAAACTTGATAACTTAAATTTAAATCTTTATCAAGATAATATATTAAGATCTCAAATAGAACATGAAGAGATAATGGGAAATGAGAATAACTTATATTTTAAATTAGGAGGAATTACTGCAGTTACACGTGTTGGTAAGGATGATTTAAAAAGGGTTGGAGAGGATTTTAACTTTGTAATTAATACAAATAAAATACACTTTTTTGATTTAGAAACTGAAGAAAATATTACATATTAGAAAAGAAACAATGGAGGAAAGAAGAGATGTTAAGACCAAGTATACATTTTACTGCAGAAAGGAATTGGATAAATGATCCAAATGGGTTTGTATATTATAATGGAGAGTATCATTTATATTATCAATATTTTCCATATTCATGTGAATGGGGGACAATGCATTGGGGACATGCTACTAGTAAGGATTTAGTGAATTTTGAGCATCATCCAATAGCTTTATATCCAAGTAAAGAATATGATTGTAATGGATGTTTTTCAGGTACTTCACTAGCAGAAGAAGATGGATTACGTTTTTATTATACTGGAATAAAATATAATAAAACATTAAAGGGAGATATACATAGACCAGAAAATAATAATTTTGATGCTTGTCAAGTTGAAATAGTTTCAAAGGATGGATATAAGTTTGATAATATTAAGGATAAAACTTTAATAATACCACCAATAACTAATAAAGCTTTAGGAAATAAAACTCATACTAGGGATCCTAAAGTATGGAAGTATAAAGATAAATATTCAATGATAGTTGGAAGTAAATTTGAAAAAGAAGATCATACAGGATTTATTGGTGAGGCATTATTTTATACAAGTGAGGATGGAGATAAGTGGACTTATAAAAATCGTTGCTTTGATGAAAAGATAGGAGATATGTGGGAGTGCCCTGATTTATTTAAGGTTAATGGAAAGTATGTTTTACTTTTATCCCCAGAGAACATTACATTAGATGGTAAAAACTATACAAATAATTCAATATATTCAATAGTTGAATATGATGAAGATGAATGTGAAATGAAAATAGTAAATGATTATAGCTATGTAGATTTAGGATTAGATTTATATGCACCACAGACAACTTTAGATAAAGATGGAAATAGAATAATGATTGGCTGGATGCGTATGCCTAAGAAGTTTGATGGTGAGGAATGGATTGGAATGATGAGCCTTCCAAGAGTAATAAATGTTATTGATAATGATGTTTATTTTAATGTGCCAAATTATATTGATAAATTGTTTGATAAAAAGATTGATATTTCAAGCTTTAAGTTTAATGAACCATATAAAATAGAGACAAAATTAAAAGATGGCAGTAGTTTAAAAATTGGAGAGTTAGTTATATCAGTAGAAGATGACCAAGTTTTAGTTGATAGAAGTAAGGTTTTTGTTTCTGATGTTCAAATAGGAACTGTATTTAATACTCCAAAACTTGATGGAAAGTATGAACTAAAAATATATGTTGATAATGGAATAGTAGAAATTTTTGTCAACGGTGGCAGATATGTTATTTCTAATGTTATATATAACAATAAATCTTCTATAGAAGCTAAAGATATTGAAAATATAGAAGTATATAGTATGTAGTATTAAAATTTTTAAAATCCTAGTTAAAGGAGAGTCGATAAAATATGAAAAAGGTACTTTGTCCAGGTGAAGCATTAATTGATTTTATATCAACAAGTGCAGGTAAATCATTAAAAGAAACAGAAGGGTTCATAAAAAAAGCTGGTGGGGCTCCTGCAAATGTTGCAGCAGCAATATCAAAATTAGGTGCAGAAGCATATTTTTGTGGAACTGTTGGTAAGGATGCTTTTGGAGAATTTTTAGAAGATACATTTAACAAGAATAATATTAATACAGAGATGATGTTTAAGTTAGAAAATGCTAATACTACATTAGCCTTTGTATCTCTTACTGAAGATGGTGATAGAGATTTTCAGTTTATGAGAGATGCAGACTCTTGTTTATCTTTTGAGTTAATAGAATCTAAATTAAAAAATTTTGATTTATTTCATTTTGGAAGTGCAACAGCATTTCTTGAAGGAGAATTAAAGAAAACTTATTATAAATTAAAAGATTATGCATTAGAAAATAATAAAGTAATAACATTTGATGCCAATTATCGTGATGCTTTATTTTCTCATAAGCAAGAGACTTTTGTTCAATGTTGTAAAGATTTTATAAAAGATAGCTACATAGTAAAATTAAGTGAAGAAGAAGCTGTTTTAATAAGTGGTTTGAAAAATATAGAAGAAGCTGCAAAATATATAGTTAGTTTAGGGTGTAAAAACTTAATTATTACATTAGGAAAAAAGGGCGCTTTATTAACAACAAAAGAAAGACAAACATTAATACCAACAAAGGAAATAGAGATGAAAGATGCTACTGGTGCAGGTGATGCTTTTATAGGAGCTGTTATAACACAAATATTAGAAACTCCAAATAAAGAAATGGAAGAAATAATTAAGCTTGCTAATTTAGTTGGTGGAATAACAACAACTAAATTAGGAGCACTAGAATCTATTCCTACTTGGAATGAAGTAGAAAGTTACAAAAATAATTTTTAATTTTTATAAGCTTAAATAAGGCTATGGTACAAAAAGATTTGATAAAGATATATTATAGTATTAGATTATTTTGATAAAATATTTTATATCATATTAATAATTTTTAATACCATAGCTTTTGTTAAAATTGTTATTGAAATAAATGTAAATAAAACTATAAAATAAAACTTGATAATAATTTATTACTATGATATTATAAAAAAGTATCTTAAATAAAAGATTTAAAATTGGAGAGATGTCCGAGTGGTCGAAGGAGCACGCCTGGAACGCGTGTATAGGGGCAACTCTATCAAGAGTTCGAATCTCTTTCTCTCCGCCATTGCCGTGCTAGATGGGGAGTCAGCGGTGCCTTGTAACCTGCAATCCGCTATAGCAGGATTGAATTCCCCAGGAAGGCCTTGTCTTTGTATGGTCTGCCCCTAGAAAGTGGTGTTGATAGTCGGGTCCCACGCAACGGAACCCATGAACCTCGTCAGGTCCGGAAGGAAGCAGCGATAAGTGGTCCCTTTCGTGTGCCGTGGATCAATCTGGCTTGAGCTAACTACTAGGGTAACGCATGTGAAGCATCGTCAATCTGGGGTGCACGGTTTATTTTTTTGTGTTTTTTTATTATAATATAGATACAAATTTGGTTACTCTTCAATAGGATTAACAATATAGGACAAAAACAATAGGATAAGAAAGAGAGGGAATCTGCTTTACTCAGATACCCTCTTTTTCTTATCCTTAATTTTTCTTAGTTAAATTAATAAATTTAAATTCTAAGTTATCTTTAAGAGTTTTATTTAATTCAGAAGAATAAGTAACTTTCCATTGAGATGGCTCAATTTTGGGAAAAGAAGTATCTCCTTCAAAATTTTTATTTATTTTTGTTAAATATAAATTTTTACAATAAGGTAAAAAAGCAGAATAAATTTCTCCACCACCAATAACAAAAACCTCTTCTTTAGAAGTTTTATATTTATCCACTATTTCTTTTAAATTATGAACAATGGTAACAGAATCAGAATCAATAATGTAATTTTTATCTTTTGTTAAAACAATATGATGCCTTTTAGGAAGAACATTAGGCAAAGATTGAAAGGTTTTTCTTCCCATTATAATTGTATGATTAGAAGTAATGTCTTTAAAATGTTTTAAGTCCTCAGGAATATGCCATAAAAGTTTATTATCTCCACCAATTATATTATTTTTAGCTACTGCAGCTATAATAGATATCATTAATATACATCCTCTCAAAGTTTTTATAATAATTTTAACAGTGTAGGTTTTAAGTATCAACTAAAAAATACATTATATATATATTAAGTTTTTGAAATAACAAATGAAATAGGTTATATATAAATATGTTATAATATATGTACTTAGGCAGAAAGTTTATATTATGAAGGAAACTAAGAAAAAATATTATTAAAAAAATAAATTTTTAGTTTACAAAGAAATGAGGTGTATAAATTTTGGCATATACTGCATTGTATAGAAAATGGAGACCAAAAACTTTTGATGATATAATTGGTCAAGAACATGTAACAACAACTTTAAAAAATCAAATAGCTAATGATAGAATAGCACATGCTTATCTTCTTTGTGGAACTAGAGGTACTGGTAAAACATCTACTGCAAAAGTTATGGCAAAAGCTCTTAATTGCTTAAATCCTAAGGATGGAAATCCTTGCAATGAGTGTGAAATGTGCAAAAAAATAAGTCAAGGACTTGCAATTGATGTTACAGAGTTAGATGCAGCATCTAATAATGGTATAGACAAAATAAGAGATATTATAGATGATACTAAATATCCTCCACAGGAAGGAAAATATAAAATTTACATAATGGATGAAGTTCATATGCTTTCTATGGTAGCTGTAAATGCATTTTTAAAAACATTAGAAGAACCTCCTCAAAATGTTATTTTTATATTAGCAACAACAGACCCACAAAGACTTCCTATAACTATTTTATCTAGATGTCAAAGATTTGATTTTAAAAGAATAAGTATAAAGGATTTAACAGAAAGATTAAGGACAATAGTAACAGCTCAAGGAGTTCTTGCAGATGATAAAAGTCTTGATTTAATAGCAAGAGTTTCTGATGGTGCTGCAAGAGATGCTTTAAGCATACTAGACCAAGCAATTTCTATGGGAGATGGAAGTGTAAATTATGATAATCTTGTAGAAATGTTAGGTCTTGTTACTAATGAATATTTATTTGATATTACTTCTGCTATAATAGAAAAAAATGTAGAGAAGGCAATGGTAGTAATTGAGAAGGTAGTTTTTGCAGGAAAGGATATGTACTTATTTATAAAGGATTTAATAGAACATTATAGAAATCTACTTATGTTAAAAGTTACAAGTAATCCTCAAGAAGTACTTGATATGTCTTTAGAAAATATAAAGCTTTTAGATGAACAAAGTAAGCGAATTCGTGTAGAAGAAATAATGAGAGATATAAGAATTCTTCAAGAAGCTGAAGGAAATGCTAAACTTAGTAAACAAGCAAGATTATATTTAGAATTAGCTGCTATAAAAATGTGTAAAATAGAATACGATACATCTAATGAAGTTATTTTAACAAGAATAAATAAACTTGAAGAAGCTATAAAAAATGGTTCAATTAAAGTAGTTCAAGGAAACAAAACAGAACCAGTACAGAAAAATAATAATTTAAGGAATAATGTAGCAAATAGTGGCAATAATATAGAAAAGAAACCAAAAACACAGGAAAAAAATTCTTCCTTAGAAAATAGTAATTCTTTAGGTAAGAGTAAAACATCAGATGTTCAAAGGGCTTGGAAAGATATTTTAGAAACATTTAAATCAAGAAGAGCAATGATTATTTTTGCTTCAATTGTTACAGGAAAGGTTGTAGATTGTACTGATGGAATTGTTACTATAAAATATGATGCTCAATATTCTTTTAATAAGCAAAGATTAGAAAAGCCAGAAAATATTAAAGTTATAAATGAGGTATTTTCAGAGGTAATGAGAGAAAATTTAAAGGTTAGATTTATAGTAGATGGAGAAAATGAAGAAAGAAAATCTACAGAAGATTTAATTAAAGATGCTATGGGAGATATTCCTTTGGAAATATTTGATGAATAAAGATAGAATTCTTAAAAAAAATATTATATAATAAGTTTTAGATTAAAGTTGAAGGAGGAATTATTTATGGCAAAAGGTGGATTTCCAGGTGGCTTCGGTGGAGGCAATATGAATAACCTAATGAAGCAAGCTCAAGCAATGCAAAAGAAAATGCAAAATGTGCAAAAAGAAATAGAAGAATCAGAATTTGAAGCAGCAGCAGGTGGTGGAGCAGTTTCAGTTAAGGTTAATGGTAAAAGGGAAGTTCTAGCAATTAATATAAAACCTGAAGTGGTTGATCCTGATGATGTAGAAATGTTAGAAGATTTAGTTTTAAGTGCAGTTAATGAAGCTATGAGAAAGGCTGATGAAGAAACTGCTAATAAAATGGGAAAAGTAACAGGTGGAATGAACATACCTGGACTATTCTAATAAGCTAGAGATATAAATACAGCATACAGGTTTATTTTCCTGTATGCTTTATTATTTGAAAGGAATGATATAAATGGATTTTTATCCAGTAGCTATAGAAAAATTAATTGAAGAATTTGCAAAGCTTCCTGGTATAGGACAAAAGACAGCGCAAAGATTAGCATTACATGTATTAAATTTACCAGAAGATGAAGTGAAAGAATTTGCAGATGCATTAGTTAAAGCAAGAGGAACTATAAAGTATTGTTCAGTATGTGGAAATTTTACAGACCAAGACCCTTGTGCAATATGTAGTAATCCTAATAGAGATAAAAGTGTAATATGTGTATTAGAGCAACCTAAAGATGTAATGACAATGGAAAAAGTTAAAGAATATAATGGATTGTATCATATACTACATGGAAATTTATCTCCAATGCAAGGAAGAGGTCCTCAAGATATAAGAATAAGAGAACTTGTAGCAAGAATGAAAGAGGATGTAAAAGAAGTTATTATTGCAACTAATCCTAATATAGAAGGAGAAGCAACAGCAATGTATATAGCAAAAATTTTAAAACCTTTAGATGTAAAAGTAACAAGAATAGCAGCAGGAGTGCCTGTTGGAGGAGATTTAGAATATGCAGATGAAGTTACTTTATCAAAGGCATTAGAAGGGAGAAAAGAAATATAGTTTTTATTTAATATTTTTCACTTATGTTTAAAACCCAAGAAAACATAGAAATCTAAAGATGAAATTTACATAAGGTCTAGGAATAATAAAATAACTATCAGAATATAATTATATAGATAGTAGGCCTAGAAATTTTGGAGGTAGAAATTTATGGCAAAAACTAAAAGTGAAAAATATGAAAAAGGAGAACTTGACATAATAAAAGCAATAGAAAATACTAAGTTAGAGATAGAAACAGCAAGAAATCTCTTTAATATTGTTTATGACGAAAACCTTATCGAAATGGCCATCTATTTAGAAGAAGCAGCAAAAAAGAGATTAGAGTATCTAATAGCATTAGCAAAAGAAAAAGGAATAATAGTAAGTACCCAATATATACTATATCAATGCATAAATATGTCAGAATAAAAATATAAAGGGGATGAAAGTATGGAAAACTTATTACAGTCACAGAATGTAAAACTTATAATATATGGCTTTATAGGGTTAGTAATATTATATTTAATTTTAAAATTATTAAAGTTACCTTTAAAAATACTTATTAATGGTATATCAGGCGTAGTGCTTTTATACATTGCTAATTTAATTGGTGTAAACTTTGGAATAACAGTTGGAATAAATATAGTAACAGCATTAATTGCTGGAATTTTAGGAATACCAGGAGTAATTGCACTTTTTATATTTCAATTATTTATATAAATAAAATGAAAAAGGATGTAAGAAAGATAAATAAAGCTTTTTTACATCCTTTTAATATGTCTTAATATATTTTTAAGAAAAAGCTAAGAAATTTATATCTTTAATATTAAGAATTTACTTATAAAATAAATTTATAAAGTCAATGGAGGAAGAAATATGAATGTTTTAGAAGTAAAAGGCTTAAAGAAAAGGCTTGGGAAAAGAGAAATTATTAAGGGTATAAATTTTTCTGTTAAAGATGGTGAGATATTTGGTTTTTTAGGACCAAATGGAGCAGGTAAAACAACTACCATAAGAATGCTTGTTGGTTTAATAGCTCCAAATGAAGGTGAAATAAAAATATGTGGAAAGGATGTTCAAAAGGAGAAAGAAGAAGCATTAAAAAATGTTGGGGCTGTAGTTGAAAATCCTGAATTATATAAATATTTATCAGGAAGAGAAAATCTTATGCAAATAGCAAGAATAAGAAAAGTATCTAAAGAAGAAGTAGAAGAACTTATTGAATTAGTAGGCCTTAAAGATAGAATTGATGATAAAGTAAAGAAATATTCTTTAGGAATGAAACAAAGATTAGGACTTGCAGCAGCACTTATTGGTGAGCCTAAGTTATTAATATTAGATGAACCTACTAATGGATTAGACCCTTCTGGAATAATTGATTTTAGAGAAGTTGTTAAAAAGGCTGCAAAGGAAAAGGGTATGGCTGTATTTATATCTTCTCATATATTAAGTGAAGTTCAAAATCTTTGTGATAGAGTTGCATTTACAAATGGGGGAGTAATAAAATCAGTTGAAGATATTCATGATAATACTATGGATACAGAATTAGATAGTTTAACACTAATAGTATCAAGTAATGAAGAAGAGGCAGTTAAAATATTAAAAAATATTGATTTAGTTAAATCTGCAAGTGTAATTGATGAAGAAATTCATTTAATAATAAAAAGTGGTAAAACTTCTGAATTATTAAAAATATTATTAGAAAAAAATATTAGAGTAGAAGAAATATTTAAAAATAGAAAGGGACTTGAACAAAGATATATGGAACTTGTTGAAGGGGGGATAAGATAATGATTTTTACTTTGATAAAAAATGAACTTATTAAAATTTTTAAAAGAGGGAAGACTTGGATAGTGTTTGCATTATTTGCATTAACTATTGTTGGAATGGGTGTGATTTGCTATAAAGAAGCTAAGAACACAGAATATTATCAATCTCCTGAGGGACAAATAGAATCTTTAAAAGATAGTATAAAGTATTCAAAATCAGATATTGAATATTATAAAACTGTAAATGAAGAATGGGCAAAAGAAGAAATTACAAATGCTGAAAGTAGAATAAAAGAACTAGAACAACAAATAAATACATTAGAAGAGAAAATAAAAAATAATAAGGATAATCCTAATGCATGGAGAGAATCATTAGAAGAAGAAAAAAAGACAATAGAAGATAATCTAAAAGATTCTTCATATTCAGAAAATGATAAAGTTTCTTTCAAAGAAAGACTTAAAGAGATAAATATTTATTTAGATAATAATATGAAACCAATAGAGGAATGGGAATTTAATGGTATAAATTATGGCATAAAATTTATAGCTATTATAGGAACATTAATTTTAGCAGCAGGAATAGCTGTATTTATGAGTGATATAGTATCAGGAGAATGTACTCCTCCAACTTTAAAGTTCCTTTTAGTACAACCTATTTCAAGAGGAAAAGTTATTCTTTCAAAATTTATAGCTGTAGTTATAACTGTAGTTACAATGATTGGAGGATTAGAAGCATTAGTGGTAGCTGGAATAAGTGCTTTTACAGGATTTGATGCAGGAAAAATGCCACAATATATAGGAAAAGCTTTTAAGTGGGATTATACTAATGCAGCAGAAAATGGTGGACCTCAATTAGCTGAAGTTGCAGGAAGTGGAGTGTTATCAACTAGATGGATGTATTTACTTGAAAGTTTTGGATTACAAATATTATTTATAATTGTATGTTGTGCATTTATGTTTATGATATCAGCTATATTTAAAAGCAGTATGATAACTATGGCAGTTTCAGTAATTTTATGTGTAGCAGCAACAATTATTCCTGAAATGTCTCAAACAATAAGAGCAATATCAAGATTTTTCTTTACAAGTTATGGAAATACAACAAGTTTAGTTAGTGGATATTGTGCAATGAATTTTAATAATCCAAATGTTACATTAGGTTTTGGTGTAATTGTAATGATAGCTACTACAATAGTTAGTTATATTATAGGACATATTATTTTTAATAAAAAAGACATTCTTATATAGTTAGATTTAAAGGCAGAGGAATATTCCTCTGCTTTTGTGATATAATGTAATAATTATTAAAAGAGGAGATGAAAAATTATGCCAGCAGGAAATGGAGTAAATTGTCCTAAGTGTCCAGAAAAATTATCAGGAAAGTGTTCAGGTAATGATTTATCATGTTTGTGTTATAGATGTCCAAGAAATTTATCACAATGTTTATGTGTAAGATATTGCAGAGAAACTGAGTCTGTGCTTAATTATGAAGAATAATATTAATTAAATTAAAAAATTAAGTATATAAAATAGTAAATTTAGCACATTTATAAGTTGTACTTTAAATATAAATGGTATATAATAAGAATTACCGTGAACACTTGTATGTGATAGAAATACACTTAGTAAGGGTTAATTTTAAAAAATAGCAATAAGTAACAAAATAAGGGAGGATTTTTATAATTATGATTAGAGTATTAGCAAATGATGGATTAGAAGCATCAGCAGTAAAGGCTTTAGAAGCAGCAGGGGCAGAAGTTGTTACAAGTCATGTAGAACAAGCAGATTTAGGAGAAGCAGTAAGAGAATATGATGTTTTAATAGTAAGATCAGCAACAAAGGTAACTGCTGATGTTTCAGAAAAAGCAAAGGGTAGCAAATTAAAGTTAGTTATAAGAGCAGGAGTTGGAGTTGATAATATAGATATTCCAGCAGCAAATGCAAATGGAATAGAAGTTAAGAACACTCCAAATGCAAGTTCAAATTCAGTTGCAGAATTAGCAATTGGTCATATGTTTGCATTAGCTAGATATATAGCAATTTCAAATGTAACTATGAGAAATGGAGAATGGAACAAAAAGAAATATGAAGGTTCAGAAATCTTTGGAAAAACTTTAGGTATTATAGGAATGGGAAGAATCGGACAATCTTTAGCAAAGAAAGCTGAAGCTTTAGGAATGAAAGTTGTTTACACTGATTTATTTGGAAAGAATGATAAATTAGCTTATGAATTTTTATCATTAGAAGATTTATTAAAAACTTCAGATTTCATATCATTACATGTTCCATATGACAAGAACCAAGGTTCATTAATAGGAAAAGCTCAATTTGATATGATGAAGGATGGAGTTTTCTTAATAGACTGTGCAAGAGGAAAAGTTGTAGAAGAAGCTGCATTATTAGAAGCTTTAAACAGTGGAAAAGTTGCAGGAGCTGGTCTTGATGTTTATGAAGAAGAACCAACTAAGAATACAGAACTTGTAAATCATCCAAGAGTAAGTGCTACACCACACATTGGAGCAGCAACTAAAGAAGCTCAAACAAGAATTGGAGAAGAAGTAGTTTCAACTATAAAGACATTTTTTAATCTTTAATATTTAGGAGGAAACACAATGGCTACAGTAAGACCATTTAAAGGTATAAGACCAATTAAAGAGTTAGCTTCAAAAATAGCAGCACTTCCATATGATGTTATGAATAGTGAAGAAGCTAGAGAAATGGTTAAGGGTAATCCATATTCATTTCTTCATGTAGATAGAGCAGAAGTAGATTTAGATCCATCTATAGATGTTCATGATAAAAAGGTATATGAAAAAGCAAGAGATAACCTTAACAGAATGATTAATGATGGCGAATATATGCAAGATGAGACTCCTTGTCTATACATATACAGACAAACAATGAATGGAAGAGCACAAACTGGATTAGTTTTTTGTGCATCAATAGATGAGTATATAAACAATACAATAAAGAAGCATGAATTTACAAGAGCTGATAAAGAACAAGACAGAATTAATCATGTAGATTATTGTGATGCTAATACTGGTCCAATATTCTTAACATATAAAGAACATGATGTTGCATCTGCTATTATAAAGGCTTGGACAAATAGTGATGAAAAGAGAGAGCCTATTTATGATTTCCTTTCAGAAGATGGAATAGGTCATACTGTATGGGTTATAGACAATCCTGTAATAGTAAATGAAATAGTGGATATGTTTAAAGAAGTTGAAAACTTATATATTGCTGATGGACACCATAGATCAGCTTCAGCAGTAAAGGTTGGAATAAAGAGAAGACAAGAAAATCCAAATTATACTGGAGATGAAGAATTTAATTATTTCTTAGCAGTTGCATTTCCAGATAATGATTTAATGGTTATGGACTATAATAGAGTAGTTAAAGACCTTAATGGATTAACTGTTGATGAATTAATTAAAAAACTTGAAGAAAAGTTTGTTGTAACAGAATCAAAAGAACAAGTAAAACCATCTAAAAAGCATACATTTGGTATGTTTGTAGAAGATAAGTGGTATCTTTTAGAAGCTAAGGATGGAATATATAATGCAGAAGACCCAATAGACAGCCTAGATGTTGCTATACTTCAAAATAATGTTTTAACTCCTATATTAGGAATAGAAGATGTAAGAACATCAGATAGAATAGACTTTATAGGCGGAATAAGAGGTATTAAAGAACTTGAAAAGAGAGTTCATAGTGATATGAAAATTGCTTTCTCAATGTACCCAACAGAAGTTCATGATATAATGAACGTTGCAGACATTGGAGAAGTAATGCCACCTAAATCAACTTGGTTTGAACCAAAACTTAGAAGTGGATTATTCATTCATAAATTAAGTTAATAATTAAATATAAAAAAATAGAGCAGAAAGAATTTTAAGTACTTTGCTGCTCTATTTTTTTACATTGAAAGAATCATTTCTTTTAATATAGCTGTGGAGTTTTTTACTGCTATAGGAGTGAATTTTTCAAAATCCATATGAGCTCCATTATTAGCATTATCAGAAATTGACCTTATAACAACGAAAGGCACATTATTTACATAGCATGCATGAGCAATACTTGCTCCTTCCATCTCACAAGATAAAGCCTTAAAGTTATCCTCAAGCCAATGAATTTTATCCACACTTGCAATAAATTGGTCTCCAGAAACTATTCTTCCTGTAAATGTCTTAAATCCACCAACTTTTTCACAAGCTTTTTCAGCAAGGTCCACTAATTCTTTATCAGCTTTAAAATCAAAAGTATCCATTCTAGGAACTTGACCAAGGGCATCTCCAAATACTGAACAATCCATGTCATGTTCAACAAGGCTATCTCCAATAACAACATCTCCAGGATAAATTTCTTTTCCAATTCCTCCTGCAACACCTACATTTATTATTTTGTTTGCTTTAAATTCAGAAATTAAAATTTGTGTACATAATGCTGCATTAACCTTACCAATTCCACAAACTACAGCAACAACTTCTTGATTCCATAAAACACCTTTATTAAATGTCATATTTCCAACAGTCTTTTTTTCTTCAAGTTTCATATCTTTAAGTAATATTTCAAGCTCTTCGCTCATAGCACCAATTATTCCTAAAATCATTTTAAAAACTCCTTTAATAATTTATTCTATGAATAAGTTTAACAAAAAAAAATAAATATTTCTATACACAAGATTGTTTATTTGGGTATACTTATTAATAGAGATTAAAAAAAGGAAGTGAAATAAATGGAAGTACAACATGCTTTATCTAGAACAGAATTATTAATAGGAAAAGAAGGATTAGATAATCTTAGAAATAGCAAAGTCATAGTGTTTGGAATTGGTGGAGTAGGAAGCTTTACTGTAGAAGCATTAGCAAGAGCTGGTGTAGGTACATTGATTCTTGTAGATGATGATACTGTATGTCTTACTAATTTAAATAGACAAATTCATGCTACATATGATACTTTAGGAAAGGTTAAAGTTGATGTTATGAAAGAGAGAATTCTTTCAATAAATAAAAAATGTAATGTAATAACACATCAAATATTTGTTACAAAAGAAAATATTCCAGAAATCATAGATGATGATGTAGATTATGTTGTGGATGCTATAGATACAGTTTCTGCAAAAATAGCCTTAGCAGAATACTGTACTTCAAAAGGAATAAAAATAATAAGTTCTATGGGAACAGGGAATAAATTTGACCCTACTCAATTTAAAATAACAGATATATACAAAACAAAAGTTTGTCCATTAGCTAAGGTTATGAGATATGAACTTAAGAGAAGAGGAGTTAAAAAACTTAAAGTTTTATATTCAGAAGAAATTCCTACAAAGCCAAAAACAGAAGATGTTGTTACTTGTAAAACAGGTTGTGTATGTACAGGTGGAACTAAAAAATGTGCAGCTAAAAGACAAATCCCAGGAAGTATCTCTTTTGTACCACCAGTTGCAGGAATGATTATTGGTGGAGAAGTAATAAAAGATATAATTAATTATAAAAAATAAAAAAGTTAAATTAAAAGAAGCTATCTAAATTAAGAAATAAAAAACTTTTTAATATAGCTTCTTTTAAAAATAAAATTAAGTTAAAGGCTTAATTAAGCTTCCCATTGTTCATATAAAAATCTTAATAATGCTGGATTTGCATGTAATTCTGTACATAAATTTATATATTCTGTGAATAATTTAGGGTTTTCTTTAGAGGTTTTAGTTGCTCTTATCATTAAGTTTTTAGGAGTTTCTAATGGAGAAATATATTCAACAATAGATACATTATATCCTTTAGCTTCAAGCATCATCCCTCTCATTCCATCAGTTAAAGCATCAGCCATTCTAGCTTTTAATATGCCATATTTAGTTATAGATTTAAAAGGCTCATAGCTATATTGGCTTAATAATTCCTTATGACAACAAGGAACTGCAATTATAAGGTCAGATTGTACCTTTATACCTAAAGCTAATGCCATATCTGTAGCTGTGTCACAAGCATGTAAAGACATTACCATATTAATTTTTTTCTTAGGTTTAAAATCTTTTATATCCATAGCTAAAAATTCCATATTTCTATAGCCAAGAGATGAAGCAATATTTCTAGAAGCAGCAATTACTTTGTCAGAAATATCTATTCCAATAAAGTTACACTTTATTTTTTTTACTTCTGTTAAATAATAATTTAAAACAAAAGTAAGATAAGATTTTCCACAACCACAGTCTAAAATTGTTATATTTTGATTTTTAGGAAGCTTTTCAAGCTCTTTATCAATAAGTTCAACATAATGGTCTATTTGATTATATTTTCTTATTTTATCATTTAGTATTTTACCATCTTTACTCATTATTCCTATTGCTTTTAAAAGTTCATTAGCAGGACCAACTTTTATAAGATAATTTCTATTAAGTAAAGAAGAAGTATCATTATGTTCATCTAATATTTTTGATGTTTCAATTTCTTTTGTGTTCATTTTCACATCTTTATTATCACATGTAATTATAAGTTCACTTCCTCTTTCAGAATAAATTAAAGAAAGAGAATCATACTTTTCAGCTTCTAAAGAAATATGATTTAAAAGGTCTTTAATAGAAAAATCTTTAGTTATACCATTAAAATTATATGAAATCTTACCATTATTAAAAGTTCCAACACCTTTAAAGCTTTTTAATCCAGTTTTATAAGTAACCTTTATATCTTTAAATAAATCACTATTTTCATTAAATTTATTTTCAAGACCTAAGAAGAAAAATTTCATTTTTGATATATTTTGTTTATTCAAATAATATCACCAATCCTTTATAATAAAATTGTTTTGTTGTGGAAATTAAAATATAAAATTATAATATATATAATATCATAAAATTAGGTGAGGTATTTATGTCTAGAGAAAAAGATGTGGTCATTCTTAATGTAAAGAATACAGATGAGTATGTTGTTAAAGATAAGGATAAAATAAATATAGGTGGATTTACCATAGTTGATATGGATAAAAATAATAGAAAGTGCAATATAAATCTTAAGTTTTATAGAAAAGAAAACTATAATTTATTAAAACAAACACTAAAACTATTATTAAAAGCTGTATTTAAAGATGAAAATTTAAATAAGGTTAATATAGTAACTTCTGAAGAATTAAATTTAAGTGCATTCTTAGATTTAGGATTTACCTTAGAGGGTATTTTTTGTGATAATTTATATTGCCAAGGAGTTTATAAAAATGAAGTTTCCTTTGGTATATCTAGAGCAGAATATAAACAAGGAGAAAGAGTAAGTTTTAGTAAAATTGAATTTGGAAAATACTATATGAGAATATTAACTCCAGAAGATGCAGAAGAATTAACACAATATTATATAAGAAATAAAGAACATTTAGCTTCTTTTGAACCAGCAAGAGAAAAGGAATTTTATACAGTAGAGTCTCAAAAAAGCATATTAAATGATAATTATACACAATTTTTAAATGGAACAGCTATAGATTTTGGTGTATTTGAAGAAGAAAAGCTTATTGGGAAATTAAGAATATCAAGTATATTATATGGAGTGGTTAAGAGTGGAATATTAGGTTATTCTATAGACAAGGAAAAAGAAGGGCAAGGAATAATAACTTCAGCTGTTAACTTAATAATAGAATATGCTTTTAATGAATTGGGACTACATAGAATAGAGGCATCTGTTTTAGTGGATAATGAAAAATCTAAAAGAGTTTTAAATAAATGTGGATTTAAAGAATTAGGTTTAAATGAAAAATATTTATTTATAGATGGAATATGGCGTGACCATGTAACCTTTTTTAAGATTAATAATAAACAATTACAATAATTATTGAGAAAATAAAGCTTAAAAAAGGCTTTTATACACTAATTAATAATAGAAACATATCCATGCGTATCATTATATGAATAATTAAGATATATTATGAAAAACATAGTAAGTATTAATTAATTTAATAAAAAGATATATATTTAATAAATTGAATTTGTTTATTATGATAAGATAAAACACGTCGCTGAGAGAGACAGTTAACAAATACAAAAAATAAGTTGAAAAACTTAAAAAAGTTGTTGACTTGTTAAGAGATAAGTGATAAGATAAGTTCTGTTGTCAAACAAACTTGAAAAAATAACTAAAAAAAGTTATTGACAAGAAAAAAGTTTGATGATAAACTAAAAAAGTCGCTTGAGGGCGACGAGGTAAAATGGTCTTTGAAAATTGAACAGAATAAATAAGTTAAAAACCAGCAATTCTTTTATTAGTAAGTTTTTTGAGATTTAGAGATTAAACTTTTTATTGAGAGTTTGATCCTGGCTCAGGACGAACGCTGGC
>OBHU01000050.1_pt1 | contig 100540 bp, 122 predicted proteins | sample 1519071 | NCBI WGS metagenome assembly OBHU01 (sample SAMEA2452135, study PRJEB22498) | human gut metagenome
TTGTAATCTTGGTTCTTCTTTACCAGCAATTCGCTCATGCCATCGAAGATGCCATTTATACTCTCTTTGGTCATCTCCTTTCCTTTACTGTTCGCCATATACATTTTTGATTAAGTTATTTAATTCTGAGAAGTTCAAAGAATATCCTTCAAACTTTCTCTCCAACATTTCAATTACATTCGTAACTGCCTGTTCCAGTCCTTCTTTACCACGTTCCCATTGGGCACTTAGGCTCTTGTTACCCAGCTCACGCTCTCTCTTCATATAGAAGGCAAGAGCTAACCAATCAGCCAGCTTACAAAAGATTTTAACGTCATCACCTGAACGTGTAATGTTACCAACAACCATATGAGCGGTTGCGCTCCAATTACCGCAATTATTTCCGTCATCTTCTCCGAACTCCTCAATTGCTTTATGTCTTGATAAGTTATTGAGAGCCGTTCTGATTTCCGTACCGTTATAATTGTTGTACTTAGTTTCATGCGACATATCTCGGAGTATCAACGCTTCATCCCAATCGTGAAAAGCAAACGCATCTACGCAATCAAGTTTGAACGCCAATACTTTTGCATCCTCGTTATCAAACCCAAATATGTCCTCAAGTAATATCCTTCCAAAGATTGATACTTTGTAGGAATGTTGACTCACGCTTTCCTCTTTGAAAACGTCCATTTCTTGCCACTGCTTGATGTTATCAAGCCTTTTCAGATAAGCTCCGTTGAAAATTTTCGCTAACATAATTTACCAATTTTAATTTACGATTTACCGTTTTCCCAATCATCAAACCTTGTTGATTTAGTTTTATGGTCGGACAATACATATAACTTTGTTCTGTTGTTACTGAACAGTTTCTTCTCGTTCTTCCAAGTATCTTTCTCCACTGTACCGCTTAATGCTACAACGCACCCCTTAATATCAGCAATATTTTCTCCTATCTTCTCATAAGCATCTGGCCACATGAGTACTGGGATAATCGTATTATTGCAATCTATATTCAAAGTACACATGGTACCAGTCTTGATATCCTTCTCTTTGTAGTAGATAAGTTTGCCAGCAATAGCAACTTCTTTCTTCTCCTTCGTAGCCAAGAACTCTACGTCATTAACGAAGATGTTAGCAAGTCGTTTGTTTGGTATAGCATCCTTTATCATATTCTCATAGTCAACCTCTCCAAAACCAGTAAGACGTTTTTGTTCCAAAATCCAAAAAGCGTTTGAATTACTATCTGGCGTTGAATACTCCTCTGATAGTGTGTCGCCTTTCATATCAAGATACTTCTCCAATAGCTTCTTTCTATCTCTTGGGTTTTTGATACCTTCAAGAAGGTCGAACGCTCCAGCAATTATAAGGCATTTTACAACAGTTTTATTCACCTTTGAAGGTACTCGGCTCAGGAACTCTTCTAACGAATAGAATTGCCCACCTTCACGCCTTGTATTCATGATATTCTGAACTGCTACCTCTCCTACTCCTTTAATTTTCGTCAAGCTGAAGAAGATACGTTGTTCTTTCGGGTCACACGTGAAATTTATATCGGAGAAATTAACATCAGGTGGACGTATCTCAACCTCAACTCCTGTTTTCTTCAACTCGGCAAGTCGATATGGTACCTCACCTTCTTTGGAGAATTGAAGAGCCGTTGTCCAAAACTCTAATGGATAATTCACTTTGAACCACTGACTCCAATACGACATTATTGAATAAGCCGCAGCGTGAGACTTGTTGAAACCATAGCCTGAGAAGGCAAGAAGTTTATCCCAAACGTGTTCAGCATATTCTTTCGGTTTCTCAATTCCGTTCTTCTCAAGCAACTTAGCATAACCAGTCTTGAACTTCTCACCGTATGAAGATAGCGTTTTCACGTCCTTCTTCTTGATAGTAGTACGGAGAACATCTGATTCAACTTCGGTCAATCCTCCTACTACAACGGCTTTCATTATCTGCTCTTGATAAACGTACAGTCCATATGTTTCTCCTGTTATCTCTTCCATCCCGAAGTCATACACAGGTTTTTTCTTGCCATTCTTAATATCAGAGAAGTCGCCATGAGCGTTCATTTCCATTGGGCCAGGTCGGAATAGAGCCGTCATGGCTATAAGGTTTTCAAGTGTATCAGGTTTAACTTGTCGGCAATAGTTCATCAAACCAGTCGTACCGAACTGAAAGACATCTTCATTCCAACCTCGCTTGAAGTATCGGAATGTTGCTTCATCGTCCAACGGTATCTTGTTTACATCTATACTCTTGCCCGTGTTTTTCTTTATTAAAGTCAATATACTCTTGAATTTATCAAGTTGAGATAGTCCCAGAATATCCTCTTTCAAGAAGCCTGATTTGTCAATGTATTTACCTTCCCATTCCGATACTAACACTCCATCAATCTTTTTGACGGGCATCCATTCCCATAAGTCAATTTCGGCATTGCTACCATCAACTCTATGTTTCGGAACAATTACTACAGCAGAAGGGTGAACACTCTCCGCTTTCGGCTGGAGCAAGGCATATTTCGTCAAGTGAACCAACTCTGGATATTCCTGAACGAATTTGAAAAGTAGTTTTGATTTTGAAGCATACTCAATCAAGTCTCCCCAAGTGTATTCAATTTGGTCGTCAATATCCTTCGTAAGTTTATTTGTCATATCAAACGAAAGTCCTTTGACTTTTCCGAAGTCCTTGATGCAAGTCTTGAGCTTCATTCGTGTGTACGTTCCGATACTGCAAGTGTAAGAATATCCGTATTTGTTTTTGATATACTCTTTCACTGCGTCTCGGAACTCGGTTGGAAAGTCAACGTCAATATCGGGCATAGAGTCAGCAGACTTCGCACGCTCTCCCGATACACGTGTTTCATTCAAGAAACGTTCAAACATCAATCCATATTTCAATGGGTCAACGTCCGTTATATGTAAGCAATAAGCAACAAGACTACCGCAAACTGAACCACGTCCTGTTCCTACGTTTATATCATTTTCATGACACCAACGAATTATGTCCCAAAGTATCATAAAGTAATCACACAAACCGTTCGGAACTATTACACCGCATTCGATTTCAATTTGCTTCATGTATTTCTCCATCTCCTTCGGTTTCAGATGTCCAAGGCGTTCGTTGATACCTTTCTCCAATTCCTCAAAGAAAGAGCTTTCAACATCCTTAACCTCAAAATGAGGCAGTTTACGTTCTCCTGTATTTATACGGAAGTCTATGGAATCAGATAGCTTTGAAGCATTCTCTATACCAGTTACAATTGCCTCAAATAACGGCTCTACATTCTCAATCCATTCTTCGTAAGCATTTATGGTATCGGCTACGCTCTTGAAATATTGGTCATCTGACTCTGGAGTAGCCTTGTTATTTACTTTGTTAAGAATTGACTTCAACTCGCTCTCTTCCTTATCAAGATAATATGAATCATTTATCAAGATAGGTTTTAGCAACTTTCGATAGTTACAAAGATACGTGTCTATATTCTCAAGATGTTTTCGGAATAGTTGTTGCGAAACATACTCAACCGTGTCTATCTGATAGAACACTTGGTCAAATGATTTCTTATATTTTGCTATAAGTTTTATAGCAGCTTTCTTATCGTCTTTTACATAGTTCAATTCACTCTCCTTAGGCACTACGCAGCAAAGTCCTTTACCCAGCATATAAAGAAGCGTATCAGGGATGAAACCATTGTAATCTACGTTTATAGCCTTGTTGATGAGCAGTAAGTTCTTCCAACCTTCGTAGTTCAAGATGAAGAACTTCAACTCAAAGGTTTCTTGGTTTTGTTTATCTTCGGAGTAATTAACCGCTACTGTGACGGTTTCTCCGATTATTGATTTGATTTTCTTTTTCTCACAAGCAGTCTGAAAAGAAAGAACTCCAGCCATGGTATTCTTATCGCAAATACCAACTGCCTTGCATTCCATGAAACTTGCTTTCTTCGCCCAAGTCTCGCAAGAGCCTGAGCCGTTCATCATTTCATATTCCGAATGAACTCCCAAGTGTACGAAGTCCATGACTTTCGGCTCGCTCGTTTTACCCAGATATTTGAAATCATTGAACTCTGGTTTGAATACTAATTCATTGTAGCGGTTTTTATCTTTCTTGATGCCTGAATAATAGAACTTGCTTCCAAATTCAAACAATATGTAGTTTACCTTCTTTTCATCCAATATATCAAACTCCTCGTCTGAAAGAATGAAAGCAAAATCTTCATCAATTATTTTACCGTCAAACGGTTGAAGATAAAGGAATGTCCCAACCTCCTCTATGGTAATAATATCGGAGCCATCCAATTCTGACTCCGATACTACCATTTTGTTTTCTTCTAACCATTTTGCTAATGTTTCTGTCATAGCTTACCAAGATATTCATGTTCTACTTTCTTAGATAACCTTGCGGCAAAGAAGTTCTTAGCAAGCATAGATATATCCCAATTGTAGCCCATTGCTCCTGTTCCGCCATCGTCCTCCATATGAGCTTCCAAGACTTCAATTTCAGAAATAGCGGTATGACGTGCTACATCTTTCTCGTCAGGAGTTTTGAGAACAGTCATTTTCAGCTTGTATTCCAAATATATCTTCAAAAGTAGATAAGAGTTATACAGATAGTTAGAAAAGTCTGCTAACTGCTGGATTTCGGCTTCAATCGGCTCTTCTCCCTCCGATACTCTGATAAGGTTATCAATAATGATTTGAAGGTTGTACTCAATCTCACGGAAACGGTTGACCGCTACTTCGTGGCTGAAGTTGAAATCCATTCTTCGTTCTTGGGCTTCGCAATCCTCGTACATATTCCCGATAACAGCTCCACCGCCTTTTTGTTCAGCATACAAGTCGCTCATCGTTTTAGCAATCTTGTTCCACTCGTATATATGCAGACTTTGAGAGTTATGAGTTTGCGTTCCAAGTTCTACTCCCAATGCTCCCGCCATAAGCTCGGTCAAAAAGCTGAATTGAAAGATATTTGTTGGCAGTCCCCAATGAAGGTCGTTGCTTCGGTTTCCGATAGTTGTGATGAGTTTTCCTTCTCGTATTTTCAACATCACTATATCATTACAAGGAATATCTTTGGTTTTATATCCCAAGTCAAAGTTTGGGTTCCAAATCTCCATTACTACCTGACGACTGTTTGGATTTTCGGATAATATCTTGATAGCATCTATCACTTGGTCATATCCTTTGCTTGCATCCAAGTTATCCTTTACAAACTTGTCTTCGGTACGAATACCCCAATGACGTAAGCGGTAACCATACGGAGCGTGGAACGTTTCTCCATCATCTGAAAAGTCTGCCATCTTCTTATTAAACAAAGTCAAGAAGTGAACATCTTTTCTTCCCATTGCTATCCACATCGCTTCAGCTAATAAAAAGAACACATTTATATCACGCTCGTAACCTCCTACACATCTACGATAAGGATTGGTCAACTGCGTCTTAAAATCAAGCACCTCCTTAACTTCTCCGTCACGGCTCGGCTCGTAGTCCTTCTGGGTGAACAGGTAGTAATTGATAGCAGGGTACAACGCTGCAAAGGTCTCTGTTTTTGCTACTCCCAACTCAGGAATGCAAACATTGTTACTCGGAATATTCATATCAATCATTATTTTTGAAATTTTTCTTTTCGTTTCTTCTCCCTTATTAACTATGGGAGAAAAAGAAAGGAGAACGCTCAACACGCTCTCCTCTTTCTTTTCTATTGCTTACCAAATAAGGTTATTTCTTTTTGGTAGTCTTTTTAGCAGGAGCCGATTTTGAAGCAGCTTTCTTTTTCGGAGCTGGTGCTTCATCTTCTTCCTCATCGTCCTCCTCTTCTTCGTCATCTTCCTCTACTACCTTTTTAGCAGCCTTCTTTGCAGGAGCAGCTTTGGACGTCTTTTTCTTTGGAGCTTCTTCCTCCTCTTCATCGTCCTCATCTTCTTCCTCTTCTTCCTCTTCAGGCTCCTCTACTTTGGTTGACTTCTTGGCAGGTTTCTTTTTGTCCAAGTTCTCTTCCATTTTCTTGCGGTTTTCGCCCAGCTTCTTGTCGATTTTCTGAACAGTTGCCGTAATATGTTCCATAAGGTCGGTGATGATTTCAAGAGCTTCATCAAGAGTAATACCCTTAATAAGCGGTGCTCCACTCCAGCAAGGCTCGTAGTCAATGCCTGCTTTGTCCAGTATCTCGGTCTGTTTCGTGAAGGTCAACAGATACAAGTTACACTTGATAGAGCCGTCAGCCTGTTTTGAACAGTTCTCGATAAGAACCATAGAACGCTGAGAGTTTTTGCCTTTGTGTTTGATAGTTACACCCGCACTCGCTACCCAAGCATATGCGTATTCACTTTCAGGGAACAACTTCTTCAACGGTGCGAACGCTTTGCGGTCATCTTCGTTGTTTTTCGGGTCAAGTTTCGTTCCACGTTTGCCGGCAGCAGGTTTTGTTTCCTTCTTCTCTGCTTTCTTAGCAGGTGCGGCAGCTTTCTTATCCTCTTTCTTCGGAGCTGCTTTTTCAGCGGTTTTCGTGCTTGCCTTTGACTTCGGTGCAGGTTTCTCGTCCTCGTCCTCATCTTCTCCTACTTCGGCACGGATAGCCGCACGAATATCGTCATCAGTCATAGACTTCTTAACGGTAATGTCAAGCTCATTGTCTTTGATGTAGGCTTTCAGAGCTGTTCTGTCCATTTCTGCGAACTCGTCACCCTCGTCCTCATCTTCTTCCTCCTCTTCGGTTTCTTCTTCGTCATCCTCCTCTTCTTCCTCAGGCTCTTCAACCTTTTTAGAAGCCTTCTTGGCAGGTTTCTTCGGTTTTTCTTCCTCCTCTTCTTCAACTTCCTCGGCAAGTTCATCGTTTTCTTCCTCTTCGGTCTGTTCCTCGTCATCGCCTGAGTTGTCGTCTTCCACGAAGGATTCAGCAATGTCCAGAAGGGTATCAGTTTCCTCTTCCTCCATTCCTTCAATTCCGTTTTCTACCAAGATTTCAAGAAGTTTCTCACGTGCTTCTTCTTCGTTCTTTGCGTTAATCTTTAACGCCTTCACTCTTTTTGCTGTTGCTGCATTCATTTTCGTTGCCATTGCTTTTACGATTTTAATGATTACTATTTATTTGTTAAAACTGTTTTCGTTACTCTTCATCGAAACTGTAAGTTGAAAATACTTTCTTTTGTTGTAGCAATTCGTTACCATATTTCTGAATCAAGTAACTCTTTTGTAAGTCTATCATATCTGCTACTCCAATTGGTTCATCGCCACTGTCCAAGATTTCCTTTCTTGCTCGTTTCTCTGACTCGTTGTTAAAGTAAACTTTGTTAAGAATTTTTGTATTGTAACCTCGCAAGAAAAGTGAAAATATAACTCTTTCTTTGCCCGTCAATCCTTCCAACAAATCTACTCCATTAAGTACAAACTTGTTTACTTCAGGAGAAATTTGTGTATCTCCTTCGATACCATAATCAAAATTGATTTCATCAATTCTTGTTTTGTAGTTCTCTCTACTTATATACTTCATAAAATCTCTGGACTTGTTAGAACAAGCTGCTTCCAAATAAAATCGGATTGGTACTGGCTTTGATGCTTCGTTTCTCCGATATTTGGCCCATCGCCTGCCGTATGATTTTATGGAAGTAAAGATTTTCAAACGGAACTCCTGAACCAAGTCCTCAAATTCAAAGGACAGTTCTTCATAGGAGAATATCTTGGATGCGTACTTCTTCGCAAGATACTCATATCTATGATAGAGTTTTTCTGACATTTTCATCTTTTGTCCCATTGCGATTTACAATTTAATTTACAATTCTGATACGAAGGTAAGGACAATTTTTCAAACGGCAAAATAAAATCGAAAAAATTTTTGGGTTTGCCCAAAGATTTAACTTTTGTTAAGCAAAACCCCAGACAAACCCAATGTTTTATTGGATAAACTACAAATTTTATTTTCTACAATATTCGACATACATCGTCTTTATTCGCATCTTCATATTCTTGTAACTTTGCGGAATAAAGCGTCAATGTTCCATCGGACTTAACTTGGTCCAAAATCCATATACCTCCCTTGAATGAAAACTCGTTCCCGATAGCGTAATAATTCTCAACATCAAGCTCGGTCAATTCAAACTTTGGTTTGCCAAGTTTATCAAATAGCTCGCTCCGTACCTCTTCCAATTTGCTGGAGCTATTCAGAATGCTATCTAAACGATTGCGTTTAGCAATGTCGTTTATCTTCTTAGCCTTGTACGTCATTACCCTTTGATAATATGCCTTATCCTTCGGGTTGTAATATATCTTCTTTCTAAATTCAGCAATCAAATACTCTTTCTGTATTACCAAAAAGTATTCTGCTACTGATAGGTTTCTTGTCTTATCCATATTCAATCAAAATAACTCATTCTACCTTTATTCCAACCAAGTGGTATTTCTTCATTAATCGGAATACGTTTATTAACTCTCTCCTTATAATTGTAAATCCATATAGTGTTGGTAAATTTACAATTATTTCCTCTTTGTGATTCACCTATCTTTTTACTCCAAGTTTTTGAATGTTTCTTTCCTCTTCTTATTCTGCTTAACTTTAACCTTGTTTCATCAGATACGTTTCTTCCAATATTAGATTGTCTCAACTTCTCTTTTGTTTCTTCGGTCATACTTCCTTTGAGTTTACCTTTCTGAGCAATACTCATCTTCAATCTCGTTTCTTCAGGCAATTTTCTACCCTTTAACGCAGCTGATATTTTAGCAGCAACCCTCTTATCTCTTGATGCTCCCGATTTCTTGAAACAGCAGCTTTTAAGTATATTCAAACCTACGTTCGGATTGTTAGCGTCAAATTTCTTAATGAAATACGTTTCATAACCATTCAATTGATTTTGAGTATAACAAATTTTCAACACTTCTCTTGAAAAGAATTTTAGCCAATCCAATCTATCTAATTGCTTTGCTTCTTCAATATACTTTTCTAAATCGCTTCCACTACCTATATACCATGGGTCAAGAGTTTCCTTGTTTTTAACTCTATGTTGACCAATATATATCTTTCCATCTTTCAAACAAGTTGTTTTGTAGATAATTCCTATCATTTTCTGAGCTTACCAATTACACTTTCGTTAAAATCTCTGGGTTTGTACAAATGCTCAAACACCTTCAAAGCCTCCTCTGGAGAACATTCGTCAATATCTTTTTTAGAGCTTGTATATGTAATACTTGTCACGAAGTTATTTTCAAGTTCCAAACCGTACTTTTTGATGTCTTTGATAGCGTCAAAATCATATAACAATATGACATTTGTGACTCCCTTCAACATTAACTTTTTCGATTGCTCTGGACTGATTTTCTTTCCGAATGTACAAACGCATTTTATATCCTCGCTATCCCATAGATGAAGAACTTTGTCAACTGCTATCTTGTCAAAAATTCCTTCTACTAATATAACGGTTGTAGTGTTCTCGGTTATTTCATCATATCCAAACAAAAGCTCGGAGAACTCCGTACCAACGCTGTTGTTGTATCTTAATCGGTCTGACGGAACTTTCTTGGCTCCGTAACGTCCCAAAAAACCTCGTATCTTTCCGCCATCATAAATTGGTATCAAGACATAGTTTTGGTATTTCCGATACAAATCAGTAGCTCCTATATTATAACGCTTACAATCGTCAGGAGTTATTCCACGCCTCAATAGGTATTTCGTGCTTGCTACGGACACTTTCCACCCCACAGGCATCTTTATAACAGGTAGCTCCTTTAACGTCACCTCATCCTCCTCTATGCTTTCCGCAACGATACTCCGAAGGCTCTGAATAGTCTCTCGAATTTCAACCGTTGCACCTCCCAGCAGATAAGTTTTATCCAGCTGTTTAAGAAGTTTGTAAATACTTCCATATTCACCGCACTTCTTGCAATCCCAAAGTTGAGTTTGACGTGATATATAAAAATGCTTTTCTTTACCGCAAAAAGGACAATCGCAAATGTATTGTCCTCTTCGGTTTAACTTCGGATTGATTAACAAATCACGAAGGTCAGCATCATCAATCTTCCTTGTTGCTCGTCTCATATTCATCCCAATCTGTATTCAATGTACGCTTTCTATCATAAAACCTTGCGTATGCGAAATTATTACAAATATGTATTGGGTCTCCATTCTTATAGTCTCGGAGCTTATCAGTATGAAGTCTCATAATCTCTTCTTTGGACTCATCCCTTGTTTGATTGATTGTAATAAAAATATCAAACGGTCTGATTTTTCCTTTATCCTCCGAAAGTTGAGCACGGGTGATAACAAACTCTGGGTCGTTCTTCTGCTCCTCTCCGATACTACTTGACTGGGTAGCTGTATGAACTACTGCATTGAATTCCATAGCAAGCATCTTCATACCCTTCGCAAGTTTTGCTTGTCTGAAACGCTCCTCGTGAGGTGTATAGTTATGACCATCGCCTACTTCTAACAACTCCAAATAGTCTATTATGATAACGTCAATCTTACCATAAGTTTTTTCCATTTCCTTGACCTCTCTCCGAATATCGGGCAAGGTCTTAGCGTTGAATGTTTCTTCGGAGCTTACAATGATATCACTCTTTCGGAGCTTCTTAATAATGCGCTTGGTCACCTCCATCTTCTTGGCGGTAATGTTACCAAGTTTCACATCTTGGTAAAGCGTGCCTGTCCAAGCGGCATCGTATCGGTTCAAACATTGTTCCTTCGTACCTTCTAACTGAAAGTGAGCAACTCTGAAGCCTTGTCGGGCAGCTGATATACCTACGGAAACCAACACCTGACTTTTACCAGCTCCTGAATCTCCCAACCAAAGAACGCACTCACCAGTTTCTGGGCCACCGTTATCACCGCCCAACCTATAATCTATTTCATCAATACCAGTCGGTATCTTATAACGGAACTGCCAATCATCGCTTCTCCTTTTTGCTTGACGTTCGGCAAAGTCTCCAAATACGGTTTCAAACTTAGCAGACTGAATGGAGAACTTGGAGAAGTCCTCAGCGTATTTGACGAACATATCCCAAGATTGCTCTTTCTTTCCTTGGTTGTATAAATCAGCAATCTTGTCGTTAGCTTCCAAAAATTTCATCTTCTTGATGAACTTCTCGAAAGTATCAACAATCATCTCATGACCGCCCTGCTCATCAATCTCTACATCGGATATTTCTTCAAGTTTCTCTAATACATTTTCATCATCTTGGAATTGTTGCTGAATCTGACCGATAGTCGGAACTTTCCCTGTTCGGTCGTATCTTTTTGTAACCCATTGCCACAGCTTCTTCTCGCTTTCAATTTGCAAATAAGAGAATTTCAAGTATTGTCTAACAATTTCAAATACTGTTCTTTTCTCTAACGCAGCCGCAAGAAGCTCAACAACGAAGTTACTTGCTAATCCATCATTTTTCGCCATAACCTCTTTTTACATATATTTTTGGATACTCCTTCTTCAGAAGCTCCTTACATTCGTTTTTGAATTTACAAGTTGCACATTTAGAACTCTTATGAAAATACAGAGTTGTATTTGCTACGCACCATAAAAACCCTCTGTTGGTATTATGGTAGGCTGCTTTGAATTTCTCCTCCGCAGGTCTGATAGTAGATATTAACGCTGGTATTTCAGTTTTCTTCTTTATTACATTGATTTTATGTTCTTTCTTCAGTCCAATCCTTGTAATGTATACATTGGTGTCTATATCGTACTTTTTCCACCTTGCTATGGCGGTTTTTCCGAACACCCAATTGAACCTTATTTCTCGTGAATAGTCCTTCTTTGCTCCTGAATTAAACCAAGATTGAATACCATATTCGCAAAACTTCCTTACAAACTCTTCTCCGATAAGGTCTGAGAAAGTGTCCATGAAGTTATCCCAACATGCCGTATCAGAGTTGTTACATTTGTAATTAACTTTCCTTTTGGTAACTTGTTCCAATAACTCCACGAACGTATCTACTGCATATCTGAATAGCCTTTGTCTGCGGCGAACCACTTTATTGTCCATCTTTTAATCGTTTCTTTCCAATCGTCAATCGAAGTATCCAATATGCCTACTCGCTTCTCACCGATAGCTCCGATATAAGTGTTTAACCTTGTTTCAGAGTGTTCGGAGAAATAAGCGTCATACAAATCAAAGAAGTCAATTATCAGGCTTCGGCTCTTAGTTTTTGTTGCTCCCAATACACGTCCTTTCTTCTGAATAGTGTTAGCGTCCTCCAAACCTCCGTCCACGTTTATCATGACTTCAACCTGCGGAAGTGTAACGCCCTTCTTGAAGATATTTGACGCTAAAAGAAAACCACCTTCACCTTCCAAGAACTCCTCTTTTGCTCGCTCACGCTCCTCGCTGTCATTCTCTCCGCTGATAAAAGGTATTCCCGAAAGACGTTCCACCCTGCGTCCATGCTCTACGCTTTGGAACAACACAAGCGTTTTGAGGTTCAACTCTCGGAGTATTCCGATAACCTGCATCAAGAGCTTGTTACGAAGTTTTGATTCAAATATCAACTCTCTTCGATAGCCGTTGTAATCGTCCGCTTCAATGTCGTACTCAATATCATTATGGTCAATGAGTAGCATGAACACCCGATAGTCTGACAATACCTTCCTTTCTCTCAATCGCTTCTCGGTTATCGTATAAACAACGTCACCACTCCATTCTTTGAGCTTCAAGTTCTGAACCAGCGTACCTGTTCGATACGGAGTGGCTGAAAGACAAAGCTGGTATTCCAATTGCTTAGCTTTTTTATAGGTCTTGAGCTTCGCATCGGAGCAGTTATCATGTATCTCATCAATACAAAGAAACTTCAATGTTTTGAAATACTTATCAAGCTCCCTTTTCTTGACCTTGTCTTTACATCGGGCAGAGAACGTAGATTGTATGGTTTGAATCATTCCTACAGTTACACGCTTGCCAGTGTCAATCTTGCCAGCTTTGATTTCTCCTACCTCTATACCACCATACGGCTGAAAATACTCCTTGATATCATTTACGGCTTGATTAAACAGCGTTGTGTTATCGGTAAGGAATAAGAAGTTGCCGTCATCACTATTCAAGAAAATACGCAATATCTCGGAAGCAATGAAGGTCTTTCCTCCTCTGGTCGGTACGACTATGATTCCAAACCTCCTCCGATAAAAAGCCTCAACCGCTTTGCGCTGGTGAATATATTTTCCCGACATTCGGTTATCTATCTCCACGCCTTCGGGCAAAGCAAAATCATAGTCTGAAATCTGATATGAAAGGTTGTGAACTCGGATATACTTTTCCAACGTAGGCAACATGCCTATTTTGAAAGTGAACTTCTTTTTGTCAAACTTCTCTATTTTTGACGAATAGGCAAAGGGGTCAGGGTTGCGAAAAGTCAATGCCTTTGCAACGTGCCTTATCCCATTCTTGCTCGATAGCTTAAAGGAATATTCAAAATTGTTAATCCTCGTTACTGTTATTTCTACTGCCATGTCCATTTCTTTCTGCCATCATCTTCTGCTCACGGTCATAGTCTTTCCTCAACTGAGAAATTGTATAATCTGACGGAAAATGACAAATTATCTTATAGTGACCAACTTTCTCGGTCTTTTCAAGATAATATCTGCCTGTCGCCATATTGCGTGCGCAGTCCAAAGTAGTAGATGAAAAATTTGCTACTATACCTTTCTGGTAATGGTTGATTGTCTTACCAATCTCGACAAGTTCTTTCTCAACCTGATTAAGAATTTCTTGCCTCGTTATCTCTGTTCCAATAGGCTTGCTATTGACATAATCTCGGAAGATACTCCAAACTGTTTTCTTTGCTTCCATAAATTCAATATTACTTGGGGTGTTAGGATACAGAGAATGTTGCCCCCTCGCTCCCCCCTTTGTTAAACATCTGTTACAAATTACTTGGGTATGATAGTCGGCAGTTGTCAGAAGTTACCCCTCAGTTACAAGGACAGAGCTGCCTCTTTGGTGTTACTGGTCAATACGTTCACACTCTCGGTATAACTTTGGCGTCTCGTTAGTCATCGAAACGATTTACATGCTTGCTCTGCATTGCTATTATTAACCGTGATATTTCCCTTCACCGATTATATGATAGCACGAATACAAAGAAAAAAGAGACGAAAGCAATACACTCCCGTCTCTCCTATCTATCGTATATGAATTTAGGTTACTATTCAGATAACAAAACAACATCGCATTGAGCTATTTGAATGTCATTATTTTCTGATTCTAAAATAATGTGTGTACCTGAAAAATAAGGAGTATTTATGATGAATTCATTCCACCAAGCTCCTACAGTTATAACCCCCACTTTTGCAGGATTAGCATCCGAAGTAGATTGAGCAATTTTAACATCTAATTTCGCACAATCAAAACTTCCTCTTCTAATAGGAGAACTTGCCCATTTTGAATCGTTATCAATATATTCTGGGAAATATCTTGCTACTACTTTTATTTGAAGAGTTGCTGGAGCATAATCCATTGGAGTAATAGAACTGGTTGTTAATGCTTGTTTAACTGATTGACCCTCGTTCATTTTTCTTACAGTAGTTATGCCAACTGGTAAACTTTCTGCGGTGGAAGAAACGGTTGACACCACTGGAATGTATTTATCTAAATCCGATAAACCTATCCATTCGGTATCAGCATCATTAAAAGTTGTTTTATTGATTACGCTTGTTCCCCTCTTTTCTAAATAAAGAGGATATTTAACAACATTCTTTTTGATGTTTCCAGTTACTTCACAACTTATGTCCGAAATTGATATTGAACTTCCTTTCAATAAAATTCCAATTTTATCAAAATCCATGCAAGTATTCAAAAACGAATCCAAAACCAAAGAATTGTTTTGTATAGTTACTTCAACCCATTCACCAAGGGGTTTATTATAACGATTCATATAATCGGCAGAAGGATAATCATAGCTTCCTTTCAAAACAACACCAGATAAATTAGTAGTCGGATTATCAGTTCCAGAAGTTGTTTTTCCACTTGATGTGGTAGTTGTAACGACTACTCCATTTACAACATCTTCTACGGTGTAAGTCCTAAGCAGAGTGTCGCTGAAAACTCCCCCTGTTATTTGGAATTGAGTCCCAGGAGTTAATATTGATTCACCAGATACGACACCAAAAGCTATGAATCTTCTGTCTGGAAGTGGATTAGTCAATGAATTTATCTTCCTAACATATGCGTTGGTAATTCCAGATGCTGTAATGTTCAATGTTAAACCAGTTATGTTGTTTCTATCATAAGGAGTTATTACATCAATCAAGGCGTAATCTCCGAATGAAACGCTTGCTGATTTAGCCTGAAGCATTTGATATTCATCTTTGTAAGTTTGATAAGCAGTCGAACCAGAATCAAGTCTATCGAAAAATTTTTCAGTAGCTTCTGTAAGTCCTGAAACTCCGCAAGTCAATTCAATGAATCTTTCAGCTCTGCCCAATATATCTTCATACATTAAGTTTTGCAAATCAGTTGTATCAACTGAAGGTCTAACACGGAACAATTTCATAGATTTGTTAGGTCGTGGCAAAGTATCAAGATAGGTCTTCATACCATACGTCCACATCCAACCAGTTCTGGTAGCTGGGTGAGAATTTTTCCAAAATGGCGGAAAAACTCTGTTAAACAATCTTGCTGCTGTTCTTCCCCAATTCATAAACATGTATCCAAAATCTTGAGCAAGTCTCACGAAATTATAATAGTAGTAAGAAGTATCATGCTCTGAACCTAATATCGGAATACCGCCCATGGCTTTTATAGCGTTGGCAAGTTTTTTTCCATTTTCATAATAGGTATCACTCGCTGCAGCATATAAAGCTCCGTCATTATCCTGCATAGCAATAACTCCATACTTAATGTTCCAAGATTGAACAGGCACATCTCCTAACCAAGCTTGGTTAGCATTTATTCTCGTGAGTAATTCCAAAAGGTCATCGCCAGAATGTCCATAATTATACATAATGTAATCGCTGAACATGGACAAATTGTTTATTGCGTGTTTACCCAACATACAATACCCGTTCAGAAAGGAATTTGAAAAAAATCCTATCTTATCAGAATTTTCTATTGTTATGGTATCAATATTTGATGGTTCCTCAAGTTTAGACACTCTTTGTGACAAACCGTTCAAATCACTCGGCAAATTAGGATAATCAATAATATATCTTTCTTCATAAGGTTCATAACCAGTGTAAGAATTTCCCTTTTCAATTTGAAGAGTATCAAGATTATACCAAATGCTATTAAACTCAAGAGTAATTTGAATATACTTCGCTCCCGCAGGAGCTGTAACCAATGTAGTTCCATTAGATGTCCCCACTTCGTAATTCGCATACTCAGCTCCAGTTGCTGGGTTAATAGGCTTCATAGGAGTTACCCCATCTTCTGGTAAGAATCTCACGCATCGTGTTGCAATATTACCAGAAGATGAATATTGCCTATAAATGGCGTATGTTTCTCCTTCTTCGATAGGAATCAATGAACTAATAGCAGACACTGAACTTCTCATCAGCATTCCAGGTGTACTTCCTATATAATACCCTTCTATAATATTATTTTTATCAAACAGGTTTTTACCTATTTTCTTAACATATGAAGCATAATTATTCGTGTCGAGATACGTGTCGAGATACGTGTCGAGATTCGTGCCGAGATTCGTGCCGAGATACGTGTCGAGATACGTGTCGAGATACGTGTCTCCAGTTGTTGGTTTTTTAATATAATCGGAGAACTCTTTGTAAAAAGCATTTAATACAACACTTTCTCCTTCTTGAACTTGCAAACCTTGTAATTGAGCATCCGAAACTGCAGCAATTCCGAAAGATACGACTATATATGCAGTATCAGCGATTGTTGTTGTTGTTGTTGTTGTTGTTATTGAATTCAAAATAACACCATCATGTAATGCTTTCTTGTCTTTATCGTAAAAGGCTACAACTTTATCCCCAGAAGTAATGGCGAAATTTATTGTATACGTTGTATTCGGCTTTACTGGAATAAAATCACTTATCGCTCCATTCAACGGGTTTGGCGATGCAGTTATATTGCCTATCCCCGCTATTGTTCCGTAGGAAATATAATAACCCCTTATGGCGGTTTTCCAATTAAATAAGTTCAAGCCGTCAGTTACAAAATATTTACTAAAATCACCAAACAAAGGCTCTGTTAAAGCTGTTGCTACATCTGTTACGATACTTTTTATATATTCAGATTGTTTATATACATCATCTTGGATATAAAAAGTATTATATGGAACATATATCGTAGGAGCTGGAAGTTTAATGTTTCTTAAAACATAACTATTTTTTATTGTATCTATATTCCAACCAGTACCGCTTGACTTCAACCAGCAAATTCTTATAAATTTAGCATTTGTTGGTATAATAGAACCATTGTAGGTCAAACCGCTTGACTTTGATATCGGATTGCCATGAGAATCGTAAAACCAAGCACTGTAAAACCAAGTGTTTGAAGGTATTGAATATAGCTTGTAAGTTTCGGCTTCTTTTACATCTAATAAGCCAGAAACGGCACAACCGTCCCAAGGTAAACTAACTGTTTTGTTGTTGACTAAACCAGTTAAATCGTTGATATATTTATCGTTTTCTATTGCCGAAGAATCTATCAAATTTTCATTTGTAAGCAAATAATCAAACAGACGGTAAAAATTATTTCTAATTTGAATTCCAACCGCCATTTGAGACATAACAACATTAGGGTCAAGTCCAGAATCCTGAGAAATGGTTATATTCAATGACGATTGGAATTGCCAACCACCTTTGATTCGACTATAAAATCCGTTTTCAGCTGAATTATTAGTATTAACCACAGATACTATATCGCCAACATTAATATATTTACCATCTGTTCCAATGGGATTGTCTTTGTCAGCATTCATTGCCGCCACTGACGGGTATGTCTTGCGAACGTTGAAATTGTAATAGAAGTTAGCTTGTTCTGCTGCACTGATTATATTGGTAGGAACTTGCGTTGCTGACCAATATTGTGTATCCCAAATAAGGATAACCAAACATGCTTCCATTTGCCCATTCGTTATCTGAATCGGTTGACCCAAATAGTTTCGGAAGTTCTGAAATGTAACAGTTTTGTCTTGAGCGACACCTGCTATGTAACAAGCTCTTGCGTCATTTGGTTGAATTGGTTGTGTATTAGCTTCAGCAATACCAATCAATGGCCCATTCGCAATAAGTTCTAAACTCCTAATGTAGTTAAGCATATTTATTTCATATGCTTGCTGACTATCAGGCTGAATTTCCGTTCCAACAGGTCGCCCCATTAAAGTAGAAATAATCATCTGATAGGTGTCATCATATCCTGCCATATTGTAAATTATAAAAAGTTACGAATAATCTTCGTTGTAATCAGTTTCTTGATAGTTCTTAACATCAACTAAATTATAACTGATAACTATCTCAACCCCCTCTACATTTTCACGTACAAATTTATCTTTATACTCTTTTATCAGCTCCTCGTTTGTAGGATAACGATTTTTTTTAATTATTCTTTGTATCCAAAAACCCACTGCTTCTTTGGGTTGAAGCGCATCTTTAACATACAAAGAATTGTCAGCTTTATTTTTTAATTGACCTAAAAATTTAGCCGTGAAACCTTCGGTGGCAATATAAGAGCATTCTAACGGAGTTTCCAGCACCATTTCGTCACGTCTCTCAATCCTGAATATCGTTTCGGATATTCTCTTCACAGTATAAGTTTCATCATTGCTAAATGCTTCCTCAAATGCTAACCAAGTGGCTTCAATTCCTGTTTCTCTTACCTCGAAAGATACGTTGAAAGGATACAGAGCAATTTCCTCGCCTGCCGAAGCATACTGCTTAATTTCTAAATCAACCGCAGCTCGGTAAAAAGAAGCGTCATGAAATTCAGCAAGCATTGGTTCTTGATAACGATTAGCAATTTGTTCCATCATATAGTTATCCGTACTTACAGCAACTGCTGCTAATTTGAATAACGCTTCATGATTTTCATCGGTTATTATCTTTATCTCAACATCTGTTGCTACCTTGTCTTCAAATTGATTTATGAGTCCAATGGCAATAGTTTCCTTCGGTTTTTTGTCCAAAGTGTAAGAAGAAATAATGTCGAACAAAGCGTTTATTGCCGCATTTGGAACTGGGGTAGAAGAAATATATCCTCCCAAACTCAAAGCAGCATCCGTTTGAGGATTGTCTTGAGATTTTGCTAATGAGCTTGTTGCCCCTGTTAAATATATCATCATAACTTTAAGAGTAATTGCGTTGTTTAGCTTGAGGTTCAATATTAGCAAGATTTACAACAAATGAACTACCTGATAAAGTTTCAGACTGTCCATCAATGTTTGTAAATTGCGCTATGGCAAGATTTCCAAATGGGAATTGTTTACCGCTATTATCCAACATTCGATAACCTATGGAAATTGTTATCTCATCTGTGAATGTTCCCGACACTGAAGGGAAAAAGGCATAAACTCTCATTCTTCCCGTCACATTCCATATAGAAGCTCTGAAGTAGAACGGTTTAGAAGGCAAATTTACATTGGAAGATAACTTAACCTCATATTCCATTTCCAAGAAATTAGGCACTACAATAAAATCATTGTTATTATCTAAAATCATTGAAGTGTCTAAATTTGATATAAACAAAGACTTATTTGAATTGCTATCAATTTTAGCATATTTCATATTAGCTCTGTTTACCAATAACCAACCGTTAAATAGTCCGTCAGGAATATTGCCAGTACCAAGATAGTTACTTGACCCCGAAAGGATATTGAATGAGTTAGAAGTAGAAGTTGTTACCAACTTAAACTTCGTTATCGTATATCCGTGTTCAACCACCAATTCTAAATCAACTGATACAGTGTTAACAGCATTTATACCTCCGATAGCTGCAACGCTCAAAAGACTTGCTAATGGATTTTTTGAAGCAGCATCTGAACTACTACCTTGTTGAACATAAGGATTATTGAACATTGAATAGATACGCTCATCAGAAATGCTCATTCCTCCTGAGTCGTCAAACGATATTCCAGCAATGATAAATTCATTGGCTGAAAGAGAAGGTTTGTCTGCTGAATCAACAATACGGATATTGTATGAATCATACTCGTATATCATTTTATTAGCAGCAAGCGGTTGGAACCCTGGTGTGAATGTTCCTATCACGGAGTATTTCAAATTGTTTTCGTTTACGAACGAACCAGCAAGAATAGCAGAAGTATCAGAGACAACGCTCACAACCTCGTACTCACCAGAATTCAGAGTTGATTCAAACTTTACCTTAGTAGGGAAGTTGGGCTGTCCTCGTAGGACTTTTGTAAACTCCGTTCCAATGCCCGATAATGAACCGTCAGTGTTAATGGTAACAGTTCCTGTTTCGATATTCTTAACGTCACGAGAAAGCACCAGCCAACGGTTAATGCCAGTGTTAAGAATTTGCATCTCTACAGCATTTTCCATTACAATTGCATCAACATCCGTAGTGAAGGCAATTCCAGGGTTGATGATGACGGTATTAGCAGTTCCAGCCTTGGCGGTTACTTTGAAATAAGTATTTCCTGAATTCTCTACTATTCCAAATGATTTTGACATAGACTTGATTGCCAGTTTATACCCGTCATCGGCTAAAAACTTAACTAATCTTTGAAGTTCATTGACCTCCAAAAACAAGTTTTCGCTGAATTTTAATCTTGACATATTATCTTAGTTTTTTAATAATTACTCATGAATACAAATATATCCGTCATATTGAATGGTAACAAATACTTCTCTATAATATCTGTAATTTCATCCTGCGATTGGCTATTGTTATTATTTCTGACGTAGGAATAAAATATGCGTGAACTTTGGATGAAACCTAAACTATGAGAGTTGGTAGTGCCGTCTTTCAAAGGCAATATATTCGTTCCTCTTACCAGTGGTCGAATTTTGTAATTCCATATACCAATTTCCGATACAGATGAGCTCGTTATTTGAATTTTAGGAAGAATGTATTTTACAAATGAATTGTTGAAATACAAATTCGTTCCTTCTCCTATGTTCGTAGGACTGCTTTCAACATTTGCCGTAGAATAAGCATGTATTATACCTCTGACGTAATACCAAACAGAATTTTTCTTATTGATTGTTTTAATTTCAAAGAAAGTATCTGATACTGAAAAACCGTTCGGAGTTATAAAGGCATCATCAAGTTTATTTTTCAAAGAATCAAAACCCTCAACTCCAAATATCAAAGTGGCGTCTTGTTTAGAATTTCCGATAACTTGGAAAGCAAATGTTATTTCATAATCAAGTCTTGAATCTACTACATATATATTGTCAGAAACATCTGTGTCTTCGCTTTGTCTCCCCAATCCAGTTTTACCGTAGCTTTGAGCTTTCAAGTCTAATATCTTCTTGCCATCATATTCTCTAATAGAATAACTTGAATTGCCTGTACGTGATAAAACAAAGTCCGAAAGGTCTTCAAAGTCCTCCGATAGTTCCTTGGTTTTATTCAGATATTTCGACATACCTGTCCCCCGATACATCGGAGAACATTGTCTCATACACCAACCTACTTTCTCCAATGGTATATTTTCGTATAAAAGCTCATCGCTGACCTTGCTCCTTACCAATCTGATAAACTCTCCGTCAATCTGTAAAGTCTCTCCGTTCGGCAGCAAATAACCTTTACGCTTGAATATCATCTCCGTTCCTCTTTGACGTATTTGGTCATAAAGATTTTGAGCCAAATATTGAAGGTCTTCAAGAGTAATGTTTGCTTCATCGAAGTATATTCCATATTGTCTCACTTGCTCTCTCATGAGGTCAAAATCGTCTTGGAAGTTTTCAAACCTCTTGAAGAAACGAATGAACATACTGTAAAACCTCGCAACCGAAAAGAACAAGTCAATATAGTCTTTGTCTTCCTTCTCGTCAGAGTTTTCGGCTCTCGGAATATAATTTGGTACGATACCACGATAATACAACTTTTTGAAGATGTTTTCTTCCAAAGCCTTCATCTCTGGCGTACCAATTATGTTAGCAAAAATACTGGAACTGATAGTAGGAGCGACAAATTGAATTGCCTCTCGTGAGCCCATAAAGTCAATGCTTTTGAACTCAATAACTCCCGTACTATCAGAACCAGTCCTTGTATATCTTAATTGAATAGTCAAAGAACTATCAACAATATAATCATCCGAAGAAAGGTTTGATGACGTTAGCTCTTGCCAATCGTTCCAAAAAACTCCATCAGATGAAATTCGGAACTCCTTATGAACGGTGCGTGTATCGGTAACTCCTTCAACAACATCGGAAAAGTCAGTCAAATGAACTTTCCCTGTTATTTGAGGCGTTACATCTATCAGTAGCACGTCCCCAATTGCATTCAATAAATTATCCTTCATTATACGTCAAGTTTTCTTGTTCTTTTTCATACTTGTTAGCATCGTCTCCTTCGGGCTCAATTACCAACTCTCCATCGATATTTATGTTACCAACAGTATTTCCACTGTGAGACAGTAGCAGCTCACCTTCTTTCCCAGAAGTATTATCAACAATCATAGGTTTCTCCAATACTTGAGATTTATATATAGAAGGAGTGGTTGAGCCATCGTCATTCATATCCGAAAAACAATTGATTAAGAATAAACCACTTGATGGCTCAACCTCTGTTATAGTCTTTACGCTTACTTGTGTTCTCATATCAGATAGTTGTTAATACAGATGACTGGAATGAAGTATCAATTTCGTTCGGATAATAAACCTCAGCCAATACTCCTCCGTTATCTTCTATGATATTGCCATCAAGGTCACGCATTACAAACCCTCTTACACGTGGAAGTCGGTATTTAGGTACGTTTATATCAGCGTGAGGATAAAAGTGCGTATCAGGCACGTATCGAACTCCATCTACATTCTTAGCAGCAAACAATAAGTTTTCCCACTCAACCTTATCACCGTACTCCCAAAAACGATAGTCAAACAACTTCGACATCTGAATTTGTATTTCCCTTCGCACTCGGTCTTGGTCATAAGCAGGGTCAATATCTACTCGGAACTCAACATCGACAGGCAGCCAATCAACGTTGTTTAGTTTCAAAGCATAATCGGTTGAACTCCTTAGAAGCTCCGACAGTGACAAATACTCCTCCGAACGGCTCAATATTTCGTTGAACTCGTCATCTGTAAAGTCTTGTCCGTTTACCGATACAACAATCAAGTTCAATCGTCCATCAGTATCAATACCGCCTTTATGAAATCTCAATACATTATTATTGATTTTCATAAACACTTGCTCCAAGTAAGATAGAGTTGTTCTTGCTAACTGATTGATACTGTCCTTAATTCTCTGACGAAACAAATCATCATCTTCCTCATCTCGTCCACCAGTCGCTCGATATTCATTGGTACAAGTCAAATGACCAGTCGGTATCGGATTGACTTTATTGATAGACAAAGGGTCAACGTTGGTATCAAGTCCTTCTTGGTCGCAACGTACCTTCGCATAAGCATATCCATTCACACCAATTACAACGTCCTCTTCCAATGAGAATGTTATTCCCGAAGTACTGGTGAATGTATGAACGTCTTTCAAATAAGTTGTTCCCTCATCAGCAATAAGTCGTACATAAGTAGAACTTGCTGCCGCACCAAATCTCGGAGAAACGCCACGAATAGCAGCAAGTTCATCCAAGTAAACTCCATAAGCCGTATCAGGAAAGATATGACCTTCCACGATAGCTTGGTTTACAAGGCATTTCTGACCTACCTTAGCGCAACCGAAGGCAATACCATTCAAAACTGATTCAGCTCCAATGTCGTTAATCTTATCTGTTTTGTTCAGGAGTATTTCCAAGAACATGAGCTTGAGCTCATTAACAGGCGTTATCTTTGTAATCATATCACTATTTTTTTCTCAGTTTTATAATCATACTTTGTTTTTATCTCAACCGTTATCGTCATACTTCCATTATCGTAAGCAAAGTCAGTGATAACAGCATATTCAAACAAATCATTCTGTAAGAAGTTGTTTTGAATATCCGATACCAATTCAGGATAGGCGAATGTTTTGGTATTAACTCCAGTGATTAGTTTAGAGTTTTTACCAAACAACATATTTTCGGGAACATCCCCCCGATTGAGCTCCAACAGAATATCGCATTTTTGTTCTACGTTGGCTTGGAACTCTACGATAACCAAATCATTGGATTGAAATGTAATCTTTCTCGCAATATCCTTTCCATATATCCGTTTACCGATAGGCTGGTCAAGTATCGTGGTTACAACGACATCTACTTGATTGTTTACAAGAACGTTCATTGGAGTGAGTTTATCAATCTCCCAATCTCCTTCGTTCATATCGTTACTCAACATCAAGTCAATCCAGTTTGAATTATCTTGGTTGATTTGTTTAACGGAGTTTGCTACATCTTCTACTGTTCTGTAACCTCCTACTGACGAAGCGACTTGAATGAAAGGTTGATAACCTCTCTTTGTTATAGAAGTTCTGCGGAACTTCGGAAGTTTATTGATTTTCTCAATCGTTGTGTTCAAATCTTCCAAATAGTCCATCAGCTCCCAATATCCACAAGTAGCGAACTTATTTGCGAAGTTCTTGAACTGAGCCATAACGTCCTTACATTCTGAAGTAAGCTCCCGAAGTAATATCAAATGTGAGTTATCAACCCCCTCCGTTTGTCCTGAGAAATATCGGTTTATTTCAGGATATGAATTGAGCATGAAACTCCGATACTTAGCCAAGAACTGGATAAGCGGATATTTTGTGACTTGTTCAAATTCTAATACTATTGATTCCATTATATACCAATATTTAACGCTCCGAAGGTAGCACGTGAAACATCCTTCAAAATATTGCCTATTCCCTTAGCAATAGCTCCCGAAGCAACTGTTGTTAGAAACTTAGCATTTTGCTCCTTTTGACTTTTAACAGCAGATGCAGGAGCAACCGCCTTCATCTCCAAAGAGTAATACCAAAGCATGTTGTTTTCGATACTCTGTGAATATGAGTCTTGCATTACTTCTACAACATAATGAGTATTCAAAGCATAATTGTTGAATATCAAGATACAAGGATTGCCTTGGTCATCTAACTTAGTAGAAGCCTCAACCATATTCTTCAACATCTTCGTCAGTCCATAACCAGTCTTTATCAAGACATCGCTATCCAAAACGCTAAAACCCATATTGCCTCCGAAGAACGGAATTGTTGATACATTCTCCGTTTCCTTCATTCCCAATAACAATCTGAACTTTCTTCCAAACGTACCTTGAATTGAAATATCTCTCGGAACGAAGGTGCTATTGAACAGCGTTGAAACTCCTTTGTTGGTTTTAGTTATGGTAGCAATTTGAGTCTTATTCTCCAATATGTTATTAGGCATAACAACGAAGGACATAAAACCCTTGGTATTTCCAGAGCTATCTAACAACTCCAATGAACACATATAGTATTCAAAGTTGTCGGGTGCAAGCGTATGAAGTGCAGCCTTTCCGATAGTCACCAACGCTCCTCTTGCGTTCTCAACTACGCTATTGACTGTACTTCCTGCTATTCTACCAGCTTGATTCAAAAATGCCATAACTTTATATATATTTTATCAACTTTATAACTGCTCATTATGATATAGTCCCAGTGCCTGGCCCAGTTGTCGTTCCAGCTCCAGTGGAAGTTGTTACTGGTATGCCTGGTTGAACAGTTACCGTTGCTGTTTTAATCCAAGCGTCCACGCCATCTGCTACAGCATTCGCTATTGAATCAGCAAAATCTTGTTTTACTTTCTCTGAATCTGACTCGTTACTTATCGGAGCGTCCAGAGCTTCTTTTATTTTTTGTTTGAGTGTAGTTCTCAAACCTTCTGTATTGATAGGCATAATTATTCCAAATTAGAAATTTTACTTTTGATTGTATCTAACTTCGCTTGTATAGCAGCAAAAGAAGCTGCATTCACAGGCGTTGAAGTAGCTCCTACTGGAGAAATAACGGTTATTGCTTGAATAGCTTTCAACATCTCGTCCAATAAGTCCGCCAACGTATTACCTAACACCATCGGCTCTTTACCGCTATTGTGGTTTATCTTCTTGCTAATGATATCAACTTCTCCGTCCTTAGCAACTACCTCATTTTCAAATTCATCTTTGTAATTCAAACCCTTACCAAGCTCATACGACAAAGACATTTTTTCTTCGCCCTTCTCCTTGACCTTCAAAGTAGCCTTCTGATTTGTGACTACATTTACCGATTTATTACCAATGATGTTTATCTCGTTATCGCAAGAAACGTTCAAGACTGAATCAGCGTTCTCGGAGCTTAACTTGATATCAATATTAGCAGGCTCATCCTTGTCTCCCAATACTGTTATGTCCAAACCAGCCGTAGTGCCGTCAACAAATATCTCAACATTTCTTGTTTCCGTTCCTCGTTTTAATCTGTATTGATTTTCATCCAAAGAATAGTATTCACCTTGCCGTCTCAATGCTGCTACGATAACAGGAAGTTGAGACACAGCATCTTTAACCCATACCACTGGTGTTCCTCTATTCTCTTCATCGGTCGGGAACTTTATGCACTGCATTACGTTTATATCAGCATGTACGCCACTGAAATATCCATATCCCTTCCCTCCGTTTATCGTCAGGGTGTTAGTGCGGTAGCAATCATTTATATATTGAACTCGGTCAACCTCCGAAGGTACGACAACGAAGCCTACCCCAGCTGAACCGATACCAGTGTCCAAATTTCTTATGCCAATTACATCTTCTTCCATAACTATTTCTTTTTGCCTGTTACAGTAGCTTCTTTGGTAATAGTTACTTCAAATGAATTATTACCAGTTGCCATCATACGATACTTATTGATGTTCTCCCAATATAATTGTTGCTTAGACATAAAGAAGCCGAAATTGTCGACATTCACTTTCCACTTTGAAATATAGTCCTTCCAATTATCAGCAGTTATCTTTTCAATATCAAAATCTTCTCCGAAGTCTATGATATCAAAGTAACTGAATTTCTTCAATCCTATCTCTTTGCCGTATATATAAGCAGGGTACATTCCCTTGGATACTTGTAAGGTAGTCATTCTGCTCACACCTTGCGTTGTCACGTCATATGTATTCGTAACAGCGTCCACGTAGAATATCTCACCCGAAGTCGGAAGCATTATGACCGTACCTCTTTTGATGCGTCTATCTCCAATCAGTGTTATTGTTCCTCTTCGGGTGAATGCATTGTAAGCATTACTTTCAACAAGAAACTTAAAATCACGTACAGCGTTGCGTATAATTCTATCACCGTTTTGAGAGTTTTCCGATTTATCAGAGTTGAAACGTCCAGAGAAAGCAAAGTTGAAATAATTACTTTCTACGCAAAGCGGTCTGCTTCCCCAAACAGCGGCAAACTCTGGGAAGAACACCGCAGGCATAAACAAGTTAGCTTCTCGAATACCAAGCAAGTCGGCATAAGGTACATATTGATACCATGAGTATATTCCTTGATTATTCCAAGTAAGGTCGGTTGTTAATATATCCGCTTCATCAAGAGTTATCAAAGTAAGGTCAATCATCTTTGTAAAACTCTCTTTATCAAATGGCGGTTTACGAACAATCCAATAATATTGGTTACCAAATGTATCTCCCATAAACTCCACCAACGGCTCCTGACATACCTTTCGGAAGAAATTCAATAAAGAGCCTTGCTGGGTTGAAATTCCTGAATCAAGAACTTGTTTATCAGCAACCGAACTATCAACCAAAAGTTTCGTTATCTGCCATACACCAGGTGCTAACCTTTCTTTTGCTACTGTATTCTGTCTCGGTTGTTTCTTCGGAGTATATTCTGTAGCATCGGGAACGGTTATATCAGAATGAGCTGAATACTTGTAAGCCGTTTGAGTTTTTATTTCACTATCAGGAAAACTTAACCAAGATGGGTCTCCATAATTAAGTATCTTTCCAGTCTTTCTTGAAACCAATCGTTCTTTCGCTAAAAACCAATACTTTGGGTCAACGGCATTACCACTTGAGTTCCCTCCCTTTCGGACTTCCAAGTGTAAGTGCGGGCCAGTAGAATGACCTGCATTTGGGTCTCCTTTCGCTCCTCCCGTGGTTCCAATTCGTTCTCCTTCGGCTATCTGATAACCCACGTAGATATGACTATCAACGGAATGAAGGTGCATTAACAGAATATAGATATACACGCCCATCTCAACTTGATGTTGAATAGTAACGTACAATCCAGCTCCGTTCTTTTGAACCTGTTTGGTTATAATCTTACCGCCCAAAGGAGCTTTCAAAACAGTACCTACAGGAACGCCAAAGTCAATACCATTATGGTTTTTGATTTTGCCATCCATGTGTCTTTTGCCAAAGTCGCTCGTAACCATGAGTTGCGATTGTCCTTCCAAAAAACCTTTATAAAATGTTTTATAATTAGCCATTGTTTTCTTTCTTTTCTGGTTCAAGCTCTATGTACTTCGTTCTATCTTCGCCCCAAGTTTCAAAGACATATCCTGGCACTACTTCTACGTTGGCAAGCTGAGAAATAACCCCTTTCAGAATATAGCTTATGTCCATGTTAATACGGTTAGCAAAAATATCAATCTCTCCAGTTACCCTCCGAAGTCGGTTGATTGGGTTGTTATAAGTATTATTCATAACATCGGCTTCACGAATATCACCTTGCTTTCCGTAGCTCTGTTCATTCGCAAATACTCCGCTTGGGTCTGAAGTAGTAGAAGGATTGAAGAAAAATGAACCGTCCTCAATTAAGAGTTTCATCAAGTCTCGTCCAGTGATTTCAACGTATGCCTCCGAAGATTGAGAATTGGTAACAACCTTTACTTCATCTACCAAACCAATCATATCATACACACCTTCGGCAAGTTTTGTACTTATTTTGAAATTGTCGGCATCGCCACTATACCAATCAGCTGTATCCTTAACCAACTCCATATCAAGTTTCTCGAAAGAAATAAACAGAATGTCGTTAGAACTTATCAACCAATTGAAATAGTTAGATTCAATATCATCAAAACTTGATTTAGCATAATACTCTCCTTTCTCTCCGTATTCATATGTAGCATCATTCTTAGAAGCATTGCCCTTTTGCCCCGACATATCGCCATAGGTCTTTTCTCCGTTCTCACCTTTCAGTATCTCATAGATGACTGAAACTCCTTTACTTCGGGCACTAATGATTGGAAGCCTCATTGTGAAACTTCCTCCATTAGATGTTACCGAAGTAGCAAGTGAAATTATATGTCGGCTCAAGTTGGCAAATTCTGTAAAGTCTTGACGCTCCATCTTGATAGTTTTCTTTCCTTGTGCATCAAGTCCTACATAATAGAGACTTTTGAACCATCCAAGAACTGAACAATCAGGACTTCGTTTGGAGCTATCCGCTACACGATAACCTTCATCTTGGTATATATCTTGAATCTTATCGGCAGCAAACGCATAAAAATCCTCCGTATTAACTTGGGCATTTGTTTGAGCTATTGCCAACTCAGCTGTAACCTTACTGGGATTTATTCGGAGAACGCACGGGGCAGGCAGACAAGACTGTAAAGATAGGTCGTCAGCACTCTCTGGCCACTTACCGCTTCCAGCTTTTTCTATTTCCTTATCAAGCTCGGTATATTGTTGCCATATCAAATCTTTATTGAGGTCAAACAACTCTTGAGGACTTACACCATAAATGTAATTCCTTTCCATATAGTCTGATATGGTCATTCTCTTGCCTCTATTATAAAGCAAGATATAATCGTTGTTATTATGAGTAGTATCTGCCATTAGTTGTTTCCTCCCTTCTTAGTTGTGTTTGGAGTAGGCATAGTTGTTGTACCTGTAATCTTACCAAGAATTTGATTAAGAACTGATACAACCTCATTCTTTCCCTTTGTCCAAGCCGTAGTGAATTCAGTAGATTGTACCGCCCATGAATCCATATTTTGTCGCCCAGCTCGGTCAAAGTCTCCTTGATTACCAATACCTCCTTTCAATACACTTCCAGCCATAGTACCAGTATCGGAGAACTGACTGATATATTGGTCTAAACGGTCAGGAGCTATATCAGGCAACAATGACTTGAAGGCAAAGTAACCCATCTGAGTGTCCGTACCTCCGAACTGTTGCGTGATACGCTGTATAACAGATTGCATGATTTTACCTTCATTCTCAGGATTGCGAAGTTCACGGTCAATCAAGTCCATACGTCCGCCAGTCTCTGGGAATAAGTCCGCAACCGAACTATATATCAACGCCCTCATTCGCTCGTTCATCGGTTGCTGAATCATGTTTTGGAAAGATTGATAATCAGTTCCAATTCTTGAATCTTGCGTTATACCTTGAACTGCTGAGAAGGCTGCTAAATTAGCATTCGCTACATCATAGCTCGGTCGGTCGGCTCTATTCATATATGAGCCCATTATCTGTTGCTGAATATCATACTTCTCTTGAACCCTCGTGAAGTCTCCCATAGATACTCCTGAGCCTTCGATACCATTCAAGATAGTTACCAAGCGTGATATTGCTTCAGTTACATTCAATCCGTAGCGGTCATATTGTCCTCCTTTTTCCAAAGAGCCTTCTGTCAAAGCAAGGTTTCTTTCCAACCCAATTTGACGCATGGTTTCCGCATACCAATCATCCGAAGTACCACGTGCCCTTGTTCTCCTTGCAGCATTACCAGCAAACTCCTCCGTATCATAACCAAAGTTGGTATAGTTGATACCTCTGAAATTAGCATCAGGTAGCATAGCTCCTAAATAGTTAGAAGCGTCACCGCCTTGATAACCAGTAGTAGCTCTCAAAGATGCTAAACCTGCCATTGATTCATATGAATCCGAAGTTCCAGTCAAAGACTTCGCTGCTCCTGCGGCAACTCCTACCCATCCCAAGAAGCGTAGTGCTGCTTTCAGACCCATACCCGATAAACCTGCTATGGCTGAACCTCCACCCATTATAGTGCTTCCAATATCACCACTTTGAAGTCCGCTGAAAAGTCCTTGTATTCCTTGAGCTCCTTGCAACGCTGAATCATAATAAGGTCTGCCTTGTTGAGCAGCTCCTCCTCCCAATACTCTTCGGAGTTGTTCGTTCACGTCAGCAAGACTTCTTGAAGCTGCCATAGCTCCTTCCTCACTATCTGCTGAGTCACGTTGTTGCATCAACTCTCTCTGTTGAGCACGTAGTCTCCCGATATATGAATCAGGCGCATCTCCTCCTTGATTTGCTTGTCGGTTGAAATACTCGGTCAGCTCTCGAATAGCGGCAGTCAACTCGGTTTCTGCTTGCGTCCTTTCGTTGGCTTCTTCCTGATTGATTTGTTCCTCTTCCTTATCGTACTGACTTCCCACCATTCGATACTGTCTTTGCCTTTCCTGCTCCAATTGCTGGTCAAGCATAGCTGTATAGAATGGGTCATTAGCATTTGGGCCAAGTCTTTGAAGTCCTTCCTGTCTCCTCTTATCAATATCGGCTTCAATAGCATCGTAGTCGGAACTCATACGCTTGCGCATGTCGTCTCTCCTTGCGTCGTACCTTTCCGAAATACGGTCATTGACAGCTCCTCTCGTTGCTTGACCGTACTGATTGATAATCTGAGTCATCGAAGAAGAACCAGGCACCAAGAGAACTCCACGCTGCTGCATTTCCCTCCGAACGTCCTCAATCATTCGGTCGTTAGAAGGAACAGCTGAACCTCCACCCCTACCGCCCGAAGGTGTAGGAGCAGAGGTGTCTGAACTTGGGTTTCTGCTTACATTATCCAACTCATCTCGGAGCTGGGAAGCATCGCCACGTATGTTTACCGTTACATCTGCCATAATTATTCTTGTTTATCAAATTGACTCAAATCTAATTTCTCAAAGTCTTCATCAATTTCTTTCTCTGTTACTTTAACAACTTTCTTATTGGTATCTACTAATCCCAATGCTTCGTTTTCAGCTTCATCCTCATCATAGTCGGTATGATTGATGGCTCTATTGATAGCAACTTCCTCTTGGAACTCTATATACATATCAATGAAGTTCATCTCCCTATGCTGAGGTGAACCGAATGGTACATGGTATCTTTTGCGCCACCAATAATCAATCGGGAATTGATGCCAAGAAGAAAGGAAGTTATCAACCCTCTTCTCCAGCTTCAGCTCCCTCTTCAGTTTTGTCTCCGCCATCGTTCAGTTTTATGCCTTTGAGTTCTGCCATAACCTTGTCGAACCAAGGTTTCAATTCCTTCTGATACGCTTCTACCAATTCCTTGATATCTTCAGGAGCAAGGGCAGTGTAATTTTTTATATCATAATACTTCGCTACGCTCGGAACGCATACCTGAAGGAAGGAAATAGCATCTACCATATCAAGAGCATAATACATGCTTGCTACGCCACTCGCTGCCATAACCCCATATCGGTTATTGGTTAGAGCCTGTTTCAAACTTTCCAAGTCAATTAGCTGCCCAACGTTGGGAAATTGACACGTGAACGTCTTTTCTCCGATACTGAATTTTTTCTGTCTTTCAATCATGACTTTACAATTTAGTTTATTTACAATAAAAAAGGTAGTACGTTATTCACATACTACCTTCCTATAACTGTTTATTTTGGCTTAAACAATTCCGTTATACAGAATTGGTTCCAAATACTCGAATTCAGTATCACGTCCTGAAATCTGACCTTCTTGAATATCGAAGCCTTCACGTGTCATGAACGCTCCAACTGTTTTCGCAAAAGTCTCATATTTAGTAGAAACCAAACCAGTTTCGTTGTCAATAGCTCCGTCCTTCACTTTACGAAGGATAGCAATTTCAAGCCCATCTTCCTGAAGCAGAATAGCGTTTGCCCATTCTTCTACTGTACCAGCGTTTCTGAACGCTCCCTTCTTCATTTTGTTAGCCAAAAGGTTGAAGTTGATAGTATAAGAAGAACAAGACAAAGAACCACTCCATTCCAAGGCAGGCAGCTCCTCTGGATTCAAACGTCCTACGCCCGTCACACGTCCTCTTCGGATATTCTCAGTGATGCGAACGTTCTTCATTTTACCCACGGTAACTGAATTTATCTGGATGATAGCCAAAGGGGCAGTCATCACTTTTTCATTCTTTGCCATAGTATGTTATCTTTTATTTGTTACACTTCTACTGAAAAATCCAAGATGTTCCCAATGAAGAACGTCTTGTTCACAGGTACGTTCGGCACGAAGTCGTAAGTGATAAAGTAGTCGCTATTCTTAGCAACAACCTTTACATTCTTCCAACTGATAAGCAGGTTATCATTGCCAGGATATGCTACCAAAGAAGCAAGTTTTGTTTCGGTGAAGTTCTTAACAGACTGCGGAGAAGCCTGAGCTGCCGTTTGTCCTGTAAACCTCGTTTGTCCTTCCAAAATAAGCTCTTTGTTCAACTGAGCCTTGATAAGCTCTACGGATAACTCAAACGACTGACCGTCATCGGCAATTGTTTTCTTATTATCCAGCAAGGTTGTAACACCTTGGTTGACGCACCAATACCCCGATACGTTGCGAACATGCATGATACCAGCCTGTAACGCTCTTTCCCTTTCTCGTTTCTTCAAGTCGTAAGCAAATGACTGATAACCAACACGCTTGAAAGTAAGCGGAGTTTGAGCAGCCATACCTGCATTCAAACCTACGATTGCCGCAGCAAGGTAGATAGTATGAAGTTGCTTTGTTCCGTTCTGGTCTTTTCTTGTTACGATAGGAGCACCGTGAACGCAAACAACCTGCCCTGAATTGAAATACTTAGCAATTGACTCGGAACTGTTAGTGTCTCCAAACAAGTCGGTATCGTCTTCACCACCTGGCACTACCATGAATTCAGTGAACTTCGCAGTCTGTTTAAGGAACGTGAACAATTTACCGTTTGTCGCAGCATCTACTCCCTTGCCTCCTGCAGCATTTAAGTTAGTACACAGGAAGAACGTAACATCCAACTCTGCAATTGCTTCTAACACGTCTGCGTACTCCGTACTGCTCATGTACTCGGTTGTACCTCCAGTAGCCAAAGTCAGAGCTACAGCAGCAAGCTCGGTTTCTCCATCGCCAGTCATACTTACAACGAAGTTAGCAAGCATTTGCTTGTTTGACCTTGCCCAATCGTACAACTCCTGAAGAGTAGTGAGGTCGCTTGATTCAGAAATAAGGTTAGGAACTGCATCAGCCAAGCTCTTCGCTCCGAAGGCTTCACCCGCATCGTCCACTCCCATAAAGGAACCACGGAAAACTTGAAGTTTGAAAGTATCAGCGGTTTCACCAGCTACAATCTGAGCTCCGTAACCTACTTTCAAAACATCATCAACTTTTACTCCGTTACCAACAATACCTTCGTTCTTACATTTCAGTACCAAAGCGTTGGAGCCTGATATTGTGGTTGTAAGAGTTGCGCAAGTCGTTTTGGCGGCACGGACATAATACAACTTAGGAGCACCTGCTGACCCGTCCAAAGGCGTGAAAATCTTGTTAGCTATATCGCCAACCAGACCTCCTCCCATGAAAGCCAAGAAGTCCTCATAGTTTGTAAACTCGTACACAGACTTCAAGCCTTGTGCAAGTTCACCCTGAACTCCTGAACCTCCTGCGTATTCGTATGAGCCATTCATCGCCAACCCAGTGTCTATAATCATAACATTACCAAATTCGGCAACGTTTACGACTGATGTTGGATTATAAACGGTAGCAGCATACGAACCAGGTTCAATGTAGTTCTTGCCATGAAAATTAACTACTGTTGCCATAATCTTTTGTTTATATGAATTTATTTCAAATTTTACTCCTTATCTATACTTGAGCTTGATGAAGTATCATCGTTGTAATCAATCATCCTCATTTGAAAATAGAACTTCTTTGCTACTTCCTGAACTACGAGTTGTGGAACATTATGTTCATATTTGAATGTCAAATTAAGAACTTTATGAAACAATGGCACTGGAGTTAGGTCATCCTGCATCATTATATCGTTACCCGATAACGAAGGTATGCGAATACCCATAAGCTCCAAATGAGGAACCAGCATAAGCAGCATACTTTTCATTACATTATATACTACGTTTACTTCAGAGGAGTTATTGCTTGTAATCATGATTTGATACGTACAATTATATGTCTGAGTAAAGTATTGTTGAGTTGCTGTTTTCTTTCCTTCTTCATCCAATATATCATCCTCCAAATATCCTTCATCTTCTCCAATCGCTGCTTCACCCTGTTCTGAAGGAAGGAGAATGTGCATTGATATGATTTTAGCAACCTCTTGGTTATATCCGAAATTAACAGATAAGTTTTGAGGTGTCAAAATCATCTTCTTTGCTTGGACAAAGTAATTATACAAATTCATCTTAATCGGCTTGCCTTCTTCATCCACTCCCAGTATCTTGTATAATATAGTTTTTTTGTCATCTGCTACGTTTTCTTGTAAATCATCACGCAACAATTTCACTATGCTTTCCAAAGTGTTATAGATAACAATTTCTGGTAAAAGTATTCCGCTCATAATATTGTTTCTAAATAGGTTGTTACTTCATTTTCAACAATTGTTTCAACGTCTGTTTTCTCAACTGCTTCTTCGGCTAAATGATACGGTTTAATACCCTTATGAATCCAAGATAATGGGTCGGAGTTTGCTCCAGCTCGTCTGAATGTTCCATAGGTATTTTGAGAAGTCTGTCCGTATTGAGCCTTTCGTTTTGTTAAACCTTCGTAAATAGAATTGCGATGGGTATATTCATCGTATCTTGGATTATTGGGAGTTGCTTCAATTGCGGCTCTTGATTGAGGTACATCATACGGAGAAGGAAGTTCAGAAGCCGTCAAGCCTTTTCCTGCCGCTCGCTTCCTCATTATATCGTATATTTCTTGAGGCATTTCCCCAGTGAATCCTGCTTGACCAAGAGAGCCTGGTGTGCCAATACGGAACGGAATGGTCAAATACCAATCTCCTCCCTTATACACTTGCTTTCCTTTCTTGTTATAAACAGGTATTGTGTACTTTACTTTTTGAGACTTTTTGAAACCTTCTTTCATGTCGAACGCAGAAGCTCCTTGTTCAATCATATTAGGAAGTGTTCCAGTCAATACAATCTGTTTCGCAAATCTTCCTTTATCTACCTTAATCAAATGTTGGGTATATTCTGGAAGGGTTGAGTTCAATTTTTGTTTAGCAAGAGCTTCCCAATTAGCATAAACTGCTGCTGTAACCGCATTTACGCAAGTTTCAGTAAGCATATCAATCGTATCGGCTGCTAAACCAAATTGCGATTGAAGTCCTGATAAGTCTATTACTATTGGTTTCATATATTGTTATCCTTTCGGCATTACAGTATTTTCAAAACTCTCTTCTCCGAACTTCTGAGCATCGAATATATAATGAGCTTTCCTTGCTAACACATTTATAGGCATTTGCCTGAGCTTCTCGTCATCGAATGAACAGAACCTACTCTCACGTACTTTCATAAGCTCTCGATTGATGTCTATAACATGATAAACAGGATAGTGAGAATATCTTATGGATATACTTATAGGTATCTCTGATTTAGCCTTTATATTCATATCAGATATTGCTATCTTATCTTGAATACCTAAACTAAAAACTATTTTATTTTTGTCAACCGTATATTCGTCAGGTGTTACAGGTACAAGTTTTTCGTCATCCGAAGAAAACAAAAACATGTTTGTTATCTCCAAAGGTTCATAAACTGGATATGCAATGATTTCTCCCTGATAAAAAATAGGTCGTATTATTTCTGAGTAAAATTCTTCCAACTGCATCAAAATCACTCTGTCCATAAAACCAAGTTTATCCGTTCCCTTAGTAGTTATGGAAGCAGTTCCTCTATTGACTTCGCTCCAATTTTCATAACGCTTTTTGCTATCCATGTGTTGAGCAATCAAGCGTGTTTCAGTTCTATCAATAAAAAACCAACCTCTACCTAAACAATTTTGACACGTTGAAAGAGCTTGTCCAGTTGCTTTATCTACGCATGGGCAGCGCAAAGCTCGGTCTATGAAAGCGTCATAGCCTTGAGTTTGTATTAAAGTTTCAAACCTATCAACATTCCACCCTACCTTCGGATTGATACCAGCTGGAGGAGTTTGAAACGCAGTAGGTTTGTCTGTTATAATACTCTTTCTGTTTTTACCGTTACTTTCCATAATTTATAATACTTCAAACGGTATGCCTCTGTACTTGCTCTTCAAAGCAGGCATCATTCTATTCATCTCATCAATATACGTCTTTATACGTCCTGCAAAAAGTCCTCCCTGAGCACTTCTCGCCAACGGAGTATTTTGGCTCACTCCGTCCAAACTTATCTGTATAGAAGTTAATCCAATACCATACAATATATCTCCAATAATAGCAAGAACGTTCAATGCTGCCATCTTTGCTATGAAGTCAAATAAATCAGCAGGAATTTTGTCCCAACCTGTAACATACCTCGTTCTCCAATAGTTGGGAATAAAAGTTTGTCCAAACCATCCAAGATGCGGAGAAATGCCGTTGTAGATTAAAGAATTTTGCGTCATTGTCGCTCCTTCCTTACTACCAGTGTTTGGAATAAGGTAGATGTTACGATATACAGCAACTGCTTCAATCTTTTTGATAGACAACCATTCCTTCGGATAGGTTATTTGACAAACATCATTTATCCAACCTTCAAGATTGTCTATGTAATCAATAGGGTACATTGTCCTGATATACCCCCAAGACATAAATTCTTGCCGTATGAAATCACGGTTTTCCTCTATGACTTGTTTTGTAAGTTTAATACTGAACAAACTCTCAATCGTAGTCTGGGCTGAAATGATGTGCTGCGCAATAGCCGACATAGACATTTTTCTGCCGTCATTAGAGCACATGGGAATACCAAACAGATAATTCTCCATTAGCTCCGTAGGAGACATAATCATCTCCATATTCTTATTGTATTGTATTTTCAGTCTTAAACTTGGCATATCAGGACAATGTTAAAAGGTTATTTATTGTTCACCACCCTCGTTGTCGTCATCTTCTTCCTCATCGTCCTCTTCATCAAGCTCACCTGCTGCTTCGGCTTCATCGTACTTTTTCAGCAAGTATGCTTTCATGAGTTTCTTTGAGTTCAGTTTCTCATACTCCTCTTCGGGCATTTCGCCTTCTTTGGCGTATTCCTTCATCTGAGCAAGAGTCAACGTGTCAAGATGAGCTTCAAATCGCTCACGGTCGGAAGGTTCACCACCCTCGTTGTCGTCATCTTCTTCCTCATCGTCCTGAACGGCTGTAGCCTTTTTAGCATAATCCCAGTCGTTAGTGCCCTTTACAAGAGCGGCTGCACACTTAGCTGATACCTCCGCTACTCCGTTAGCATCGATGGAAATACGGCCATCTACAGGCACGATAAGCTCCATGGAAGCTACATTCTGATTTTTTGCTTTAATTTTCATTTTAATTTTACGATTTAAGAAAAAAGGAGTGGGGCAAAGCACCCACCCCTTCTCTCAATTAAACAATTGTTTATCGGTTATTTTACGAACTTGCCGATGTTGATGAAGCGCACCATCTTCTTCGGAGCGTAAAGGAACGGAGTTCCATAAAGCAGCACCATGAAGCGGAATGCAGGAGAAAGAACAGCCAAGTCCATCTTCATCAGAGGAGCAAGCTGAGCAAACTCAACTACTTCGTTATCGAACTGGAACAGAGCAGACTGGTCACAGTCAGGCAAGAAGCGGTTCATATCACGAATGATACCAGATGCTCCACCGTCATAACCACGGGTCAAGTCGTCCAGAGAAACGTCAAACAGCGGGAAGAACTCACCAGTAGCAGAGCCACCGACTTTGGTACGATAGATACGGTAAGCAGTTGCTTTGTTTACACCGCCTCCATTAGCAAACTTCAGGTCAATAGCACCATTGGCAACGGCAACAACAGCGGTGTCATAGATTGCCATATCAGACTCACCGAAGCGGTTGATAGCAACTACACCATAAAATACGTTACCAGCATCGGTTGAAGCCCATTTGCTACCAGCAATACTGTTCTGAACGACAGCAGCAGTAGATGCGTCCCATACAGGCTTGTTCGGAGCTTTCTGAGAGTTGGCAGGACTTGCGGCAGTTTTGCTCGGAAGTTTCTTGAAGAATACGTCATGGTTCAAACCAATCTGTCCAAACTGAGAGTCAAATGCCTGAACCCTCTGTCCCATAATACCGTTGCTCAAGCTCGGAGTATTCGGAACAATGAACTTGTTACCATAGAAGTTCTTCACGAAAGAAGAAAGTACTGCGGGTGGCCCATAAAGCTGGGTACCAAGTCCGTAGTTTTCTACGATAGAGTTGGCAGCTGTTTCAATCGCATCTTCGGTAAGAGCCGAACCACGAAGGTCAACAACCATCTCGGAGTTCATGTAATCGGCATAAGAAGCCCAAGCGTCAGACTGCATCTGCTGAGCCAAGAAGCCGTTGAACTGTTCAGGTACAAGTTTTTCGTTACCGAAGTACAGACCTTGGTTCAAGGTACGCAAAATCCAAAGCGTTCCATCTTTGATAGTACGCTCCATTACGGAACCAATCATTGTGTTTACAAGAGTCATCTGGTGAGTTACGGACTTGGTAACACCAAGGTATTTCACCAACTGAGCTCTACGAACAAAGATTGAATCTTCCTCTTCGGGCAATTCACCTTCTCTGTTCCAGCCACCCCGATTAGCACCATAAGAAGTTTGCTGGTTGTACTCTTCTACGGTATTATACGCAGCCTTTTTCGGAAGGTCTTTCCAAAGGCGAATGTCGCTCTCACGGAAGGTGATATGCTTCAGAGTTTTCTCCAAAGATTCAACCTTCAACGGAGCACCTGACGCAGTAGTCAGGTCGGCAGTTTCACGTCCTGTAATCTGCTCAGCAGCAAGAGCCTTGTTCAGTTGGTCAAGGTTTTCGCTACCATGCATACCAGAGTGGAAACCATCCTGCTGAGCGGCATAGCCGTAATCAGCCAAGTTGATAGATAATCTTTCCATTTTTCGCTTATTATAAAAGTTGTTGTTTATTTAACAATTTCAACGCCATACTCGTTCTTCATTCGAGCAATGATGTTAGCAGGAAGAGCCTTGTTGGCTTCAAACGCTGTACATGCTTTGCTGAACTCGTCATCGAAGCCTTTGGCGAACGTAGCTTGGTCAAGAAGCTCGGCAACAGCATGAGGATTTTTGCTCATAGAAATTGCGTTGCTCTTCGCTTTACCCTGACCACCCTTCGTGATATCAGTATCTTCTGCCTTAGCAAACTGACGTTCTACTGGGCGTGCAGCACTGATAGACTTCGGTGCAGGAACTTCGGAACCAAATGCTTCCAATTTCTCGGACATTACGCTGATAGTCTCGTCTTGAGCTTTTACAAGCTCTTTCAACTCGGCATTCTCGTCCATAATGGCGGTAGCCTTCTGAGCAACGTCCTTAACCATAACCCCAAGTGCTTTGATGTACTTAGAGTTAATCTGATGAGAAGTGGCAATTGCCTTTTCGATACGGTCAAAACGATTTACACCGTCACCGCCCTTCTTCATCTTTCCTTTCTTTGCCTCTTCAACATCGTCCTCCTCGTCATCTTCCTCTTCGGTTTCGTCTGTGCCGTCATCTCCTACGTCATCAGTTTCATCCTCAGCCTTTGATTTGGACTTTGCTTTTTTGATAGGCTCTTTTTCGGTCTGTCCGCCATTGGCGTCACAACCTTCACCTTTTTCAATATCAGTCGGAGCTACGTCCAGCCCAAGAGCTTCGTATGCCTTGCTGATATCTTCATCGGTTACTTTTGTTTTTTTACCTTTCATACTCGCAATTTTTAATATCAATGAATGAATTTTTTCTGCTTTCTCAATACTTATACCTGGAATGTCTTTGAAAAGCCTTTCGATAACCTCTGCTTTTGAAAAAGTTTGGTTTTTGATTTTCTTGTCCACTGACTCTTTTTTAAGAGCCTTACCAGTTTCGGTATCCAATGCCTTTTCTTCCTCGTCCTCAAAATCGTCATCAATCTCTCCTTTGATGATATTCGCAAAGGTCTTTGGATTTTTAGGCTGGTGGGTGATAGCTACGCCAGTAATAATTGCTTTGACAATCTTTTTATAGTCAGGAGACTTTTTATCATTCGATTTACGTTTCACGACTTTACCTTCAATCGAATAACCCAACCGCCTTGTCTTTGAATCCTTCTCAAGAGTTTCTGCCAACTCCCATACATCGCACGCTATCTTACTTGAAGGATAGAGTTCAGTTTCAATGTACAGTCCTTCTGGACGTATCTCTGCTTTTGTAGGCTCTCCGATAATCGTAGCAGGTTGACCTTTCGCCTGATGGTGCCAGTTCACCATACCGCTTTCAATCAACGGCTTAATATCAAACCCCTTCGGGTCAAGAAATTCTCCATCGCTGTCCTCGTCAGATGTAGAAGCAATACCGCCCAACTTCATTACTGGCTCACCAGTAGTCGGGTCAAGGTCTTGCGCCTTCTCCAAAGGACACCAAAAGGTGAATCTATCTTCTAAATTTGTTTTTGCCATATTCCTATAAAATGAAAAGGTCAAAAGTTTTTGTACTCTTGACCTTCCCTATAACTGTCAATTGAAAATTGCTATTGTTCGGACATGGTTCTTTTTATCCAACCGTAAAAAAACTGCTTATTATTTGAGTTCTTCTCGGTGATTGAGATATAATACTTTATTTTCTCCATCCTTCGGGCATTCATGTAATCTTCGTAAGGAATAGTTGTACTCACACTGTCGGCTACATTCTTCCAAAAGGCTACATCTGCTTCAAGTTCTTTTATCCGTTCCTCATTTAACGTAGGAACTTCAACGTACACGGTATCAGGCATAACCTGAACAGGCTCCGAAGGTGATTGACCTCTCGTACCACAGCTAACCATTAATGCCGTTAGCAAGCATATAAATAATGTTCTCATACCACTGAATTCAATTTCGTTAATAACTCGTTGCTCATCTTCCCAGTTTCCTTCATCTTGAACTGACGCTCGGATAACTTTATGGACGTAGCTGGCCCCATGTTGACGGCTGTATCGTACATATCGTTGGCAACCTCTTGTTTGTTAATTTTGTCACCCCATACTGGGTTCCAATAGTTACTCCGATAAAGGTCAAGTTTCAGTTTCTCCAATTCAGGAGTAGTGATGACCTGATTATGTTTCTTGTTCGGAATAGCGTCCAATATTTTCCAACCTGCCCAATTTGGGTTAGCTACTCGGCTGATACCGCTCCAAGTTTCTCCTCCCGCATCGCCAGGTGTTTTTGTATAGACGTTTTTGCCCTCAAACTTCTCTGTTCGTTTATAGGCTACATTAAAATCTGCCATCTTACTTTATTGTTAGTTGTGAAAAATCAATACAATCTCGGTTGAGCCAATTCATGAGCTTATCCGATTTATCAGAGTTGCTGAGCTTCATGAAATCATCCACCGTGATATTATACTCGGATAGATATTTTTTGAAGCCTTCTTCCAATAGAGCAATCCTGTTTCCCTTCTCCGTTACTTTTTGAAACTCCTCGCTCAAGTCCTCTATCTTTTCTGTACTCTGAATTGCTTCGTTGTATAGAGCAATCTGATAAGGCTCAAGCAATGGAAATTTACCTTTGAACGGAATTATTTGAGAAGGCTTTTTCAGTCCGACATATTTGACGGCTCTGCCTCCTACTATTGATACAAGTCTTTCTCTTTCCATGACTTACTTTTTAACAATTACTTTACTACGGTTGAGAATAATCATGAACGAATTTGGTCCACCGTTCCCGTGAGGCTCTACGATAGCATCATAACCCTTTAACGCAGCGTATGTTCCAATAGCTTCTTTGCTTCCTCCTCTGACTGACTCGTATATTCCCGAAATGATGTCTCCATTTGGGTCTTTTGTTTTCTTCAAGTCCGCCATCTCGGAAGTTTTGACGTTCAATTCGTTCTTTGTTACTCTTATGTCTGATTGTAAGTTAGTAACCTTGTCGCCAATGTGCTCCAACTCCTTCGCTACTCTCTTATTGATAACACCGTAGTGCTCTTTCATCATCCAATCTTGGAAGCGTTTCAAAGGATAGTTGTATGCTTTGCTAAAAGCGTTCTTGCGTTTAATGGCGTTGTTCTCCCATTGGAAACGACTCAACATAAACTTCTCTTTACTGTTAGGCAAAGAGAAAACATATACATCTGTTCCTTTTCCCTTCTCGGTTACTGTACCGCCATTCTTCTTAACCCAATCAAACATCTTCTTCTCAACGAAGTCCTCAAACGTAGGATAATCTGGGTCACCGTTATCGTTCAGCTTTCCCCAATCGGTATTATCAATTTCAAGTTGGGACATTACAAGCGTATCTTCGTCCCAATGCATCTTTTCTTTGATTTCCTTCTCGGTCTTATCCGTTATGTTATTGAGGTCATCCTGCTGTTTCTTCAGCTGTGCGTTTAGGCTATCAATCTCAAGCTGCTTCGCATCAACGGCTGCTTTGTCAAAGGTGACCAAACTGAGTATCTCCTTCTTCAAATCAGGAACCATAGCGACTTTTGCCGAAGGGTCAAGAACGCATTCAAGTATCTCTCCCGAACGTCCAGCATAGCTTCTCGCAGCGTTGTAAGCATCAGACTTCTTATATGTCGTTTGAGTATTACTCTTGTCGTGGTCTCCGTCATTTACGTGAGCATAGATACCAGAGCCGTGAATACCAATAGTTCCATAGAAACAATTATCATTGTACTTGAAATCATCGGCATAATACTCCGCATCGTGTCCTCCTCCGTCCGATAGTCCACGGAACATTTGATATTTTGATTGCTTAACAGCGTTCCAATATTCCGCTTCATCTACTACGTTTGGACGGGCAGTGAAACCTCGTTCAGCGCATATCGTACTTAATAGCTCCCAACCTACGGTATAATTTGTAGCATTAAGTTTACGCCAATAATCGGAGCCTGATTGCCCCTTCCATATAGCGTCCAGCTCATCATCGGATAACTCCCGATACATATCAGCATCGCTCTTGAGCTTTCTCGGCAATACCTTTTTGTTCTTCTTAGCAAGTTTTGCTTCCAAGTCGTTCTTAATACGCTCCAAATCTTTGAAACGCTTTTTGAACGTATCAGACATTGCTGGATAGTCGCTCTCATCCAAGAAGTTGATTACATCGTCCTTCTTTTTCAGTACTTCGTCAATCTGATTGATATAGTCCTGAGTAGAAAGATTAGCAACGACAGATGGATTGTATTTCTGCATTGAAGAAAAATCGTCAACGCTATCTCCAAAGGTTTTCTTGCTACCTTGCGCCCGATAGTTCAACGCTCCTCCATTATCTACTCGGATAACTCTACCAGCCGAATCAATCAAACAATTGTCGTTCTGATAAACATCCCAGTTTGCCAAAAGAGCATCCACGACAAACCCCTTGGCCATATCATCGTAGTCCTTAGCACTCGGAGCTTTCGTCATAGGTATGAACTTCGATAGCATCACTGCTTCTCCGTTCTCCTCATAAAGCTCAAAGTCAGGAACTCGTTGTCCAAGAAGGTCATACAATTGGTTAGTCAAATACTCGGTACGAACGTGGTCACTGGAAGTGTTACTTCCTTTCTTCATCACGTATTGATTGCCCTTAGCATCCTCTACCAATTGAGCTCCAGTGCTACCGCCTAACCTCTTAACGACTTTCAGAGCACTTAAATCAGTTGGAAATAGGTCATTGATATATTTCTGTTTCGCTTGAGCTTTCGTATCATCTACTTGCTTACCAACCTTCTTTTTGCCTTTGAATACTCGCCAATCATACTTAGTCTTTGCACCAGGTGTTGCGGTATAAATATACATTACTCCATCGACAACCTTCGTCTGACCAGGAACTACTGCCTTACAAATCTCTTCATCAGGCTCTATTCCGTTGAGATGGTCGTACAAAGACTTTGCGACGCATACATGATAATCATAGTCGTCAAGAAAATCATCGGACTTTATCTTGTAAGCATCGCAAGCCTTAATCAGAAGGTCATCGGGAACTACGCCCTCAGAGTTTTTGAGAGCAATAGTTTCCAACGCTTTCTTTATTTCTTCCATTGTTATTTACCAAATAGAATTGTTTCTGCTTTTTGTAAGTCCATATCCTCTTCCCCGAAATTGAGAACATCTTCTGCTTTCCAAGTATCGGGCAGCAAGTCCTCCTTACCAAGAGCCTTTGCCCTCTTCTTAATCCACGCTTTGGCTTTCTCTGGGTCTTTTGCCCTGCCGATAGCCTGAATTGCGTTCTTCAAGTCCGAAGTGTTACGGATAGGGAATGAACCGTCAGGCATTGCTTCTTTTTTCTTAGCAAGTTTCTTGCGTTCCTTCTCGGAGAAGTCAGCCTTGAAAATATCGGTATCATCCTCATCAAACAGAACTTCCTCCGCTTTCTCTACATCGTCAATCTCCTCTTCAGGCTCGTCAACAGTGTAATCAACTCCATCGTCTTCAGGGCATTCTCCTTTTTCAAACAATACCTCTTCGGCTTTCAGTAGTTCATCGCTCGGCTCTTCACCTCCGAAATCATTCATTGCTGCCTTTGTAAGCACTCCCAGAGCAACCTCCTTCCAGTCCTTATTCTTACTACCGATAAGGGCAGCAAATGCTGGATTAGAGCGTTTCTCATTCGCCTTATCAACTTTACGTTTGTTGGTAAGTATTTCTTGGAATGTACGTGTAGTAAATTGAGAAGGGTCAATGTTCTTTTGGTTCTTCTTGATAAGGTTCATGATTTCATCACGCTCCTTCCTATCTTCGTTTTCATCGTCAAGTCTCGGAGCTGATGGGAACTCATAATCTTGATAACGGCTCTCCATTACTTCGATAGTTTCAGGCACCGTCATATAGATTTCAGATACCATCATAGCACGGCTAATGATTGCCTTTGTATCTTCGCTTTCGGATAACTGAGCAAGGTCTTTATTAGTCATGATGATAATACGTCCTGTGAACTCAAAGTTCTGCTTAACGTCATCAGGGTCACCAACAACACGTCTGCCTGTCGTAGCAGTAGCCTTCTTCATAACGCTCGCACAATCGGCTCTATTCAACACCTTGTCGTTATCATCGAATACAATGATTTTGCCGTTGTGAGCTTTAAGGATATTAAGCAACTGTTTTCCCGAATTGACATCAGGAGCCTCAAATATATCGTAGTCTCCATCACCTGGTGAGTCTCCTTCTTCAAACGGTTTCATGTTCAACAATTCCGCCATTTTATTGAAGCCGTATGACTTACCGATACCAGCACCGCCCGCAGAAATCATGAAACGTTGTTCATCGTTATCCAAGAACTCCAAATATTGTTCGTTCAAGTCTTGTACGACTTCTACTGGATTTTTGTAGTCCTTTTCTTTCTTCTTCATCTTGTAAACAAACTGGTCGTACTTGATACGTCCTTCTTTTGTCTTCAAGTTGAATGCTTTCTTAACACGGTCATCGTTTCGGTCAAGATACCATTTTTCAGTTATCTTGGTTCCATCCGTACCTCCGTCAGAGTCATCGTCAATATCTACGGTTGCGTCATCATTGGTATCTGCTACTACATCCTCATCATCGTCTCCCGAAGTAGAAGTTGAAGCAGCTCCTCCCTTGCCTGTCATCTTCATAAGCTGAGCAAGCGTTCCCGAAGTATCAACCTGAGACATATCAAACCCTCTCTGCTCCAAAGCGTCATACGCTATCTTTCGCATTTGAGCGTTTCCGTTCTTACTGTTGGCTACTTTGAGAAGGTTATCGTCAGAAGTCTTTTGAGCCCAAACCAATAATTGCTGGGAGTTCATAGGCTTCCCAGCTTTCGCCTTCGCTCCTGCTATTTGAGATGCAGAAGGCTTTGAAGGAGTTTTCTTGGTTGCTCCATCATCCTCTCCTCCCGAAGATGAACCGCCCGATTGCTGTGCTTTCTTGCTCTTGATTGGACGCCAGTCGAACTTGCCAGGCTTATACTCTGTCCAAACCCATTTACCGTTCGGGTGGGTATCACCAACCTGACGGCTCACAGCCTTTTCAATTGTTTCTTCTTTCTTTGCCATAATTCATTATGTTTATTTTACATGATTGACATTATGATAAAGATAATAACTGCGTCAATCTGTTTCCCACTCAATTGGAAGTTCTATATGATAAAACTCTTCCATGATTTCATGAGTTATCTTCTTAACATTCGGTGAGTCTTTGCCTTTTTCAAGTTCTTTTTTAACCAGCTTTCTCCCTCCCTTAACCAGTCTGATTATCTCTTCGGCATTCTTCGTAGCATTAAACAATTCGTGTACTAACTCAAAGTTGTATTTTGTATCCTTCAAAAATTTAGCAGGAGACATTTTAGCAGCTTTCTTCAAAGCAATAGCAAACTCTTTCGGAGTAGCATCCCACGGAATAATGATTGCTCTGACGTTCTCGAATAGTGGGTCATATATTTCCTTTCCTTCTACCTTCGCCAGTCCTCTATAATCACGCAAAACAGGATAAGCACCGCATAACATAGCTTCGATAATAAAGCCGTTAATATGGGTACGACAATAACGTGCATAATGTTCAGCCCAAGATGGGTCAATAGCAAACTTCGTATTTTTCAAAGTATCTATAACTTCACCGCCCGACATCTGACCCATATACTCCATTCCAAATTTCTCGGCTCTATCCCAAAGAGAAAGTTTACCATCAAGTTTATTCGGAAGGTCTGGGTCACGTTTCGTAGTACACATGTAGTTACTCTTCGTTTTCGTCTCGCTGGTCATATAGTTATATTCTATGCCTGTCCCAGCAATCTTTACTTTGAAACGCTCTTCCTCTCCCTTCTGAATATACGGAACGGCAGCAATCAGCTCCTCCATATGCTTCATAGACTTAAACATATGAGCAGCAAAAAAGTCCTCCTTGCGTTTATTCATCATCTTCACAGGCATCTTAGCTCCTCTGGGTAGGTATCGTGGATTCAATAACAAACTTCTCGGAATACCTATTTCAGAACAGCATTGATACGCAGCTAAATGAGCGCAAGCCATAAACAATATCTTATCTTTCAGAGCCGATATATTGGAAGCTCTCACATTGAAATAAGCATCGTGTACCAAAAACACTTGTTTAATCGAAGAAGGAAGGTCAAAGAACTTATGCCAAAAATCGAACTCCACGCCCTTCTTATTCCAAGCAGAACTTTTCGTGGGCATAAAATTCCAAAGAATTATATCAGCATCTTTTACAAGCTCCTTCCATCTTTCAACGGCATTTTTCTCATATACTCCGATACGGTTACTTGGAGGCAAGAAATATCCGTAATAGTTATTGCGCCAATAACCTGTTACCTCATCTTTCTCGTAACCTCCTGCTTGGGAATGAAACTTAATCTTGCGTTGATGTTCTCCGCTTTCAAACTCTTTCACTTTCTTGTTATAAGCGTTCTGAGTAGTCGAAGCAGGAGTCATTTGAGCAACATCTACTTCGTGCCCCAAATCTCGGAACGCTTTTAGCATACTGGCAACATATTCTACAATGCCACCGTATTTCGCTATCTGAAAATCAGCAATAAATATCTTCATATCAAAATGGTAATTCGTCTGCCTCCTTCACATATATCTCTTCGGGCAGCTGTTTCTTAATATAACCCTGTTCGTAGAACTGTAACCCCGATTGAGAACGATAGAATTTGGAAGCAAGTTTCCACTTAACCTCATGAAACTCCTCAACTGGTACGGAGCGTTTCAGAGTATATTCCAGCTTTTGTTTTTCTACTTGAGGTTGAGAACGCCTTTTGTATGAGTGAGGAAATTCCCGATAATACTCCATGTAACTCAAAGCTCCTTGTAAGGTTTCCCGAACGAAAAGATGAAATGGGTGACCAACTCCCCAAGGAGCTACCACCGTGTATCCTTTGTTCTTCTTCAAGAACTTTCTAACCCAATTTACAAGCGTTTCCTCAATCTCGTTCAGCGTTTCCCTCCCGAAGTATTCATTCAGATGTTTATACGTTGCTTCCACAGTTACTTCTTTGTAATTCTTATGGAACTCGTAATAACTTTCATCGTGAAAATCCAGTTCAAGATGATGAAATGGAATATTGAGAAAATCAAACAATTTTTCATCCTCCGCTATTCTCTTTGGGTCATTCTCTACGGTCAGCACCTGAACCTCGTATTGAGGAAGGAACAGAAGATGAGAACAACAAAAAAGAATATCATCACTATGAGGCTGGATGAGTAACAATTTTTCAGTTTTCATTTACAATCTTATTTCGATACTTTTATATTCAACTTCACATTCTTTAACTTTGGATTAGTGGAAGTTTTCTTAATAGGTTTGGTAAAGGCTCTCAGTTCTGCATCCCAAGCAAATCCTGCTTTCTTGTGATTTATCGTACAACGACAATATGGATGAGTTGGTGAAATGGTCGGCTTCCACTCCTTAACCTTTCGCCCGATATTGTTACCATTAGCAATAATATCTTTGAGCTTGAATACAATCGGCTCGCTATCTGGGTCTTCAGGGTCAATCAAGTAAAGCTCCCGACAACGCTGACAAGCACCTGGGTAAACATCGAAGTAAACCTCAGCATCAGCTCCGTACTCTTTCAATATACTTTGAGCACGTCCTGAATTATAGGCTTCGTGAGTAAGGTAGTAAGCAATTCTCAACCAATCAACCTCCCAATCCTGAGAAGTCTCGGCAAGGTCTGCCGCAAGTCCTCTCGCTCCCATACGGAGTTCAACGGCTTTTATAGTCTTTTGCTTAATCATATTCTGAACCAGAACGGCTTGGGATTGATTGTTACTTAATATAACATTGCTCAACCCAGTCCTCATTCGATTGCCTAAACTGGTTATGTCGGTGTACGCTCTATTCTTTACAGTCTGCAAAGCAAACTCCTCTTCCTCCGTAAGCGGTATGAAGTTACCTGAAGCAAGGAACTTCTGAAACTGAGCATAGGTCATTTTCTTTGCCCTCGCATCCCCGATAGCCTCAGCCAATATCCCGAAAAGAAATGCGTGCTCAATTACTCCCTTTTTGTTCTTATACTTATCAAGATTGACTCCTGCGGCAATCAATATATCCTTATCGCTTTGAGAAAGGAAGTCCAAACCCAGCTGACCTGCTATGAATACCAATTCATATCTTTTTAGAATTGATAACATATCCTGTATTTGTCCTTGATTGAAAATCATAAGTCTCCTAAATTTGTATAATGTTTCCAAAACGTTCTTAACTCGTCTTTTGCCGAAGCGAACTCAAGCATGAACGTATGTCCGATAATTTTGAACACCTTCGATAGATAGTACAATACATGTCCTACCCAAAAGAATGTTACCAAATAAAGAACGGTAATGACTACGGTCAATAACCATTTACCAAAGTGTTTAATCTTTTTCATTTCTTCTCCTCCTTAGTTTCTTTAATAGCAGAAGCAGTTGCTTGAGCCATATATTTCAGGACTTCTGCAACTGCATTTGCGGTATTTTCGTTCCAAGACTTCACAAAAGCATTTTCATACTCGGTAACGACTGGGAATGGAGAAGGAATGAAATGACTATGTTTTGTCTCCTTCTTTGCCATATGCTAAAATTTTATTCCAAAATCAATTGTATATCCGTATCGGTCATCCAGCCTTATTCCCGAAAGTCCAATAATGTACTTATTTTTGATATCAAGTCCAAATTGTAGCTTATTCGTTCGGAAGTCGGCTGACGTACCTAACATTGCCCACGGTTGTAACGTAGGAACTTTGTATATGACTTCTCTTTCAGTAACCGTTCGGATATTCGGCTGAATAAAAGAAGTGGCAGAAATGAGCTTATTTTGACTCACCAAAGCATCAACCTTAAACGTACCCAAACTATCATTAGAAAAGTCCAAAGCGTATTTTCTGTCCAAGTAATAATCTTGCCAAACAGCAAACAAAGCAGCTGTATCCGTAGGAATAAAGACTGGACGGTCAACAGGAATTTTAACCTCATAAGGAACTGGACGGTCAATTGTATCTCTTACAACATCGCCTTTTACCCATTTCACCTCAACAATCCTTTTCGGCTGCGGTAGTTCTACACTTGACCTGCCCCAAAAGTAACCTATCAATAACGCTATGCCTATTGCTATAAGTCCTCCGATAGATATGGTTATACTTTTATTCATTCGTCTTCAATCTTTGTTCGTAAGAAGCAACCAAATTTTCAAGTTGCGAAATACGTTGTTTGTACTCGTGCTCACGCTTCTGACTCTCTTCCTCGAAACTACGATATTGTTCCATGAGCTTGTCATATTTCATCTTTTCAAGCTCTCGTTGTTTATCGTAGTCGCTTCTCATCTCATTTAACTCTGTGCGAAAGGACTTAACGATTTCATTGCTTAATTTTCTCTCATTTTGGTACTCATTATACAATGTATCATATCTCTCCTTCCACCAGCTGTCTTTGTTTTCAACCTCTTTCTGAAGAACGTCATAACGCTTCTTCCAAAAGTCATCGCCTTTCATATCGGCTTCTGCTGAAGCAGTCCTTACTTCCTGCTCATACTTCTTCCTGTCCAGTATCTTAGAAATTACAGCAAAGCCAATACCGCCTGCTCCAAACAACAAAGATACAAGCCCAAACAGATTTTCAGATAACCATTCCATGCCTTTTTTACTTTGTTAGTTTTTAATTTAGCAAGTTTTACCCTCTTTCTGTAATCTTCTGTATTATAATCAGAACGAAGACACCTTACAATCTCATCTGCGAAAAGCTGAATGACTTTATCATATACAACGTAGAACTCTTCACGGTCGGAGTCATTGGTGTACGTGCACAAATAAAATATCGCTTTCGTAGAAGAACTCACTTTGTTGAAAAACTTGAACCATTCTCGGTCGTGAGAATCAACAAACTGAAAGTCTCTCCACTTCGTTATCGGAGTTAAAACGTCATAGGTGTTTGATAAATTGTAGGCAAAGTCTCTGCCTATGTAAGAACAATTTTTATTCAGCGTCAACCCTGCTCCTTTCTGTCCATCCCGATAGAAATCAAAAGCAAGTGCTATCCCATACGTTTTATGCTTGCGGAAGAAGTTAAATACATCATACGAACTATCTACCACAACTTCAACGTTTCGTTTCCGTAGCTCCTTTGCGAGTGCTTTCTTGAACTCGTTAGCAGGCTTATCGAAGCGTTTGGACGTTAAATAAACTATCTTACACATGGCTATTATTTTTGCGTCATTTCTCTTATTGTTCCGCTGTTTGGTAAAAGAGCTTCTAAACGATTGATTTCATCACGTATTGACTGTCTTTCTTTTATAAACTCTTCTTCATCAGTTTGACTGTATGTTTCATCTTTGTTGGCTAATTTAGCTTCATATATTTTGATTACTTTATAATCTCCTTCTGATAACTTCTCCTTCAAAGATTTTATTTTTTCGTTTATCTTGCCCACATCTTTTTTTACCACCTCCCATTTTTGCAAAATTGATTCACCTTCTTCAATGTAATACGGTCTTACTGAATCTGTATCATCAATTTCACCGAAAAATTCTGAAGGAACATATTCTTTGAAAACTGAAAGTTCATCAAGTTTGTTTTTATAATTATCTTCCAATTCTTTGCGAAGAATAATTTTAATCAAATCGCTTTCCGTTCTCTTTTCTTCTTTTTTAGCAAGAATAGGTTTTATGAACTCATCGCCAATTTCTTTTTCTTGCAAAGTAGCCTTATAAAGATTATCAGCTTTTTGTTTTTCTATGTCGTAATCAATCACTTTGACTGAATAACGGCTTATAATTTTTGCTTTCATATTTATCTGCTCCAACGTTCAAATACCCACATTCCCCATTTATAACCAGGGTCAGTAGCAATATTAGGATTAAATACAAAAATTCCACAGCTTCTTGCAGAACCAATATTCACTGAATTTACATTAGTATTATCGCAAATTCTACGTCCATTTCCATGTACCACAACATTAGCAGAGTTCACTTGATTTACAATAATCAATTGTCCATCATGCGGGTCAGCTGGCAAAAATACGTTTTTATTTTCGCTGTTTGTGCAGCTAACAAAAGAACAATCGGTATCCAAGTAAAGGTCAGTGGACGATAAATGAATAAGTCCAAGAGACAACCCTCCAGCTTTGAAATTAGCAAAATAAGCATCAAATACTTGATACCCCCCCGAAGGAGTTAAACCGTTCCAATTACAAACAGCTGATAAAGCGGAAATGATACCTAATGAAGCGTATCCAGGTGCTGTTGAAATCGCTCTACCTCTATACAAAGCAGAAGCTCCTCCGCAAACATTACTTAAACCGCTTTTTTCATAAGCAGGAATATCAAAAATTTGCTGTGTTTGTGATTGAAAATCTAAACCATCTCCATTAGCTACCAATCCATAATTATTTGAATCCTTTATACTCAAACCAGAAGATGAACTCAGAGAAACATTATGTCCACTTGTACCATCTCTATAAAAAGAAAGAATTGCAGAAGCTAAATTGAAAATAGTTCTACTTGTACCGCCCGAAGTAGTTGCCTTTGAACGCACTTGACCGTTCGATATAGTACCAATCTGATTCAGTTTTCCGATAGCCTTCGCAAATGCTTCGTCAAGACTATCCCCACCTGCTACATCGGCTATGGTTCCTGCATAGTCCTTCGGAGTCCAATCAGGTGATAGTTTACTGCCCGTACCAGCATTCTTTAACCAGTACTGTATCTTTCTGAGCGCAGAGTCAACAGTATCATTGTTATTGACGTATTCTGGTTGTACGGCATCAGTGAAGTCTTGAGATACTCGAATACCAGTTGCATACTTGAAACGTGTGATGTATCTCTGAAACTTAGACAAGATTGTTAACAAGCTGTCTCCTTTTGCTGCATCGGTAGGCTCTCCTCCTGTTTCTAACGCAGGAGACTTTTTGGCGTAGATAGCCGTATCAGACGTTGCATCAGTTATTGCTTTGTTAGCATTATCTATAATCTGTTGATTTGCTTTACCTACGTTTGCTATGTCTTGATTGACCTTCTGCATATCCGTATCGTAGGTGTCTTTGGCAACAACTCCTCCTTTCTTATCCAGCTGAGCTTTCAAAGCATCACCGAAATTAAAGAAGAAGCCTCCATTCCAACTGATTGAGTTACCAGTTACCTTCGATAAGAAAGAAGACAACCGATACTTAGCAAGGCTCCAAACGTTGTTACGCTGAACCTTACCCATGATGTAATCATCAGCAGTAAAGTCGGGAACCATTTCTTTGAATTGGAATACCAGCTTTTTGTTTACCGTATCGAATACACCCGCAACGTCATCAACCAAAAGGTTAGAAGAAGTTACATGATATTGAATATTGGTACCCAAATCGTCAATCAGGATATTACCCAACTCATCATCATACTGCACTTTGGTCGTTGTGATAGCAAGAGCCAAAGCATTTCCTTTATCCTTGATTTGGAAATACTGACCGATAGACAGACCGACATTCTTTGCGATGTTTACCAACTCGGAATAAGTAATCAATGAGATAACGTTCTGGTCAAGAACTACCCACTGACTCAATCCTGGGTCGTATATCTTATGCCGCATCTGACTCGGAGTATTATCATACCAAATCAGAATTATATTTTCAGGTGGAGTGTTGCCGATATATACACCAGCAACCTGCCCCAAATTTTTAGTATTCCCTGCCATAATCTATTATCTTGAATAGTTATAAGTAGCACGTTCACTCCAAGCTGAGATGAAGTCCATTGTTCCTTGAGCGTACTCTCTCTTGGTAACAGTTCCGTCCTTCGTCTCTTTCATGATACGCCAACCGTTATCGGTTTCAGCAGTTCCCATAGGTGCCCAACCGTAATACTTTTCATCTGCCGAAACTTCGTCAATGAAAGGTTCAGGCAAATACTCGCTAAACGTGCGCACTATTGGCGCATCTTTCTTAGTTACTTCCATTTTCTTCGTTATTTAGAAAGTTATCAAATGCTTTTACAAACGTTTCTCTCAGTCCACCCTTATTAGTGTCCTCCTCGTCATTTTCTTCGGCATACAAGTCAAAAGGATTTTGCTCCTCATCTTCCTCTTCTGCGTCAGGCTCCTCTCCTTTCTTCTCGGAACTCGGTTTGATGTTTCCGTTATCATCCATCTCCATTCCTTGACCGCCTTGTTTAGCCATCATCTCCGCATTCTTGTTCTGAATAAGAGTAGCATTGGTCGGTACGTCTCCGAACTCAAGCGGTTTCATCTCGTATTTCTCACGTGCTTCGTTTACGGTCATGAAGCTGCCTACTTTCTTGATGTCCATATCAAGCTCTTCTTCGATAGTCAAGCCGTTCAAACCTACGAATACAAGTTCAAAATCAGGATTGATTTGCTCAATGATATATTTGTTGATTTTCCTCTGAAGGAATTTCAGAAGTGGATACAAACCCTTGTCTTTGGAATGTTTCAGGCGTTGTTCCTGACTTCCTTCAAACAATCCTCCGTTCCCCGAAGAACGGCTGATGTCCCATCCTATCTCGGAAGGGTCAATTGAATATATGGCACAAGATAGTTTGATAAGATATTCCATCCAAGAACTATACTCCATATCACGGTTGTTCTTCTGAAGGTCTATCCAATCCACGTCCGCTTCCACGACAGGAGTTTTCCAAGACTGCATTACTCCTGTAATCATGGACTGCCACTGTTGTTTGAATTGCTGAAGTGCTGCTTCGTTGTTTGTTCCCTTAATACGCAATAAACCTTTCGGAGCTGAACCTTGACTGAAGAAACGTCTATTGTATTCATCTCCCCAAAGCATACTTGTTACAACGTTGATAAGCTCTTCAAGCTCGGAACAACCGTAACCATTTGCGTATATAGAAGTAGAAGGATTGCGAACTCCAAAACAAAGCTCCCATGGATAGAACTCGTTGACTTTGACGTTCTGATACACCTGAACGTAAGCAGGATAATAGCCGTGAACCTTTGGTCCAAAATCGTTCCTATCTGCCCATACATTCGCTCCGTTTCTTTGAAAGAAAACATTATCATAATCTTTATCAAAGTATGAATCAGCCATACGAAAAGTAGCAGCATCAGTAGCCATAAAACTCTCCAACTGACCTCTACGATTGCGAATACACTCAAAGGTTAATTGGTCGTAAGTCAATGAATCATCGACAATCTTTCTGATAAAAGTATCGAAGTCGTCATGTTCCCATTCACTCACGTTTCCTCCCTTCAAGATGAATTCAGTAATAGCATAAGCAATTTTCTTATCTTTGTTATCCATCTTTTGTTCAATACCAAATTTTGGTTTCTTTCGGATAACGAAGCCAGTTGAATACTTATTTTCTTGCGGCTCGGCAAAGTCTGCTACTTGATTCTTTCTCGTCTTGATAATTGAATTTATGATAGGTGTCTTCGACATTCTCTTCAACGTAGTGTACGTCAATGAAAACGGCTTATCTTTGTACCCTAAATTGGAATTGAACTCCAATGGGTCAATGAAAAATGCCTTTGCGTTCTGCTCAATCTTAGGCTGAATTTGATTGAACACCTGAGTAGCTTTTATCATGTCCTCTGGTGAGTCTGACCTTAGAGCTTTCTCAAGTGTCCTAAACCTTTTTGCCTTCAACTTCGCTTCTGCAAGAGCAATGGCATCTAACTGTTTAGCATATGAATTACCCATACTATATTGAAATCAATTTTACATTTGAATATCCTATAACTGTAAAATGTGAAACAAAAAGAAAAGGAGAACATTTTTCAATGCCCTCCTCATCATCTTGTTCCTCCGTAAAAAGTTTACTGCTATGAAACTGTGAGTGCTAAAGCAATCGTTTTGTCTTCGGTGCAAGTAAACGCTTCTGGCGCACTTGAAGTCCAAGAAACATTATCAGCAACTTCCCAAGTGTAGTTGTAACCTTCTATTCCTTGAAGCTCTTTCGCTACTCCTGTGTTGAACTCAATCTCATCGCTGATAGGCTCTGCTCCGTCCTTCGTTCCCTTCAACGTAGCCTTCGCTGTAGCAGCTCCCGTGATAGTGGCTGTAACAGTCAGTTTATGAGTTGGAGCACCCATAACGACTACCTGCTCACCTCCGTACATATAGCAATCCAACTCGGCTTGGTATTGTTCACAGAACTCTTGAACTTCGGTCATGGAAGTTACAGTACCGCATTTCCAAGGAATGATTTTCTCAAACTCGGTATCACGAACACCGTCACACCACATAATGGTCAATTTCTCAACCTTATCTTCTACCATATCAACTCTCAAAGTCGCTTTCTTGGTAGCATCGTCTTTTCTTACAAATACAAAATCTCTCATATCTTTGTCGTTTTTAGGAAATTACAACCTCACGAATATCCGTAATACCGTTCATGGTGAATTTGAGCTGCCAAACTCCCTTCGGGTCATCCGCTCCCAAATCTTCCTTACAACCGAACATTACATTTGAGAAGTCTGATATTGTAATCTTCGTTCCCGATACTTCGCCAACCTTTTCAGATGTTCCTCCGAAGGTACAAGCACTTCCATTGTGAGAAATTTCCAAATCAAACGGAGTTGCTAATACAGCCTTCACAGACTTAATGGCCAACCAAGGCAATGAGTCTTTTGAGTCCTCGTATGAATACTGTTCCTGATATTCAGGAGAAACATGTTCACGATAAGACGTTTCATTGAATATCGGAAAGACATCAATTGATAGGAACTTAGGAGTTGCTGCGGCAACGTCCAACTTAGCATCGTCAGGAGACATAGCAACGGCTTCAATACCTGTGTTGTTAGCTACAAATCTTGATATCGTTGAAAGACTGATAACGTTACCGCCCTTGAATTCATTGATTACTCCTTCGATACTTCCCTCAACAGTCATGACGGTGAACATACTTTCGTAATCGTCATACATTGAATCAGTACGCAAGACAATCCTTTCATCGGGTGTAGCCGTTTTGAAAATAACAATTGTTCTCATTATACTTCTATTTTATGAATTAATGTTTGAACTATCTATAACTGTCCAACTTGTTTTCCAGCTTTTGCGTTACCATACTATCAAATAGGATATAACGAATGCCAAGAACGTTATGGACAACAACAGCTTCGTCCAAATACTCATACAAGATAGTATTGTCGTCAAATGTTGTTACCTCAATTCCTTCTCCTCTCTCAATGTCCTCAACCAGCGTATCGAACGCATCAATTGACGCTGCATCGGACATCATGTCTTTCGATAAATACTTCATGTTCTTAACCGAAGTATCAAGCTCAGAAGCCATCAGCTGTAAATCTACCTCCAATGGCTCCTTGAGTTCTTTTATTTTCTTTGAAATTGGCATAGCTTATTTCTTTGTTACCATGAAAACCAAATTCCAATTCTGCTTCATATCTCGCTCCATCTCCTGAACGTCAAAACCGTGTTTCTTGAGATGTTTCCGAAGAGCCTTGAACCGCTTGAAGTCCTCTTTCAAGTCCATGTTCATATCGAAGTTGTACTCAAAGATTATCTGGTCAACATTCCCGAAGTCCGTGCAGTTGATAAGAACTTCCCATTCAGAGCCTTCAATATCAACCTTCATCTTGGTAGGGTTGTACTTCTTCATAACCTCGTTGATATTCACGCACTCAACAGGAACTCGCTTGCGGTTATGTTTTACCAAGAATGAATAATAATACGGAGCTTTACCCAGATAGAAGTCACGTACCTTATCGTCATTACCAACTACGGCTTGTTTGTGGGCAATTACGTTCTTTGCTCCGTTGTCTTCTATATTCGTAGATAGAAATTCATAGTTCACATCTTCAGGTTCAAATACAATGACCTTTTTGACTTTATCGAAGATGTCGCAAGTGAAAGCTCCGATATTACCGCCCAAGTCCAATACAACGTCTTTCTTGGTAAGAGTTAAACCGCCCAAACCTACTGAACGATGAGTGTACTCGCTGCCTTTGAATACAGCATCAACAATATGCTTCTCCGTAGGAAGGTTTGAACGCCACTTCAAAGTCTTGCCATCCTTTTCTGCTACTGCCAACGTGAAGTCGCTCTGTACCTCTCGGAACTCCGAAAGACGTTTCACCTGAGCAATAAGCTTAGTTTGCTTACAGAAGGCTTCAAATTGGCTTATCGTTACGTTGTGAAGTATCGGAGTTTTCTCCAAGTCTATGTTCCAACCTTCGTTCTCCGAAGAGCCTTCACGGTTGATACGCTTTCTCAGCTTCTCCTTTTCTTCTTCGTCCTTTACTATGTTGATTGAAATATCAAACAACCCTCCCTTCTTCTCACGTACACTGAACGCAAGTAAGTTCTGAATAAGAACTTGGGTTGTAGTTTTCTTTTCTACAACCTCAAATTCTTTCTTCTCAAAAAATTCTGTTAATTTCTTGTCCATTGTTATTTTGAAATAATTGATTTGCTTCTCGGTTGAAATTTGCTGCGTTGTTTACCTTCTCCGATAATCATCTTCCAGTATTTTTGGAACTCGCATAGCCACATCTCAATCTGATGAAGAGTTATGTTTGGTTCATCGGCTGTGTAATATTCGCCATCTTCTATGTCCCAATAAAGATACGGAAAACGCTCACCCCTCTCTTCGCCAATCTTTTCAAGCCATTCAGCCGCAAGGTCACGTAACCAATATATAGCAGGTTTCTGTTCTCTGAGAGTTGAAAGGCTCGGATAAATAAGACGTATGCCGATACTACACCCTGGCCCAACATTCGTGAAATCGTTTTGGTCGAACTTCATAAACTGTTGTCCTCTGTATCGCTCTATATATGTGAAGTCCTGATAGAACTCATGAGCAATAAAGTCCGCAACAGCAGGGAATGTTTTCAGATACTCAATAATATCTTCTGGCTTCTTAGCTTTCATCACCGTAGCAATGAGCTTTCCTACGTTCTTATGCAGATGAGGAATTACAACCCTTGTATAGCAATAATCTCTCGGCTGACCAGGTGTTGCTTGAGAGTTTATCAAGTAAGCAGTTGTATATGGATTTTGACCCGAACTCCGAACGCCCGCAATGAAACGGCTGAATTCATCTTCATCATACTCCTCCCAATCAGGAATACCATTCTTCCATTTCTTGGCTGAAATAAGCTCATCCATGGATTGAGCCTGTTTAAGTCCTGATTTGATAGGTGCTCCGAATAGACTGGGTTGAACGCTCTTTCCCTTCGGTTCAAACTCGAATGTTTCAGGATTGTTGAAGAAACGGAAAACCATCATCTTCCAAACCAAGTTCTTCAAAGAAAGACTTTCATCAAGAAGAATGTTTTTGATTTGCCATTGACTGTTTCGGTCAAGTTCTCGGTACACGTTCGTGAATTTTGACTCTTGGAATATCTTGTTATCCGTCCAAGGTCTTTCCTTCTTGTCTATGAACCTGCGTTTCCAAATCATTTGTCTTTCGTACATAGTCTCAAAGAATAATCTCAAGTGAGGCTCGTACACTTCCAAGCTCTCGTCTGGGAGCTTATCATACCATGCTGCTTGTTCAAACATAAATTATAAAGTTTTTGTATTTACTCTCATAACAAATTCTCTCCTCGCTTCCACGTTTCCTTTCGCCATAAGTTTAAGCAAAGGAACTTTTTTCATTCTTTTGAAAGGTCGGTGAGCTGCGTTAATTAACCTTGCTTCTCTCACTCCTAAATTACAACGCTGAGGATTGCCGCTGGGATAGAACTTGCCGCATATATTCGTTGATAATAAAGGACAGTACCAATTACCATGAAACCCAGTGATTTCAAATTTAGTATTGCCCCACACACTATCTTCTGAATCCTTGACAATATCCCCTCGCTTAAAGTAGCTCCATACTTGTGGATTATCATTATCTATTGGCATAGTGTAACATTTTACTTAATAACTATGGGAGAAAAATGAAAGGGAACCAAGTTTCACAACTCAATTCCCTCTACAGTCGCAGTACACCTCCCCACGTTAAAACCTTAATGCTAATACCTGACGTGGTGAAAGTTCAAACTCCTTGTTATCCGCAAGAGTTTTCAAAATCTCACACGCCTTGATATCAACTTTGATATTGCATATAGCTCGTACAATATCGTTGTACTCTCTACGGCATGTTGCTTGCTCTTGATTTTCGGGCACGTTACCTTTCTTGTCCTCTGCATCCGAAGCCGAAAGAGAACTCATCATCTTTCCTCCGTCATTACTCGGAACATAGGTTTCTTCCCAATCATAGATTTTGTAACCGCAGTCCATCTTGATACCATCCGTCCACCACTTGTCTGGGTCTTTGGTCGGAGCTGTTCCGCAGTCTTTCAACTTCTTATCGGCTTCAGCTTCCTTTACAGCCAAGTCTGCCGTCATAGCAGGCAGCAGAACGGTGTCCACTTGGTCTTTAATCTCCTTACCAGTCTTAGACACTTTAATGTCTCCCTGATAGGATAAAGCATCCATTACATCGGACTTCTCCACATCCGCTTCTTCGGCAGCTTTGTCAAATGGATTTTCCTCCGATACTTCTTCACCTTTGCGGATAGCATCGTCATCCGCTGTTACTTCTTGGAAGTTTGAGAAACTCCCCATGATGCGTCCTCGCTGAGCAGCTCTCGCTCCTTGAATCGCTTTGCTAATTTCGTCCATGATTACTCTTTGATATATTTGTTATACAAAACATGAGCAATCCAGCCGACAACGACACCGATTGCTAAACTCACAACGTTTGAGATTGATACCCAAACAGGAGTGTAGTGCATATACACCAACGCTCCGATAACTACGGCTACAATAATTGCAACCCAGATGATTGTTTTCTTTTTCATATTTATCAATGTTTATTTGATTGCCATGCCATAAAAATCTTCTAACGTGTATGCTTTACTATAACTGTATTTATTCTTTTGGTCGTTTACATCGTCAAGCATATTTTCAAGAAGGCTCTTGCCGTTCTTAGTCTGATAATCGGTATTGTTATATACAGACAAGTTCAACCACGTCATCTTCAGATTGAATAAAACTTGTCCCAACACTTCCTCCTCTTTCATTTTTGTAAACTCGGAGAAACGTTTGGCAATCCATTGAGCCATTGGTACAAGGTCAATATCCTTCGGCTCGTGATAAGGAGAAATTGATTCAATGAACTTCTCAAAGGCTTTTGGCCCAAACCCTGCTTTGAGCTTCGGAATGTTATCAGAAGTGTCTCCCATAATGACCTTATATAACAAAACCTCAAATGGCTTCGTAGGTATGACCTGAACATCGGTTTCAAGATACTCGTTCCAAAATACTTCCTTCTCTGGAATACAATACATCTTCAAGTTCTTTGAGTTGTTGTTGAACAAGGAAACGTTTTTGTTCATGATTTGTCGAATATCGGAATCACCAGTGATTATCACCAACTCCTCGTCCAAACAATATCCGAAGTATAACCCCCATACGTACAGAAGGTCATCCCCCTCTGCTCCCATGACCCTACTGACGATGAGTCCTTTTCTCCGAAGAAGAGCCTCAAACATATCTAATACGGTCAGGAAATGCTTGTAAAATGGGTCTCTGACCCTCGTAAGAGCGTACTTGTAATCATCGTATATACTGTAACGCCATGAAGAGCTATCTATCACAAATGCTACTCGTTTGATGTCCTTAAACTTTTTCAAAGCAAAGCACATGTCCATAATACATTTGCGTATCAATACTTGCTGTTTCTCCTTATCTTGAAGAACTTCTCCCATGTCCTGCCCTTTGTAATAAGTAGAAAAAACGGAGAATGTTTTGTGGAACAAATAGTTACCGTCAAATAATATATTCATGTTTCAAATGTTTTCTTATAATAACTATGGGAGCCATTCCGAAGAACAACCCCCCATAATCTCAATCAAAGTCACATATGGTCATTTAAGCAATTTCACTCCATCGGCTTGACTCTTCGCTCCCGCACTTACTTGTTTGTGAAGCTCCGTGTTCTTGCCGTCTTTATATCCGTAGGCTCTTGCTGAGTCAAAAGTTTCTCTTGTCTTGCGGTGTCCTGCTTTACCAAATTTGTCGGCTACATATTGTTGAACCGCTGTATCGTTCCTAACTACCAAAGCGTTCACTTTTGCTCCATATTCCAAGTCCTTCGCTTTTTCTCGGTCGCTCTCCTCTTTCAGCTTAGCATCCAGCCCAGCTGCACAGCCCATTAGGTAACTTCTCTGATACTTATCCAAGCTGATAGGCTTCAGTGCATACTCCATGGTTTTCTTGTACTCTTTGAAGCGTTGTTTTGAGAACGCTACGAAACGTTCAGACAACATTTCACGCAACCACTTAACGGTTTCCAAGTTTTCCTTCTTACCTACAAGCAATAAAGTCTTGTATGATTTACCGTAGATAAAACAACGGCAGAAGTTCCATTTACAAAGAACGTACACCAAGCGTTGTTCCCATTCTCCTCCGATACTCTTGTAAGTGAACCCTGATGCAGTCTCGTGAAATACCAAGTCTTGCTTCTTCTGCTCATCAGTTCCTACTTCGTCCATCGACAAATTGTACTGGGTAAGAAGTCTTTGAATTGCCGCAGCAGCTGCGTTCGCTTCTCCTTCGGAGTTGATAGCTTTTGCACCTTCGTACAACGCTTTCAGTTTTCTCAACTTTCCTAATACTTTGTCTAAATCTTGATTTGTTGCTTCCATATCTTTGAAATTTACTGTTTGATTTACAATCTTTATTTACAATTACACTACGAAGGTACGGAGTATTTTTGAAACGGCAAAATAAAAAGCGAAAAATCTTTGTAGAAATTTCGCTTTTTAACTTTTCACCACAATTTTAACTCTCCGCATCAGCTTTTCCGCAATCAATCCTTAGATTTTCTAAACTGATAGAACCATCCTCAATTGTTATATCCGCTTGTAACTCGCTTAACAATCTTGATACTGGTTCTGCGAAATCATCCACTTGATTCTCGGAAGAGAATACAGCCTGCTTCATCAGCCTGATAAATTCAGCTGATTGTTCCTTCGTGACCTTTAATTTCAAACCTACTACTGCCATAATACAAATTTCTTAAAACTTAGGTAGTTATATCTGTTATGCTACGAAGTCCTGAATGAAACCAAGGAAATGTTTTGCCCTTGTATAAGCTACATAAACCAAGTTTCTTTCTTGTTCCGCCATCCAAGGAACGGTCATACAATATTTCAAATATAGCTTATCTTCACATATGATGAATACTCGGTCGCTTTCCAACCCTTTCGATTTATGAATTGTACTCAAGCAAATACCGTTCTTGTTATCATCGGAGAAAATCATGTCTATGCGGTCAATGACTTCTTGGGAAGTTACCAACCCTTCTGAAAGAACTTCGATTGCTTTCAACTTATCTTCGTAGTTCTTGTACATTTCATGTTCCTTCGCTTCAGCTTCGGTGCATCCCCGCTTTGCTACCACCTTTCCGATTATCCGTGATAATTCCCTTTCAAGTCGCTCCATAACGTCCTTAATCTGCTTGCGATTGGTTTTCTTTATCATGTTAATAAGATTGGTTCCAATATCCCTTCCTTTCACATATGCTTTCACCCCTCTCCCGATATATTGCATACATAATTTAACCAACGGAGCTGAAACCCTACAAAGTATCATATCGCCATCCTTAACATCTGCCATAACGCTCTCCCGACTAACTACACCTGCTGGTGCACCTGCTCTCGCTTCTATCTGCGGCACTATCTCCTTAGCCATACCGATTATGTCTCCATCGCAACGGTAACATACGGATAAAGGAAGTTTCACGGTGTGCGGAAGTCTCTTCAAAAGATTGAAACTTTCAACGTCCGCTCCAGCAAAACCATAGATTGCCTGACGTGGGTCGCCTACGGCTACAAATCGCCCATTAGGTTTCAAACATTTCAAGAACAAATTTCTTTGGGCAGCATTAAGGTCTTGACACTCGTCTATGAATACCCAATCATATTGGAACATCTTTATTTGCTTGACGTTCGGGAAGTATATCATGTCTGTGAAGTCTATGACTTGTGTTTCCCTTTCGCCCCAATTGATACCCTTAATAGCAATATCAACCTCGTTATCTTCCAAATCAATATTATGTTTCCAAGCAAGCTCTTCCAATTCCTTCTCGGACTTAACCAAATTCACTCTACCAAGGTCAATGAGTTTCAAGATATTTTGCTTCCACGTATTCATCTGCTCAGGTAACAGGTCTGACTTCGGAGAAAGGGAAGAGTATTTGATACCATTATTCACCCAAGCCGTATATTTATCAACCTGAAGTTGAGAGTTCAAAGCTCGCATAGTTGCCGAAGCTCCCAAACTATGTAGCGTTTTAATATCTACGTTGTTGAGATTGCCTACTTTGATTTTCAGTTCTTCTACGATTGCCTTGTTGAACGCCAAAAACAATACTCGCTTGTTCTTCGGAATAAGTTTCAACGCATTCACAATCGTTGTAGATTTTCCTGAACCTGCTACTGCGTCTATAACCGCATTGCCTTTACCCTTCTCAATATAGATGTAAACGGCTCTTTGATATTTACTTGGTATAAATGCTCCCATGACTTTGTTATATTGATTATCTGGTACGAAGTTACGAACTTATTTTATAACCGCAAAACTTTTTATAAGAAACTTTGCTAAATTTAACTTTTGTTAAAAAGAAAGGAGCGACTTTCACAAGTGGCTCCTCCCAAGTCATACTTAAATGAGACAATTAAATTACACGTTCAATATCAAGTTATCCTCTTCTGCTAATTTGACAAGTTTCTCCTCCGTAGGCTTCCAACCGCAGACAAAGATTATCTTATGCCCTTGAGCTTTCGCTGCTTTATGCCAAGCGTTGGAAAGAGTTTTGAAACGCTTATCGTGCATATACAAATCAAAATCTGAAACGGAGACTTCCCACCAAACGTAAGTCATCGGAGCATTACCAGTCTTATAAGCATAGCAAATAACTCCTGGCCATGACTCTTCAATCTTCTTGAGAATACTTAATATAAAACTTTCAATCTTCATATCTATTTCAATTCACAGGCTCCTCCCGAACATCCTACGGCTACCATGTCGCCTGAATAGAAGTTCTCACGGTCGCTCATTATCTCGTTAAAATCTACTTCGTGGGTATCAAGATACTCTTTGATAGCATTGTACTCACTTTCAACTTCCTTAGAAGATAAACGTTGGAACGGAGCATTGTCATAAATTTGGTCGCCCATCTTCGGTAACAAGCTCACGCCAGTGAATAGATAATCGTTGGTAAACAGAACAGCTGCTACCTCATCCCACTCATCGTCTTTCACCTCAACGGTTGCGGATATATTGTTAGCAACAGCTTTGGTATTAACGCTCCCTTTGTTTATCCAATAATGTTTTACCATACCAATAAACTTGAGATGTTCAACGGCTGATACCTCATCTTTGAATATCATATTCGGGTCATCGGACTCAATTGGGAAACTTATCACCGCTTCATCCCCTCGTAGAACTTTCACCAACGGAGTATCTTTCAGCGCAATGAACTCTGGGCTATAAGTCTTGATGCGAACTCTACGCAAATACTTTTCAGCATGAGCTGGATGAATACCGCTACAATACAAACCAAGAATAGAAGAAGCATTGCCGCTCGGTTTAATTGTTGTACAAGTACGGCTCTTATTTATCCCGAAGATTGCTGCCCATTCCGCATTGGTTTCTGAAACTACTTTCGCACCTTCTCTTAATACCTCACCCCGAAGGATAGGATTGGCATATATGCCTGTTATGCTCACTCCAATAGCTCTATCACGCTCGGCTATTTCTCGTGAAGCAGAAGACAGATATTTGAAGTCAGTATAAAGAGCCTGAACAGTGGCTACGAACGAAGCTACACGACACGCTTCCAAAAACTCCTCTTTGGTTTTAACTCGCTCGGCATTTATCTCTACAAGATTGCAGAACGCAAAACCAGACTTGCCGTTGATAGCAGGCTCCATAACAATCTCTCCACAAGGATTGACCGTGTACTTGAAACTCTTTACGTTTACAAATCCTGGCTCTCCAAACTGACGAATGACTTGCAACTTGTCTTTCATTTCCTCGTAACCCAATGGGTCAGATAAAGTAGCAAGAATACTATTATTTGCCATAGCTCTTTGAGGATTGTCCGTCCACCAGCTTCCTGTCTTAGCTCGGAGCATCAACTCATCGTCTTTATCGAACAAGGCAATCATAGCAGAACGTCTCACCCCTCCGCTCACAACGCTGTCGGCTATATAACAAATGATGTCATGAACTTCGATACTCGTGAGCTTTCTGCCTTGAGCGACTTTCATGACTTCTTTGATATGATTATGAGCTTTTATCAAAGGCTCTGGGCCAGGTGCAAGGAACTTACCGTCAATCAACGCTCCTTCTGGTCGGATAGCGTCAAAGACTATATCAGCGGACTTGCCTTCAAATAGAGCCGTCATAAGCTCTCGAATTGAATCAGCCCAGCCTTCGATACTATCTTCAACAAAAAATTGAGGTCTTTGGTCTCCGTTATACGGCTTGACTATTGGCAGCTTGTCAATATACTCTTTATGTAAGGAATAACCGACACCGCAACCGCAAAGAAGCAAATACATGATTTCGCTGAATACTTCTACACGGTCAACGTAGGTAGAACAGCAATTGTATAACTTGGCTTCATGCTTCAATATTCCACTCGTTACCAAAGGAGAAGCGAACTGACGTCCACGCTGGGAAGATAAAATTTTCTTATCAACTTCCAAACGCTTTGCTTCTTCTATCATAGCAACCGTTTCTTCACCAAGCAGACCTAACTGTTTCAACTTGACCTTGTGCATCTCGTAGATACGGTCAATAGTTTCATCCCAGTGTTCAAGTCGTCCATCCTCTCGTCTTTGAGAGTATTTGGACAAGAACACGTAGTCTGCTAACAAATCAATACCGTTACATTTCATTTTGTTAATCATTCTTTAATTGTTCTTTTAATAGTTTCAGATGAACTACCTCATCCGCTACTAATTTAGCAAGCAGTTGAAGAGCTATCTTGATTGTCTCCGTTTCTTGTAACTTCAAGAGCTTCTTTTGCAAGTTCTCATAGAAGTCAATTGTTTTCTCCTCCGCACCTATTGCTATTTCAATAGCTTCTTTTGCGGTCTTTCCTACGGTAACGCCTGAGTTGTTATATCTCTGGTCAATCTTTCCTCCTATCTTTCGGATAAAGTCTGACAGCTTATCGTAGTGTTTCATCTCAGTCAGAGCAATGCCCAATAGCAGCTCACCTACGTCCTCAAACGTAGCTTCCTGAGTAGTGTACATATGAATGGCTGTAAGCTCGGAGAAGTCATTGGTACCATTGAAAATGGGATAAAACCATTCAGCCATTACCCCATCATCTTGTTTCGCCTTATCGTAACTTGGGTATTCAACATTTGGGTCAGAATAACGCATAGCATTAACAAGCCCATTAGTCAAATCGTCAAGTTGATTTTTGCTCAACGGTTTCTTGATTGCAAAGTTTTTCATATTCTTTACATTTTTGTTCTCTCTTTTCTTCGTTCTTGTAATCTTCGGCACGTCCAATGATATTGCTCGAAAGTATTTTCAAGCTCCCGTCAGACTGCTTCTGTATTTGAGTTTCAACGGCAAAGTCGTTACCGAAGCCGAAGTCAACCCCGATAAACAACCCTTTGCCGTTAGTGAACTGTCTGAACTGGTTCATTACTTTGTACCAGTATGTCCAAACCCACCTGCTCCTCGTTCCGTAGTCTCGGAGAACTCTTCAACAAACTCAAAGTCTGCCTGAACAACATTCTCTACGAATACAAACTGAGCAATACGTTCTCCCTTTTCAAAGCTCACTTCTTTGTCTCCGTGATTGATAAGAAGGATATTGCACTCACCCTGATAATCGCTATCAATAGTGCCAGGAGCGTTCACGCAAGTTATACCGTGTTTCATAGCAAGTCCGCTTCTCGGTCTCACCTGAACTTCCATGTCTTCGGGCAATTGCATATAGATGCCCGTGTGAATCATCTTGCGTTCGTTCGGCTGAATAGTGAAAGTTTCATTCGCTCTCACATCGGCTCCTGAACTTCTCGGAGTAGCATAGACAGGAGCTTCACCCCCATCCTTCAAAATCATCTTGACTTTTCTTTGTTTCATGTCCAAATCTTCTTTATTGTTATTAAATCTAAAACAGTTTATAATTTGTTGCTTTTCAGCATCCCAATTTCCCCAACGCTTAGTTTGGGAATATCCCAATACAGTTCTCCTCAAAGCCCATATAGCAATATAATATGCTCGCCTTTGACTGAACTCGTCTTTACAATAGACAGATGACTTTGGTATAAAACCTTTCCTGCCCTGACCGTCAGTTACTTGATAACATTTCTCGGAGTAGTCTCCAAGATGCGTAACAATTACAGATACGCAATTACAAAACGGTTTCTTTTCACTCTCACCTTTCTTCGCCATACCAATTTTAATTTACAGTTTACCCTTATAAACTCTGGGTATTAAAGGAAGGTGTATTTGAAGCCTGTGGTTATCAAGTTAGCACCTAACTTAGCAAGCCAGAAGCTGGATGAAATATCGTCATGTTCTCCTACTGACTCAAGTCCTTTATCGGTAAAGGCTACTGAACCAAGGTCGGAGAAAATCAAATCTTTCACGTCTTGTGAATACTTATCTCCAGTTGGTATATGTATCTTACCTCGCTCAAAATCAATAGCCAAACCTGGCCATCCTGTCTTCAAGTCGTACTTATCTATTCCAGTGGTATGTCCTATAACTGGCAATCCCTGTTTATCGCTTTCCTGAACGAATATCTGTTGGAATGTGTTTTGCTCCATCACCATGCTATCAGGTCTGAATCTTGCGTTAATTCCCTTCAATATTTGCATCTGTTCGTGGAAGGTCTTGCCCTTATCTCGGTAAAAGTTCAACAACCAACGCTCTCCTGTTTCGTCATCTACTCCCCAAGTCGTAAATACAGTGTAGTCACTTCCTACGTTAGCGGATATTGCGAAGTCACAACCTGTAACAACCTTGTTAAACTTAATCGGGAAGTCATCACGATTGCGTACCAACGTGTAGTTCTCCATACGTACCAAAGAACGTTCCAAGACTTTCAATGGGAATATAGAAGCCTCATTGGTAATAGGTCGGCATAAGTTCTCACGGCTGAAGATGATGTTACCTTGCGTTGCTTTCTTGTCCATCAAATCGAAGAAGCTCCAACGCTGTGGCCACAAGATACGTCCGTCAGGGAATATAGCAGGATATTCAATTACAAACCAACCCTTCTTATTATGTGTAGCAAATATGCTCTTGCTCCTCAAGTCTCCGTATAAGTCCGAAGCGTGGAACGGAGTACCAACGACAATGATTTGTCCTCCTGGCACGAGCATGTTCATAATAACAGCGTGGAAATAGTCTATACTTTTCTGACGTTGTAGAGCACTGTATATGACGTTATCTTTCAGTCCATCATCTACTACTATCCAGTATGGGTGAGCACCACGTACTGATGAGCCAAACCCCTTACACGTCAACCTCGCTCCGTTCCTACATACTATGTTCGTACTCGCCCACGCTCCGCTATTTCTTGAATCAGGATACAATCTGTCTTTGAGAATATCGTTGCTCTCAATTGTTCCCTTCAAAATCTCCATAAGGTCAACGGACTGCTGGAGTGAGAAGCTAAACAAATACCCACGATTGGAATTGCTCTTCGTAGGTCGGGCAGAGAATACACTTGATTTAGGCTTTGCGTAAGAATAGAGCTTCCACGCACAATAGGCATTTGAGAAGTAATACGATTTACCGTGGTCACGGGCAGCGTTGATACATAATTTATTGTATCGGTGTACCAAGTCTCCCCATTCCAAATGATGCCAAGACAATTGAAAGTCAGGCATTACCGAAGTAATAAAGTAAGTAAGGTTGCGTGTCCGCAATGTTTCTTCGATAGACTGTGAAAGTCTATCTGTATATTTGGGAGCAAAGTCAATGTTTGGGTCTCCCGTGTACATAACCTGATAAGTGTCTTTCATCAAGTTATCTAATACCCAATCCAAGTCTCCTCCTGAACCTTGCATGAGCTCCAATATTCCCTTATCGTCCATGCCGTCAATTATCTCATCTACTATATTGAGACATTCCAATTGATGCATCGGAGACTGTAACAAGGTTACAGGAGCTTTCGCAATTATGTCTGGTACTGTTGCTATCATATCAATCCTCTTTATACGACAAAAGCTAACAAGGCTTTTACACCCTGTTAGCTCTCAAACTCTTTTATGTCCGTTTTTGGTTAATACTCGATTGTCTCGTCAACGGCTCTTTGTAATTCTTTATACAGTTCATCTTTTTGCTCTTTCGTCAATTCAGTATCGGCTTCGATTGATGCCTTGTAACGGAGAATGTCGTTGTTCATCGCCTTACACATCGCAAGAACTTCTGTCTTGATAGTATCGTGACATTTATTCTTGCTGAAGTTGAGAACAAACTCGTGCGTTCCTTTCGTGAAACGTAACATTCCGAAGGCTCGGAGTAACTGAAAGACTTGGTCAGCTTTATTATGAGTCAGGTTGGTCGCCTTAACAACCTCCGTTCTCGTGAATACTCTTTGCTCTGCATTCTCAATCGGCTGACCGTGCGTAAGTATCATCCATAACTTTACGCATTGGTCTTCAGCATGTAAACGATTGGAAGTGTCATTCAGGAAGTCTCCCAAACTTCTCTCTTCTTTTCCTTCACGGTCTCTGACGCTCAGATAGTCGTGAATTACTCGGTCTTCAAGAATTACAACCTCAACGCCTTTCTCCTTTGCGGCTTCAATAGCTTTCTTTGATACCTCAGTCTGAAGGCAAGCCATAATCAGAACGGATTGTTCAGCAGGCAGCTTCGTAGGTTTTGCTTGGAACTCCTCAGGAGCCTTCGCTGTTTCCTCTTTCGGAGCTTCCTCAACTTTCTTCCTTGTTCTCGGCTTGTAAGTTCCTGCTGCCTTAGCAGCTTCAATCTCTTCCTTTGTTCTCCGTTTACGTCGTTTCGGAGTTTCATTTGTTTCAGACATACGATTTTAATTTACATTTATTGATACTATAACTGTTTATTCTGAATAAGAACGGAGCAATCATTGCTATTAAGTAGATAGTTCAACGCACTCTACACTACCATTTTTGTTACGACTTCTCACAACCAGTTTTGCTCCGTTGTTCTTATAAACTTTGGGAAGTTACTTTGCTCCACATTTGAACTCAAAGAACTCATCCCCCTTCGCTCTGCCCTGAGTAGCTTCTGACGCTCCTTCTCCTTTCTTCGCTCGGAGTTTGCGCATATACCAACGTAGAAGGTCGGCTGTCGCTTCTACGTCATTCATAGCTCCGTGAGCATCTGTAAGTCGTATCTTTGCCCTCTCGCAAGAAGCTCCCAAGTTGATTTTCTCATCTCCGTTAATTCCCCACGCTAACTTAGCAAGCGGAAAAGTATCAATGATATTCGGATACATCCAAAACTCAACATCATCTTTCTTCTGAAGAGAAAGAGCGTAATTCAAAAACCGAATATCAAAAGGAACATTATGACCTACTGGTACAAGCCGTCCCATTTCCTTCTTCTTGGACTTTGCTCTATGAGTTTCCCAGAACTCCGTAGCGGTTGATATAAACTCCTTAATGCTCATGCCCTTGTTTATATCGGACATACTCACCATAGTCCTATCCAACGCATCTTGTTCGATAACTAAATCAGCATAAGGCTTGACGAAAGTTTCCCAACGGTCTATCTCTTTCAAAGTAGAGCCGTCAAGAACAACCGCAGCATATTGGGTTATTGGATTTTTGTCCTCATACAACCCACCTGTTTCGCAGTCAAATACTATGTAATTACTCTTTATCATATCTTGTTATTAAATGTTGAAACCGTGTGACTTAGTTATTAACCTTGCCGCACGGTCTCTATATAGACAATCAAAGAATTTTATTTGCCCTCATCTTCCTTCGGAGCTTCGTGATGTCCTTCAGTGCCTTCGGGTGCTTGCTCTTCGTTCTTCTCCTCCTTCTCGGTATCTTCGCCTTCAGTCAGCTTTGAATCGCTGCCCTCGGCATCCTCTTCTTTGTCGTGACCAAATATCATAGCGAAGATAATACAGCCTTCACGAGCATCGCATGTTTCGCACTTCTCACGGTCAATCTCCATACCTTCGTTGAGTTCCATATCAACTTCCAATTTGCCGTCTTTCTCCTCAACGTGTACGGCTCTGCCGAAAGGTCTGAGTGGTTCAGCAATCTCTTCAAGCGTTCTTTCGCTTCTACCTTTCCGATAACCTTTGTTGAACTCTTGTCGGGCAACATGTCTTGTTACTTCTTCACTTGCCTTTGCTGCTTCGTTGATAATTCCTTCAACAATTTCGACAAGTTCTTTCTCGGAGTATTTTCTGCCTTTCGGTACAATCAACCCCTCAGTTCTGTTCATCACCATCTGTACTGCGGCAGCACCATCTACATTTCCCCTTCTCCTGTAGGTATGATTAGAGAACCAAAGAGCGTTCCAAATCATAACTCGTTCCTGTTTCGTGAGCAACAAGCTCAAAATAAATCTTTTCAAACGTTTCATACTACTTTTTGTTTTTTATTGTTAATAAATCAAATGAATCCCATCCTTGAGTATATTTCAGCGTCCACTTGCCTTCATCGTCTTTCCGATAAACAACAACGTATCTTTTGCGAAAATGCTCTGGGTCGTTGTTGGGCTTACAATACTGAAATTGGTCGTCATACTTATCGTTTCTTATTTGTTCCTCAAACGGAGCTACTTTTACAATCTCGCCTTTCTTGAAAGGTTTCAGAAGATGTTTATTCCAAGGCTTGCTTTCAGGCTCTCCGTTCACTACAAGAAACTTTGGTAACTTTTCTTTCGTTGTTATTGCTTTCATTACATTCTACTTTTGTTAAATTGTAATTATAAACTTTGAGATAAAAAGAAACGGAGAAAAGCAAACATTATTCGCCAATCTCCATTCTCTCGTCATTCGGGTATTCGCTTACTTTTTAGCTTTCTTTGCTGCTTTGGGCTGAATAACCTTCTTGATAGTTGTTGTCGGTGTGAACTTCAACGTATGACTCTCAGGCACATCCATCGGTTTCTTGGTCAACGGATTGATGCCCTTGCGAGCAGGGTTGACCTTCTGTTTGAACTTACCAAGCGTAGGCAGGTTCACTTCGTCACCATCCTCAACGCAAGCCTTTACGATTACAGGACACATTGCGTCGATTACTTTGTTCACGTCTGTCTGGGTCATCCCAGTTTCCTTAGCCACTGCGGCTACCAATTCATACTTTTTCATTTTTCTTTACAATTAAATTTAACAAAATGTAACGGTACTATAACTGTTTACTTACACTTCAATAACGTTGAGACCTTCTAATTTCAGGAGTTCCATCAGTCTGTCCCATTTTCGGTCTCTGACTTCCTCCTTGATATACCACATAGATAAGTCCGTTTTGTTGATGAACTGCCCTGGATTGAGTCCTTTGTTTATCGTGATACCGAACTCCCAGTGAGCGGTCGGTTTCTCTACAAATCGCATATCCTTCTCAATGCAGTTCAAATCGTAGGCTGATATAACAATTCCCTCCTCTCCGAAGTTAATCATTGTTTTCTTCAACCGTTTCGGCTCGTCCTCCTCAGGCTCCTCTCCAAAGTCGTCATCGAAGTCCTTTGCCTTCTTTGTCGTGGTTTTCATCTTCTTTTGATACTTCGGCTTGCCGCTTTCTTCGGGTATTTGACTGACTCTTACTTTCATAACAATCCTTGTTCTCTAAATTCTTTCAATACATTGTTTTGTGCACTGATGAACTCCGTAGCCATCGCCCATGCTTCCGCACTTAACATCCTTAACCCTGCTCCATAAAAGTCCCAGAAGTAAGTCTCAATTGCGGTTTGAACACCGTACACCTCATAACTGACATTCTCCTTTCTCAGCGGAATGAAGATATTCATGTTGTAGTCGGTTATGTGGACAATCGCTCCTCGCTCTCCTTCGTGAGTGGTTATTTCCTTGACGAAACACTTGTGGTCATACTGTCTTCCACCAAGTTCATCTACAAAACCCATGTTACGCATTTTGATATCAGAAGCGGTTATGCCTCCTGTTCCTACCGCATTTGGGTCTGGTAAGCACTTGACTATACACTCAAGCATTAATTGCGATACAAGGTGTTTACGTCTCCCGAATGCTAAACGCCTCAAACCTTCGTTCGATTTTTCCAACGCTTCTTTGTCGGCTCGTAGGTCGTCATTGATTTTCTGATAATGCTTCCTTTCTTCGGCAAGTTCCTCCGATAGAAGCCATTGAGCAAATTTCTTAATCCAATTCATATTTACAATTTTTGATACATACTGGGTAGGATAACTTTGATGGTTACCCCCTTATGAACCAAAGAAAGTAGCAAAGAAAGTTCTCAATTATTTGTTATGTCTTTATTTCTGATAAGAAAGTTTTTTTTTGCTTACGTATGTACATGTACGCTCACGCAGAATATCCCCCTAAACCCCCCTTATAGCAAAATTATTTTGGCGGTTATCTTTGGTATTGTTACGTTTCGTCAGGCAATTAAAATATGATTGCTCGTGAGTTCCGCTTTCTCCTCCGAAGTCTTTTATCACCCCGAAGGTTGGAGTTCACGAGCAACCTTGCTATGTGTTTTGTTTCACTTGCCTACTATCCACTTATCATATAATTTCCGATAAGCCTTCAGCAACTTTTCTCTTCTGTTCCTTGCGTATTGAGATTGGGTTTCAACCGTTCCATCTATCCAACAAGCGTTCTTCAATATCGCTTCTCGGTCAGCAGGTTTGTATCTCTGCACTCTGAGTAGTAAATTCAAGAAACGTTCTTGCTTCTTTACCTCCCAATCAATCTTGGCTAATATACTTTGTGCCTTCGTTGTTTCCATCTATACCAAGTGCTTTAATTCCTGCATCTACAACTACACGTAACAATGCTGAATCAATCTCTGTTTTTGCGTCCAATACAACTTTGTCCATAACCTCTTGGAAACACTTAGCAAAGAAAGGTATATTTGACTTCACTTCGGTTGTCAGCTTATCGTAGAACAATTTCAGTTCTCTTTGGTCATCCTTCGTCAAAGTCTTTTTATCAATAATCTTCTCGGCTTGTTTCCAACGCTTGTTAATATCAACCATCAGCTCCGCCATACGTTGTCTGAATTGATTATGAGTATAAGTCTTTTTACTCTCCATATCGGTACATTGCTCAATCCTTTCTCCCAAAACCTCCTCTATGGTGACGGGAACTCCTGAACCTACATTAAGCGTTGTTATAAGCTCGGAGAATTGATTTGCCGACATCTTTACTTTGAATAAAGGTTTGCGAGCAAAGAACCAATCATTTGATAGTTCTCTGTTCATTTCTCCTTCTGAAAGAGTGAGTTCAATGAAGTTATCGGATTGAATTTCACTTCCAAACAAATATCCCGATTTTCCGTGAATACGGCTTAAACTTAACATTCCAAACGATGGATGTTCATATTTCTTTTCTTCATTTTTCATATTAACCCCAAATTACATAGTTCAGAAAATCTACTACACCGCTCCACCAATCTAATATCGGGAACATTACAAACCTTATAAATAGGATAACCAATGTGCCATAGGTAAATAGTCTCCACCATTTCCGATATTTAGGTTTCAAAACCCTATTGCCGAAACGTCCGTCAATTACATACAAGACACGTTTCCAAATAGGCTTTTTCTTCAGTTTCTTGATGATATTATCATAACACTCGTTATCGGAGCTTTTCAATAATACCAATAAATCTTTCTTTTCCTGTTTGTTCAAAACGATAAGTGCCATATTATTTCTTGATTTTTGAGATTATTAACGTTGCTAACAATATAACTACCAAACATACTACTCCGATAAGCGACTTGATTAAACAAGCGTTCATAAAGTTTCGGAAACTTCCCCAAACTACTTCTATGTAAATCCAGTTAGCTACTAACGCAACTACAAGGATTATGGCTGTAAAGACTATTCTTGTTTTCATAATTTACAATATTACAACATCGTCTTTGCTTATACCCAATTCCCAACAACGAATTTTTACAAAATCTAAATTCGGATTGGCATACAAAATAGCGTTGTCGGCTCTCCGAACTAACTGATGATAGAAGTTTGCTCCACTTGGATTATCATAGATGTAATCTATGTAATACTTTGATTCTGTTGCTTTCATATCTCTTTGTTTTAATTGTTATCTGGTACGAAGGTAGAAACTATTTCGCAAACGGCAAAATAAAAAGCGAAAAATCTTTGTAGAAATTTCGCTTTTAACTAAAAATGCCCAAAATTTAACGCTTTGCTATCAAATATACGGCTCTATGTTTTCCTCAAGCCAAGCCTTATCTTGGAACTTCTTTTTGTAGTCCTCAACTATTTTGTCTGCCTCTTCTTTCGTATCGGCTTCAAAACATTGAGAAGCAGGACACATCGTATTAGCATAAGCATCCATTTGTGCTTGCTTATTGTCGTACATTCTCACTCTCGCTATTTCGGGTGGGTATTTAGGAATGTCTGGATTGTTGCACTCCTCATCAGGCAATACTTCATATTTAGTGTACGCCATATAAACTCCGTAGATTTTGCTCATTTTCTTTTCCTCCAATATTCTTTGTCGCTATCCCAATAAATTCCCAAGTCATCAAGATACTTTTCTGCCTCTTCGTCTATCTCGGTGTAATTCCAATCAGTACCATCGTCTGGGTCTCCAAGATAATCGTTCAAATCAACACGGTCTTTCGGTATGGTCTGAACCTTCGGAGCTAAAATTTCAGGCTCTATGGTACTTCGTTCCCTCCGTACCTTCGGAACAGTATCATACGACACACTTACAAGCTCATAGGTGACGTTTCTCCATATATCCGAAGTATCTGTATCACTTACCTTCTCCCGATACGTTACTGCCCTTGGGTCTTTGCGTTCAAAAGCTCCGTTACAGCTGGTAAGGAATAGGACTATTGCTAATAATACGCCCATGACTACCATAGTCAGACAACCTCCCAAGCAAGTAGCTTTCGCCTCAAGCATAGGGTCAATGTTTTCATTCTCCTTCATAATCGTGAATTTTCAATCCGTTGATTACCTCGTAGCCGTATTGGTGACGCAGAACGTCCTCAACTGCTTCTCTCTTCGGAGCGTCAACGATAAGATTTTTAACTTGTTTGATTTGTTCTTTACGGTGTTTGCTACCAAAGAACTTAACCTTGAATTTCTTCAAATTCGACATCTTCTGCTTGTTCTTTTATTTTGTTTAACATTATTCTTTGTTCTCTCGTAAACTTCTGACGTGGTACTTCGATTATTGTTATTTGTCCTTCTCTCGGCTCTTCTTTAATCTCTTGTTTTATTACATCTGTTCTTTCTTCGTTCTGAACTGGTTGGTAACTGTTAATCTCGCAAACTGATACGATAACTAACATTAGCAACATAATCAATTTTCTCATCTTTACTTAATTTGGTAAAACACTCTACGGAGTATCCAATCAACTCCGCAATATATCATTATTCCCAAAGCTCCGTGCATTACCAAAGAAGCAAAGAAACTGAATGTCGTATATTCACCGTTCAGGTTCCAAGCATTGTACGCACAAAGCATTATCGCTACTACTATACCCATACATACCAGTATGTTGATAGCTTTTGCTATTTTATATTTCTTTTCCATTGTTATCCTCCTTTTCTTTGAACTCTTCAGGGTGTCGTTTCCGATACTCCTCAATGACTTTATAGTTGTTTACTTTGATACCAAGCTCTTTTGCTATCTGCTCAAGTTCAGGCATCGCTTCTACTAATGTTTTGCTCATAATGATTTATTTGTTAATATTTCAATTGCTTTGTCTTTAGTAATAGCTTTACCCTCATAATGAAAGAAAGTCTTGCTACTGCCTTGTATTCTATCTGTAATACGTTGTATAAGTAGCTTCTGTTCTTCCTCCGTAGGAACGTAGCTGTTCCAGTAATCTTTCATTATAACTTGTTTCCAATTTTCGGAATAGTCTGGAACGTTAAAATCACGTCTGATACATTCTTCGTGTATTTGTTTGTAACGGTCAAGAGTGAATTGAGCTTTGTTTAAGAAGAATGTAACATGTCCAGTTCCCAAACAAAACTTCTTTGGTATTCTCTTCAAAGCTCCGCTTATATAAGATTTAACGAAGCAAGCAGGCAATCTCTTTATTTCTCTATGTTCAGCAAGTAAATGTTCATCTGTTAAATGTCTTACTGGTATAGCACTGTTTATTCTGGTCATACAATTTAATTTACAATTTTGTTACTTAACTTTGTTATTAGAAAATTCAATCTTAAAATCTTTGTTCTTCAAACTCGGTCTTTTCTCTAATACAAAACTTTTCAGTTCTTCTGAATCTATGGGAAACAAAGGACAATACGGATATGGTATTTGCGTAACAAATTTATCTTTGACCATTATATCAAGATGTATTATCTTTAACCCACTATTCTCCATCCCGTTTCCCATTCTTGTTTTGTACGACATTCCCAAAAGTCTTTCTTTGGTATCCAAATTCCTTCTTCATCCTTGTAATACTCGTCATCGACTGACCATATGTATTCTCCTTCGGAAAAGAAGCGGTGAGCAACTTTGTAACCGCCCTGTTCCATAGCCGCAATAGCAGCTTCTTTCGTCATTTCATCATTCTCTTCCATATCTCGTTCAATTCTTTCTCCGATACTTCGATTGACGTATCAGGATAGGTTAATACTAATTGTTTGACAAAATTCATCTTCTTGATAACGTATTCCCGATTGTCTGCTAAACTTAGCATTTCCTGACAATCGGATAAATGACTCATTATAGCCATTTGTACTGATATGTACCGAACTCCTGCTTCACGTTCCTCTTTCTTTTCTTCAATACCTTTCAGAAGCTCATAGCCTAATTTGCTTGGTTTATATACCATAGTCTTTGGGAACTTATCACCTATCCATCCGCCAATAGTTGTTAATTGTCGCCAATCTGAATCCCAAACGCTACCATTGCTTATTTCTTTGAGTTTCTCGTATATCTTGAGGCAATCTTCAGCATCCTTTTTAAACTCCGTTTGTAATTGCTTCTGTAAGCGGTCGTATAACTTTCCCATATTGTTAAAATTCAAAATCAATAAATACTTCCTTGCTTCCTTTGAACCAGTTCTCATGATTTATATCATCGAACTTCGTACATGAGTACTTCTTTTCAGAACGCACATATTCACCTCTTATCCAAACTGGAGCCTTCTCGCTCTCGGATAATCTGAAAAACTCTCCTTTCTTGAGCTTTGCTACGGTTGTTTTTGTCATACCAATTTAATTTACGATTGTTTGCTACTATTAACTTTGGGACAAAGATTGTACTTACAAGCTCCTCCTGCATTTCCTTCTCTGGTACAAACAGCTCTCTGTACTCGGTTAGCATCCCTTGTCCATTTAATTGAAGGACATTCACCTTGCTTTGCGTAGAAGGCTTTGACCTTCTGTAATTCATTCTTGCTCATTTCTCGGACTTTTGCTTATTATACAATATAGGATAGATATTTCCATACCAACCCAACTCGGTACAGATGCTAACAACGGTTTCTTGGTCATACTCTCCCAAAGCCATATACTCCTCTTTCGTTGGGTCTCGTTGTAAAGCAAGCTCCATAGTGATATCAACGTACTTGTCGCCTACCTTATTCCAAGCATGCTCCGTTCCGAACGTACCGCAAACCGTCATCTTGCCTTCGACATATTTGACCTCTGGGAAGATATGAGCGAATAGAGTTGCGTTGCGGAAACATTCCTTGACTTGAGGCTTGACGAACTTCTTTATTGCTTTTATCTCGGTTTCCGTGAATACATCCGATAATCGTACAACCTCTATGGGCTTTGCGTCTTTTAGCATCTGACGGTAGAACTCCGCTTGTCTTCCTTCTTCTCCTATTAGCTTAGCAAAGGTGCGGAGTTCTACAATCAGGCTATTTTCTTTTGTTGCTATCATTACTTTACAAGTCCAACTGGTATGTACTCCATTCCGTATCTCTTCAGCATAGCAACTACGCTATCCCAATTACACGCTTTCTTATCACCTTCTGCGTTCTCAAAGAACTTATGGTCAGCGGTTACTCGGTAGCCTTTCATAACAAGTTTTAATGCTTCCTTTTGGGCTTCGCTCGGTTTCTTGTTGCCTCTCGCACTCTTAGAAGGTAAAGCAACGAACTCGTCAATTGTCAATTCCTTCGGAGCTTCTTTTTCAACCTTACCACCTTTGGCCACCTTTTTGTTTGTCTCCTTAGCAACAGCCTTCTTACTCACGGCTGCTTTTTTCGGCTCGGACTTCATTTCAGAAGTCGCTGCCTTGTCCGTTCTCTGACCTTGCTTCTTGTCGGCTGGATTGGTTCTCCAATCGAACTTTCCTTCAGCGTACTCAGTCCATACCCAAGTCGGGTGCTTCGGGTGAACGTCTCCCACTTTGCGGGCAGTTTTAGCCACCTTCGGTTCATCCTTCTTCTCTTCCTTCGCTTTCGGCTCTGCTTTCTTGCTATCAGCCTTCTTTGACTTAGCAGGGGCAGCTTTCTTCGTTTCCTTCTTCTCGGTTTTCGCCTTCGGAGCTTTCTCAGCCTTTTCTGCTTCTTTGACCGCTTTCTCCGCTGCTTTGCTTGCGTCTTCAAAATTCTTCAAACGACTGGCCAAGATATTCTGAAGGTCTTCATTCGTTACATCCTCGCTCTTGATATTCTTCAACTCGGCAAGATTATCCCAGTTGTTGAGAATATAGGTAGCAAGTTCTTTTGCTTCCTTTGCAGCAGGTCTTTTGCCTTTCGATAGGTTAGCCATCTTCACAGCTTTCAATTCGTTCAACTTCAAGATACGCTCGTCCATTACAGTAGCATCGAAGTTATCAACTGCGTTCGTTACACTCTTGCTGTCTTCCACCTTTACGGTCTTGTTTGCTTTTGTTGCCATATTCTTTGATTTATTTGATTGAGTTTTTACTTCTTGATTGTTATTAACCTTGCTACTTTCTACTTCATGAAGTCCAGCTTCTGTGAGTTCTCCATCGAAGTAGCTGTCTCCATTAGCGGTTAGCAACATACCTTTCTTAGCAAGGCTTCCAGTTGTTGCTGATACGCTTCGGATAGATTTACCAGTTTCTCTCGCTACGTCCTGAAGAATGAACTCAACTCCTGAATCACCTACCTTCTTTGCGTTAGCTACGATTGCTTCCAAAATTTCTCTTTCGTTCTTTGTTAATTCGATTGCTTTCATGACCTTGTATTTTTGATTGTTAAACTTATTTTGTTTCCAATTACAGTACGAAGGTACGAACTTCTTGCGAAACGGCAAAATTTTTTACCAATTATTTTGGGGAAAAGTTTAATTTTGGGCAATATTTAACTTTTGTTTAGCAAAATGAACATAAAAGACAATAAAAAAGCTCCGAACTTCACAGTCCAGAGCTTAATAGATTTTATTAACTTTTCAAAATAATTATGTAATGATTACAAGCATTCGCATTTCTTCTTCGGCAAGCTCTTTCGATTTATCGTGCTACTTATACCCTGAGTCTGTTCCTTGTTCTTGCTCCGTGTTACAAAATCGCCTTTCGCCCTCTGTTGTCCTCGCTTGGGCACGGATAATTATTACACTATAATAAACCTTGATTTATTTACTCCCTCGTTTCTTTAACCAATTGTCCATTGCCTCCCCAAACAACTTATCCTTTACATATAAGAACTCGTCAAACAAAGAAGCTGCCTGAGTACGGTCATATAGCTTCGGGTCAGCAAAACATTCCTTCAACGTCTTATATTTCGCAAACTCTTCCCTACTATCTACTTCAGGAATGTTGTATTGTATAAACTTTTGTATGTCCATAACTTTAACTGTTTAATAGATTATCATATTGCTTGTTTAACTCCCAAGCTGTTATTTGTAAGTCCTCTATTGACAAAGCTCCGTTACTGAATTGCTCCTCAAGTCTCCTTGCTTTATATTGAACGTACCAATTCAAATCTACAAACATAACGGACTTAGCAAGCCAACGCCCTTGGTCGTTTTCGATATACTGATAAATGAGTTGACATATCTTTACTTTCTCCAACGGTACTACGATACTAACAGCGTAGCCAAGCTCAAGAAAAGCGTTTGCTAACTTATCATCCCATTTATCTATCCGTGAGAAGTAATGTTTGTAGAACGGTTTAACGGTACACATTATTACATGCCTTTTACAATGATTTATTTCTTCGTCTTTATCTCTTTACCATACGGTTTATTTTTATTCTTGCGCTGCCCAGCCTTCGTCTTGCTCGGTGGTATCTTGTCTTTACCTCGTCCGTTCGTACTACGGTCTATTGGAGTTTCATCCTCCGCAACAGGTCTTTTCCTTTCGGCTTCTGCGTCCCATCCTGCCTGACGTGCTTCCATATCTTGCTTTTGCTTGCGTATCTTAGACAAGAACAAGTCTTTGACATTTGTAGCTGAGGAGTGTTCCGCTTCGGTAACATCTTCTGCCTTGACATCCATTACCTCTCGTCCAGCGGTACGCTCTATCATAGCAAAGTCATAAGCTGAGTTGGAAGGATAACTCATTTCAGCATTCTCGTCATAGTCTCCCGATATATCGACAAACTTCGCATAGTAGCTATTATGTAAACCAGCAATCAATTTCTTTGGGTCATAGTTCATTCTTGCCGCTACACGCCCCAAGATAATCTCTTTGAGGTTTATTGTACGCAATATCTCTTTCTGAATATGATTTTGGATTGTTACTTCGATATTGACATCAACCACTCCGTTTATATTGAGTATGTCTCCTTCAGCTTCCTTGCGTATTTGCTCCAAAGTACGAAGCATTGCGTTGTAAGAGTCAATTGAATTGAGAGCAATATACTTATTCTTCATTTTAGAATACATCCAAGCAAGCTCTTCCAATCTCGGTCTTTTGTTATACAACCGTACATCTGCTACTCTGTTACGGAACTCTTCACGCTTTCGCTCTATCTCAACGATATGCTTCTTCAGTATTCCCTTGACATCATCCTCGTTGACAATTACTCCGTTATCCTCGCCCATTATCTTTACAACCTCCGCTACGGTAAACATACGCCCAAGGAGCTCAATAATATCCTCCTCAAACGGACTGAGTTTATATACGGCTAATTCATCCTTGCTCTTTCCTCCATACCTTCCTGCTCTCCCAAAGGCAAGAGACTTTGCGGTGCTTATCTTAGCTCTGAGCTGATTATACTTTCTCTTGAGTTCCAATATATCTTCTTGCTCTTTGCTACTGAGATGTTCTATATGTTTTGCTAACCTATGAGGTAACATTCCAATATTGATTTCATCGCCCTCACTACTTATATATATAGTGTTGCGAATTATTGGATGTTTCCCCAAGGCAAGCATCTTCTTATACTCCGTTGGGTTTACTACGTCCTCTGGAATAGTTATTTGTTTACTCTTATCCATTTCTATTTGCTATTACAATTCATTACCTATACTTATATTTGCGTATCAAGTCTTATCGGCTGCGCTTCTCTTCGCTTTCACTACTTTTTTCTTCAACCGCAATCTTTGTACTCTTAATACGCAAATAGGATATTGTTTGCCTTGGTCTGGGTAGTCGGATATTTTGGTCACCTTGAATTCTTTTTGCTTATCCATATAGGTCAATATCTTTCTCTTACCCATTAGCGAATATATAAATATGCGAAAAGACAAAAACGTATCTTCTTTCAATTCTACATTCTCGTCTCTTAGCAATAAATTATCTTCAAGCTCCTTTAATGTCATATTTTTTCAATATAAGTCTTCACTTGTTAATACTCCTCCAATTATCTTATCAACCTGACCTGCGGCTCTTGCTATCTCCAATCCTTCCTCTCTTGTCACGAAACGTCCTTTGGAAGTGTAGAAGCCTTGGTCATTCGGGTTGCGTGATACTTCCTTCCCAAATCGGTGCATTATATCTGGATGTCTCCAACCCAATTCTATTTTGTAGATGTCGTGGAATTGTTCCCAATATACTTTCGGGCAATCTCTCGGCTCTACTCTACGAATTGCCGCACAAAGCAGGTATTCTTTGCTATTGTCCATTATCAACTGCCTCCTTACATTCTGTTAATTCCCATCCATTTGCTCCCCAAATTGAACGTCCTTGAAACCTATACGGAAATGGAACCCCATTGATGAATTTCATACCTTCAACAAATACTTCCTTTTCAGCTGTAAGTCTCGTCAAAGTAAGATTTTTACCACCTTTTGGTAATACCTTCTCAAATTCTTTCAACTCGGTCATTGGATTATATTCTTCACTCCAAAGAACTTCTCCAGTATCGGAGTTTATAAGCTCCCAATGCGAATGTTCTCCGTTATCGGCAAAGCATTCTTTTAATATCGGCTGTTTCATGTCAAAACCTCATCTTTCCTTTACGTTGTTTCTTAATCGAAGTCAAATGGTATTACCCGCAATAATCGCACTTGTACCATTTTGTACCTCCTTTATGTTTCTTCTTTAATAACTTTGTGGCTCGTTCCGCATCCTCAGCCGTTGGATAAGATAGCTTGCCTGTATGACAAGTAGTTGGTACTTGCTTAATCTTTACTTTGGGCTTGCTTTTATCAATAATCGGCTCGGATAACGGAAACACTGGCTCACCATTCAATATCTTTTCTTTATCAAGTTGTTTCATATTACCAAATACTCAATACCTTGAGATTGTTTTGTATATACTGATTAGCTTCTTCCCAATCCTCGCAACTTTCATATCGAAGTCGGTTGAACGCTTCTTTCAGTTGTTTCTTGTATTCTTGGTAAACAATCCGATTATCGTTTGTATCGTATCTGAATTCAAAGTCGTTCATCTTGCTTACCAAGTCCTTTACTTTATCAAGAGTTGTATTTGTTTCTATTATCGCATAAGTTTCCATATATTGCTTTTACTTTTGGAACTCCGTTAATTTTGCGAATATAATGAATACCATCATCGCAATACTCAATCTCTTCTCCTTCCTTCTCTAATAATTCTGCGCACCATTCGTTCGGGTGAGCTTCCATGCCGTGCTTAACTAACCAATGTTCAATCGCATCGCTTGCTTCGCACCAATATTGCTCCTCTTTATCGGATAAATAATTCAAGAGAATTTCAACCAACGCTTTCTTTCCCTCTCTCGTACCATCGCAACCGCACATTATAACCTTCTTACCAACGTGGGTTTCTTTGTGAATCATTACACATTTCAGTTTCCCATTTTGTAGGCACGTATGCCACGTTGTATTCGGTTTTGATAATAAGTCTAAGGTTGATAAAGAAAACCGCCCGCAACGCTCCTATATGAGTTTACAAGCACGTTATAAACGTCTTTTAATGCGTTTTCTTTCGTAGCTCGGTCTGAGAAGGTCGTCAGGTTCATCTGTTGCCCCCCCTTGACTCTTCCATCCGTTCCAAAAATTCTTTCTTGCTAACTATGAAATGGTCAACGCCAACTTCTCTTCTCCTACCTCGTACTGGGTAAGCGTTTCTGAACAAGTGTACGAACTCTTGGTCAACAATTACTTCTCTTTCGTTCAAACCAAGTTCAACTTCCATTCTTGGATGATTATGAAGTCGGTGAGGTCTTTTCGCTGGAATGAACTCTATGCTTGCTTCAGGGTCAATTACTGTTATCGGTTGAGCACTCCTTGACCATTTCTCCCATTCGGTTTTGAACTCCTCAAGTTTCTCCTTCGATAAGGAAGGAAGTTTCAAAATAGCAACTCCGTTTCCGTCAGGCTCCTGAACGTGAGGCCAAATGTTACATCTACGCATAAACTCCTCAACCTCTCTACGATTAGCAGGTTGCCATTGTTCTACCATATCGTCTATTATTACGCAAGAAGGTCTTAACCCATCCAAGTCTCTTGGTAATATAGGTTCATTCATATACTCTCTTCGGAACTCTTCTTGAGACTTTGAACGCAACATTTCTTCATAACTATTTATTGGATTGATACCTTTATGTATCCATTCCATTTGACGCTTCATAGCAAGCTCCGTGTTGCGTTTATGATTTCTCCTTACTTCTCGGAGTATATTACGAACAAGACGTTTTGTCCATTTATTTATCTTGACACCTTCTTTGAGTTTTACTCTCGAATTTTGAGTAAACATCATTTTGGAAGGACTAAATGGATTTGGTTCCATTTTGATAAAAGGCTGAGAAGTCTCTAAACAATCAACCTTGCGCAACTCTTTCTTGAGCTTTCTCGGAACTTTATTTTCCATCATAGAACTCTTTTGGGATTATTAAATTAGCAGGAACAGAACACTCTGGGTCAGGCTTGTAATCTTCTATAACCTTCCAAAATATCCGTTTCACTTCCTCTGCATTCCAACCAGCAATTCCGCAACCTATCTTCGTCAGATAGAACGTCAGTTGTTGATTATTCAATACAAAGTCTATGAACTTGTCAATACTCGCTTCCAATGCACTCTCCGATACTTTCTCCATGTTCTCATCCAAAGTCGGAATAGCATAAGAGCGTCCAGTCAATCCTTCGCTTTCGCCCCACGTTGCTTCAAAATTCTCGTAGGCTATGCGGGCAGCTCCTCCCATGTGAGCTCCATTCATATTGGAACCAAAGACAAATATCTCGTCTGGTTTCAATTCGTCAATCCTTTCGGGTGTAAATTTCCGTGCCATAACTTTACAATTTAATGGTTTGTATTTAATAACTTTGTAAAAATAAAAGGAGAATGCCTTGCGACACCCTCCTCTCACAACAAAACGTCAAGAATATGGAAACATTATCAAACTCCAAACTTAGTGTATATCATTTGCAAAGTCTGGTCAATGGATGCTTGAGCTGATTGAAGGTCGTAAGTCTCGGAGCTTGCACTGATTTTAGCAATCCTTGTAGCTCCTTCTGAAAGTGAAGCGGTCATTGCGTTTATAATCGCTTGATTGCTTACTCTCTTCTTCATATCCTCCATCATCACATAGTAGTCGGCAGTATATTCTACTCCACCCGATACTTTAACAACGGAACCATTTGAATTCACGTTCTTTGATACTACCAACTCAACTCCCGAAGGACTTACAGCCGTGGCGTTGTCTTCTCCTACTTCGGTAACTTTATATTCAGCAACCAACTTTCCCATAGATACGGCAACAATCTCCATATCTACTTCAAGAACGGCTGGAATGAACTTGTACTCAAAGTCGCTCTTCTCTCTCGTGAACGGCTCTATGTTCGGGTCATCTACTTCGGTTGCTCTCTTGTATTGAACGGCTTCAACCCATGTTCCGTCCAGAGTTGATTTCATCTTCGTGAAACCTACAACGACATATTCATTGCCCTTGTAATAATAGTGTTTATCTTTTGCTATCATATCTTTGTAATGCAAATTGTTTGTAATCTTCAAGTTCTTGTTTCTCTTTATCGGATAACTTACACCATTTACCGATATTCAAACATTCATACTCCTTTCTTTCAGGCTGATGTGACCAAGAAGGAGTATCAACCTCCATTTCATACTTAACCAGCTCCCAATCGCTATCTTTGTAATATCGGTGAATGCTTATCAAGTATTTCATTTTCTTGATATCAAGAAGCGTTTGACCTCTCCAAGCGTACTCTGGATAGTAAGACGTTGATAAGCCGTCATCATGGCTCGGAGAAATAAGATGTTGAATATATTCATATCCTTCTCCGTTGGTTCTTTCTCTTCTAAAAGATAGAACGTGTCTTTGGGTTTTGCTGGTTTGTCCATCACTTCTTACATTTATCAGGTTTCTTGCCCTTATCGCCTTTCTTATCTACTTTGGGAACTGGTATAAACTTTCTCGGAGCTTTACCAATATCCTCTTTTCCTTTGTTGAACTCATCATCGTGAGCTTTCTTTCCAATATCTTCCATAATCGTTTCTATTTATATTGTTCTACCATATCTCCATCCTTTCGGAATAGGTAACTTTGGGTCATGCCATTTGTTTTCTACTCCGTTTGTTATCCATTTTTTACCTGTATGAACGCAACCTTTTTTACGATAACTTTCTTTCAAGCCTTTGGACATTTTCAATTTATGTTCCTCTGATAAATGCTTACCAAAATGAACACTCTTCCTTCCTCTTTGAGCATCGCCAATTTTCTTCCTATGTTCTTCGCTTTTAGGCAGACGAATGTGAGCATGTAAAGCGTTCAAATGTTCTTCTGATAGTTTCTTACCTTTATGAGCTTTGCTTATCTTCTCCCGAACTTCTTTTGGTCTATGATTGCCATAATTCCAATGCTTATCTCCAACGAATTTACCTTTCATAGCAACACTTATCTTCTTTGCAGCTTTTGCCCTTATCTCTGGTATCTTCATAGCGTTGACCCAATCGTCTCCTCTCGCTTCTCCCCAAAGAAAGTTACAACCTCCTACTTTGAATGAGTAATGAGCTTTTGCTTTCTTTATCCAATATCTCTCCATCTTATTCAAAGACTTCGGAGAATATGAATTCATAACAAGCAAAATTTCTCTCTTAATAAGTTTGTTCCAATTAGTAGGATATTTATAAATATGTTTCTTCAAAACATGCTCCCAAATTGCGGAACCACTACCCCAATAACAAGAAGACAAAGAAGGTTTTGAAATAAGGAACTCGTCAACTGATTCAGCTTCGTGTTGCCCTACATAAAACCTTCTATTGGTCAATATAGTGAATTTGTAAATTATACCTATCATAACATACATTTTCTACTATATAACTGAAATATGTAGCTATAACGATATTCTACATTTCAAATCTTCTTGAAATATGTTTCCTCTAACATATATTAACTCTCTTTTAGCACGTGTCACGCATACATAAAAAAGGTTTTGTTCTTGTTCGTATTGCCATGGCAAAGTTGCGTACTTAGAAGGAATGAGTTCAGGTGCTAAAAAGAAAATGCGGTCATTCTCCAAGCCTTTCGCCTTATGAATAGTAGATAACATTATGCCCTTAATATCATCGCTAAATATGTTGTTAATTAGCTTCTTCAATTCAGGTACGCTTTCAACCTCCTCGCAAAGACATTCAATAACTTCTATCTTTTGTTGAAGCACTTCCATCTTCGGGTGTAGGCTTGGTTTTCGCACTCCTCTTTTCTCCAACTTCCTCAATAGATTATTCTTTTCAACCTCAAGCATAGAGAATAACCCGTTGATTGTTTTAGCTCCTGTTTTGCTTATCAATCCAAGAATACCCTCGCCAATCTCTTTACCTCGTATCTTTGATTTGATTTTGTTCTTCATTAACCAAAGATAAGTTTGAACTAACGGTTTCAAATTTCGACAAAGTATCCAATCTCCCTGCTCTATCTCGGTCAGGCTTCCATCCTTGACTGTTCCTTCATCAGCGTTCGGAGCGTATGAAATTTCAGGTACGATTTTCTGAGCTTCCTTCACGATATTAACAGCACACCGATAAGACACACTCAAAGGTAGTTTAATTGCTTGCCCGTTAATGTTCGCCAGTCGTTCGTAACTTTCTGCGTCGGCTCCTGCGAAGCCGTAAATTGCTTGCCTTTTGTCTCCTACGGTCACCAATCTCCCTTTTCGGTTCAAGCAATTCTTTATGAACTGATGTTGGCATATTGAGAAGTCCTGACTTTCATCGCAAAATACATAGTCATACTTTCTGAAACGTATCGAAGGGTCAGTCACAGGAACATATATCATATCCATGAAATCAAATTGCCCCTTATCCTTAATCAGAAGCTCAAAGGCTTTCATAGCAACCTTCGCTTCTGTTTCTCCGATATTCAAATCATAGTGTTCGGATAACTCGTTGATTGCTTCTTCGGTATTCTCGCAAAGATTACAACGCATAAGGTCAAGTATCTTTGGAATGATGAAATAGTACCAACCTCGCTTCTGTTCAGGAATATCCTCAAAACCTTTCAATGCTCGCTCGGTTTTAGCAATTCCCTTGTTTGGATTCATCTTCACTCTTCCTCCGTATCGGCTTAATATAGAACGCCAACCGCAAGAATGTATAGTCATGATTTCAACATCTCTTCGTTTGTTTCGCTCCTTTAACTCATCAATGATTGAGTTATTAAAAGCAAGGAACAGGGAACTGGCATCGCTCGGAATATAATTCAATAGTTCCAATAATACCGTAGTTTTCCCTGAACCTGCAACCGCTGAAATGTTGATATCTTTCTTTGTCTTTTGGAATACTTTATAAATTGTTGTTTGATATCTACTCGGTTTCATTCTCTTTACAGTTTCTTTGTACCATTCGGAGCTGCCCACTTGAACCAAGTTGCGCTCTTCGTGAACTCGCAACGCACCAAAACTCCTTCTTCCATTACTCGGTTGAATAACGACATAAAGTTTGTTCTGTTAGAGCACATCGCTGCATTCTTAGTAAGAAACTCTGTTATATTCACACCCTCTACTGTGTTAAAGTCAATAGATTGGGCTGTATTGAAATACCCCTCTTGCCATTTATATACGGCAAAAAACAAGAACTCGTCCTTGTTAGGAGTACACACTTGAAGGATTGTATTGCCTTCCAATACCAGCTGTTCGATAGCCTTTTGATAAATGTTGACTTCCATATTAAATTTCTCCTTTCTCTTGAGATGTTGTTAATACTTCTTTTATTTTTTTCAGACAACGTGAATATTGTCCATTCGTTACTTCTGGATTTTCCTTCAAGAACTCGGAAGTTTTTTGACCTAACATTCTTGAACGACATATCCGCTTTTCTAATTCATCCAAACCAAGATGCTCCATTAAAAGCTCCGTTGTATCAGGCTCCCGATAATCGTGAAAACCTTTATTAACTGCCTCCAACGCTTCTGAAATTTCTACATGTCCATTGCTCCTCTGTAACTCCTTCTGATAATCTCGGTAAAAATTTCTTGACAGAGACTTATTGAAATAGAAATAAAAATTGTAATTGCCTTTGATTATATATTTTTCTAAACATTTGTCAAAGATGATATAACAATCAGCAACCAATTCATCTCTATCGGGCATGTCCTTCACTTCGGTATTGTTAAGCAGATTGAGATAATTGGCAATGTTTTTCTTGACAATATCTTTCATCATTTTGAATACCAAATTCTTATACGCCTTGACTCGCTTCTCGTTTGGTGAGTATCTGATTATCGCAATCCACTTATTGACAAGTTTTGCTTTGTAATGATAATCGGCTTTGAAGTACATGCTCTCTAATCCCATATCATCAACTTTTACTTGCTTCTTTGAAATTCTTTACTGTCTCGTGCAGTTGATGTTCCTTGAAAGGTTTGATTTCTTTCTCGTAATGGTCATGAGAACGTTTCTTCAACATCGCTCTTTTATCTTCGGGTGAAGCACTTGAATACTTAGCAATGTCGATATTTTTCTGACTGAGAGGAATGTCCTTGTTTGGGTTGATTTCCTCTCGTACTTGTCCGCAACAAGGACAAGGAGCGTTATTGCTTTGAAGATGTCCGTTTACCATTCGATAGGTATTTGAATAGTATTCATCTTCAACTCCCTTTCGCTTGCAATCTTCATTTCTACAAATAAATTTTACCATATCTATCTTCGTTTTTCTGTTATTCTTGCATACTCTAAAATCAAAAGAGCGTCTGAAACTCTCATCCAATCTTGTTTTGTCTTCAAGTTGAATTTTGCTCCCACGCTCGGATAAAGTTGTTGAGCTCGCTCTTTCAGTTTAGTCTTCCACTGCGTAGTGGTTTTCTTACCTTTCGTGCCCAATTGTAGCTCCTTCTGCCACTTCTGAGGAGTTACCTCCATAGTAGGTATCTTTCTGCATAAAAGAGCCATTTCCAAGTGTCCAAAACCTTTACCGAAATTAAACATTGAACTGCCTCCCATTCCTGGCAGTCCTCCTACCTTTTCCAAGTAACATGTAGCATTCTTCTGATACTTCGTGATGAAGTTCAATAAGTCCTGAGGAGTTTCAGGCATATGCGTTACCATTATTATCTCGTTTCGGTCAAGCGAAAACACTACAATTCCACCCTCTTTGCCAGGGTCAATTGTAATTAACTTCTTGTCTTTTATGTATTTTATCCATTCTTTATTTTCCATCTATAATAAAAGTTTACACCGTTCATATTATCTCTAATAAACTTTGAGACGTTTATACATATCGGCTGACATCCTTCTCCTTAACCACATATAACGTATTCTCATTGTTGAAAGACTCACTAACATTTTGGGTTATCACCAAAATAGTTATACCCATTTTTTCAAAGATTTTGATGATATTTTCTTGACCCTTGCTATCCATTCCATGAAAACATTCGTCAAAGCAAAGAAGGTTCAAACCACGTCCGTTCGTAGATAGGTTTATGAGATGTTGAATTCCAAGAACTCCTGCCAGTGTAACACGTCCTCTTTCTCCTCCAGACTTAGCCAAGAATTGCTCAGCGGTTACTCCGTCATTCAGAACAAACACGTCAATCTTTTCTCGGACTTCTCCCGATTTCAGAATTGTGAAGCCGTTAATCAATACCGATATATCAACACCAAATTTTCTCAAATAGCTGTTAGTGATGCCTTCAATTATTTTGATTGATTTGTTAGCAAGATAAGTCATGAACCCTGAACGCCCCATATTGAACTGCCAGAATTTAATTGTATCCATTTCCTCGCTGATTGGTAAGAGCTGTTTAGTCAGCTTCTCTATTTCGGTATCACATTCTCCGATACGCTGATTGAGACTGTTTAACAATTTGTCGTCCTTCTTGCGTTTCTTGATAGCTTTCTTCTCGGTTTCCCATTTAGCTATCTTTTCAAGAAGGTCGGCACGGTCTTGAGTTTTGTTCTTTATTTTGCGTTCATAACCTGCTTTCTCCTCTTCAATCTCTACAACAAGTTCTTCGGCTCTTTCAGCTTTCTTTATCTTTTTGTTAAGATTTTTGAGTTTGGTTTCTTTTACTTCGTATTTCTTTGTTTGCTTCTTAATCTCACTTTGAGCTTCATCAAGCAGTGACTTCGTATCTTCAACAGACAAATCCAATTCTGACTCGTGTATGAACTCGTGAGAACATTTCGGACAGGTTATGGTATCTTCCAACTCTGCCTTGAGTTTCTTCTCTGTTCTTTTATTTTCGGATATTTCTGAATCAAGCTCTTCCATTTCCTCTTTGAGCTTCTTTCGGTCTTTTTTCAGTTGAGTAGTATCTTCAACCGTTATCGCTTGAATTTGCTCCTCTCTTGTTTTGACCGCTTTCTTCCACTTATCCAAGTTACCGTCAATTTCACCAATCTCTTCTTCAGCTTCACTTATCTTATCAGATAACTCTTTCAACTCCTCTTCGGTATTATCATTAGCAAGCACTTCTTCTCTTTGCTCCACCAATAGCTCCTTCTTATCAGATAACTTACCTATCTCATCATCAATCTCCTTGTATTCGGCATTCTTTTCTTTGTAACGCAAATCAAGTTCTTCAATGACTGGGTTAATCATATCAGCAGAAGTAATACGGTTCATGATTTCCTTCTTCTCACCATCACTCGCTGTGAAGAAGGTGTACCGATTATCTTGACTTATTATGAAATATCTTAGCAAGTCCTCACGGCTTATTCCGATAAGCTCAAGAACACGTTTGTTTGCTTCGTTTACCGATACGACTTGTTTATTCAACTTGTCGTTTTCCCATATCTCAATCTTTGCTGATTTGTTACCACGAAAGAACTGACGACTGATGCGGAGCTTCATTTTCAATACAGGATTGTAAAGATGAAAAACAATGCGACAATCTTCCTCATCCCGATTGATGAAACTATCTTTTTTGATAGCTCGTAGGCTTTCATTGGTAAGAGCTATACAAATTGCTTCAAACAACGTAGTCTTACCAGCTCCGTTATTCTCCAACCCACGGTCAGTTTCGTTCTTACCAAAGATAACAGTACAAGCGTTGTTCTTGAAATCATATACTGACTCTTTGTGAGCAAACAAATTATATATCTCAATCTTACTTGGGTTCCACATACTTCATTTGTTTTATTAAATCAAAACCATATTTGAATTTTCCTCCCTTGATATCATTCTCGGTACAAAACTTCAAGAAGTCTTTTGTAATAGTTTTCTTATCATACGACAAAACACTGTCTGACTCAGATATTTCGATTGCATCTGTCGTTTCTGTAGCCTCAAATTTACAATCTATTCCGTATTTTCCTTGTATCTCGGCAATGTTTATCTTTTGACAATCTACTTTCTTACCAGTAAACACGAAACGAATATGGTCAAACTCTTCTCCTTCGTACTTTTCTAACAAGTTCATCAAAGTCTCTTTATCATTAGCATCAATGACTTCTTTGATATACTTCGGGAACTTAGAAGGAATGAACTTAGTTGAGCCGTTATCGAATATGACTGTGAAGCCTTTGTCGGTGATATTCTCTCCGTAATTATTCTGATAAGCCGAACCAGTGTATATCACATTACTCGCTAACTTAGAAGCGTTATGATAATGCCCAATCAATACCTTCGTCCAATCCTCGAACATCGAAGGTTTGATAATGGAAGATACTCTTGAACCATCGTTGTTTACTACTCCGTCAAACCCTGAATGCGTTATCAAAATCAACGGAGTATCAGCATCAATATCTCGGTCTTGAAAATTTTCTTCTATTTGACCCCAAACCTTCTCATATTCTTCAAGCCACTTATCATCCTTGAAGTACGGAATGAATGCCATAACAACCCCGCCAATAAACCTGCGTACACCGTTACGATAAAGATGCACACAAGGCTCACTATAAACATCCAAATAACTTTTCTCATCATCGCTGTCCGTTTTATCATGATTGCCTGGAATGACGTGTAATTCAATATCCTCTTCGGATAACATAACAAGTATCTCTTTCCAATCAGTCAGACATTGTAACGGCTGACCTGAACGGTTGGTAAATACATCCCCCCCGCAGAATATACGGTTTGTGTTATATTCCCGACAAAGACTGATGAGCTGACGAAAAATGTCTTTCACCAACTCACCGTTGTCCTTGTCTAAATGAATGTCATTTACAAGCAAACCTATTGCTTTTTTATTTTTCTTTTTTACATCTACCATAATTCCATCCTTTCGGTAACATTTCATTTTGTTTTATAACTCTGGTTATTACTCCGTTATTTATGAAACGATTGCCTGAATTTGACTTCCTCAATTTATCTTTTGTTGTATTGCTAACCTTTTTGCCTCTATGAGTTTCCGATATTTTTTTCAATCCTTCTTCAGAATATTCTCTTTGAATTGTCAACATAGCTTCTCTGATATGTTGTTTATGAATTTCCGACAATTTCTTACCTTTTTTAGCAATTGAAAGTTTTTTCTTGTGCTCATCAGACAATTTGCCCTTATTTTTACCCAACATTGAAGATGATTTCTTCTTTCTCGTTTCTTCATCTTCTTTCACTCCATATCTTGGATTTTTATTTCCAATTTTGCTTTGTCTTATCTTTTCTCGGACTTCTGGTAAAGAAGTGAAATATGTATCGCAATTCATTCCATTAGTTGAACCACAAACTATATTATATCCAATCTTCGGGTCAGTGGATTTATATTTCTTGGTAAATATGTATTCCCAAACATTTAACAATTTTCTACTTGGTATATAGTCTTTCAAAATTTCTCGTTTGAAATTTTCTTTGCCGTATTTTTCTATTTCTCTCAAAAGAGTTGGGCCACTACCTAAATACCAAGGGTCAAGAGTTTTCTCACTAAATATCTTATGTTGACCTATATAGATTTTACCAGTTATAAGACAAGTTGTTTTGTAAATAATTCCTCTCATATACTTTGTTTAACCGTCTTATAACTGGTTCACTAATATGCCAATTATGAATTTACTCGAAACTCTATTTTCTTGTTAACATCATCCAAAGTTATTGAGTGAATGGTTAAGTCTCCTAACATATGACCCCAAATTCCCCACTTACCGTTTGAATTATCTCGGTTGTATGAATTCTTAACCAATTTTTCGTTACCGCTCATAGTTTCTTTCTCCTCTTTGTAAATTTGTCTATATTTATTGCAAATTTGAAGAACCATGACTAACAAATTGCGATTGCTTGTTACTTTGAATTCGCACTTTTTCTTCAATGGATAAGAAATTACGCAATCATACTTTTCTCCCTCTTTTACTTTGGAAGCTATATACATAGTTTCTACGAACTTTTTATCAAAAGTCTCCGCATGTAGTTCTAATGTACTAAAACACCTTTTCATAAATTCACATTTTCCTTATAAACGCTGTTAATCGTCATCCTCCTCTTCAAGTCCGTTAGCCAGAGACTTCTTCAAATCAACCAAATCGTTCTGCATAGACTTCTTGATTTTGTTATGAAGAACTACCAGCAACTTGTTATGGTCGTAGTAGTGTTTGAAAAATTCTCTCGGAGAACTCCACGTCAGCTTTCCGTTCAAAAAGCTCATTTTCTTTGCTCCTTCTTTCTTGATTATTCCCATCTCGCAACCATAGTCAATGTCTTCTTGAGATAAGATTATACCATAACCAAGCAGTATGCGTATATCGGTTTTCTTTCGGCTACCAAAGTCATTCTTCACAACCTTTACTTCGGTTATCTGAGCAACTTCTACATCGTCAATCTTTTCGTGCTTGATTAGCTTCATAGACAAACGAATAGTAGGCATAAGCTCAACCCATTCACCGCCTGTGCTCTTTCGGGTAGTTATACCCATAGTGCTTTGTTCGTACTGGTGATTCAGCATTACAAAGTGCATTATATGAGTGTACATTTCGGACATGATAGACTTCGCAAACTTCTTAGCTTCCTTAGCAAACGCCATCATCTTTTCGTTCTTCAACTCAATATCCTCAACCTCTGAACCTTTCTGAAGCTCCTTCTCCAATCTTTTGGTATTTTCTTCCATGGTATCAAGCTCGGACTTTGATAAAGTCGCCCCCAAACTGTCCCACAGAAAGAAGAACTTGGGTTTCATCTTCTCGGCTTTCAATACCTCATCAGCGTCCATAACAAGTTTCTTAACTTGCATGAACATCGCCTCAACATATTTTACCTTGATGATAATTATTCTGTGAACGGGCAAACCAAGCTGTAATGCGTAGTCTTTGTTGTCTCGGTTTTCGCTCGAAAGTATGACGGCAATACCATCCTCTGGATTTTCCTGAAGAAAGTATTTCATGGCCATAAGTCCCAACGTAGTTTTACCACTACGGCTCTTGCCTGCTATCTCTATGATTCCAGTCGGTAGTCCGAAAGTCCGAAGGTTATAATCAAGCGTAGGACTGCCTGTATGTGCCCAGCTCTTCACGTCTTTGAATCCGTCCTTATCGGAGAACTTAATAACATCTTCAGAGTTGAATTTGTCGACAATCTTATCAATAATACTTTTTTGTTTTGCCATAAACTTTTTGCTTTATATGAAATAAGCCAACGATATATTTCAACCGCTGGCTTATCTCGTTGTTAACAATATGAAAGTAGATGAAATTATTTACCAGCAAGTTTCTTCTTGATGTCTTTCAGAGAAACTTTGCTTTTCGGTGCTTCCTCCTCTTCTTCGTCATCTTCTTCTTCAGAGTCATCGCCACCCATTGCTTCTCGGATAGCTTCACGCAGGTCGTCATCCGTCATAGACTTCTTAACCGATACTTCCAAATCATTGTCTTTGATATACTTCTTCAACTCTGTTCTGTCCATATCGTCCAAGCCATCGTCTTCAGCTTCATCTGAATCATCCTCTTCTTCATCGTCTGCTTCCTCAGGCTCCTCGTCATCTTCTTCCTCCTCTTCTTCTACCTTCTTGGTAGCTTTCTTAGCAGGAGCTTTCGCTGACTTCTTCTTCGGTTTTTCTTCCTCCTCTTCTTCGTCATCGGAGTCATCATCACCCTCGTCCTCCTCTTCTTCCTCAACTACCTTTTTGGTAACTTTCTTGGAAGTTTTCTTTTTGGACGGTTTGTCATCTTCTTCCTCCTCTTCGCCATCGTATTGAGCTTTGATTTCCTCAACGTGTTCCAGCCAAGCATCGTCCTCGAACAATTCCATTTCATGTTCTTCATCGAAGTTCTGCAAGCCTTCCAACGCTTTCTCAAAATCTCTCATTCCGTATTTCTGAATCACTTCGGTAAGCGGTTTCAGAGTCATGAAATACTCAATTTCCTCATCGGTAAGCGGTCTGGCTGATACCTTTTTCGGGAATGATACTTCATAGTAGTTTTCGCCTTTTTTCTTGTTTGGGTTTTTCATGTACTTAACCAAGATAGGCAGACCTTCATCTGGGTCGGTGAATGGGTCAACTTCAATCGCTTCATCCTCATCTTCGGAGAACGCCAGCTTGTTCATCGCATCACGAACCATTTTCTTGAACTCCCACAACTTAGCACGCAACTCTTCATCAGCTGTAACTTGTGCAGCGTAGCATAACCAAGTGTAAGAAGGATTGAGACTGTTTTGGTTCTGACCAGTACCTGTAAGAGCGTCCAATTTGTCCGCATCTTTCGCCCACTTCTTTTTGGCGAATTTTACATACTCCTCTACCAAGTCCCACTTCGTTCCTCCGTGTACCTTAGAGTCAAGCACCGTAGTACGTCTTGGGTCTCCATCCCTACCAGCAACGGTAAGCCAGTAACACTTCTTTGGAATATAGAAGTCTTCAACACCAGGGTGAGCTGGGAATATACGAATTTTCAACGTTTTGCCGTCTTCCAAATTCAGATACTCGTTGCTACCAACTCCTACCATTTCATTGTCTTCATCGACACGCTTTTTCAGCTTCTTAATCGGAGTTGCTTTCAACTGTGAACGCAAACCTCCACTTGAACTTTTCTTTGCCATTTTTTAATCTACAATTTATTGTTAATCAATAAGTTTCTTTGTTCTTTTTATTAAAACGTTGTTCACTCTTCCTTCGATAACCGAATCAGCAATATCGCCCTGCTGAACGGTGAGAGAAAGTTTGTCCAACTTCTCGCTCTTATCTTTGGCTGACCAAAAGATTGAGTTGATATAGTCTCTTGTTTTTTGAACCTCAATGAACTTCTTTCTCATCGCTTGGTAAGCCTTGTTGCCTACAACCGCATTATTGAGAGCTTCGACAGTAGGAGCTTTGCCGTTATTTTCGGCTGCTAATTCACTTCTCAATCTCTCTTTGGTTTTAGCTTCAAACACTTCCAAGTTGAGTTTTGCTTCTGAAACTTGAGATTCAGCTTCAGCAAGTAATTGACCAAAACGGTTCACAATTACTGGGAAGGTGATAAGTTCTCCGATAAGGTTTGAATAATCAATCTTTAATAAAGAATCAATATCCATATCCTCATCAAAGCTGTCGAACAACAACTTGTAAGTTTTACCACCAATTGTAATGAGTTTCTTGTTCATCGGTTTACTCCTTTTCTTTTTCTTCGGCTTTCAAGATATGGAGCCCAATCACTGCATATCCGATAATGTCTTTCAACGTATCTTCAATGCTTTCAAAATTCGGTTGTCCTCCGCTCATCTTGTTTTCTACCATGTTACGGTATCTACTAACTTTGTCCCATAAATGAACCATGTTACCATTGATTCCAAGGTCAAAAGAAGCTCCCTTGTAATCTTGGTTCTTCTTTACCAGCAATTCGCTCATGCCATCGAAGATGCCAT